>Ga0075421_100000272_pt1 | contig 50889 bp, 55 predicted proteins | sample SoiMetdeltSBSDD5_FD_75292 | JGI IMG/M metagenome (GOLD analysis project Ga0075421, IMG submission 75292) | Bulk soil microbial communities from a Populus tree surrounding site in Tennessee, USA - Soil MetaG P. deltoides SBSDD5 | ecosystem: Environmental > Terrestrial > Soil > Tree plantation... | reverse complement strand
GTGGCGACCGAGCAACAGCCCTGCGACGAACCCCGTCGACACCCCCACCACGAATCCCCACAGTGTCGACTGCACGGTCGAGAGCGCCATCTGCCAGAGGCTCAGGCGCACGTCGCCGAAGGCGAGATAGACGAAGCGGCGGGCGATGGCCGAGGGTCGGCTGATGAAGAACGGATCGATCCAGTAGAGACCGGGCGTGCGGCTGCCCGCCTTGATGCCGGTCAGCCACTCCCAGGCCGCCAGCAGGACGACGAGGATCGCGACACGCCACAGGACGACGCGGGCGCGCTCGGTCATGCCAGCTCCTCGCCGAGCACGTGCCACAACCGGCCGTACTCGCGCGCGTACTCGTCGCTCTCGCGCAGCGCGATGACGTCGCGCGGGCGGGCCAGCTTCACCTCGTGCACCAGCTTGATGCGCCCGGGCCGGCGCGTCATGACGACGACCCGGTCGGCCAGCGTGATCGCCTCGGACAAGTCGTGGGTGACGAACACGACCGTCTGCCGCCGCGCCTCCCAGAGCCGGAGCAGCTCGGCGTGCAGCGTGAGCTTGGTGTGCGTGTCCAGGGCGCCGAACGGCTCGTCCATCAACACGATCTCGGGATCGACGACGAGCGTGCGCATGAGCGCGACGCGCTGCCGCATGCCGCCTGACAGCGTCGCGGGAAACGCGTCTTCGAAGCCCTCGAGACCCGCGAGCGCAATCGCCTCGCGGACGCGGCGCGCGCGCGCGGGGGCGGTCACGCCGCGATACTCGAGCCCGAGCGCGATGTTCCGCGCAACGGTCCGCCACGGAAACACGGTGTCCTTCTGAAAGACGTACCCCACCTGTTTCGGCGCCGCGTCCCCCACCAGGGCGTCGTCGATGAGCACGGCGCCGGCGGACGGTCGGACGAGGCCGCCGATCAATGTTGAGCACGGTGGATTTGCCGCAGCCGGACGGGCCGACGACGGCGACGAACTCTCCGTCGGAGACATCGAACGAGACACGGTCCACCGCGGGGACCTCACGGCCGTCCGCGCGAAAGGTCTTGCTGAGCTCGCGGACGACGACTCGCGTGCGCCGGAGGCTCAGGACTTGAACTTGGCCCGGGCCTTCTTCGCGAAGGTCATGTCCACCGCCTTCGCGTACGGGACCGGCTTCTCGAGGGCGAGCGGCACCCAGACTTTCATGCCGTTCGCGTACGACGCCTCGTCGAGGATGAAGTCCCAGTCGAAGATCGTCTTGTAGTACTTCACCGCGCGCAGCACGTTCTCGCGGCTGTAAGTCTCCATGTATGGCTTGTAGAGCAGCTCGACGATCTCCTCGTCCTTGGCGCGGTGGATCCACTGCTGCGCCCGGTAACACGCGTTGACGTAGCCCTGGACGAGGTCGGGCGATTTCTCGACCGTCTCGCGCAGCGCGAAGCCGACGGTCGCCGGAATCGGACCGCCGAACACGCGCGTCCATGCTTTCTCGTCCTGGACGTCGTAGACGGCTTTGCCGAAGCCTTCTTCTTCCGCCGCCCACTGCCACTCGGGCACCGCCATGATCGCGTCGAACTTTCCGGCCTTGAGGCCCCCGAGCATCGTCGTCGACGCGCCACCGCTCACCCACTCCACGTGCTCATGGACGGACTTGCCGTCCGGCGCCTTGGCGAACTTGAACACGTACACGCCGTACACGTACGTTCCGGAGCCGATTGCCGTTGCGGCCACCACGGCCTTGCGGCCCACCAGCTTGTCGTCGCCGAGCGCGTCGACGGACTTCACACCGCGATCGAAGAGATCTCGGCGGACGACCACGTTCGCGTACGAACAGCGCGTGTCCGTGGCGAAGAGGATGACGGCTTCCTTGCCCTTCTCGCTGATCTTCAGCGGATGGCTGGAGTCGCCAAGCGCGAACATCGCCTGCCCGGCCGCGACAGCCTGCACGACCTTCGCGCCGCCGCCCGGGACGACGAACGCCGACAGCGACAAGCCCTCGTCTTCGAAGAACTTCTTTTCCTTGGCGACCAGGTGCTGGCCATAGACGAACGTCGAGACGCTGTGAGAGATGCTGATCGGCTTTGGCGCCAGGGCCAGCGCCGTTGTCCGGCCGCCGGCGAGGGCGGCCGCGGCGCCGGCCGCGGTGAGAAAGCGACGGCGGGTCCACGCCATTGATGCGATCCTCCAAAGTCGCGGCCGATCAGGAGATCGCTGGCCGCCGGGGGCCCAGCGTACGGCGGGGCTACGCGTGTGTCAACCGCAACATATTGACACTACAGCGAATTTCGGCGATGCTGGGGTCTTCAATGGTCCGGAGCATGACCGGGTTCGGGAGGGCGGAAGCAACCGGCGAGTCCATCGCCGTCACCGTCGAAGCCAGATCCGTCAATCACCGCCACCTCGACGTCGCCCTGCGTCTGCCGCGTTCGCTCGCTCCGCTCGAGCTCGACGCGCGACGCCTCGTGCAGAGTCGGCTGGAGCGCGGCCGCGTCGACGTCAACGTCCAGCTCACGCCGCTCGGCGGCGCCGTCACGCAGCGCGTGCAAATCGACGGAGCACTCGCGCGCGAATACGTCGCGCGGGCTCGCGCACTCGCGATGGAGCTGGGCCTCGAGGGTGCACCGAACCTCGCATGGGTACTCGATCGACCCGGGGTGGTGCGGCTCGAAGAGCCGGAGCCCGTGGAACCAGCCGCACCGTGGCCGCTGCTGTCGGAAGCGCTCGGCCGCGCGCTCGACGAGCTCATCACGCGGCGCACGGCCGAAGGCGAGCGGCTCGTGGGCGCCCTTCGTACGCTGCACGCCGAGCTCACGACCGCCGTCGATCTCGTCGCCGCGCGCGCGCCCACGACGGCGGCGCGGCGCGAGGAGCGCCTGCGCGAGCGGCTGCGCGCGCTGCTCGCCGAGACCGCCATCGACGAGGCGCGCATCGTGACCGAGGCCGCGATCTGGGCGGACAAGAGCGACGTGACCGAAGAGCTGGCGCGTCTGCGCGCCCATCTCGCCGAGTTCACGCTGCTGCTCGACAAGGGCGGCCCGGTCGGGCGGCCGCTCGATTTCCTCATCCAGGAGCTCAACCGCGAGGTCAACACGGTGGCCTCCAAAGCCGACGATCTGGACATGAGCCAAGCCGCGCTGGCGGCGAAGGGCGTGCTGGAGAAGATCCGCGAGCAGGTACAGAATCTTGAGTAGCCGCCCGGCTGCACGCGTCGGCCGCCGCGGCACGCTCTTCGTCGTGTCGGCGCCGTCGGGCGCGGGAAAGACCACGCTCTGTCGCGAGGCGCGTCTCGTCATCCCCGACCTCGCCTATTCCGTGTCGGCCACCACGCGGGCGCCGCGGCCGGGTGAGGTCAATGGCGTCGACTTCCGCTTCGTCAACGAGCCGCAGTTCCGCGCCATGCTCGAGCGCGGCGAGCTCGCCGAGTGGGCGACCGTCCACGGCAACATGTACGGCACACCGTCGAAGCCGCTCGAGGCGGCGCTGGCCGACGGCAAGGACGTGCTGCTCGACATCGACACGCAGGGCGCGGCCCAGCTCCGCCGCCGCTATCCCGAGGCCGTGCTGATGTTCATCGTCGCGCCCTCGATCGCCGAGCTCGAGCTGCGACTGCGCGAGCGGGGCGCCGACGCCGAGCGCGACATCGCGCGACGCCTGGCGCGGGCGCGCGAAGAGATCAAGTTGTGGCGAACGTACGACTATCTGATCGTCAACCGGGACGTGAAGGAGGCGATGGACCAGCTGCTGGCCGTGATCCAGGCCGAGCGCTGCCGCACCACGCGCCTGTCGCTCACGCTCCCTGACCTGGAGGTCGCCGAGTGATGTCCTTTCCCTCGCTGGAGTCCGCGCTGACGAAGGTGTCCAACCGCTATCTGCTCGTCGTGCTCTCCGCCAAGAGGGCCCGGCAGCTCAACCGTGGCGCGCCTCCGCGCGTGGAGAGCAAGCACAAGAAGCCGACCAGCTCGGCGCTCGAGGAGATCGCGGCGGCCAAGGTCGAATACCGGATCAAGGACGCCGACGAGACTACGAAGGGGTAGGCGTGCGACTCGACGGGCGCGAGCTCGTCCTCGGCGTCACCGGCTCGATTGCGGCGTACAAGGCCGTCGTCCTGCTGCGTGAGCTGACGCGCGTCGGCGCGAATGTGACCGTGTGCCTCACGGAGCACGCACGCGCGTTCGTAGGCGACTTGACGTTTCGCACGCTGTCGGGACGGCCGGTGCTCACCGACCTGTTCGACCCGCAGAGCGAGGAGGCCGTCGAGCACGTCGCCCTGGCCGAGCGCGCCGCCGCCATCGTCGTGGCGCCGGCCACGGCGAACCTCATCGCCAAGGCCGCCCACGGTGTGGCCGACGACTTCCTGACGACGCTGCTGCTGGCCGCGCGCTGCCCCGTGCTGATCGCGCCGGCCATGGATGGCGGCATGTGGGAGCATCCCGCGGTCGTCGCCAACGTCGCGACGCTGCGCGCGCGCGGCGTATCGGTGATGGACCCGGACAGCGGCGCGCTCGCATCCGGGCTCAGCGGACGCGGTCGCCTCCCCGAGCCCGAGGCCATCGTCGCGGCGCTCGCGTCGGTGCTCACGCCGACGCAGGATCTCACCGGTGAGAAGCTCGTGGTCACCGCGGGTCCGACGCGCGAGCCGATCGATCCTGTCCGATACATCTCCAACCGTTCGTCGGGCAAGATGGGCTACAACATCGCCGCCGCCGCGCTCCGACGCGGCGCCGAGGTCACGCTCGTGTCCGGACCCACCGCGCTCACGCCGCCGGCCTCGGCTCGGTTCGTGCCCGTGCAGACCGCGGAGGAGATGCGCGAGGCGGTCCTGCAGCACCTGCCCGGCGCGACGATCGTCATCAAGGCGGCGGCTGTCGCCGACTACCGCGTCCGCCGACCGTCCGACATCAAGATCAAGGGCAAGCGCGATCTCACCCTGGAGCTGACGCCGAATCCCGACATCCTCGCGGAGGTCGCCGCGGGGCGGTCGGGCGCGTTCGTCGTCGGCTTCGCCGCGGAGACCAACGACGTCGCGGCGAACGCGCGCGCCAAGCTGGAGGCGAAGGGCATCGACCTGCTCGTCGCCAACGACGTCAGCCAGGCGGGTATCGGCTTCGACGCGGACGACAACGAGGTGCTTTTGATCGATCGCTGGGGCGGCAACCGCGCGCTGCCGCGCATGGCCAAGAGCGCGGTGGCCGACGCGATCCTCAGCGAGATCCTGACGCTGCGGCGCGCCGCCGGCCGCGCGGCGGGCAAGGCGCCGCGCTGAGCGAGACACCGCGCGACGCCGTCGGCGGAGCGCTGGCCGCCCTGGCCGAGACGCTGCGCTTCTATCGCGATCTCGGCGTCGAGACCATTCCCCTCGAGGGCGACTATCTCTTGACGCCCGCCGAGACGCTGCGGCGCCAGGAGCAGGCGTTACAGGATTGCCGACGGTGCAAGCTCTGCGAGGGCCGGACGCACGTCGTGTTCGGCTCGGGCAATCCGACCGCAGAGTTCGTCGTCATCGGCGAGGGCCCGGGCGCGGACGAAGATGCGCAGGGGCTGCCGTTCGTGGGCCGCGCCGGCCAATTGCTGACAAAGATGCTCGCGTCGGTGAATCTCTCGCGTGAGACCGACACCTATATCACCAACGCGGTATTGTGCCGGCCACCCGGCAACCGAAACCCCGAGGCTGACGAGCTCGCGGCCTGCGCGCCGTTCCTCGCCGACAAGCTCAGCGTCATCCAGCCGAAGGTGATCCTGGCACTCGGGAGCGTCGCGACCCAGTCGTTGCTGCGGACGAAAGAAGCCATCGGCAAGCTGCGCGGACGCATGCACCCCTTCGGCGACGCCGTGCTCATTCCGACGTTTCATCCCGCGTTCCTGCTCCGCAATCCCGGCCAGGAGTACAAGCGCATGGCCTGGGAAGATCTCAAGCTGGCGCGCCGGGAGTACGACGCGCGGCGCACGCGCTAACGGTTCCACCGAGTCACCCGCGCGTGCCGAGCATCGCGGACGTCGCGTTCGATACACCCGTCCAGCACCCATTCTCCTACGTCGTGCCGGACGGCATGACTGCGCGGCCCGGCCAGCGTGTGTCGGCGCGGCTGGGACGTGGCGTCCGGACCGGCGTCATCGTCGGCGTGCGCGAAGGCGATGCGACCGGGCTCAGCCCGCTCGATCGCGTCGTCGACGCGGCGCCGATCGTCGACGGCGCGACGCTCGAGCTGGGCCGCTGGATCGCGGAGCAGTCGCTTTCGTCGCTCGGCTCGACGCTTGCGGCACTCACGCCGCCGGTTGCCTCAGTATCGGAGCGCGCGGCCGGCTTGAACCGTGGGTGGCCTGATCGAGATGGTCCCCGGCTGCGCACGCCTGTGGCTCATCCGGGCTTTTCCGGTCCCTCGCTCGACGTGTTCGTCGGTGCCGGTCGCGAGCGGAGACTGATCGAACGGATCGCCGCCGGCGACGCCCCGGCGCTGGTCGTCGTTCCCGACGTCGACGCGGCTTCACGGTGGACGCAGCGGCTGGAAAAGCACGGTCCGGTCGCGCGGCTGGACTCCGGCGTAGAGGACGGGGCGCGCGCCGAGAGCTGGACCGCGCTCGCCACGGGCGCTGTCCGCGTCGCGGTCGGCACCCGCTCGGCGCTGCTCGCGCCGCTGCCGGCGGGCGCGACGCTCGCGCTCGTCGACGAGCACGAGGCCGCGCACAAGCCACCGGGGCCGCCGCGGCTGCACTCGCGGGACATCGTCCTCGAACGGACGACGCGCGCCGGTCTGCACGCCGCCCTCACGTCCGCCACACCGAGCGTCGAGATGTGGTGGCGCGCGCACAGCGGCCGCGCACGGCTCCTGTCCGGCGACGCGGCGGCGTGGCCGGTCGTGCAGGTCGCCGACACGCGCGGCATTCTCCGCGTCGAGCCGCTCACACCGGCGCTCGCTCGCGCCGTGCGTGAGTCGCTGGCGGCGGGACGCCGCGCGCTGCTGGTCGTGAGCCGCCTTACGTCGGCGCTGGCGTGCGACGAATGCGGCGCGGTCGTGCGCTGCCCGACGTGCGACGTCGCCGTCGCGTACGCGCGTGCCGCCCGAACGCTCAGCTGCCGCGTGTGCGGCCGCGACGCGCCGGCGCCCGAGACCTGCCCGAGCTGCCACGGCCGGCGCCTGTCCCCGTTCGGCTGGGGCGTCGAACGGGTGGAGCACGCCGTGCGGCGGCGATTTCCCAAAGCGCGCGTCGCTCGCTACGACCCCGACGCCACTCGCGGCGCGAAGGCCGAGCGCCAGCGCGCCGAAGCGGCGGCCGCCGAGATCGTCATCGGCACGCGCGGCGCGCTGCGCCTGTTCGGTCCGGGATCGCTCGGCGTCGCAGGGTTCGTCTCGCCGGACCAGCTGCTGCGCATCCCGGACTTTCGCGCGGGCGAGCGGCTGTTCGAGCTAACCTGGGCGGCCGCCGAGCGCGTGGCGCCGGGCGGCGCGCTGGTCGTGCAGTCGCAGACGCCGGAACACTACGTCTTCGACGCGTGCGCCCGGCACGACCTGGAGCCGTTTTATCGGCACGAGCTGAAATTCCGCGGCGAGCTCGGCTATCCGCCGTTCCGCCGACTCGCGATCATCACGATCACCGCGGCATCCGCGGCGGAGACGCAGCGAGTGGGGACCGACGTTGCGGCAGCGCTCACCACGGCGTCCGCCCTCACGGTCTATGGTCCCGCACCGGCACGCCGCGACCGCGCGCAACGCATTGTCGTCAAAGGTCACGCAGACCTCGCGACGTCGTTGGCCGACGCGCTGGCCGACTTCCGCCGGCCACGGCCAAAAAGCCGCGGTATCATAGATATCGAGGTGGATCCGGTCGAATGGCCATCCTGAGCGTCCGAAAATATGGCGACCCGGTGCTGCGGCGCCGCGCTGCGCGCGTCGACGCGGTGACGCCGGCGATCCGCAGAACCATCGCCGACATGATCGACACGATGTACGACGAGGTGGGGCTGGGACTCGCCGCGCCACAAGTCGGCGTGTCGCTGCGGCTCATGGTGGTCGCCGACGAGGACGGACGCGAGGCGAAAGCGCTCGTCAATCCCGTCATCACCGAGCAGCGCGGCGAGGTCGTCGCGGAAGAAGGCTGTCTCTCCATTCCCGGGATCTTCGCGCCGGTGAAGCGCGCGGAATGGGTACGGCTCGAGGCCCACGATGCCGAGGGCGAACCGGTGACGATCACCGCGCGCGGGCTGCGCGCCCGCGTGTTCCAGCACGAGATGGATCATCTCGACGGCGTGCTGTTCATCGATCGCCTCGACCCCGTCGCGCGGGACCGGATCAAGCGCCGCATCAAGAAGGAAGGCTTCGCCGAGGACGCCGCCGGCCACCGCGCGCTCGCGCTGTAACCCGCTGAAGCTCCTCTTTTACGGCACGCCCGTCTTCGCGCTTCCCGCCTTCGAGACGCTTCGTCGTCGTCACGAAATCGTCGCCGTCGTCACGCAGCCGGATCGTCCGGCGCACCGGGGCCAGCGATTGACACCACCGCCCGTGAAGGAGGCGGCGCTTGCCGCGCAGCTGCCCGTGGTTCAGCCGTCACGCCTGCGCGATCCGGGCTGGGCGGAACGGCTCGCGGCGTACGGCGCCGACGCCGCCGTCGTCGTCGCGTTCGGCCAGATTCTGCCCAAGGCAGTACTCGACGCGCCGGCGCGCGGCTCGATCAACATCCACGCCTCGCTGCTCCCGAAATACCGCGGCGCGGCGCCGATTCAATGGGCGATCATCCGCGGCGAGACGGAGACCGGTATCACGACGTTTCGCATGGACCCGGGGATGGACACCGGTGACGTGCTCCTGATGCGCTCGACCCCGATCCAGTCCGAGGAGACGGCCGGCGCGCTGGCGGAGCGGCTGGCTCGTCTGGGCGCGGACGTGATCGTCGAAACACTCGAGCGGTTCGAAACGCTCACGCCGCGTCCGCAAGATCACGCCGCAGCGACGACGGCGCCGCGGCTCACGAAAGCGGACGGAGTCATCGACGTGACGAAGAGTGCCGCCGAGATCGTGAACCTCGTGCGCGGATGCAATCCCTGGCCGGGCGCGACGCTCAAGACGTCGGGCGGCACACTCACGATCTGGGGTGCGCGCGCCCTGGCCGGCGCCACAGGCGCGGCGCCCGGCACGCTGGTGACGCACGAAGGTGAGCTGGCGATCGCCACCGGCGACGGCGTGCTGCTGCCTGTCGACGTGCAGCCCGAAAATCGCCGGACGATGGCGTGGGCGGACTATCTGCGGGGCGCGCGGCTCGCGGCCGGCGCGCGAGTGGGCTCGACGTGACCGCCGCCGGTCGCCAGACCCGGGCTGCGGCGGCGCCCGCTCGCGTGCTGGCAGCGCGTGTGCTCGAGCGCGTCGAGAGCGATGCGGCGTTCGCCGATCTCACCCTGGAGGCCGAGAGCACGCGGCAGCAGGTGGCTCCGCGTGACATTGGTCTGGCCACCGAGCTCGTCTACGGCACGCTCCGCTGGCAGCGGTACCTCGACTGGATCCTCGCGCCGCATTCCCGCCGCCGGCTCGACACGCTCGACGCGCGCGTGCGGATCCTGCTGCGAATGACCGCCTATCAGCTCGTGTTTCTGGGACGGGTGCCGCCCTTCGCCGCCGTCAACGACGCAGTGACGCTGGCGCGCAGCGGCGCACGCGGCGCGGCGGAATACACCAACGCGGTGCTGCGCGCGCTGGCCCGCCGCGGAGCGCGCGAGCGAGAGCCGGCGCTCCCGCCCGACCCGCTCGAGGCGCTCGCGACGCGCTGCTCGTTTCCGACGTGGCTCGCCGCGCGCTGGGTGGAGCGCTACGGAGCGAGCGACGCCGAAGCGCTGATGAGGGCGATGAACGAGCGGCCGCCGCTCACCCTGCGCGCCAACACGCTGCGCGTTTCGCGTGAGGTCTTGGCCGCGCGTTTGGCCAGCGAGGATCACGTCGCCACGCGGCCGACCGCGTCGGCACCGGACGGGCTCCTCGTCGAGGGCGCCGCGGGAACGCCCGCGCGCTGGCGCGCGTTCGGCGACGGGGCGTGCGTCGTGCAGGACGAGGCGTCGATGCTCGTCTCGCGGCTGCTCGAGCCGCGGGCGGGCGAGACGGTCGTCGACGCGTGCGCCGCGCCCGGCACCAAGACCACGCACCTCGCCCAGCTGATGGACAACAACGGACGGATCGTCGCCCTGGATCCCCAGCCCGCCCGGCTCGGGCGGGTGACCGAGGCGGCGGCGCGGCTGGGCGTGACGATCGTGCAGACGATCGAAGGCACCGTGCAGGAGCTCGTCAGCTGCGACGCACCGCGCGCCGACGCGGTCCTGATCGACGCGCCCTGCACGAATCTTGGCGTGCTCCGCCGCAATCCCGAGGTGAAGTGGCGCCGCCGGCCCGACGACATCGCGGCCAGCGCTGCGCGCCAGTCCGAGATCCTGACCGCGGCCGCCACCCTGGTGAAGTCGGGGGGTCGCCTCGTGTACGCGACGTGCTCGCCGGAACCCGAGGAGAACGAAGCCGTCGTCGGCGCGTTTCTCACGGCGCAGCCGGCGTGGCGTGTCGATACGCCCGGCGTCTTCCCGCTCGCGCTGGATAGCGACGGGTACCTGCGCACGCGTCCCGATCGCCACGGCAGCGACGCCTTCACCGCGGTGCGCCTGCGGCGCGCGTGATATAACGACCGCGGATGATCAAGATCGCGCCGTCCATTCTGTCTGCGGATTTCGGCATCCTCGCCGAGGAGATCGCGCGGGTGGAGGCGGCGGGCGCCGACCAGATCCACATCGACGTGATGGACGGCCGCTTCGTCCCGAACATCACGATGGGCTTTCCCATCCTCGACGCGATCCGCAAGCGCACGCAGCTGCCGCTCGATCTCCACCTGATGATCGTCGAGCCGGAGAAGTACCTCGCGGAGTTCGCCGCGCGCGGTGCCGACATGCTGACCGTGCACGTCGAGGCGTGTCCGCACCTGCACCGCACCCTGACGTCGATCCGCGAGCTCGCCGACCGGCGCGGCGCGCCGGTGAAAGCGGGTGCGGCGCTCAATCCCGCGACACCGCCGGACATGGTCGAGTGGGTGAAGGACGATCTCGACCTGGTCCTCGTGATGTCGGTGGATCCCGGCTTTGGCGGTCAGCGTTTCATCCCTGCCGTGTATTCCAAGATCAGTCGGATAAGGACGATGCTCGGCGCGCGGGGGGTGGACGTCTCGATCGACGGTGGCGTGAAGGTCGAACACACGCGGCCCCTGGTCGAGCACGGCGCCTCGATTCTGGTGGCCGGCTCGGCGGTGTTCGACGCGCCCGACCCCGCCGCCGTGATCAAGCAAATGCGCGCCGCGTTGAAATTTTCCGCATAGTTCCGTAGACTCGGACTTTCCATGCTCGACTCACTCAGCGCAAGACTGACCACGATCTTCGACCGTCTGGGGGGCCAAGGCCGCCTCAGCGAAGACAACATCCAGGAGGCCCTCCGGGAGGTCCGGGTCGCCCTCCTGGAGGCCGACGTCAACTTCAAGGTCGTCCGGGGGTTCATCGACCGCGTCAAGGTGAAGGCGGTCGGGCAGGACGTCCTGAAATCGCTGACGCCGGCCCAGCAGGTCGTCAAGGTCGTGCACGACGAGCTCGTCGAGCTGCTCGGCGGCAGCGGACACCGTCTCGCCGCGGCATCGCATCCCCCCACGGTGGTGATGCTGATCGGCCTGCAGGGCTCGGGCAAGACGACTACTGCGGCGAAGCTCGCGCGTCTCTACGCCAAGCAGGGCCAGCATCCGATGCTCGCCGCCGCCGACACCTATCGGCCGGCCGCGCAGGATCAGCTGAAGACGCTCGGCGAGCAGCTCAACGTGCCCGTGGTCGCCGAGGGGCGCACGCCCGTCGAGATCTGTCGCGCGGCGCTCGAGACGGCCGGCGCGCGCGGCCTCACGCCGCTGATCCTCGACACCGCGGGGCGCCTGCACATCGACGAGACGATGCTCGAGGAGCTCAAGCAGATCCGCGGCGCGGTCAAGCCACACCACGTGCTCCTCGTCGTCGACGCGATGACGGGTCAGGACGCCGTCACCGTCGCCGACAAGTTCAACCAGGCCGTCGGTATCGACGCCGTGATCCTGACCAAGATGGACGGCGACTCGCGCGGCGGCGCGGCGCTGAGCGTGCGTCAGGTGACGGGACGGCCGATCGCCTTCGTCGGCACCGGCGAGAAGACGGACGCGCTGGAGCCGTTCCATCCCGACCGCCTCGCCTCGCGTATCCTCGGCATGGGCGACATCCTCTCGCTCGTCGAGAAGGCGCAGCAGACCGTCGATCAGGCGCAGGCCGAAGCGATGGTGAAGAAGCTGCGCGAGGAGACGTTCACGCTCGAGGACTTCCGCGCGCAGCTCAAGCAGGTGCAGGCCCTCGGTCCGCTCGATCAGGTGTTGGGCATGCTGCCGTTCGGCAAGATGTTCAAAGGCGCGCCGAAGGAGCTGGCCGGCGAGCAGGCGGACCTCGGTCGCTTCGACGCCATCATCTGCTCGATGACGCCGGACGAGCGGCGCACTCCCGAGATCATCAACGGCTCGCGCCGGCAGCGCATCGCGCGCGGCAGCGGGTCCAGCGTGCAAGACGTCAATCGGCTGCTCAAGCAGTTCGCGCAGCTCAAGAAGATGATGAAGCAGTTCAAGACGATGGAAGGCCGGCTGGGCAAGCTCAAGGGCCTGGGCGGTTTTCCGATGCCGAGGGGGTGAGGGCGTGGCAGTTGCCATCAGACTCAGACGCGAAGGCTCGAGCAAGCGGCCGCGGTATCGCGTGGTCGTGGCCGACTCGCGGGCGCCGCGCGACGGGCGCTTCATCGAGGTCATCGGGCACTACAACCCGGTCACGAACCCGCCGCAGGTCGCGATCGATCGCGAGAAGGCTCAGGCGTGGATCGCCAAGGGAGCGCAGGCCTCCAACACGGTGAAGAAACTCATCGCATTGGCCCCGAAGCCGGGGGCGTAACACGTAACGCGCAGTTGTTCGACGCAGCTGCAGTGGGAGTGGTGGTTGAGAGATTTGGTTGAATACGTGGCCAAAGCACTGGTCGACGAGCCGGAACACGTGAACGTGACCGAGGTCGAAGGCGAGCGGGTGACCGTGATCGAGCTCCGCGTCGCCCAGACCGATCTGGGCAAGGTCATCGGCAAGCAGGGACGCACGGCGCGCGCGCTGCGCACGATCCTCAACGCCAACGCGACGAAGCTGAAGAAGCGCGCCGTGCTCGAGATCGTGGAATAGGCATGACGCTCGCGGACGGCCGCCTCGTCGCGATCGGCGAGATCGGCCGGCCGCATGGCCTCGCGGGCGAGGTACGGGTGACGCCGCTGACCGATCATCCCGAGCGGTTCGAGCGCCTGCGGGAGTGTGTGCTGTGGGATGTCGCGGACGATCGGCGCGAGCGTTGCCGGGTGATGACGGCGCGGCGCCACGGCGAGGCGCTCGTGGTGGCGATCGCCGGCTGCGAGACGCCCGAGGCCGCGGCGTCGCTGACGGGACGGCTGCTCGCCATCCCCGAGGCGGAGGCGGTGCCGCCGCCCGAGGGCTACTTCTATCCCTGGCAGCTCGAGGGCTGCCGGGTGGTCACGGAAGACGGCCGCGAGGTCGGTCGTGTGCTGCGAGTGGAGGCGGCGCCGGCGCAGGACCTCTGGGTGATCGGCGACGACGCGCGCGAGCACCTGGTGCCGGCGGTCCCGGAGATCGTCGTCGACGTGGATCTGAAGGCCCGGCGCGTCGTGATTCGACCGCCCGAGGGGTTACTGGAGCTGTAACGCGGGTTATGCGGATCGACATCGTCACCCTGTTTCCGGCCATGGTGGAGCCGGCCGTGGCGACCTCGATGCTCGGCCGCGCCCGCACGCGCGGGCTCGTTGACATTCGCGTGGTCAATCTCCGAGACTACGCGACGGGGAAGCATCGCGTCACCGACGACTATCAGTTCGGTGGCGGCGGCGGGATGGTCCTGAAGCCGGAGCCGATCGCGGCCGCGGTGGAGGCGCTGCGGGGCGAGCGGACGCGGGTGATTCTGATGGATCCGCGCGGACGGACGTTCACCCAGGGCGTGGCGAGCGAGCTGGCGCGCGAGGCGCATCTGATCCTGGTAGCTGGCCGGTACGAGGGCGTCGACGAGCGTGTGGGAGAGATGATCGCCGACGAGCGGCTCTCGATCGGTGATTACGTACTGACGGGCGGCGAGCTGCCGGCGCTGGTGGTGACCGACGCGGTGACGCGCCTGCTGCCCGGCGTGCTCGGTGGTGAGGCCGCGGCCGAGCGTGAGTCGTTCGCGGCGGGGCTGCTGGAGCCTCCGCAATACACGCGCCCCGAAGAATTCCGGGGCGCGCGAGTGCCGGACGTGCTGTTGTCCGGCGACCACGCCCGCGTCGCGCGCTGGCGGCGCGAGCAGGCACTGTGGCTGACGTGGCGACGCCGCCCCGAGCTCCTCACGGAGGCGAGCTTGACGGACGAGGAGCGACGGTTGATCGAGCGATTCGAGCGCGGCGAGGCGCCGGCGGCGCCCGCGCGGGGAGAAAGGGACGAGGATCATGGACGCGATTCGCATCGTTGAGGCGGCGCATCTCAAGAAGGATCGGCAGGGCTTCGAGCCCGGTGATCAGGTCCGCGTGCACGTGAAGGTCATCGAGGGTGAGAAGGAGCGCACCCAGATCTTCGACGGTACGGTCATTCGTAAGCGCGGCGAGGGCGCGCGCGCCTCGTTCACCGTTCGCCGGATCTCCTACGGCGTGGGCGTCGAGCGGACGTTCCCGCTGCACTCGCCGCGCATCGAGCGCGTCGACGTGGTGCGGCACGGCCGCGTGCGCCGCAGCAAGCTCTACTATCTGCGCTCGCTCGCCGGCAAGGCCGCGCGGCTGCGTGAGAAGCGCGTCAACGTCGTTCCCGCCACGGCGGCCGAAGCCCCAACCGAGTAGCGCACCCGTCTTCGCGTGACGCCGCCTCCGTCGGCGCCGTACCGCTACGAGGCTCAGGCCTGGAGGGCCGGCGTCGCGCGTCTGGCCGGCGTCGACGAGGTCGGCCGCGGGCCCCTCGCCGGCCCGGTGGTGGCGGCGGCGGTCGTGCTCGATCCCGCTCGGCGCGTGAAGCGGCTGGCGGATTCGAAGCTACTCACCGCCGAGCGCCGCGAAGAGCTGTTTGCGCTGATCCACGAGCGCGCCGTCGCGGTCGGCGTCGGCATCGTGGATCACCTCACAATCGACCGCGTGAACATCCTGCAGGCGACGATTCTCGCCATGCGCGAGGCGCTGGCCGGACTCGCGATCGTGCCGGAGCTGGTCATCACCGACTTCGTCGCGCTGCCCGCCCTGCCCTGCCCGCAGCGCAATCTCGTCGACGGCGACATGCGCTGCGCGACGGTCGCCGCGGCCTCGATCGTCGCGAAAGTCACGCGCGACCGGCTGATGCTCGAGGCGGACAAGCAGTTCCCCGAATACGGTTTCGCGAAGCACAAGGGCTACGGCACGCCCGATCATCTCGCCGCGCTCGACCGCCACGGCGCGTGCCCGATCCACCGGCGCTCGTTCTCCGGCGTGTGGCGGCAGGGCGAGCTGTTCGTGCTCGAGGGCGACGACTAGCGTCTCGAACTTCGGACATTCCGCGACGTAGCTCGGCGCGCTATACCGGCCGCGTGAGCGGGCGACCAGATCCGCGACAGGCGCTCGGGCGCGGCGCCGAGCGCGCGGCGGCCGACTACCTCGAGCGCGCGGGGTTCAAGGTCGTCGAACGCAACGTGCGGCTCGGCCACGGCGAAATCGATCTCGTCTGTCGTGACGGCGACACGGTCGTCTTCGTCGAGGTGAAGTGCCGGCGCGCGACATGGGGCGACCCGCCGGGGGCCGCGGTGTCATGGCACAAGCAGCGGCGGCTCACGCGCCTGGCGCAGCACTATCTCAAGTGGCGCCGGCTTGGCGACGTCCGCTGCCGCTTCGACGTGGTGTCGGTGACGATCGACGCCGCCGGTCGCACGGGTCTTGTGCACGTGCGCGGCGCCTTCGACGCGATCGAGTGAAGGTCAGGCGGTCTTGCGCGGCCTCGTTGGACGGGACGGGTCGCCCTCCATGAGATAGACGGCGAACTCCTTCGCGCACGTCATGCAGGTCCGCCGCTCGCTTTCCGGCATGTCGCGGGCCTTCAGCGTGTCTTCGAAGTCCTCCAACGTCTTTTCGACGAATTGCTCGAACGGACGCATGGGGCGGCCTCCGTCCTTCAATACAGCATCCGTCGTGCCAGGGGGCGCGGTGCATCGCGGCGTGTAGTTACGACGCCCGCAGGCAAGCCAAGTGTCGGACGGGGAAGAAGAAGTTTCTCCAAGCGTCGGGTACAATCCGGTCCTCATGCCGGTCCGCTGGGACACGCATCGCTCCGCGCTGTCGAGCATCATCGAGGCCGTCGGCCGTACACCACTCGTGCGTCTGAACCGCGTGGTGGGTGACGCGCGTCCGCCGGTCTATCTCAAGCTCGAGTGGTATGGCCCGAGCGGCAGTCTCAAAGACCGGATCTATCTGCACATGTTCGAGCGCGCCGAAGCGCGCGGCGAGCTCAAGCCCGGCATGCGCGTGCTCGAGAGCTCGACGGGCAACGCCGGCATCGCGTGCGCGTTCGTCGCTGCGGTGAAAGGCTATCGCTGCACGGTTGTCATGCCGCAGGGCATGAGCGACGAGCGCAAAAAGATCATGCGCGCGTACGGCGCGGACCTCGTCTTCACGCCGGGCGGCGAGAGCGACGTCGATCTGTCACTCAAGCGCCTCGCCGAGATTCGCGCGGGCGATCCGACCGGATACTGGGTGCCGGGGCAGTTCGACAACGCGGACAACGTCGAGGCACACTACCGCACTACCGGTCCCGAGATCTGGGAGCAGGCCGGCGGCATTGTCGGCGCGTTCGTCGCCTCGCAGGGCAGCGGCGGCACGCTCACCGGCGTCGGACGCTACCTGCGCGAGCGTGACACGGCCGTCGGACTGTACGCCGTCGAGCCCGACGAATGCGCGCTGCTCTCGCGCCGCGCGTGGGGCCCGCACGGCATCGAGGGTATCGGCGACGGCTTCATCCCGGACAACCTCGACGTCTCCATGCTCACAGGCGTCATCACCACGACGACGGACGAGGCGTTGACGGCGGCGCGGCGGCTGGCCGCGGAAGAAGGCATTTTTTGTGGGATCTCGACCGGTTGCAATGTCGCCGCGGCGCTCAAGCTCGCGGCCCGGCATCCGGAGCTCACCTCGATCGTGACGATGGCCAACGACACCGGCCAGCGCTACTTCACCACCGCGCTCTGCGGCGAGTCCAAGCACGTCGACGTGCCCGAGCGCGCGCATCCGATGGACGACAAGACGCGCGGCGAGCTCGATCGCTGGCAGTCGAAGTGGGAGATCCTGCGCTGAGACCGGCCGAGTGGGACTTCGTCGCCGCGCGGCGGCGGCTGGAAGACAAGCCAAAATCGGCCGGCGAAAAGCTCACCTCGATCGACGCCGCGGCGGGGCACGTGGCCGACGGCGATCGCATCGCCGTCGGCGGCTGCCTGTTCTCGCGCACGCCGCTGGCCCTCGTGCGCGAGGTGCTCCGAGCGCGGCGGCGTGGGCTGACGCTGGTGCGCAACCTCATGTGCACCGAGGGCGAGCTCATGATGGCGGCCGGCGCCGTCGAGCGCGTGATGACGGCCTGGATGTCGATCGGTCTGCCATGGGGCGTTTCGAAGGTCATGCGCCACTACGTCGAGTCGGGTGCGGTCGCCCTCGAAGAGTGGAGCCACCTGGCGCTCGGCCTACGCTTCCGTGCGGCGGCGATGGGGGTGCCGTTCGTCCCCGCGCTGACCATGCTCGGCTCCGACCTCGTCGCCGTCGGCGGCATGAAGACCGTGGCCGATCCGTATTCCGGCGAGACGCTAGCGGCGGTGCCGGCGCTGTTTCCCGACGTCGCGCTGCTGCACGTGCACCGCGCCGATCGCTTCGGCAACTGCCAGATCGACGGCTATCCGCACATGGACGCGGACATCGCCCGGGCGGCGGCGACGGTGCTCGTCACGACGGAGGAGCTGATCACGGACGACGAGACGCGTCGCCACCCCGATCGAACCGTCCTTCCAGGGTTTCTCGTCGACGCGCTCGTGCACGTGCCCTTTGGGTCGTTTCCGCACGAATGCTACGGCCTGTACGAGGCGGACTTCGACCACTTCAGCGAGTACACGGCCTCGATCGACGCGCGCGGGCCCGAGGCCGCCGTCGGCGATTATCTCGTCCGCTACGTGTACGGCCCGCCGACCTGGGACGACTACCTGGATCTCTTCGGCGGGGAGCGGCTGGCGAAACAACAGCGCTCAGCCAAAGAGCTCACGCAATGAACGCCACGGCGTCCGAGCTGCTTGCCGTCCAGGGTTCGCGCGTCCTTCGCGACGACACGACGGTCTTCGCTGGCGTTGGCGTGCCGCTGCTCGCCGCGGCCCTGGCCCAGCAGCGCCACGCGCCGAAGCTGACGATGGTGATCGAGGGCGGCATCATCGGTCCGCGCATCAAACCCGGGCGGCTGCCGATCTCGACCAACGAGATGCGCGCCGGTCATCGCGCGCAGATGCTCCCGGGGATTACCGACACCTTCCTCTTCGCGCAGCGCGGGTTCCTCGACTACGGCTTCATGGGCGGCGCGCAGATCGATCAGCACGGCAACGTCAACACCAGCGTGCTCGGAGTCGACTACTGGAAGCCGAAGGTCCGCCTGCCCGGTACCGGCGGCGCGAACGACATCGCCTCGCTCTGCAAGGAGGTCATCATCCTGACGGTCCACGAGAAGCGCCGCTTCGTCCCGCGGGTGGACTTCGTGACCAGCCCCGCGTGGCTGGACGGCGGCGACGCGCGCCGCCGCGCCGGCCTGCCCTTCGGCGGCGTGTCACGCGTGGTCACCACGCTCGGCATCTTCGGCTTCGATCCCGAGACGCGGCGCATGCGGTTGGACGCCCTGCATCCCGGCGTGACGCGCGAGCAGGTTCGTGAACAGACCGGCTTCCCGCTGCTGGAGGCCGCGACGGTGGCGGTGACCGAGCCGCCGTCGGCGGACGAACTGGCGATGCTGCGTGCGCTCGATCCCGAGCGGCGCTTTTTGGGCTGACGCCGTGCACGTCGGTCTCGCGATCAAGAACTTCGTCGGCCCCACCGAGACGCCGGACGTCCGCGGCCTCTACCGCTATGCCGAGCGCGCGGAGGCGCTGGGCTTCGAGTCGCTGTGGGCGTGGGATCACGTCATCCTCGGCGTCGATCCATCGTTTCCGATCCTCGACGCCGTCGGCACGCTCACCGCGCTCGCCGCGCGGACGTCGAAGATCCGGCTCGGCACCGGCGTGCTGGTGCTGCCGCTGCGCAATCCCACCGTCGCGGCGAAGGCGCTCGGCACCCTCGACGTGATCTCGAATGGCCGGCTCATCGTCGGGATCGCCGCCGGCTGGTATGCACGCGAGTTCGACGCGGTCGGCGTGCCGTTCAAGCAGCGCGGCCGATTGTTCGAGCGCAATCTCGACATTCTCATGCGGCTGTGGACCGAGGAACGGGTGACGCTGCAGGCGGACGAGTTCAATCTTCGCGAGGCCGTGATGCGACCGCCGACGGTGCAGCGCCCGCGCCCCCCGATCCTCATCGGCGGCTACGTTGATGCGGTGCTCAAACGCGTCGCGACGAAGGGCGACGGCTGGCTGACGTACTTCTACACGCCGGAGTCGTACACACGCGCGTGGCAGAAGATCGTCGGCTTCGCGCGCGAGGCCGGGCGCGACCCGAAGACGCTCACCGGTACCAATCAGCTCGCGATCCTGGTCGGCGCCTCGCGCGCCGAGACCGAGGAGCCGATGCGCCGGTGGCTGCAGACCGAGTGGGACGTGGCCGCCTGGAGCGAGTCGACCATCGAGCACGCCATCCGCGGCAGCGTCAAGGAGTGCATCGAGCAGCTGCGCGCCCACGTCGCCTCCGGAGTCGATCGGCTGATCTTGATTCCCTATCGCTATCAGCCCGAGCAGGTCGAGCTCATTGCCAGGGAGATCCTTCCCGCACTGCGCTGAACACGATGAGCACGAAGCCGCGTCTGGAGATCGAGTACTGCACGCAGTGCCGCTGGCTCTTGCGGGCCGCATGGATGGCGCAGGAGTTGTTGACGACGTTCGAGACCGACATCGGAGCGGTCGCGCTCGTACCAGGCGCGGGTGGCGTGTTCGAAGTCCGCGTGGACGGAGAGACGGTCTGGTCGCGGAAAGGCCGCGGCCGATTTCCAGAGGCGAAAGAGCTCAAGCAGCTGGTACGCGACCGCGTGGCACCCGGGCGCGACCTCGGGCACGCGGACCGCTGAAGCCCCAATGGACCGACGTGAGACGTTCGATCGGGTGCTCGCGCTGGAGCCAGCACGCACGGCGCTGCTCGTCGTCGACATGCAGCGCGGCTTCGTCGATCCGGGCGAGCCGATGGAAGTGCCATCCGCACGCGCGTGCGTGCCGGTCATCCGCGGCCTGCTCGACGCGTTTCGCGGCAAGCGCCTGCCGGTCGTGTTCACGGCCTTCGTGTACTCGCCGGACGTGCCCTTGCTCGTCGGCGAGCTACACCCCGAGCACAAGCCCGCCGCGCCCGGCGCGCCGCGCGGATTCGGCATGCCGTCGTCGTCGTGTTTGGCCGGCTCGCCGAGCGCACGCGTCCTCGACGCGCTCGCGCCGCGTCCGGACGAGCCGGTCGTCGACAAGCGCTGGTACGACGCGTTCGCAGGCAGCGCGCTCGACGGGGCACTGCGCGCGCGGCGTGACGTCGCTGGTCGTCACGGGGACGATGACCGACATCTGCGTGCTGGCGACGGTCATCGGCGCGTTCAACCGGGAATACCGCGTGACCGTCGTCGACGACGCGGTGGCGACGCTCTGGCCGGAGATCCAGCGCGCGACACTGGACATCGTCGCGCGGGCCTATGGCCGCGTCGTATCATCCAAGCAAGTGCTAGACACCGTTTCGGCCTGGACATAGGAGCGAGCCATGCTGACGTTCTCCGGGATCATGCCGGCCAACATCCTGCCGTTCAAGGCGGATCTCTCCATCGACGAGACCGCGTATCGTAAGCACTTGCGCTGGCTCGCGGACACGCCCGGCGTCACGGGCATCGTCGCCAATGGTCACGCTGCGGAGGTTGCCTCGCTCTCCCGCGACGAGCGCAAGCGCGCGCTCGCCGTGGCGCTCGACGAGATCGCTGGCGCGTGCCCCATCGTCGCCGGCGTCTATACCGACGGCACCGCCGAAGCGGTCGAGCTGGCTCGTGACGCCCGACAGGCGGGCGCGGCCGGCGTGCTGCTGTTTCCGCCGACGCTGTTCATGTGGGGGGCACAGGCGAAGCCCGACATGGTGATTCGCCACTACTCCGAGGTCGCCGCGGTCGGGCTGCCGATCGTCGCCTTCGAGTACCCGCCCGCGTGCGGCATCGGCTACTTGCCGGAGACGCTGGCGCGGCTGGCCGAGATCCCGCAGGTCGTCGCCGTCAAGGACTGGTCGAACGACATCGTCGCCTTCGAGGCCAATCTGCGCGCGCTGCGCGCGACGGGACGCCCGGTCGCGATGCTGTCGGCGTTCACGATGTCGCTGATGGCCAGCTTCCTGCTCGGCGCCGACGGCGCGATTTCCGGGATGGGCAGCGTCACTGCGGATCTGCAGGCCGAGCTCTTCGCCGCATGCCAGAAGGGCGACCTCGACGGCGCGCGGCGGATCAACGACCGCCTCGATCCGCTCGTCCGCGTCTTCTACGCCCCGCCCTTCGTCGACATGCACAACCGGATGAAGGAGGCCCTGGTCTTGCTCGGGCGCATCCCCGCCGCGCACGTGCGGCCGCCGCTGACGCCCGTGTCCGCAGCGGAGCGGGAGTCGATCCGCCGGGCCCTGGCAAGCGCCGGACTCAGTCGCTAACGCCGACGCGCGGGTGCGGCGGCGCGTTCCCTGCGCCGGAACCGCTTGCGCCCCTTCGCCCGTTTGGTGTAGAAAGACGCACATTTTGCTCGCTTACGAGTGCCCGTCCCCCGGGCACATCAGGAGGACTTAACCATGGCCGAACGCTGGCACGACGAACCCTGGGCCAAGGACATGTGGTGGAGTGGCAAGACGACGCGCCGGAAGTTCATCGGCCTCTCGGCGACGGCCGCCGGCGCGCTCGGCGCGACGATGCTCGTGCCGGCGCCCTGGCGCGAGGCGTTCGGCCAGGCCAAGCCGTACAAAGTCGGGGTGCTGCAGCCGCTGACCGGCGCCGCCGCGGCCGGCGGCAAGACGGCGCTGGTCGGCACACAGCTCGCCACCAACCGGATCAACAAGGCCGGCGGCATCAACGGCCGGCCGGTCGAGCTGGTGGTCGCGGACTACGAATCGAAGCCTGACGTCGGCCGGCGCAAGGCCGAGAAGCTCCTCGACGAGGACAAGGTCGATGTCGGCGAGGGCGGCTACCTTTCGAACGTCTGCCTGGCGTGCATGCCCGTCTTCGAAGAGCAGAAGACCGTCTACATGATCGGTGTCTGCCTCGACACGACCATCACGACCACCAAGTGCAGCCGCTACGTGTTCCGGCCGTTCGACTACGCGCCCTCGCAGGCGGTGGCGTTCGCGCCGTACCTCGTCAACAAGCTCGCGAAGAAGTGGCACGTCGTTTATCTCGACTACGCGTGGGGCCAGTCGACGCGCGACGCGTACGTCGAGCAGATCAAGAAGAACGGCGGCGAGGTCGTCGGCACGACCGGAATCCCGCTGGGCACGGCCGACATGACCGCGTTTATCTCAAAAATCACGGGGACGTTCGACGGCGTCTTCGCGATCATGTTCGGCGCCAACGCGGTGACGTTCACCAACCAGGCCTTCGACCTGGGGCTCTTCAAGAACCGGAAGTACGCGGGTGACGGCGCGGTCGCTGAATCGACGCACCTCACCGCGCTCGGCCACAAGGTGGAGGGCTTCGTCGGCGTCAATCGCTACATTCCCGTGCTGACCAAGCCGCTGGACACGCCAGCCCACAAGAAGTTCTTCGAGGAGTCGAAGGTGCTGCTCAGGGAGGTCGACCGGTCCGGGCCGGATCCGGATCGCTACGTGCAGTCCAACTTCGAGGCGATGAACTTCCTCAAGCTTGGCATGCAGAAGTCGGGATTCCGCGGGCGCGAGGATGCGATGAAACTCATCGAGGCGCTCGAGGGCATGGAGGTCAAGGAGGGTGACGACTTCCCGCAGGGCGACAAGCTGCTGCGCCGTGAAGATCACCAGGCCTTCCTGCGCCAGTTCATCTTCGACATCAAGGACGGCAAGCACCGCCTGCTCGACGTGATCGCGCGGGAAAAGACGGTCGTCCCGCCCGCCTGCACCTTCCCGAAGGCGTGACGGGCGCGCGGCAACACGGCGCGACGGCCCCGGCCGGCGACGGTCGGGGCCCCGCGGCCCAGCCGTCTGCGATCCTCCGGACCGAAGGCCTCACCATGCGCTTCGGCGGCCTGACCGCACTCAACAATGTCTCGATCGCCGTCCCGCGTGGCGAGATTCGCGCGATCATCGGTCCCAACGGCGCCGGCAAATCGACGTTCTTCAACTGCATCACCGGCGTGTTGACGCCGACGAGCGGCCGCATCGTGTTCGACGGCGACGATATCACCGGCCTGCCGCCGCATCGCATCTCGAAGAAAGCCATCGCACGCTCGTACCAGATCACGAACATCCTGCCGGGCGCGACGGTGCTCGAAAACGTTCGGATCGCCGTGCAGTCACGGCATCACTCGTGGAGTCTGCTGCGCCACCACCGCAGCTACCGCGACGTGGTGGACCGCGCTCGCAGCGTGCTCGCCTCCGTCGGCCTGGTCGACAAGGCGGACGAGCTGGCGGCCAATCTCTCCCACGGCGAGCAGCGAAATCTCGAAATCGGCATCGCGCTGGCGACGGAGCCGAAGCTCTTGTGCCTGGACGAGCCGACAGCGGGCATGAGCGTCACTGAGACCCACGCCACGGTGGACCTCATCCGGCGGATCGCCGCGAACCTCACCATCCTCATCGTCGAGCACGACATGGAGGTCGTGATGGGGCTCGCGCGGACGATCACCGTGCTGCACTACGGAGAAGTCCTGGCCGAGGGCAGCCCGGCGGCGATCCAGGCCAACCAGCGAGTGCAGGAAGTCTATCTGAAGACCTGATGCTCACCCTCGACGGCGTCAACACGTATTACGGCAAATCACACATCCTGCACGGCGTGTCGCTGGAGGTTCGCCCGGGCGAGGTCGTCGGACTGCTCGGCCGCAACGGCGTCGGCAAGTCGACGACGCTCAAGACCATCATGGGCATCGTGCGACCCTCCGGCGGGCGCATCGTCTTCGAGGGCCGGGACATCGCGGGCCTCGCACCCTATCGGCTGGCGCGGATCGGGATCGGCTACGTCCCCGAAGACCGTCGGATCTTTCGTCTGCTCTCCGTTCTGGAGAATCTACGCACCGGGCTCGATCGCCCCGACGTCTCGCCCGCGCGGCGTCAGGCACTGCTCGACAAGGTCTACGCGAGCTTCCCGATCCTCGCCGAGCGTCGCAACCAGGCGGGCGGCACGCTCTCGGGCGGCGAGCAGCAGATGCTCGCCATCGCGCGGGCGATGATGCTCGAGCCGCGCATCATCCTGCTCGACGAGCCGACCGAGGGACTCATGCCGCGCATGGTCGCCCAGATCCGGGACATCATCGACGTGCTGCACAAGGATGGCGTCGCCATCCTGCTCGTCGAGCAGAACGTGCCGCTCACGCTCGGCGTCTCCGACCGCGTCTACATCATGGAAAAGGGTATGGTCCGCCACCACGCGCCGGCGGCGGCGCTGCGCGCCGACGCCGGCGTCATCCACCAGTATCTCGGAGTCTGAGCCGATGATCCCGGTCGACCAGGTCCTCGTGCAGATCGTCAACGGCCTCGTGAACGGCATGATCCTCGCGCTGGTGGCCTCGGGGCTCACGCTGATCTTCGGGATCATGGATATCGTGAACTTCGCGCACGGCGACCTGTTCATGCTGGGCGCCTACGTCGGCACGACGGCGTTCCTCACCACGGGCAACTTCTGGATCGCGCTTGCCGCCTCCGTCCTCACGCTCGCGGTCCTCGGCGCGGCGCTGCAGGTGACCGCGCTGCGGCCGCTCATCGGCCGCGATCCGCTGACGACGATTCTCGCCACGTTCGGCATCTCGCTGGTCATCCAGAACTATGCGCTCTGGCAGTACGGCCCGGTGCCGCGCAAAATCCTCGAGCCGGTGACCGGGCACTTCCGCCTCTTCTACGTCGAATACCCGTGGTACCGCGTCGTGATCGCGCTCATGTCCGCCGCGATCATCGGCGCGCTCTACTTGTTCATGAAGTACGGCAAGCACGGCATCTGGATTCGCGCCACCACGCAGGATCGCGTCATGGCCGCAGCCATGGGCATCCCGGTCCCATGGGTGCACACAGTCGTGTTCGCGATTGGCGCCGCCATGGCTGCCGCGAGCGGCGTCCTCTTCGGTCCGACCGTCGGCATCAACCACGCCATGGGATTCGACTTCACACTGCGCGCGTTCGTCGTGGTGGTGGTCGGCGGCATGGGCAACCTCGGCGGCTCGATCGCCGCGTCGATCTTCATCAGCCTGCTGGAGTCGCTGGCCACGATCTGGGTGAGCCCGGCCCAGGCGGTCATTGTCTCCTTCGTGGCCCTCATCCTGACGCTGCTCATCCGCCCGACGGGCCTGTTCGTGCCGACTCCTAAATGAAGCCACGCGCACCTAGACCAGGCCACCCGCGGTTCGAGCCGGCCTCGCGGCACCCGCTACAAATCAAGCCACGCGCACCTAGACCGGGCCACCCGCGGTTCGAGCCGGCCTCGCGGCACCCGCTACCATGAGCACGATCACGCCTCCCGCGAGCGCGGCCGCCGACCGCGAGCTCGACACACGCGCACGCGGGGAGGGACCGAGCGCCGCCTACTGGACCGGCTTCGTCATCGTCGTGGGCGCGCTCGCGCTGAGCCCGTTCGTGTTGCCGGAGTTCTGGCAGCGATTCGCCACCGAGATTCTCATCTGGGGTCTGCTCGCCATGTCCTCCGACATCCTGATCGGCTATACCGGCATGGTCTCGTTCGGCCACTCCGCGTTCTTCGGCCTGGGCATGTACGGCGCCGCGGCGGCGCTGCTCGCCGTGCGCCCGCCGAACCTGTGGCTCGCGCTCGCGGCGGGCCTCGTCGCGGCCGCCGTCGTGGCCGTGTTCGTCGCATACTTCTCGACGCGGCTGCGCGACATCTACTTTTCGATCACGACCCTCGTGTTCTCGCAGATCTTCTACGTCATCATCTTCACGTGGACGGAGGTCACCGGCGGCGAGAACGGGCTGACGTTCCGGCAGCCTCCGTTCGCGATCCCGGCGCTGTTTTCGGTGCCGTTCACGCGCAACGGCCTGCACTGGTTCGTGCTCGCGATGGTGACGCTGTCCTACCTGCTGCTGCGGCGGATCACGCAGTCGCCGTTCGGAATGGTGCTGCAATCGATCCGCGAGAACGAGCCGCGCACGCGGGCGATCGGCTACCACGTCGAGCGCTACAAGATCGTCGCGGTGATGCTGTCGGGACTCTTCGCCGGGCTCGCCGGCGCGCTCTACGCCATCCAGAACAAGTTCGCGGCCCCCGACTTCGTGCTCTTCCTCATTTCGGGCGAGACCGTGATCTTCAACGTGATGGGCGGCATGGGCACGCTCGTGGGGCCGGTGGCCGGCGCGGCGTTCTTTCTGCTCATGAAGGAAGTCTTCTCGCGCGTCTTCTACGAGTACTACCTGATCCCGGTCGGCATCATCTTCACATTGATGGTGATCTTCCTGCCGCAGGGGCTGCTGGGCTTCTTGCGGCGGCGGCTCAACCAGTAGGCGCGTCCGGCACGTCGCGGCACATCTCGCGTACCTTCGCGACCAGCGCGTTCACCGAAAAGGGCTTCGCCAGCGTGGTGCACCCGCGCGCGGACGTCTCGGCGTCGTCGGGGCGATCGACGAGATAGAGCACGAGCGCTTCTGGACGCGCGCGGCGCACGATCGCGGCGCACCGGGCGGCGTCGCGCACGGGGCCGGCATCCACGATGACGAGCGAGAGCGGTCCCGCGTGGACCGCGCTCAGGCGCTCCGCCTCGACCTCGTCAGACGCCGGCAGCGGGCGAAAGCCGTGCACGTCGAGAATCTCGACGACCAGCTCACGAACACCGGGCTCGGCGACCATCACGAGAACCGCCGGACCCATGGCGGCGGGGGCGATCACCTTGGTGCGGTCGGCAACGGACGCCACCGCCGGCCGGCCCGCGGTCAGCAGCTCGCGCGCGAGTCGCTCGCCCCAGCTCGTCGCGCGGCGAATCGCCTCGGCGTGGCGACGCTGCTCGCTATCGGCGGGGAGACCCGCCAGGAGCCGAGTCGTTTCGCTCGCGATCGTCGCCATCACGGTCGCGACGTCGTGCGCGGCGCTCTCCGGGACGCGCCGCCGGTCGCCGCGCCGCGCTTCGACGAGCTGCTGCTCCAGCGCGGCGATTCGGCCCCGTGCGTCGTCGAGGTCGCGGCGCAGCGCCGCCGTGTCAGCCGAGCCGGTGTTCATGTCCGGCGTCCAGGGGGACGTCCGGCATCAGGGGCAGGACGATGCGGAACAGGGCGCCCGCGCCGAGCACGCTGCGCACATCGATGGCGCCGCCATGATCCTCGACGATCTTCTGCGTGAGCGCCAGGCCCAGCCCCGTTCCGCGTTCCTTCGTGGAGAAGAACGGATTGAAGACGCGGTCGAGGTCTGCCGGCGCGATGCCCGTGCCCGAGTCCTCGACCTCGACGGCCACGCGGCGCCTGCTCGTCCGCGCGCCGCCGAGCGCCTCGCCGTCCGTCCAGTCCACGCGCAGTGTGAGCGTGCCGCCGTGCGGCATCGCGTCCAGCGCGTTCGCGACGAGATTGACGAGCGCACGGTAGAGGGCCTCCTGATCCGCCCAGACCAGCGGCACGTCGCGCCGCCACTCGCGGACCAGGCGCACGCTCTGCGTCTCCAGACGCTCGCCGTAGAGCTCCAGCACGCGCTCGAGCAACGCCGGCAGCCGCACCGACTGGAAGCTCAGCCGCGCGGGCCGGGCGAGCTCCAGCAGCGCGTCGACGATGGCATTGATGCGCTCGAGCTCGCGAGGAACGACGGAGACGAACTTGTCGCGGAACTTCGGCTCCTCGAAGCGTCGCGGAAGATGCCGCGTGAACGTGACGAGCGAGGTGAGCGGGTTCTTGATCTCGTGCGCAAGCCCGGCGGCGAGCTCGCCGATCGCGGCCAGACGATGCGAGCGTCGCAGGCGGTCCTCGAGCTGGCGCACGCGTGTGAGATCGCGAAACACGCCGATGACGCCGAGCTCCTTGCCCTCGCCGCCACGCAGCGGCGCGGCCGAGAACTCCACGGGCACCGAGCGTCCGTCGCGCCGCCGCAGCGTGAGCGTCACCCCCGGCACCGGCGCATGGCTGGCCAGCGTCTCCATGAGCAGCTCGGCGAGGTCCGGCGTCTGGGCAAAGACTTCGGTGCAGTACCGTCCGCGGGCCTCGCCGGCGAAGAAGCCGGTCATGAGTTCCGCCGCCGGGTTGAGCGTCACCACGCGTCCCTCGAGGTCGACCGTGACGATGCCGGCGGTGAGCGACGCCAAAATGTTGTCGGTGTACGACTTCAGATCGGCGAGATCCTCGAAGCCGCGCCGCAGCTCGCTGTTGGCGTCCTCCAAGGCGGCGCGCTGCTGCGCCAGCTCGGACACCATGTGGTTGAACGCCGTCGCGAGCCGGCCGATCTCGTCGTCGGTCGGCGGCTCGATCCGCTGATTCCACTCGCCCCGGGCCAGGGCGGCGGCGCCATCGGCGAGCTGCCGAACGGGCCGTGAAATGCGCCGCGCGATCACCGCGGCGCTGAGCGCGCCGACCAGCAGCATCATGAGCGTCAGGCCAGCCAGCTCGGAGCGCGTGCGGGCGATCTCGGCCTCCATGCGCTTCCTCGACACGCCGACGCGCGCCGTTCCCCATTTCTGTCCGTTGACCAGCACGGGCACGGAGAAGTCGAGCACCGATTGTCGCGGTGTCGTCGTCTCCTGCATCAGCGCCGTCATCGCGCGCGCCGCCTCGATATCGACCTTCGAGCGCAACGACAGACCGACGCGCTCGGGGTGCCGACTGTGCGCGGCGACCTTGCCCTCGGCGTCGAGCACGATCGCGTACACGACGTCGGGCTCGCCGGCGACGCGCGCCACGTTCTGCTCGAGCGCGGTGAAGTTGTAGAGCAGCAGCGGAGTCTGCGACACGGCGGCCAGGCTGGCCGCCATGACCTCGCCGCGTCGCTGCATCTCTCCGATGATCGCTACTCGCTGGTGACGCTCGACGAGCAGGAAGACCGCCGCCATGATCGGAACGATCACCAGCACGGTGCCCCATAGAAGTCGCGCGCGCAGCGTGCGCAGGCGCCACCGTCTCATCGCGCGAGCCACACTTTCCGCATCGGAATATACGGGTCGCCGAGCCCGTTGACCTCCACGGAGCGGACCCAAGGCTGGAACAACCGCTCGTAGCTGTAGTGCCAGACCGGAAGGACGACCGCGTCGTCCACGATCGCCTGCTCAGCGCGCCGGAAGAGGTCGACGCGCCGGTGCGGGTCCGGCGTCGCCCGCGCGGCCTCCAACAGCTCATCGATGACGGGGTTTCGGTAGCGTGCATAGTTGCGCGGGCTCTTGGAGTGAAACAGCTTCGTGACGAAGTTGTCCGGATCAGGAACGTCGGCGAACCACGCGTAGAGAAACACGGGCAGCCGGCCCTCGGTGAGGGCCTTCGTGAAGGCGGGCCAGTCGGTCAGATACTCGAACTCGGCCCGGATGCCCACGGCGGCGAGCGAGCGGCGGATCAGCTCGTGCTCGCGACGGATGGCGTCGTTCGTGACGCTGGACCAGATCTCGACCTTCGGCAAGCCGCGGCCGCCGGGATAGCCGGCCTCCGCGAGCAGCGCGCGCGCCCGCTCCGGATCGTGGCCGGGCGCGACGAGGGCGGGATTGAAGCCGAGCGTGCCCGGCGGCACGATGCCGCGGGCCAGCGTGTGCTTGCCCTGGTGGATCTCGTCGATGATCGCCTCGCGGTCGACGGCGGCGACGACGGCCTGGCGCACGCGGCGGTCGTCGAACGGCTTCATCCGCGTGTTGAAGCCGTAAAACCGCAGCGAGAACATCGGACGGCGCACGTAGAGGTGGCGCCCGCCGGAGATCGAGCGCCGATAGTCGCGCGTCGGCGGCTGCGTGTCCTCGAGCTCGCCCTTCAAAAACTCCTCGTAGACGTGATCGAGCTGGCCGCCCGGAAAGATGCGATAGATCAGACGCGAGAGCCGCGGCGGACCGTCGAAGTACTCGGCATTCGCGGTGAGCACGATCTCCCGACCGCGCTCCCAGCGCTCGAAGCGGAATGGCCCGGTCCCAATGGGGTGGAGCGCGAATCGCGCGGGATCTTGCTCGGCGAGTTCGCGCGGCACGATCTTGGCCTGCGCGACGGCGAGCACGCTGACGAACGGCAGACTGGCCTCGGTGAGCGAGACTTTGACGGTATAGCGGTCGAGTGCGGCGAGCCCGCTCACGATGGGCGCCTCGCCGCGGCGAAACTCGGGCGCGCCGCGGATGCTGGTGAACAGGTCGGCCGCGCCCGATTTGAGACGCGGGTCGAGCACGCGGGTGAGCGAGTACACGACGTCGTCCGCCGTGACCTCACGACCGTGATGAAAGCGCACCCCTTTGCGTAGCGTGAACGTCCACGTGAGCCCGTCGCGAGACGCACGCCACAGCTCCGCCAGCGACGGGGTGATGGCCAACGTCTGATCGAGCGAGACGAGCCCATCGAAGATCTGCTGGATGACGGCGCCGCCGTAAATGTCATTGCTGATGGCCGGGTCCAGCGTGGACGGATCGTTCCCGATGGGCCGCCGGTAGACGCCGTTATCAGCCGACGCCTGACCGGCGGCCGCGAACAGACAGACGAAGCCGAGGAACGCAACACGGACGATCCCCGCGCTCGACGCCCGCAGCTGTTCGAGACGGCTTAGTCGCCGCCGCCGCCCTCGGCGTTCCCGATGGCCACGAAGAGCTGCGTCGATCCGGACGTTCCGGACTCGATGACCGGCGCGACGAGAAGTAGCGAGGCGAGGGCGAGCGCGACCGCGATGAGCTTCGTCATTGATCCTTCCCCTTTTCGGCGGTGGATCGCTCCCACCATGGGAACGCCGTCCCGCCGTCGGGGAGAGGCTATAGGCAATTCGATCGCCAAAGCGGCGCACGCGCTGCGCCCAGGACAAGTCCGCGAATTGTCGGCCGCGCACGTCGAGAAAGCACATCAGCGTTGGCCCATTGCTGTGCATCGGACTCCGGGGTTCTGGCCCGTTACTGGGCGCCCGGGTCTTCGGGCTCGGTGCCGCCGAGCTTCCAGCGCGCGAGCCGCGTCCGTAGCGAGTTGCGGTGCAGTCCGAGCACCCGCGCCGCCTCGCTCACGTTGCCCCCGACCTCCTCCAGCACGCGCTGGACGATCATGCGCTCGAAGCGATCGCTCGCCTCGATCAGGTCCATGCGCGACACCTCGGGCGGGTGGCCTGGTCCCGAGCGTCCGGGCGCCACCGTCACGTCGAGCGGCAGGTCGGCGGAGCCGATCCACGGCCCGTCGACCAGGACCATCGCGCGTTCGACGACGTTTTGAAGCTCGCGCACGTTGCCCGGCCACGCGTAGGAGGCCAGCAGACTCAGCGCCTCGGGCGTGAAGCCCTGGATGTGTTTCTTGAACTCATCGTTGTAGCGCCGCACGAAGTGGTCCACGAGGAGTGGCAGGTCCTCGATCCGCGCGCGCAGCGGCGGGACGGTGATGGGCACGACGTTGAGACGGTAGTACAGGTCCTCGCGAAAGGCGCCCGCGGCGACCGCGCGCTTGAGGTCGGCGTTGGTAGCGGCGACGATGCGCACGTCGATCTTGATCGCGCGCGTGCCGCCGACGCGCTCGATCTCGCGCTCCTGCAGCACGCGCAAGAGCTTGGCCTGGACGTCGGCGCGCAGCAGTCCGATCTCGTCCAGGAACAGCGTGCCGCCCTGAGCCACCTCGAACCGCCCGAGCTTGCGCTGGTGCGCCCCGGTGAAAGCGCCCTTCTCGTGGCCGAACAGCTCCGACTCCACGAGCGTCTCGGGAATCGCCGCGGGATTCACAGGGACGAACGGCTTGTCGCGTCGCGGCCCGCGATGGTGGATGGCGCGCGCGATGAGCTCTTTGCCGGTGCCGCTCTCGCCCGTGATCAGCGCCGTCGTCGTCGTGCGCGCCACCTGGGCCACCAGCCGGGCGAGCCGCTGCATCTCCGGATGCTCGCCGATGATCTGGTCGCGATCGTGGCTGCGCGCGAGCTCGCCGCGCAGGAAGGTGACCTCGCGCTCGAGCGAGCGCTTGTCGACGGCGCGGCGCACGAGCGAGAGCAGCTCCTCGTCTTCGAACGGCTTGGTCAGGTAATCGAAGGCGCCGAGCTTCATGGCGGCGACCGCGGTGCGCACCGTACGCACGGCGGTGACGAGAATGACCTCGATGCTCTCGTCGATGGCCTTGAGTCGCTCGAGCACTTCGATGCCGTCCATCTGCGGCAGTCGGATGTCGAGCAGGACCACGTCGACGTGCTGCGAGCGAACGATCTCGAGCGCGCGCGCGCCGTCCGGCACGTCGAGCACGTCGTAGTCCTGATCGAGGACCAGACGGAACGACTCGCGGACGCTTTCCTCGTCGTCCACCACGAGCGCCACGGGGCGCAGGCCGCCGTCCCCACCCATGCGCCGGAGCACTGTATCAGAAACGCGCCGCGCCCGGGGGCACCGCCCTGACACCCGCGATCGGTGATCGTTCGGCGCCTCGTTCGCACCTCCGCCCCTGGTATCCGATTCGGGACATTGACGCTGCCGATCGCAGCCCGAAGAATCGCCGCATGCCCGGGCCCGCCCGCCTGCTCTCCGCCGCGTTGCTCGGTGTCGAGGCGGTGCTCGTCAATGTCGAGGTCCACGTCACCAACGGTTTGCCGCAGTACTGGACGGTTGGACTGCCCGACTCCGCGGTGCGCGAGAGCCGACAGCGCGTACGCAGCGCCATCCTGAGCGCCGGCTTCCAATATCCGCCCGACCGCATCACGGTCAATCTCGCGCCCGCGGACATCCGCAAGGAAGGCGCTGCGTTCGACGTGCCGATCGCGCTCGGCATTCTGCTCGCCAACGGCGTGGTGAAGGAGAACCACCTCGGCGAGTTCGCGGTGATCGGCGAGCTCGCGCTGAGCGGCGAAATCCAGCCGGTCCGCGGCGTGCTCGCCGTGAGTCTCGCGTGTCGCCGGCGCGGCGTGCCGACCCTCGTCGTGCCGCGCGGCAACGCCACGGAGGCGATGGCCGTCGACGGCATCCGCGTGGTGTGTGCGGGAACGCTCGGGGAACTCGTCGCCGTGCTCATGGGCAAAGCACCGCTCGCCGGCCCGCCGGCACCGCCGATGGAGCACGCGACCGACGATACCGACCTCGCCGACGTCCGCGGCCAGGCGCACGCCAAGCGCGCCCTGGAGATTGCCGCCGCCGGCGGCCACAACGTGCTGATGGTCGGCCCTCCCGGCACAGGCAAGACGATGCTCGCGCGGCGGCTGACGACGATTCTGCCGCCGCTCTCGCGCGACGAGGTGCTCGAGGTGTCGTCGCTCTGGTCGGTGGCCGGGCTGCTGCAGCGTCGCGGCATGATCGTCGACACGCGGCCGTTCCGCGCGCCACATCACACGATCTCGGTGTCAGGGCTCATCGGTGGCGGCACGCCACTACGGCCAGGCGAAGTCACCCTCGCGCACCGCGGCGTGTTGTTCATGGACGAGCTGCCGGAGTTCCAGCAGCACGTCCTGGAGTCTTTGCGGCAGCCGCTCGAGGACGGCCGCGTCGCGCTCGCCCGCGCGCGTGGCATCAGCGACTTTCCCGCGCGCTTCCAGCTGGTGGCGGCGGCGAATCCGTGCCGCCGCGGCTGCCCCGCGCTCGAGCGCTGCGTCTGCACACCCGCCGAACGCGATCGATACCTCGGTCGCTTGTCGGGGCCCCTGCTCGACCGCATCGATTTGCACGTGGAGCTGCCGGCTCTCGAAGGCGATGACTATATGGGGGCAGCGCCGGGCGAGGACTCCGCCACCGTGCGCGGGCGCGTCGCTCGCGCGCGCGAGCGGCAGCGCGCCCGCGGACGCACCGGTGCGAACCGCCTGAACGCGGACATCAGCAGCCGAACGCTGCGGCGCGTCTGTCCGGTACCGCCCGACGCCGAGCGGCTGCTCGCCGCGGCAATGACGCGGCTGGGCCTGTCGGCCCGCGGGCACGATCGCGTCGTGCGCGTCGCGCGGACGATCGCCGATCTGGCCGGCGCCGAGGTCATCGCGACGGAGCACTGCGCAGAGGCGCTGCAGTACCGGGGCCTCGACCGCCGCTGGCGTGCCTGAGCGCGGCGCGGCGCGGTGCCATCGGCGGCCGTGGCACAATACGGCGACAGTCTCCGCTCGAGAGGGGTCAACCCAATGGCACAACCCGTCATCGTCCTCACCGATGTGCAGGAGCGGCTGTTCGGCGCGATGGACGCCGAGCGACGCGACGAGATGGTCCGCAATCTGAAGATCCTCCTGCCGGCCGCGCGGCGCCTCGGCGTCCCCGTCGTCGTCACCGAGCAGTACCCGAAGGGACTCGGCCGCACGCTGCCGGAGCTGCGCGTCTTGCTCGACGACGCCCCGGCGCTGGAAAAGACCGCGTTCTCCGCGTGCGGCGCGGTCGGGTTCGCGGACCGGCTACGGGAGCTCGACGCGGCGCCCGTCATCATGACGGGCATCGAGGCCCACGTGTGTGTGCTGATGACGGCGCTCGATCTGCTCACGCGCGGTGTCCGCGTGTCGATCGTCGCCGACGCCGTCTGCTCGCGGCGCGCAAGCAGCATGGACCTGGGGCTCGCGCAAGCCCGTCAGGCGGGCGCGGTGGTCACGTCGACGGAGACGGTCGTGTTCCAGCTGCTCGGCGGGTCGGACACCGACGCCTTCCGCGAGATCAGCAAGCTGTTGCGATGACGGTTATCGAGGCACGACCCGGCTCGGCCGGAGCGCGCGGCGATGCTTAACGCCGACCGGCAGGCGGGATGTTCGTGTAGGTGACGGTCCCGTCGCGCGCGATGCTCTGGTACACGCGCGTCTGCGGCGTGTCGAGCCCTTCGATCCCGTAGTAGCGGAGCACCTTCCCGACGTAGTCCTGGGTCTCGGGATACGGCGGGATGCCGCCGTACGCAGCCACCGCCTTCTCGCCGGCGTTATAGGCGGCAATCGCGAACGGCAGGTTGCCCGGGAAGCGATCGATCAGGCCACGCAGATGGCGTACGCCGCCGTCGATGTTCTCGCGCGGATCGAATGAGTTGCGCACGCCGAGCACCGACGCCGTCGACGGCATGAGTTGCATGAGCCCCTGCGCGCCTTTGCGGGAAACGGCGCGCGGGTTGAAGCCCGACTCCGCGCGGATGACGGCTTTGACGAGCCGCTCGGGAATGCCGTACCGGTTGGCCGCCTCACTGATCTCGCGCGCGTACGGCGCCGTGTCGCCCTGCGGCAGCCGCAGCCAGCCTGCCTGCGTCCCGGTCGTGAAGCCCAACCGCTGATAGCGGGGATCCGTGGGCGCGTTCGTGAAATGCGTGGTGCCGTCCGGGGACTTGAACTTGAACGTCTCGGCCACGGCCGGAACGGCCGTGCCGACGACGGCGACGAGCGCGACCACGCCGAGGGCTCGAGTCACGATGCCTCGATCTTAGCCGAATCGCCCGGCGGTGTCGCGCCGAATGGATCGGCGCGAAACGACGTGAGGTTAGCGAACGAGGAGCTCCGCGTCGGCGGGGGCCGGCGCGGGCTCCAGTGCCACGGCGAGCACGTCCGCGATCGTATCGGCGAGATGCACGGTGAGGCTCTCGCGGACGACCGGCGGAACGTCCTCGAGCAGGTTCTTGTCGTTACGTCGCGGAAGAACAATCGTGCGCAACCCCGCGCGATGCGCGGCCAGGACCTTCTCCTTGATTCCGCCGACCGGTAGGACCCGCCCCGACAAGCTGATCTCGCCAGTCATCGCAACGTCCGAGCGCACCGGTCGCCCCGTGAGCAGCGACACGAGCGCCGTCGCCATGGTGACGCCCGCCGACGGGCCGTCTTTCGGAATCGCGCCGGCCGGTACGTGAACGTGCACGTCCGAGCGCTCCCAGAATTCGGGATCGACGCCGAGCTCGCCGGCGTGTGAACGCACCCACGACAGCGCCGCCTGCACCGACTCCTTCATCACGTCGCCGAGCTGTCCGGTGAGCGTCAGCGTGTGCGCGCCGCGCATGCGGGTCGCCTCCACGAACAGCACGTCGCCGCCCGCCGGCGTCCATGCCAGACCCGTCGCGACACCGGGCACGCGCGTGCGTTGCTCGACTTCTTCGAGCTCGAAGCGCGGCACGCCGAGGAACGACACGACGACGTCCGGTGTGACGCGGACGGGTTCGGTGGCGCCCTCCGCGCGGCGCCGCGCGATCTTCCGGCACACCGACGCGATCTCACGCTCGAGGCTGCGGACACCGGCCTCGCGCGTATAGCCGCGGGCGAGCAGTCGCAGGGCTTCGGGTGTGAAGACGACGTCCGCCTCCGCGCTGAGGCCGTGCTCGCGCGCCTGCTTGGGCACGAGGTGGCGCTGCGCGATGGCGACCTTCTCCTCCTCGGTGTAGCCGGCGAGGTTGAGGATCTCCATCCGGTCCCGCAGCGGAGCCGGCACGGTGTCGATGACGTTCGCGGTGGTGATGAAGAGCACCCGCGACAGGTCGAACGGCACGTCCAGATAGTGGTCCCGGAACGTCGCGTTCTGCTCGGGATCGAGCACCTCGAGCAGCGCGGAGGCCGGGTCACCGCGGAAGTCCATGCCGAGCTTGTCGACCTCGTCCAGCATCAGCACCGGGTTCTTCGTCCCCGCACGCCGCAGGCCCTGCACGATCTGGCCCGGCAGAGCGCCGATGTACGTGCGCCGGTGTCCGCGGATCTCCGCCTCGTCGCGCATCCCGCCGAGCGAGATGCGATGGAACTTGCGCCCGAGCGCGCGGGCGATCGACTTGCCCAGCGACGTCTTGCCCACGCCGGGCGCGCCCACGAAGCACAGGATCGGATCCTTGCCGCCGGGCCGGATCTTCTTGACCGCCAGGTACTCGAGGATGCGGTCCTTGATCTTCTCGAGGCCCTCGTGATCCTCGTCGAGGATCGCGCGCGCCGGGCCGATCTCGACCGTGTCGGTCGTCTCCTGCTGCCACGGCATCGCGACGAGCCAGTCGAGGTAGGTCCGCGCAACCGTGTACTCCGCCGCGGCCGGCGGCATCTTGGCGAGCCGGTCCAGCTCGCGAAGCGCCTCGGCTTTGGCCTCCTCGGGCATGCCGGCGGCCTCGACCTTGGCGCGCAGCGTGTCGATCTCCTGCGTGCGCTCGTCGCCCTCGCCGAGCTCTTTCTGGATGGCCTTCATCTGCTCGCGCAGGTAGTAGTCGCGCTGCGTCTTGCTCATCTCCGACTGGATCTCGGACTGGATCTTGCTGCCGAGCTCGAGGACCTCGGCCTCTTGGCCGAGCGCCGCGGCGAGCTTCGACAGCCGCTCGCGTACGTTTACCGTTTCGAGCAGTTCCTGCTTGAGGGTGATGGGCAGCGAGGGCAACGATGCCGCCACGAGGTCGGCGACCGCGCCGGGGCTCTCGACGTTCTCGAGCACGGCCAAAAGCTCATCCGGCAGCGCGGGCGATAGCGAGACCACCTTCGTAAACAGCGACCGCACGCTCCGCAGGAGCGCCTCGAGCTCGACATCGTTCGTAGGGGGCTGCTCGTCGATCGCCTCGATGCGAGCCTTGAGATACGGTTCCGTCTGGATGATCTCGACGACACGGAAGCGCACGATACCCTGTGCCACGAGCCGTAGCGTCCCGTCCGGCTGCTTGAGCGCCTTGTGAATGACGGTCATGGTGCCGACCGTGTGCAGACCGTCCGCGCGCGGCGCGTCCTCTTTGGGGTCCTTCTGTGCCACGGCACCGACGAGCCGACCGGCCTGCATCGCCTCGTCGATGAGCCGCACCGAGGACGCGCGGCCGGCGCCGAGCGGAACCACCGCCTGCGGAAAAAGGACCGTGCCGCGCAGGGGAAGAATCCCCACCACGTCCGGCATCGGTCGAGTCGTGTCGCGCTTCGTGTCCGTCATGGGGGACCCAGCTTTCTAGAAGAGATCGACCGGACCGAGCTGACCGGAGGCCGCGCGCACGAGCGCTTCGCGCGGCTCGGCGCTGCGTTCGGCCGGGGCGTCTCCGCCACCGCCATCACGTACGTACGTCAGCAGGTCCTCGATCTGCTTCTGCATTTCGATCATGCGTCGTCTCATCTTTAAGATGATTTCGACGCCGGCCAGATTCACGCCGAGGTCACGCGTGAGCCGCAGCAGACGCGCGATCTCGTCGACGTCCTCCGGGGAGTACATCCGCGTCTGGCCTTCTGTACGGCTGGGTCGCACCAGTCCCTTCTTCTCATAGAAGCGTAGCGTCTGCGGATGCACCTTCAGCATCTCGGCGACGACGCCGATCATGTAGAGCGGCTTGCCGCGATCCGCCGTCATGCCGCACCTCCGCGATACCGCTCGAGATCGGCACGCGCGATGTGCGGCAACAGCCGCTCCAGCTCCCGCACGAGCTCGTCGGTGTGCGCGTCGAGCCCGCCGGGCACCTCGATGCGAATCGTCACGAACAGGTCGCCGGGCGCCTCGTCGCCGGCGCGCGGCACGCCCTGTCCGCGCAAGCGGAACACCCGGCCCGGCTGCGTACCCGGCGGCACGACCAGCACGGCCTCGCCTTGCGGCGTCGGCACGCGGATGCGGGCGCCGCGCAGCGCCTCCCAGACGCTGAGGGGGACTTCGCAGTGAACGCCGTCGCCCTTGCGGACGAAGAACGGATGATCGAGGACGCGGGTGCTGACGATGAGATCTCCCCGCGGCCCCCCGAACGGCCCCGCGCTGCCCTGCCCAGGAATGCGAACCTGCATGCCGGAATCGACACCGGCGGGAATCGTGACGCGGACGCGTTCTGGCGCGCGACGCACGCCGCGCCCGAGGCAGACATCGCACGCGCCGCCGTCCACGCGGCCGCGCGCGCCGCATGCCGTGCACGCCGAAAATCGCGGCACGGCGAGCTCGGCGGTCGTGCCGTGCACGACGTCCGAAAAGCCGAGCTCGACCGCCACGTGAACCTCCTCCCCGCGCCGGCTCGCCGCCAGCGCGTCCGGCCGCGAACCGAACCGGTCATAGAGCGAGCGCGCGTCGGGATCGCTCAGAATCCGGTAGGCCTCGGCGATCTCCTCGAACAGCGCGCGCGCGGTCGCGTCCCAGAAGTTGACGTCTGGGGAGTACTGCCGCGCGAGCCGGCGGTACGCCTGCCGGATCTCGCGCGGCGCCGCGGTGGCGGCCACGCCGAGCACCGCGTAGTAGTCACGTCGCATGAGCTACTTCTTCTCCCCGAGGTCCTCGAACTCCGCGTCGACGACCTCGCCCTCCTTGGGCCCGGAGGGTTGGCCGCCAGTACCCGGCTGCGGACCCGCACCCTGACCCGGCGCCTGCCCTCCTTGGGCCTGCGCCTCGCGATACATGACCTCGCCGAGCTTGTGGGCGGCCTTCGACAGCGTCTCCTGCGCCCGCTTCATGCGGTCGAGGTCCTCGGTCTTCAGCGCCTCCTTGGCCTCGGCGAGCGCGTCGTCGATTGCCTTGCGGTCGGCCTCGGCGAGCTTGTTGCCGTGGTCGGCGAGCGTACGCTCGGTCGAGTACACGAGCGAGTCCGTCTGGTTGCGCACCTCGATGGCCTGCTTGTGTCGTGCGTCCTCGGCCGCGTTCGTTTCGGCTTCCTTCACCATCTTGTCGATCTCGTCCTTGCCGAGTCCGGACGACGAGGTGATGGTGATGTGCTGCTGCTTGCCAGTCGCAGTGTCCTTCGCCGACACGTTGAGAATGCCGTTCGCGTCGATGTCGAAGGTCACCTCGATCTGCGGCACGCCGCGCGGCGCGGGCGGAATGCCGTCGAGGTGGAACCGGCCCAGCGTGCGGTTGTCGCGCGCCATCGGCCGCTCGCCCTGCAGCACGTGCACCTCGACCGACGGCTGGTTGTCGGCGGCGGTCGTGAACCGCTCGCTCTTCTTCGTCGGGATCGTCGTATTGCGGCTGATCAGCGTCGTCATGACGCCGCCCAGCGTCTCGATGCCCAGCGACAGTGGCGTGACGTCGAGCAGCAGGAGGTCTTTCACCTCGCCGGTGAGGACCGCCCCCTGCACCGCCGCGCCGACCGCCACCACTTCGTCGGGGTTGACACCCTTGTGCGGCTCCCGTCCGAACAGCCCCTTCACCGCCTCATGAACCTTCGGCATGCGGATCTGGCCGCCGACAAGGATCACCTCGTTGATGTCCTTTGCGCTCGCGCCCGCGTCTTGCATCGCCTGCCGGCACGGACCGAGCGTCCGGTCCACCAGGTCGGCCACCAGCGACTCGAGCTTGGCGCGAGTCAGCGTCAGGACGAGGTGCTTCGGCCCGCTTGCGTCGGCGGTGATGAACGGCAAGTTGATCTCCGTCTGCACCGTGGTCGAGAGCTCGATCTTCGCGCGCTCCGCCGCCTCCTTCAGCCGCTGTAGCGCCATGCGATCCTTGCGGAGATCGATGCCGTTTTCCTTCTTGAACTCTTCGGCGATCCAGTCCATCACCCGCTGGTCGAAGTCGTCACCGCCAAGGTGCGTGTCGCCGTTGGTCGCCTTGACCTCGAACACGCCCTCGCCGATTTCCAGGATGGAGATGTCGAAGGTCCCGCCGCCGAGGTCGTAGACGGCAATCGTCTCGTCCTTTTTCTTGTCGAGTCCATAGGCGAGGGCCGCCGCGGTTGGCTCGTTGATGATCCGCAGAACTTCCAGGCCGGCGATCTTGCCGGCGTCCTTGGTGGCCTGGCGCTGGGCGTCGTTGAAATACGCGGGCACCGTGATGACCGCCTGCGTGACCTTCTCACCCAGGTAGGCCTCGGCCGCCTCTTTCAGCTTGCGCAGGATCATGGCGGAGATCTCGGGCGGCGAGTACTGCTTGCCGCGCACCTCGACGCGCGCGTCGCCGTTGGGCGCCTTCACGACCTTGTACGGCACGAGCTTGATCTCCTGCAGCACCTCGTCGTAACGACGGCCCATGAAGCGCTTGATCGAGAAGACGGTGTTTTCAGGGTTGGTGATCGCCTGCCGCTTGGCGACCTGACCGACGAGAATCTCGCCGTCCTTCGTGAATCCGACGACCGACGGTGTGAGTCGGCTGCCCTCCTGGTTCGCGATGACCGTCGGGTTGCCGCCTTCGACGACCGAGACCACCGAGTTCGTCGTTCCGAGATCGATACCGATGACCTTCGCCATAACCGTTCGCTCCGTTTCTCTCGCCCGTGGGGCGTGTACTTCTTTTGATCACGGAGGGGGCCGAGGCGACCCCCCTCCGTCTCCCCTGCTAGAGGATGTCGATCTTGATCTCTTTCGGCTTCAGCTCTTCCGCCTTCGGCAGCTTGATCTCCAGCACGCCATCGCGGTACGTCGCCTTCACCCGATCGGCCTGCACGGCCATCGGCAGCTGGATGAGCCGCTCGAACTTTCCGTACGTCCGCTCGACGTGCAGCAGATCCTGCTCCTTTACCTGGTTCTCGAACCGGCGCTCGCCCTTGACCGTGAGCAGATCACCCGTGATCGACACGTTCACGTCCTTCTCGGCCACGCCCGGAACCTCGAGCGTGACGACGAGATCGTCCTTGGTCGCGTACATGTCGACGGACGGCGCCCACGTGCGGCTACCGGTCCCGCTCGCCGGACGGCCGAAGAAGTTGTCGAAGAGGCGATTCACCTCGGTCTGGATGTCGGCCACGCGGAACGGCTCCCACCGGTCCATGGTCGAAAACCCGAACGGACGCCAACGCTCCATCGCCATCGGATGGCCCTCCTTGATTCGTCGCCGGCTCTTCCGACCGGCTACATATATTGAGTACAGTGTCCTTATATCAAGTGAGTGTTGAGCTGTCAAATCCTGCCTTGGTATCGGGCTATAGAGCACGACATCCCGAATACTTGTGAGATTCCGATGGTAGTGTTCGAGCCGTGCGGGGATGTAGGGGGTGCCTGTCGACTCTGGTCGGCGTCCTGGCAATTGGGATCCTGGTCGCCGGAGCGGCCTGGGGCCTCATGCGGATGCTGGACACGCCGACGCTAGAACCGGTGCGCTATGTCCCCGCCGACGGCGTCCGCGCTCAGCAGAAAATTCTGGAGCTGGCGCGGCGCCGGGCGCGCTCAGGCGGCGTCGTGCTCACAGAAGCCGAGCTGAACGCCTTCGTCTCGCGGCACCTCGAGCCCGCCGACCTGCCGCTGCGAGACCCCGTTATCCACCTGCGGGGCGATGACACCGTCGAGATCGCCGGGACGCTCACCGTCGCTCGGCTGCTCCACGAGTCGCCGCTTGGCAGGCTCGCCGACACGCTGCCCGGGGGATGGCTGGCAAGGCCGGTGTGGCTGACCGTGGTGGCACGCACCACCGTGGTGACAGAGCCACGCCGCGTTCTGCGCCTGGACCCTCAGAGCGTGGCGCTTGGCCGTCAGTGGGTGCCAGTGATCATGCTACGGCTCGTACTGGATCCTTCGAGCCTGCGACTGACGAGGATCGCGCTGCCGACAGACGTCCAGTCGGTCCGTATCGAGCGCGGGCGCGTCCTCATCGAGGCGACTTCACCGCGTTCACGTACCTGAGCTGCAGGTCGTAGATGACGTCGTCCAACGTCTGTGTCTCGTCGGCCGAGCGGTGGCCCTCGGTCTTGTCGCGCAAAAGCGTCAGCAGATCGATCACGGCGGCGGCATGTGGCAGCTCAGCCTGCCGCTGTCCGCTCACGGGATCGGGCGACTCGCCAAGGGCGATCAGCGCCTCGCTGGCGAGCATCACGAACAAGCCGACGAGACTGCGTTCTGCCGATGATGGACGCGTCGCGTCTGTCGGAGCAGTCGTCGGCTGTTCCCGCGGAGGTGGGGGCGCGTCGCCTGCTTCGCGATGACGACGATCCGTGACTCGGAATCCCTCGTCGGACGGCTGCGCCATGGGGCGGAGCCTAGCACACGCGAAAACCCTTGCTGTATACTGGCTTACCCTCAGGAACCGATCATGACTCAGTCGCCCGGCGCTCAGTTCGAACGGCTCCTCGAGATCATGAGGCGGCTGCGCGAGCCGGGCGGGTGCCCGTGGGATCGAGAGCAGACCCGCGTCTCCCTCAAGCCTTTCCTCGTCGAAGAAACCTACGAAGTACTCGAGGCGATTGAGTCCAGCGACGTCCGCGCGATGCAGGAGGAGCTCGGTGATCTCCTCTTTCAGGTCGTCTTCCATGCGCAGATCGCCGCCGAGCGCGGCGAGTTCGATATGGCGGACTTACTCGCGCGACTGGCCGACAAGATGGTGAGCCGCCATCCGCACGTGTTCGCGAACGCCAACGTCGCGAGCCCAGACGAGGCGCTGGCGCAGTGGGAGGCGATCAAGCAGCGCGAGGCGCACGCCGCCGGCCGCCGACGCTCCGTGATCGACGGCGTGCCTCGCGCGCTGCCCTCGCTGCTCCGTGCGCAGCGAATCACCTCGAAGGCCTCGCGCGTGAACTTCGACTGGCCCGACGCGCAGGCCGCGTGGGCGAAGGTCGAGGAGGAGTGCCGGGAGGCCGCCGCCGCCCTCGCCACCGACGACCGCGCGCGGCTGCAAGAGGAGCTCGGCGACGTGCTGTTCTCGGTCGTGAACGTCGCACGCCTGGCCTCGATCGATGCCGAAGAGGCGCTGCAGGGCGCGATCGACAAGTTCCGCCGGCGGTTCGCCGGCATGGAGGACGATCTCAGCGCTCAAGGCAAGAGCGTTGGCAGCGTCTCGCAGGCCGAGCTGGAGCGCTCCTGGGAAGCGGTCAAAGCGCAGGAGCGCGGGCGATGAAGGCCAAAGTCGGCAATGCGTCGATCTCGGTGGAGCGCGGCGACATCACCGATCGCGAGGTCGACGCGCTCGTGAACCCGGCCAACACCGCGCTCACCATGACCACCGGCGTGGCCGCAGCGATCAAGCGCAAGGGCGGCGTCATCATCGAGGAAGAGGCGATGCGCCAGGGGCCGGTGGACGTCGGCGAGGCGATCCTGACGCCAGGCGGCAACCTCCAGGCAACCCACGTCATCCACGCGGTCGTGATGGGCCCTGACCTCAAGACCGACGCCGAGGTCGTGAGTCGGGCAACGAAGGCGGTGTTGGCCGTCGCCGACAAGCACCGGCTGACGTCGATCGCGCTGCCGGCGCTCGGCACGGGTGTCGGCCACGTCGCCCCGGCCGCCGCCGCAGACGCCATGATCGAGGCGGTCGTCGGCCACCTCAAAGCGGGTAAGACCGCGTTGAAGCGAGTGCTTTTCGTTCTGTACCTCGACGACGCGTACCGAGCCTTTACCGAGACATTGAAGCGGGTAGGTGGAATACAGTAACAATTTCTAGATGGCGCATGGCAAACTCGGCCAGCCGCAGGCCCGGCGTCTCGGAGACCTCCTGGTCGCCGAAGGGCTGATCAGCCAAGATCAGCTCAAGCGTGCGCTGGGGGAGCAGAAGGGCAAGACCGAGAAGCTCGGCTCCATTCTCGTCCGACTCGCCTTCATCACCGAAGAGCAGCTCATCGGGTTTCTTTCGCGCCAGTACGGCATCCCGTCGATCACGCTGAACAACGTCGACGTGGACGCCGAGACGCTGCGGTTGATCCCAGCGCCGATCGCGCGCAAGTACGAGGTCCTGCCGGTCAAGCGCATCGGCGGCACCCTCACGCTGGCGATGGCGGATCCGACCAACGTGTTCGCGCTCGACGACGTCGCCTTCATGACGAGCCTGCAGATCCTCCCCGTCGTCGCGCCCCAGGCGGCCATCCGCAAGGCGATCGAGCGCAACTACGAGGCCGGCCAGCAGTCGGCGATGAACGAGATGCTGACCGAGATCACCGCCGAGGCCAACGTCGAGGTCCTCGACGGCGACGCGGAGGGCGGCAGCGTCGACGTCTTCGAGCTCAAGGAGTCCGCCGACGAGGCGCCGGTCGTCAAGCTGGTAAACATGGTGCTCGTCGACGCGATCCGCAAGGGGGCCTCCGACCTGCACTGGGAGCCGTACGAGAAGGTCTTCCGCATCCGGTTTCGCATCGACGGCGTGCTGCACGAGATGCTCTCGCCACCCAAGCGCCTCGAGCCGGCGATCATCTCGCGGCTGAAGATCATGTCCAACCTCGACATCTCCGAGCGGCGCGTGCCGCAAGACGGGCGCATCAAGCTGCGCTTCGGCTCCCGCGAGATCGACTTCCGCGTGTCGATCCTGCCCACGATCTTCGGCGAGAAGGCTGTGCTCCGTATCCTCGACAAAGAAGCGCTGCAGCTCGACATGACGAAGCTCGGCTTCGACACCTGGAGCTTCGACAAGTTCAGCCAGGCGATCCACCAGCCGTACGGCATGGTCCTGATCACGGGACCGACGGGCTCGGGGAAGACGACGACGCTCTACTCGGCGATCTCGACGATCAATTCGCCCGAGCACAACATCATGACGGCCGAGGACCCCGTCGAGTACAACCTCAAGGGCGTCAACCAGGTCCAGGTCAACGAAGGCGTCGGGCGCTCGTTCGCCGCTGTCCTGCGCTCCTTCCTGCGCCAGGACCCCGACATCATCCTGGTCGGTGAGACGCGCGACCTCGAAACGGCGCAGATCTCGATCCGCGCCGCCCTGACGGGTCACCTGGTCTTCACGACGCTGCACACCAACGACTGCCCGTCGACGATCGCGCGGCTATTCGACATGGGCATTCAGCCATTCCTGCTCTCGTCGGCGCTGCTGCTGGTCCTCGCCCAACGGCTGGGACGCCGGATCTGCAAGGACTGCCGCCAGCCCATGGAGGGCAAAGAGGAGGATCTGGTTCCCTACGGGCACGTGCCACAGGGCCTCACCAACGTGACCTTCTACCGGGGCAAGGGGTGCGCGACCTGCAACTTCACGGGAATGAAGGGGCGGGTCGCCATTTATGAAGTGATGCCGGTCGCAGAGGCTCTTCGTGACATGATTTTGAAGAATGCCGCCACCGCGGACATCCGCGAGCAGGCGCAGCGGGACGGCATGAAGACGCTGCGTCAGGCCGGCTTGATGAAGGTGCTGGAGGGGACCACGACGGTCGAGGAAGTCTTGCGGGTCACGCTGTCTTAGCGGGAGGAAGGCTCTATGGGCGTGTTCGCGTACAAGGGCCGCGCCGGCGGCGGCGCCGTGACCGGCGAGATCGAGGCGGATAGTCGTCCCGCCGCCGTCACTGCGCTGCGCGCGAAGGGCGTCATCGCGACCTCGGTCCAGGAGAAGGCCGTCAAGGCGGCCGCGGCTGTGGTGCCCAAAGCCCTCGGCCGCAAGGTCCGCGACAAGGACCTCGCCATCTACACGCGCCAGTTCTCGACGATGGTCGACGCCGGGCTCCCCATCGCCCAGAGCCTGCAGATCCTCTCCGAGCAGAGCGATTCGAAAACGCTGCGCGAGGTGACGGCCCGCATCGCCATCGACGTGCAGGGCGGCTCGACGCTCGCCGAGTCCTTCGGCAAATATCCGAAGACGTTCGACAACCTGTTCACCAACATGCTGGCTGTCGGCGAGTCCGGCGGTGTGCTCGACGTCGTGCTCCAGCGTCTGTCCGGCTACATCGAGAAGGCGGCCAAGCTCAAGGGCAAAGTCAAGAGCGCGATGGTCTACCCGGTGACGATCATCGGCGTCGCCTGTCTGGTGATCATCTTCATGATGATCTTCGTGCTGCCGACCTTCGCGAACATGTTCCGGAACATGGGCGCCGATCTGCCGCTCCCCACGAAGATCGTCATGTGGATGTCGGACATGACGCGCAAATACATCCTTTTCATGCTGGCGGGCGTCGGCGCGTTGATCTGGGCGTTCAAGCGGTACTACAACACCGAGAACGGCAGCCTGGTGGTCGACACCTTCGCGCTGAAGATTCCGGTCATCGGCATGCTCATCCGGAAGGTGGCCGTGGCACGCTTCACGCGGACGCTCGGAACGCTCATCTCGTCGGGCGTCCCCATCCTGGAGGGCCTGCTCATCACCGCACGCTCCGCCGGCAATCGCGTCGTCGAGAAAGCCGTCATGCAGGCGCGCCAGCACGTGACCGCGGGCGGTACGCTGGCCGAGCCGCTCAAGTCGACGCCTGTGTTTCCGCCGATGGTCGTGCACATGATCTCCGTCGGCGAGAACACCGGCGCGCTGGACGCGATGCTGAGCAAGATCGCCGACTTCTACGACGACGAGGTCGACGCAGCCGTCAGCGCGCTCACGTCGCTGCTCGAGCCGATGATGATCGTGTTCCTGGGCGTGGTTGTCGGCGGCATCGTCGTGGCGATGTACCTGCCCATCTTCAAGATGGTGACGCTGGTCAAGTGAGCGCGTGACCGGGTCGATGATGTTCGTCGACGGCCAGCGGCTGCTCCGCGGCGTGTTCTGGGCGCGGCTCGCGGTGGCCGGGTTGCTCCTGCCGCTGGGCAGCGTCCTGCCCGACGCGATGATGCCGGGCATCAATCACGGCGTCCTCGTGCTCTCGTTGCTCATCGTGGTGACCTCCTCGGGCGGCCTGCTGCTCTGGCCTCCGCTCGCGCATCCGCGGCGCATCGCGTGGCTCGTGGCGCTGCTCGACGTGGCGCTGGTGACCGCCGTGGTGGCGGCCACCGGCGGTCCGCGCTCGATGTTTGCCTTCCTGTACGTGATGCTCGTGACGGCGTCGTGCGTCACCCTCTCGCGAACCGGCGGCCTGACGATCGCGGCCGCGGCCTCCGTGCTCTATACCGCGGTGGTATTCGGCCGCACGATCTTCCCGGTCGCCTTCCTGTTCGAAGCGCCAGAGGAGACAACGGCGCTCGAAATCATCACGATGTTCGCGAACGCCGGGACGTTCCTCGTCGTGGCCATCGTCGCCGGCGGCCTGGCCGAGCGCTTCCAGGTCCAGAGTCGGACGCTACGCGACCTGCGAGCCATCAAGGATCTGGTGTTCGAGTCGGTCGGCACCGGGCTCATCGCGCTCGATCGATCGCACACGATCACGACGTTCAACCGTGCCGCCGCGACGATCACCGGCGTTCCCGCGTCGGCCGCCGTCGGTGAGCCGTGGCACGCGGTCTTCGGCGACGTCGTCTCGCTGCCCGGCGTCGAGGCGGTGCTCGCCGCGGGTCCGGGCGCTTTCAGCCGACACGAGGCTGCGCTCGCGCGTCCTGGCGACGGCAGTGTACCGGTCCGGCTGACCTTCTGGGCGCTCGCGGCGGGCGCCGCTGATGCGCCGCCACTCGGTGGCGCCCCCGCTATCTCCGATGTCGAGCGACTCGGGATCATCTGCGCGTGCGAGGATCTGACCGCGATCCGGGTGATGGAAGAGCGCCTGCGCCAGACCGACCGTCTCGCGACGCTCGGTCGCATGTCAGCGAACATCGCCCACGAGATCCGCAACCCGCTGGCCGCGCTCACGGGGGCCATCGAAGTCCTCGCGAGTAGCGCGGCGGCCGGCGAGGTCCGCGAGCGCCTCGCCCAGATCGTCCTGAAAGAGTCGGGCCGGCTCAACGACATTCTGCGCGATTTTCTCGAGTACGCGCGGCCGGCCCCGCTTGCGCCGGCGCGAAAGAACGTCGCGGAGGCCATCGACGAGGTCCTGGTGCTGCTCGAGCACCGCGCAGAGCCCGGCACGCTGAAATTCGCACGGGAGTTCCCGCCGAGTCTCGACTGGATGGTCGATCCCCAGCAGTTCCGTCAAGTGATCTGGAACCTGTGCCTCAACGCCGTCCAGGCGATGCCCGACGGCGGCGAGCTGCGCGTCGCGACCGCGGTGGTGAGCGAGTGGCTCGAGGTGCGCATCGCCGACACAGGCGAAGGCATTGCTCGCGAAAACCTGCCGCATGTCTTCGAGCCGTTCTTCTCGACGAAGTCCAACGGCAGCGGGCTCGGTCTCGCCCTCGTCCACCGCGTGATGCAGGATCACGGCGGCGACGTCCACGTCGACTCGGCGGCCGGCGCCGGCAGCGTCTTCACGCTGCGTTTCCCCCCGACCCGTGGCTGAGACCCGCGTCCTCGTCGTCGACGACGAGCAGAGCATGCGCGAGCTCCTCGCGATCATGCTCAGACAGGTAGGGTACGCGGTGACGCTGGCCGACGGCGGTGAGGCCGCGGTGGAGGCGCTGAAGAGCGAAGCCTTCGACCTCGTCATCACCGACCTGCGCATGCGCAAGGTGGACGGCCTGGCGGTGCTCCGGGCCGCGAAGGAGCACTCCCCGCGGACCGTGGTGCTCGTGGTCACGGCGTTCGCCTCCACCGAGACGGCCGTCGAGGCGATGAAGCTCGGCGCCTACGATTACGTCACCAAGCCGTTCAAGCTCGACGAGCTGCGGCTCACCATTGCGAACGCGCTCGAGCGCAAGCGCCTGCAGGACGAGAATCGCGAGCTCAAGCGCCAGCTCCGCCGCGAGCACGGCTTCGAAGGGTTCATCGGCAAGAGCCCGCGCATCCTGGAGGTGTTCGAGACCATTCGGAAGACCGCCGAGAGCGGCTCGACGGTGATGATCACCGGCGAGAGCGGCACCGGCAAAGAGCTCGTTGCGCGCGCGGTGCACCAGGAGTCGTCCCGGCGCACCGGGCCGTTCGTGTCCGTGAACTGCGGGGCGATTCCCGAAACGCTGATGGAGTCCGAGCTCTTCGGTCACGTCAAGGGGGCGTTCACCGGGGCCGTCGCCTCGACCGAAGGCCTCTTCGCCGCCGCCTCCGGCGGCACGCTCTTCCTGGACGAGATCACCGAGATCCCCCACACCGTCCAGGTGAAGCTGTTGAGGGCGATCCAAGAGCGCGAGATCCGGCGCGTGGGCGACACGCGCGACGTCAAGGTCGACGTTCGGCTCATCGCCGCCTCGAACCGTGATCTCGGCAAGGCGGTCGCCGACGGCGTGCTGCGCGAAGACCTCTACTACCGCCTCAACGTGATTCCGATCCACATGCCGCCGCTGCGCGAGCGCATCGAGGACATTCCGGTGCTGGTCGCGCATTTTGTCGCGCGCCTCACGAAGGACAACGGCAAGACGATGCACGGGATCTCGCCCGAGTCGCTGGCGATCCTCGAGCGCTATCACTGGCCCGGCAACATCCGCGAGCTCGAGAACGTGGTCGAGCGGGCGATCGTGCTGGGTACTGGCGAGCTGCTCTCGCCGGAATCCCTACCCGTTCATCTGCGGGCGCCGCGCGACGAGCAGACGGTCGAGGTCGAGATTCCGCCTTCCGGGATGGATCTCGAGGCGACGCTGACGCGGATCGAGAATCACTACATCAGGCTCGCGCTGGAACGCTCTGGCTGGCTGCAAGTCCGCGCGGCCGAGCTGCTCGGGCTGTCGTTCCGGCAATTCCGTTACAAGCTACAGAAGCACGGGCTACGCGCGGGGCGTGGTGGCCCAAAGCCCGCACCGACCGACTGACGAATATCGTCAGTCGGTGGCCGCGAATCGTCCGAACAACCTCCGCGCCGTCGAGCGTAACGTTCTGATTCTTCAAGAACTGTCGACCGTCGAAAGGTGCGGCACGCTTTCTGCTCCCCTCACAGAGCGCAGGCACCAACCAACTAAACGTGGAGGGGCACATGTTCAAGTTCTGGAACAAGAAACGCGCCGCGCTGGGCGGTCAGCGCGGCTTCACGCTGATCGAGCTCCTGATCGTCGTGGCGATCATCGGCATTCTCGCCGCGATCGCCGTGCCGCTGTACGCCAACGTGCAGCAGCGCGCCCGTATCG
>Ga0075421_100000270_pt1 | contig 50891 bp, 83 predicted proteins | sample SoiMetdeltSBSDD5_FD_75292 | JGI IMG/M metagenome (GOLD analysis project Ga0075421, IMG submission 75292) | Bulk soil microbial communities from a Populus tree surrounding site in Tennessee, USA - Soil MetaG P. deltoides SBSDD5 | ecosystem: Environmental > Terrestrial > Soil > Tree plantation... | reverse complement strand
ATGACAGTGATCTTACCAGCCGCACCAGTCGTAGCGTCGTAAGTACCAATATAAGAAATGTTAGCACGAACGAGATCCCCTTGACCATTAAGACCCAACTCATACGTGTCTTTGATGGCCACGGGGAGGTCGAACTTGACATCAGCTGAGGCTCCGTTAGATGCCTGGATCTTGATGGCCTGCGCTGTAATAGCCTTGAAACCGTCATAATCAGTTCGGCTGTCGAAGTCTCGACCGACATTCAAGCTGACACTGCGCTCACCAAACCTGATGAACTCGGCACCAGTATCGCCACAGAGCCGAAACTCCGCTGAAGCCGAATCATCAATAGTAAGGGTGAACGTATCAACATCACAAACATCGGTGCCTGTAGGAATCTCAACATCGTACATACCCTTACCAAACGGCACATCAGTAGGCCAGGTCGCAGTAGGAAGAGACTGTACAGCTTCATTCCTACCAACAATACCATGACGCACCTGGAGGATACCGTTGTCTAGGGAGTACTCAGAGACACCAACAACACAACCAACGTATCCAAAGACGATACCGTTGCGCACCACCGTGATGGACAACGTACGACCAGTGGTCGGCATAGCACCGTGACCAGGAGTCCACGTGTAGGTCCAAGGCCCCGTACCTGTCTTAACTACAGCACCCCGACTAGCATAGAGGAAGTAAGGCAGGACAGTAGGGTACACACACGCCATGAGGTCGCCTGCAGGGTTCTCATCACCACGCACAGTACCAAGAACGTCCGCAATGCCGCGGATGTCCCTACGCTGGTACTTAGCCGCGTTATACTGCAGCGACTCACTCTTAATCGGAACATACTTAGTGGGTGCCGTATAGGTGCCAGCAACGGCCTCAAAAGCAATACCCACAAAGCCCGTAGCGCCAATTCCGGCAACCACTAGCTTTCCTCCTTATCGTCCGTGGGCTGGTCATCCGCGGCCCGTGTCTCTACTTTCACAGGGGCGTAGAGAGAGGATTCCTCAGAGATTTGACTAGTCTCTGGTTCCTCTTCGATTCTGTGAATCTGAGCGTCCGGGTTCCCGAGGGTTAAGTCCTCTTTGAGGTTCTCAACCTCATAGCTACTACCGTTTCGAAAGACACCGTAGGGCGGAACCTCAATTTCATCATCCTTGGGTCTGTTCGGAAGGTAGACGTGAAGTTTCGCCACTAGGTCTCCTCCACAAGTGGTGTATGAGTAAAAGCTGTTAGGATAAGGCGATTCGCTCGCATCATCCTATCACTTTTTAGTACATACCCATGTTCGGCTGAATCAGTAAACGCTGAAGTGACGATGCCACCAAGTAGGTTGCCCCCCATAAGGTAGGACATAGCCTCTTTGTTGAGAAAGTCCTCAATGTCCTCGGTAGTATCGTCACACTCGTCTTGAACAGTCTGTGTATCGGTACCGGTATGATAAACTATGATAGACACCTTGATGGTGTTTAGTGTTCTCATACCAGTCCCGTTTAACTCTCTAACTACTAGAGCTGGCTCAACACATACCATAGGCACCTGAGGAATTAGCTGCTGGTCACCATAGTGAACCTGTTTTACACCCACACCAAAGGCTTCTTTGTTGTCATTGATAAGTTGAATTACCTTCTTAGCTATAACTGTGCCTTTGTATGTAGGCGTAGGTGTTGACATCAGATCACTACTCCAGCTCTAAGTGCACGCTCTTCGATCCACTCGAAGAAGATTTCTTCAATATCGTTAGCATCTTCGGTTTGGATCAGAGCCCACTCTCTAGCCGGGAAGCCTGGCTGATCAGCACTCTCAGCTGTACCGAATTGGTGATACGCCCCATAGATAACGTCGCCAAGTCTTTCAGGAGAGATTGAAGCTTCTCCAGCAACACCATCGATATGCCAAAAGTTAATCTGTCCTGCCTTGCGACGTAGCTTACCAGAGCGAATCAGAGGGGCACTGGGATCGCTAGCACCTTTTCGACTCTTCTCAGCAATAGTAATGTCGCTTAGAGGGATCCAAGCAGGCCTACCACCAACATCAAAGTTCTTCTTCAACGAAGGCGCTAGGACTTGCCTTACGGATCGAAGTAAGGGCTCACGAAACGATCGAATGTCTAGTCCGAAGGTTTCGAATGAGGCAGCTAAGATAACAGGTTCAGGCTCGAAGTCAATTTCAAGGAATTGAACTCCTGACCTCTCTCCTGTGAATCCTGATCCCCCTACGGGCAGCATAGACATTAGAAGACCTTCTGCATATCGAACGCTCGTGCAGCTGCACCCTCAGCGTTGGGGTCTTCGAACCACAAATCGGTAGCAGCTTGTGTTGGCCAGAAAGCTGGTGTTCCTTCCTCAGGTGTATCAGCCGACGGGTCTGTGCCAGGAATCTCTAGCAATCCTTCAGCTAGCCCGTCAACCAATGACATAGCTCGGCCCTCGAGCCAGTCACAGTAATTAGCAATTCCATCATCCTCACTAATGGATTTCCTCAGGGTATATGAGGCAACCAGCATAGTGAGAATGTCGAGTACCATCTGTGGAGTGTTCGAATCATTAGTCCACAGATCAACGTCGTACCTACGTGAGAGCTTGCTGAAGACAGTATTTACAGCAGCAGACACTTGCTCGTCTGCGATCTCCTCTATACCGTACTTGCTAACCTGTAACCAACCCTGGGCATCAGCAGCAGTGACGTAGGTCATCAGTTATCTCCCTACTGAGTAGGTTGCGACGGCTGAACTTCTCCAACGTTCGAAGTCTCAGTACTCGCAGCCTCTGAGCTTTTCTGAGCTTCCTCAGCTTCCTTCGCAGCGATTCGCTTCTGAAGCTCAGCAACCTCAGCCTTCAGCTCGTCATTTTCCTTCTGAGTGTCCTCAGCAACCTTCGCTCGAGCGTAAGCATTAGCCACATCTGCGTCAACAGTGCTGCTCTGAGCCTTCAAAGCCTCGAGCTGCTCCTTAAGGTGTTGATTCTCCTCAGCAAGAGCAGAAGCAACCTCAGCACCTTGTTCCGGAGTCTGAGTCCGATCATAGAGAGCCACAGACCCATTGGCAAGCATTTCTTCGAGCTGTTCCTTGCTGAACTTATTGGTAACATCAGTACCTGCTGGGTAGTAGACGACCTCGTCTTCCTCCAGCGCCTTGATGTCTGTATAGGCGTAGGCCCTAGCCATAACTTCTCCGTTCTACGTGTATGGACGCCAAACGTTAGTCTGTGTACCTGTCGTTCTTCGTGCTACGTCAGTACCACCATTAAGAGCTATACGCGTACTATCACTGTTGACTACAGCTAGTCCAAGGTTGTTTTGGTCAGTGATAGACGTAACCTTTGCAGCACGCCAGCGAGGCACAATAGCCCCTGACGCTGGAGCAAGATAGGACACCATATCACCTAGCTTGACAACATACGCGTTAGCCATGGTGTCAACCGACTACACGAAGGCCGCGTCGACAGCCTGCTTGATCAGGTACCCAGCGAAGCTCTTGCTGGAACCGTCCACAGCAATGAACTTGTGCTGGTACCGTCGACGCACTCGGATGATATCTGACGTACGACGCTGCTCACGCCAACGGTCAGTGATCTGACGCCCACCACCAGGGAAGGTCCACACGAACTCATACATGAACGCAGGGACCTTAAGGCCTGCACGAGGTGGCACATAGGCCATAACAACGTCCTTGCCCCACAGGTAGCCCAAAGCCTCAGTCTGACCCATACGGGCGGAGTTAAAACCAACCCCAGGCACGATGATCTGATCGATCATGAACATGCGGCTGATGAGCTCAGGCGTAACAACTCCGGCCTGCGAGTACTTGATCCGCTCAATGAAGTCCGGATGGTCTTCAAGAGCTGACATCACCAAGTAAGGGATGATAGCCTTGTTGGGATGAAGGAAGAGTCCTGAATGAATCTTCCGTCGACCCTTCTTGAAGTCACCAATCGGATCAGAGGTCGCATAGTCGTCCCACGTAAGAGGGTCGGCCAAGGTCACCGAGTAGCCCGTAGCATAGCTAGCAGTAGCCTGCACCAGATCTCGGATTGCAATCTCACGAGCGAGAAGCAACTTTGAAGTAACAAGTTCGGTACCATCTCGGTCGGGCGACGCGGGCGAGTCTGCATTCTCACGCTCTTCGTCAGTGACTGCAATCTGCAGAGCGTGCTCCACAGCAAAGTAAGGCACAGTCGAAAGAGTGAGGCCAGGAATCTCATTCGCCTCAGTACCCGGAGCACGAACATCACCGCCCGGCTCAAGGACCCATCCTTCTCGACCATGCACGTAGTACAGGTCAGACTGCTTTCGGACAGGAACCGCTGGCGCCAAGTTTTCACCCACGAACTCACCATTGGGGAACCCAACGGAGATGTTCGTAAGCGCCACATCAATGTGGATCGGGCTGCCGCCCCTGGGATCGTAAACTGCCATTTGTAGTCTCGCTCCTACTTAAGAGACGGCGGTGTTGTAGGTAGCACCAATGGAAAGGAACACATCAACGTGGTCGCCCGCGTTGGCAGCAGCCTGCAGGGCAATACCAACCTGGTTGGTAAGTCCAACAGCAGCTGGAGCTGGAACAACTCGCCCAGCGTTGTCAGTAGCCACCCGAGCACCGATAGTAATCGCTGCTCCAGCAATACAACGGCTGATACCAGCGATACGCACGTCGACGATACGACCGTTGGTAGCATCGCCCGAGGTCACCTCTTCTTGGCAGATACCAAGAGCAGGATCGCTGGCAGCATTGCACTGGGTAACAACTTCAGAGGCTCCGAGCTCGACGGCGCGGTACTTGCCAATAGCGCCTCCAGCCTTGAACCCCTTATCGAGAACGTAGTTCGCACCTGCCATTGGTTGCTACTCCTTGAAAGAGAAGGACTGCTCGCGGTACTGATCATACAACGCTGGCTGTTCGGCACCAACACGCTCAACAGCGTCAGCGTAAGTCATATCCTTGTTTTCAGACAGCAACTTCTTGACTTCATTCTCGAATCGAGAAGCAACGTCACCATCACCACCACTGGCATCAGTACGGCCAGCCTCACCGAGCTCCACTACAGCACCGCCCTTAAGCACCTGCTCAGCGAAAGCAATCACTCGGTCTTCAACTTCCTTAGGCACTCCAGCACACAGCTCACTCAGCTGCTTATGTGCAGCGGGAGCCAGACGCTTGTTACCATCAATCAAACGCCCCAGACGAAGCTCAGTCTCAGCAAGACGATTCGACGTCTCAAGAGCGGCCAGGCGCTTGCTGTTGGTCTCACGCTCATCAAGCAGAAGCTTGACAACGGGGTTGCTCTCTGCCAGCTTCTTAAGCTCACCCTCACTCAGAACTGACACAAGCTCAGGCTCGGGAGCCGGAGGCTCTGTGGGCGGAGCAGGAGGAGGCGCTGGCGGAGCATTCTCATCTCCACTACCACCTTCACTACCGTCGGCATCGGCGCTAGCATCACTGTCAGAGGCCTTCACTGCAGCCTCAGTAATAAGCTGCTGCAGGGCTTCATCGGTCGTCTTGTCATCAAACGTGACGCCCAACCCCTTTGCAGTAGTCTCAAGGAACGCTCGGTTCATATCTCCTCCGGTTTTAGTCAACTCTGAAAGATTGAGGGGGACCATGTCCTTGAGATACGGTCGGTTAGTGATCCCACCGCCAAACAGAACGTCCCTAATCTTCTGCCCAGTCTGAGGATGTTCCCAAACGTCCTTGAACTCGGGCGAGAAGTACTTGTACGCCTTTTCCTTGATCTTAGCTGCAGCCGTCTTAGTCCACTCAACGAAGAGCCACAAGCCATTAGATCGAGTTTCAGCTCTTCGAACCCATCCAGCAGCTTCGCCATGGTACGACTTATGATCGTAATCAATGTCTAAATCTTGACCACGAACACGAGCATTGACGTTGGCCGACAGTCTCTGAACCTTGTCCAGCGTGAAACTCATCTTACCATAAATTGGGTGGCTCCACTCGCCTAGTGGCATGGCATGTATCCACTGAGAGGTGCCATCCTCCTCGAACTGTAGGCCCTCAAGCTCGATCCAGTACCCGAAGGACTGAAATTGGGCCCCTTGGTTCTGGCTGTCTAGCTTCGGTGCCATAGACGTACCTTTCATTGATCTTATTATAACTTATTCAACAAGTGAGGGCAAGATGGCAATTTAATTGCCTAGTGAGTCACTTTAAGTTTCAGCCACTCGGCCAGCCTCAATGGAGTCGTAACTAACCTCACTGTTCGAGGAGAAGTGAGCCGCAATCAGTCCAACATAACCAGGACCAGTAGGCACAGTAGCTCCAACAACTCGGTTAAGATCCCAGGTTCGAGCCCACTGAGACTCCCACGGTGGAGGGCCACCAGGCTCACGACCTGATCCAGTACCGTACGCATCACCGACATCGGCCCAGAATCGGGCCTGCATGTAACCTCCAGGGAGCAAGCGCGTTTCAACCCAGAAGGGCGAGATCTTAGAAATTGTACCTGCACCAGCAGAAGCATCGTCTGCAGCGGACTGTAGCCAGCTAATCTGGGCAGTAAAGGGGTTCACACCTGTGACAGGGAACCTAGGTCCGTCGTAAGTGTTGTCAGTACCGTCTACAGTGATCCAGTCACCGGTCTGGTAAGGATGGCCCGTAGCCAAACCGACACTTGTAACAACGCCACTAACTCGAGCTGCATCAGTGAACGTACGTGCTCGGGAAACAGTGCTGAACGTTTCCTTACCCAACAGCGTCATTGTACCAGTACCGCACGACGCATCATTAGCAGCTGTCTGTGCAAACTGGATAGACGTGTCATTCACCTGAGTCAACGCGAACGTACCATCGTAGGTGTTGTCGGTGGCATCCACCACAACATAGTCCCCAACCTTCCAACGAGAAGCCATTCCCGTAGGGAAGCCTGTAAGCGTAACCACGTTGGAGGTACGACTACCATCAGTAAAAGCATCGCTGTCTCTTACTGGAGCTTGTTGAACAACAAAGCCAGACCCATCAGGGTTAGACTCCCAAACTCCACAAAGGAAGTTTCCAAACCCAAAGTCCCACACAGTAGCTGCACGAATCTTACTATCCGACCCAACCTGCAGGGCATGCATGTGCCCATGCTCAATTGTACCATCAGCAGGAGGTCGAGAAGCCCAACGCGAACGAAGTCGCGAGTAAGACGTCGATGGAAAGTCCGGCAACTGCCAAGCCTCACGACGGTTGGACTGAGTACCAGTACCTCCAACACCCCTAACCTTCAACTGCCCATGTTCCATAGTGAGGGCACTGTCAGGACAGTTGGCATCAGAAGTGAAGAACCAACGGGTCCATCGTGAAGGGGTACCTCCGCGAAGCAAAGGCGTCCAAGTACCTGGAATAAGGGACAGGTCAGTACTAGAAGGTACGACAACAGGAGGACTCGTGAGAATCTGATCCACACGGTACGGTCCACCAGACGCAGGCACCGTAATGTAGTCAGTGAATGCAAAGTTCGGACCCTCAATGATCCGTCTATACACTGTATTCGCTGGAGTGATTTCACTATTAGGCTTCAAGTTCATACTCCACGCAGCACTACCATCCAGCTGGACCGTACGTGGACTAACAATAGTAGTTCCAGACGTTGCGTGGAAGCCCTTAACGACGTTGGCACCGTCATACAATGCTACCGACACATTCACTTGCCCAGTAGCGTTGGCTAGGGCTGCTCCAGGCAGGTTGACTGTCTCGTTGACCGTAGTCATCACGTAATCCTTATCTGTCCGACTTTTTCTACTGCCAAACCTACCTTGATACGCACATCATAATCACCAACTGCTAGGTCGACAGCCCCAAGACCTATCACAGGAGTCTCTGCGACAGCCTTCCAAAGGCTGGACCTAAGCTGTTCAGCACTATCTGTGACCCAGGAGCCATCATGCCAAGTAGTAGGCTGCGCTCCCGAACTACTAAAAGCCCACGAAACCGCTTGCGACGTAGGGTTGAGGTCAGAGGTAACGGAACACAACAACTTTTCCTCTGACGATCTATCGATCTCGATTGTCATGTTGCCCTCCGCAGCGTACCTAACAACAACCCCTTAGTGAGTCGTCCTGTCTGAGTTCGTCTATATAACTGCGCTGCTAGAATAGCTGGCCTAGGAATAATTAAGGCATAAACAGTTCCCACTTCACTAAGCATGCCTACTAAAGTTAGGCCAGCTAACATCCCCTGCTCTGAAAGCACTCCAACTGTCAAATTCTTAGCCTGTGCAACTGCCGCGACCGTGCCAGTCCCGCTCACAAGAGCGACTGTGACGTTTACAAGCTTGCTAACACCTGATAGAGTGCCAGTTCCACTGATACCTGCCACAGGAACATTGACACTCTTAGTGACAGCGTTAAGGGTATCAGTTTCAGTAATTGCTCCTACAGTCTGATTAACAGACTTTGTAACAGAAGCAATTGTACCGTCACCAGTAATAGCCCCAACAGTTTGGTTGACAGACTTAGTAACTACACTAACTGTATCAGTCTCAGTAATAAGGAGACTGACTTCAGCTACAGCAAGAGCAATGATGCAACAATCTTCGCTTGTCTGAGTCCAACCAATGGTAGCGTCCCCACCAGTTGGATTAGTAGTTAAACGAATGAAACTAGCAACCATGTTACCAGCGTCATACTCCAACAACTCAGTACAGTCCGCTGCAGGGTTCACACCAGTAACCGCACCAGCACCACTGAAGTTGACACCACACACAAAAGCTGTACGACCTGTAGGTATCTGCAAGGTAACACTAGGATTAGTAATCGAATCGCTCTGTAGAACGTCCCAGTCAACAACTTCACAATCCGCAGCAGCTGTTAGGGTAATAGCAACTGCACGTTTGCTAGCACCTGCTCCAGGAGTATCAACCAATACTGTTTGAGCTCCCGTGGGTATACCAGACCCTTTGAAGTAAGCATAAACAGCAGCGGGTTCAACTGAAGTCTTAAGTAACTGACCTACAAGGTCTAAAGCCAGAGCGCCGTAGCTGTTAGCATCTACCTGATCTGTGCCGTCCTCATACTGACTAGTCAAGACAATAGCAGCTCTTGGTGTACCAGAAGGCGTATGCGTCCAGGAACGATCACCCGTTCCTGCTGATACATTACTTACGACATCAAGAGCTACGGTCACTAGTCAACCTACGAAGCAGTGAAGACCGGGTCAGGGAAGGTAATTGTCACAGTTTCAGCAATACCTGCAGTGACAAAGTCCCAAATACCACAGAACTCGATAGCTGAGTCAGCTGATCCAGAAGCTGGTCTATAGAAACACCCAACTCGAGACCAAGCAGTACCTGAAGCAGTGAGTGTCCAAGACTGAGCAGGGAGAGTAAACTTGTTCACATCTCCCGTATCATCGGTTGTACGCGTGGCTAGATCCGCAGCAACAAGTACCTTACGTGCGTATCCAGTCTGTACACTCTCAGCTAGAGCCAAAGCCTCAACACTTGACAGGAAATCAGCATCTCGTAAGTTGGCGTCAGTCTCAGTTCCAGTAAAAGCTGCAATAATGAAAGCACAACCTGTAGGAACGTTGGCCTTCACGTTGTCATACAACTGTACCCAACGCCCTTTAGCGAAGTTGGCCTGCAAGTTACCCATCTACCTACCCACCTGATTGGTCGTTCCCAGCGGCCTGGCCGGGCATTGGTCGTTGATTTGCTGCTTGTGCCTGTCTAGGCGGCCCAACTCGAGCCGATCCAGGCTTCTGTGGCGTAGAAGCCTCTCGTCGAGTCGTAGGATCAGCCATCGGAGCATCCATGATCTCACGGCTCCATGACTCAAGGTCGTCGTCTACCTGAACAATACCAGCTCCAACAAGGTTCCGAAGCGCAAAGGAGATCGTCCGAGCCTCTTGGGTGTCGCCCAATCTCCTAACCTTAAGCTCGGGATAACGCTCAATGCCCCAGTTAGCTTGCACCAAGTACGGAATACAATACTTATTGTATACACCACATACCAAATCAGCAATATACCGAGCTGACTTGTAGAACAAATCCATCATCGTCTGCGCGTCACCTTCAGCAGAAGCATAAGCCGCCTGCGCAAGCACGTTCTGGAAGATCATTTCCGTATGATGACGAGCACTCTCCAACGCATCAACACGCTGTCCTTCGAGCTTTGCGAACAAAATCTCCCAGTTTGGAGGCAAAACTACGTGAGCCTTCTCATTCGTCCGTAAGTTCGCCCCAAGTTCATTCGCTAACGTGAGGTCAGAAGGACTGAATCCAGGAGGCAACTTGATAATAGGAATACCGATCCCGTGCCGTTCCTTCTGAATTGCATCAATCTTGTAGAGGTTCTCCTTGAAGTACCAATGCTTGTATGCACTACGGTACAGCGAAATACCTCGAGGATCGCCTCCCTCTCCATCAAACGTAAAGACAGCGAGCTTGTGGATCGGGATCTCTACAGGTCTTTCGTCATACATCACTACTGACTGCGGCCCACCGTTACTATCATAGTTCCACTCAATAACGTCAAGCGGGTGTCTACAAGCCAACTTCTTGTACACCACACGTGGAACACCCTCTATGAGCTTGAGGTCGTACACCTTCTCGAACATGTAGTAACCGAAGTCGAGCATCAACAACGCTTCCCACAACATTTGCACCCACGTATAGGTCGGGTACTCAGTCAAACACTGCTGAATAAACCTTGCAATCTTTCGGTCTTCATCGTTCGTATCGTACTGATGTGGCTGCACGTACCAAGTCGCGCCAGTAATAGGTGTCTTCAAGATCCTTGCCGAAGCTCTAACCGTAGCATCTGATCTACGCATACGGTCGTACTTCATCAACCCAAGCCTACCAATTAGCTCAGGGTTGTACTCCTCACGGTGGAACGCCGACCAACCAGAGACCCCACTACGCCCAAGCTCAACACCCATCTGAATATCTTTAACGTCAGGGTCAGCCAACGCAATCGTATTCTGTGGCACCTCTACCACTACGATCGCATCTTCACCAACATCCACTAACTCAACACGACCACTAGCAAACATCTGGTGTAAGTCTACCTGTGCCCCATAATCTTCCACCCCGGTGCGTGTCTTCACTCTCACAGGGGAGTAATGTGGTTGTGGCTCTGCGTCCGTGGCCGCGTGAGTTTCGACATGCTCAGGTGTCACGTGCAGCAGAGCAGTCGTACGATCTAACTCTTCTCGGAGAGAACTCACGCTACCCTTAAGTTCTAGGTTTTGCTTATAGGTCTCAAGGAAATCCAACCTAGAACTCCTTACTCGTAGTGAAGAACCCTGCCCCGCCATTGTTAGGAACTAAGAGCCCTAAGTCATCTTTTGGTTGGCTAAACTTTGGTGGCGCCGTCCACACTTCATCGAGATGGTGTCTGCAGCCGAGCACAAAGATATGCATCAAGCCATACCGGATAGCGTCCATGGCGTGGTCATCGTGCTTTTGTGGCCCGTCCTTAGGGTCACGTGGGTTCAACGTGTTCCGAGTCATTTGCTGGGCTCGGTAGTTGTTGAACTCCCTAATTGTATTCGGACACTGGTGCGCGACCGTGAGCCTAGGCATCTCTAGTGGCGTGCCGTACTCATCGATCTCATCAACCTTGCGGAGCTTTAAAAACGTCTTAACTAGATCAATCCCTTGGCGTACATTCTCCTTGGCCTCTGGCATAGCCAGACAACCAACGAGCTCCTCACTGACAGTGACAGCTGCAGCAGGGTCAGCAGCATCGCCGAAGGCCATGTCTAAATGGTAGCCTGGAGGCTGCTCACGCTCGCGGAGCTGCTTCAAGTGCTCACCAAGTGTTAAGTAAGACTTGTAGTGCTCACGCCAAACATACACATTGTCCCACGGATCAATCTGGAACTCGATCGCAGCCAGTGGGTGCGAGTAGCCCCAGTCAAAAGCAATGTAGTTAGGCCACATTGGGTTGAACGTGTGGGGCCTTACATGCACGTCCTCCTGGAACTCACCATAGATCTTACCCACAAACGCTGTGAAGTCCGCGACGATCTCCTGCTGGAACCAATCGTCACTAGTCGTGGCCCGAATCAGTTTGATCTCTTCATCCTCGACGCCTCCTGGGTACACGAAGGGGTTCTCCCAACTCGGGAACCTCCATGACTGGTACTCAGGCATCGCAGGGTTAATACCAAACTGCCACAACTTGTACAGCCAGTTCTGTCCTTCCGGTGTAGTAGGGAACGTTGCCCATCCCCTATAGTCAGCTAGCGCTGCCCTAATGTAACGCTCCCACGTATCAGACCTATGCTTCGCAGCCTCAGACATAATGACACCGTGCAGCCCCTCACCAACCAGGTTCTCCGGGTGCTCAGCCGATCTGACTTCTACACGTGTCCGCCACGGGAACTCTATGTACATGTCCCCAGACTTCTTGTTGTAAGCCTTACGTACCCGCTTGTCCTTACCCAACTGCTGCTTGACAATAAGGTCATCCCAAATAACTCTAAACTCTTTTTCGCCTAGATCATAAGTTGGACCTACAATCCAGTACCAGCGCCGTGGAATCATAAGCTCGGGCTCAAGGTCGCGGGCTGCCATAGTGCTCTTACCGAAACGTCTACCACAGCAGGCCACCTTGAACCTTGCCTCAGACATGTGGTATTCCATCTGACGCTTATGGGGCTTATAGCCTATGGTTTGAAAAAACCGGCCCTTGTCTAACACCCTCACAGGAGCACAGACTCTCTCTGTTGTTGAGTCGCGGCCTAGTAGCCCCGACGCCCGCCTCGACGACCTTTGCCCTTACCTTTAGCCATACTAGCTCCTCCACCTAACACGCCACGACACATACTTAACTGGTAAAGTATCTGTTGTTTGGATACACTACACTTCTATAAGTTAACTAGACCAGAAACTAAAGTGCTTACCTGTGGCTTTGATCGTGGTAGCTGGCCCGACGTCGTCCACAATTCTACTAGTACGTGCAGTCCGTAGGCTCACAAGCTCAAGCTTAAGACCACTGACCGTACCTGGGCCCAACACCTTAGCGTCCCAAGTGTGCCCACGACTATCACGATAAACCACAGTCCTGAACCCTGCTGTTGGGACGTTAGTAGCTCTAACAGTCTTCAAGGCCATAAGGTTGTTAGTCCTCCTCGCTAGAGCCACTACCACTATCGACGTTGATGTCGATTAGATTGTTTTGTTCTTCTTGCCAAGCAACACACTTGCTGAGCAGCTTCTCTAGCGGGTCACCTTCTTGGCCACTGAGGTCGCCGTCCTTACCAGAGGCCCCCAGGTTACGTTCGATAATGTACTTTGAAGCATCGAAACGCATCTTCTCAGTTTCGCCACCTTGCGCAAGGAGTGTGACCGTTCGTACAGCGTAAGGAAGTGCTTCGCGAAGCAAACGATGAGCCTGAGTGCGTTCGTCCTCATCGTAGAGGTGACGCTCCTCAGCCATCGCTCTCATGGCTGCGTTGGCTTCAGATGTTTGATCTTGCCCCTGGTTATGTTGTGAAGCCAAAGGATCATCGTTTCCCATGACCTAATTATACTATATTCCAAAGATGAAAGCAAGTAGGCAATCTAATTGCCTAAAAGGTATTTTTTAGCTACTATGTAAAGACCTAAGCTTACTTAATTGGATATCATGATATTCCTTCTTACTCCAAAATCACTATAGTCTTCGGATAACATGTATCAGACTCTTACTCCAAAAGAGCCGTAGGCACTAACATCGCGCTCTGTTTTGAAATATAATATAGTTATTAAGAAGTACGGAAAAGGCACCTTGACAATTTAATAGGACGTTTCTGCTTGAAGCCAGCCGGTAAGTTCGGTTACTAACAAGGAGAAACTCAATGAGCCTCACCTCACCTCAGTTGCTTACTCGTGAAGAGCAAGAGGCCCTCGTGGGCGATAGCACCTACACTACTCAGCCGTGCCCGGAAGGGTACGTCAAGGGTACGGAGGTCGCTAAGACCCTCAACGAGGCCCTCAAGGCCGTGGGTATCGAGCATGAGGGTCAGGGTGGCTTGATCAAGCCCCAGATGGTGTACAACTACGCCAACAAAGGCTACATCAAGACCGACGCCTACCCTCACATCCCCGAGCAAGAAGCTCAGAAGTGGATCGAAGCCCAGTTCCACAAGCGGTGTGTCGCCAACAACATCCATGCCGACGAGAACGAAGACATGGACGTCGAAGACACCGAAGAGCAGGAAGTCTAATTAACTACCGCAGGAACGTCCTATTAAGTTGTCAAGAGCAAGGGAGCCACACCCCAATGAAACTTCGCAATAGCTTGTTCGCTGGCCTGCTTGCAGGCTTCACTGCCGTTGCTACCGGATGGGTAGCTCACGACATCTGGAACCATGGACCCCACTGCCCTACCGAGGACAGTTGTACAGTAGACTACCACGATGGTACGTGGGAGATCATCGAAGTTACCCCGTAGCCTCACAAGGTGACTTAGCATGTTTCATACCAGAAAGGGTCCTACGGGGCCCTTTTTGTTGTCCTTAAGCTTAAAAAACATGTTTAAGACCTTTGGACCCGTTTAAGGCTAACTGAGATCACAGGAAAAAGCGGCAAAGAGGCTGAGATACACTGAAAAATCCTCAAAGTGATTCTGTGGATCTCTTTCCCACCCGCGGGAGGGAGCATCTAGCCTCAGGATTCACCGTGCTATTTAAAAATACTAAGATACTAGGTGGGTACGACGTTCGCTAGACTTAGGAGTGTCCTTATATTTATATTTATATATATATATTAAATATATTTATATATATATATATTTTTATAGTTGATTAGAGACGCAAAGGACGCAAAATGACTCCCCCCAAAACACAATCAAATCTTCGATTTCCTAGGACCTTATAAAAAAGTTATATATATTTACATGATGGAAGCATCTGGATAACATAGCCAAGCTAACAATATGTTATATAAGGTTACAGACCAGGAGAACCCTGTAAACTAAGATTTTTTTTTTGATAGCTTGGCGCTTATCATATAGGTAAACTAAAAAACATTTGGATGCCTACGTGCCGTCAACCTATGTTTTAATATATAATTAAGGGGACACATAGGATAAATATAAATTTAACCCAGCGGCGCCTCGCAGCCAATCGACCAGTGAAAGGGTTTGCTTTAGAGCAAGATGTATAAAATGAGTAACCAAAATCAACAAGAAAACACAAGAAAACAAAATAACCAACCTACGTTCGCAACTACATTAACGAACAGGAGCAAAAGGTTCACTTTTCAGTTTGAAACACCACTACAACGTGCAGCTTTTGGGGAGTACTCAGCACTCCAAGGTAGAAGTATAGGTGCACAACTCCGGTGGATGATCACCCAAGAACTTATAAACAACCAAAATAACGACCAAAATAACGTTGACGAAGAACAGCAAGAAAACTTAACAACCAGCATTGACGAAGAAACGTTGGTTGAAGACCGAGTGATCACTACCAACTTCGACGTTACTGAACAAAAACAAAGTAACCAAGATCAACAACCACAATCACAACCAATGAACGACGAAGATATAGCCTTCGTAGCAGCACTAAAAGCTAAACACAATTTAACCTAAAAACAATAAAATGACCTAAATTTGCTGGCGTGCGACCAGCCGCTAACCTATTATATAATAAAGTCAAGCAAGAAAACTACAAAAACGGTGTAGCAAGGGGGTGCTTTAGGTAATGGGCTTAACAATACCAACCCTAAAGTCACAAAAGGCTTACTATAAGACAACGCTACCTAGACCAAGCGCCACACAAAGTAAACACTATAAGACTAGCCCTATTAAATTCAAGCAAAGTACGTACTACGGTTTGTCGCTATTTTACCAAGCGCAAGTAGAAAACAAAAAGTACAACCGCAGCGAACTAGATAGGGTTTACTTATATGTCTAATAAACGTGAAGTTAACGACCAACAGCAGGGTAACATTGATGTTAACGAACAGGCGGAGTGTGTCCAACTAGAACACTGGTTGGCACAACGGCTTACGTATAAAAACATTCAAAAGTCTAAGGCTAGTAATAGTAGTGACCCAGCCTACGTTAAGGCTAGTAACTATATTACTAAGATCGATGCCAGGTGTAGTGCGAGCACTTTTGCATTACTAATGGCCAATAGCTTACGCACTGAGCTAAACAAACACAACTAGGCTTAAGGACCACCTATGGCCCCTGTGAGAGTATACCTCGTGGGCGGTTTGACAAGTAAAACCCAAAATACAACAGAGGCTAACTTAGCTTACTGTAGGAAGTATTCTCGGAGAGTAGAGCGTGGCAGTGCTATTAGGACCACGCTAGCGCTTATATGTCTAGCTGTAGGTTTATTAACGTTTAATAACGCAGAGCAAGACAACAACCAGTCAGAGTATTACATTGAAACGAAGCCACCAGTTTACGGGCCAACAAACCCGACAACCACAACAAGTGAGGTAAGTTACCATGGGTAACAATAATGGCAACGAAGCCAGTCTTGGTGTATACACGCATAGTGGTAGTAGTAAGAACTTTGAGAAGTTTAGTCGACAAAATGAAGCTGGCCGTGTCGAAACCGAATACGTCCACAAAAGTCATTTTGGCAGTAATAGCGACAACGTGCCCCAGGAAATCGAAGTGGTAATCAAATGGGGTAACAACAACTGATACTTAACTAGTTAAGTAAGTGTACACTAAAACCTAATAGGGTAGGTTTAAGGTTAGCAGCTTGTTCGAGTCAAGCGTACACACTATGTATCCAACAGCAGTACACAATGAGTAAGGGGGTGGGTAGCAACACTATGAAGCACCAAACACACGTGAGGCGAGAGCTAACACCAGGGTGGCACAGTATCGAGTATAGAGTAACTTGTTTGCACCCAGGATGTAAATATGTTGAAAAGGCTGCAACGCAGGACGAAGCTACACGTAGGGGTAAGCACCACGAGAAGTACCCATACAAGTACAAGGGTAACTAGTGGACAACAATAGTAATGAGTATTATACGCCAGGTGAGCTTGCACAAAAAGCTGGCTGTAGACCACAAATGATCTACAATTATATGCGTAGTGGCAAGCTACCATACGGAACAACAGAAATAAATACTGAGTCGAATTTAGGCGCCACACTTAACAATGGTGTAGTAGAGCGTTATGTGATACCGAAAGAGGCCGCAGAGCGTTGGCTTGCAGAGTACTTAAAAAGAAAGGCACTAAAAGCTTACAAACAAACGTAAATAGTAACAAGAGGGTTAACGACCTTATGGTACACAAGACGAAAGCGGAGCAAAGATTAGCTAACTACCGCACAAAGCGTAATAGTAGTAAGAAGCACAGTGTTACGAAGTGGGAAAAGTTTTTGATCAAGCGTGCCAAGGAAAGCAGGCAACAAAACAATGTCTAAGGTAGCGCTTAAGTGTAACCCGAAGACGCATAAGGTCGTTTATGGCGACCAAGGGCCAGAAGTGATCAGGCTGAAGAAGGAAACCAAGCGGCTTGAGCGCCTTGTGGCTGAGCTTGATAGTCGTAAGCAGTACACAGTGACTCGCAGCGTAATTGCCACCCGAGCGTCTGAAGAGCACAATACGCCACGCAGCTTCGAAGTCCAAAGTTTTACGTTTGTGGCCAACAACGGTGCAGATGCTAGTGACTACGCTGACCGACTCAAGTTCAACCGCGAGCGCGAACTTGGCCACCATACCACTGTTCGCTAAAATAAGTTAACCCAAGGAGAATAACTGTGACTACAAGTACCCAGAGCAAGGCCAAGGGACAATTGAAGGAGATCGAGTTCACGTTTAAGGTTAAGATGAAGCCGCGTCTGACCAGTAGGCCTTACAGCGTGCGTGCCCTCGAAAGTAGCGTGCGACGAGCGCTCCGCGAAGACTACGACGATCGCGACCTCAAGAGCGTCAAGGTCGTCGACGTCATCGAGAACTACTAACAATCCTAGGTGCCACGTAGCCTAGAAAAATACAACTACTGACCCATCTGGGCTCCTGTGAGATAAAAAACACGGACCGCGTTTGCCTAGTCGGTTAGCTGCCAGTTCGAGTCTGGCCAAACGCACTATACCTAAAACAGATAAGAAGTGCCTGAATCATAAGTGTGTCCAAGTAGGTCACATAGTTAATACTAAGCTTCTCTTTTGCGAGGCTTGTGAAAAGAGACTTTACGAAGTTCTCGATTACTACAAAGTGAGGTAGTAGTAACGTTGCCTAAAACAAAGAAGCCAACAAGACCATACAGGTTTGAGGCAGGAACACTAAACACAGTAACGAAGCAAGACTTCGCTTCACGTACCTGGAACCAAATGCGTGGCGTGCCACTATATCCGTGGGGTAACGACTTCGCACTAGCTATAACGTCCGCATGTAACTCTTTTGTTGCTGAGCATAGGTTCTTACCTAAGGTCGAGGACCTAACTATTGTCATTAAGTTTACGCCTTATGATATGCAAGTGAACGTTATCTCAGACCCAACAGGAGACGAGGATGGCTAAGGGTAATATAAACGTTGTTATCAAAGTTGATATTGACACTACAAACCTAAGAAAGGCTTTACAAGCATTTGTAGAGACACTTGAACCAACAACTACCCATGAGTGTGACAATAAAGGACCTCTTGGTGCCTGTTCACATTGTGGGGAGCTTTGAAAACGGGCTGCGTGATGGTACTGGCCCAGTGGCGCCAGAACCGTGCTTGGCGCCGGGAACAGAAGCGGCTGCAACGCCGGTATGCAGAAACCGCCCGCGTCGGCGTATACGTCGTCTTCGACGACATTCAAGACCCACCGGACGAACTACCCCCGTCGGCCGCCATCGCCAGGCCCGCCAACAAGCCCTTACATGTTAGAAGAATACGAAAGGTAAGATGATGGAACTTAGTTGGCAGCTCACACTGATTATCTGTGTAGCCATGGTCATTGGGTTTGTAGCTTTCTTAGTTTGGATTGACTCATGAAGCATAAACTGCTAGCGTTAGTGATTGCTATTTTTGGGCTTATTGTCCCTACTGCTTGCGGTGGTGAGAACTGTAAGCTAGTAGATGGTGTTGAAGTCTGTTGCGATAGCAACCAAGCTATGGATGGGGACGGCCGATGCATTCCCCGCAAATAAAGTGTAAGGTCTTTAAAGTAGTAGAGGCTGGTCACTTGGAGATGCATGAAGTGTTAGACCATGTGACCACGAACAGGGAAGCTTACAAAGATTTGCTGTGCACATTGATGCTTGGCGAAACTGGTGCGATGCACATTCGAGGCGTTAAGTACCTACTGGAGCCTGAGTGACCGCGTATCGTATAAGCAGACTTACAGGTGCATGTACACGTGAGCAGCAATGTATCGTAGAGGCATACAAAGAAGACAAGGACCTTGAAGCTTGGGAAAATCATAAGGAGGTGACACGCGAAGCACTAGAAGCTGTCTGGCTTACCAATAAGACTGAGACTGAGTTCTTGAAGGACTTAATCGACGACTTAGACGGGATCGACCGCAGTGACCTTGGATGACATCGAATGGCCAGACACTGATTTGGAAGTCACCGCGCGCGTGTCAGTAGCTCACAGGAGCGAACGAACTGGGTTCACTTTTGTAGAGCAACTAAAGTACAGTAGATACAAGAAGTGGAGCTTAACTAAGAAAGTATTATGGTGGTTTAGCTTCTTACTGAGTTTACTCTGGGCCGCGATATTCGGAGTAGTAGGATTATTGTTGTGTATAACTATAGTCCTAGCGCCTTTAGGTTTAGTTTTAATGTTGGCAGCTGGTGCGCCTAGCACTGCCTTGATCGGGAAGGTAATTGAATGCCGTTCGTTAAAGTAACAGTAGCTGTTGAAGGTACGGACCCAGTAGAGTATAAAACAGTAGCAGTTAACACAGCAAACATTGTTTACTTTGAACGTGAAGAAGGCGTAAGTATGAGAACTTTTCTATACTTTACAGACGACACAGGACTCACGTGTGAGGAAGACTTCGAGACCGTATTTCGTGATACCTGGCTTGCGGAGGACCAATAATGAAGTAAGGCACTTTTGGAGCTAGGCAATTTAATTGCCATCTTGCTTTTAATAGGGTACCTGTGATATAATTTAATTCAAAGCTGTAGTAGCTTAGGTTGAAAAGACACCAGAAAGGTTAAAAACAAACCAATGTCAACTTTCGATATTGATGAAGTAGTTGAAGGTGAGCCCGAGGGCAACACCGATACTGATAGTGGTAGTGATACGTTCGAGGTCGAGGAGCTTTCAGACGAAGTTCCTACTGACCAGCCAGCGGCTGCTTCTACGTCTAAGAAGGATGAGGAGCCTGACAATACTGATTACATGTTTGATGCTTCGCCGCGTCCACGTGGACCTAAGGGTGAGAGCAAGCCTAAGGGTGAGAGCACTCCTCGCGTGGAGATCCCCGAAGGTTGGTGCACGCCTACTCAGCTCGTCCACGTTCTCAAGGACCGTGCTATTGTCAAGCTGAAGCCCCAGGCTATGTACGGCTTCGTCAAGACTGGTAAAGGCTTCCCGTGGAAGTACCATGTCGACGGCCGATACATCGTGCCTATCGAGGACGAGGCTGCCCAGGCTGCTGGTGAAACGTTGGCCAACGGTGCTAGTGAGATTGGTGCCGTGTCGTGGGTCATCAAGCACTACGAGCGACGTGCCCAGCGTGACGCAGAGAAGGCTGCCAAGGCCGCTGCCCAGCTTGAAGCTTCCACTGACTCCAACAGCGATGCTCAGCCCCAGGTTGAGGGTGAGAGCGAGACTGTGGACTTTCAGTCTTAACGATTGTCAATCAGGCATGGCATGGTAGTGGATGTAGCTCAGTGGTAGAGCAGATATGCGACCCAGGTTCGATTCCTGGCATCCACACGAAGGTTAGACTTACTACTCTGTTCACCTTCCGTGCGACACTGAGGCTGCCAAGTAGGTCTAACCTTCACGTAGGAGTAGTACAACATGGAAGTATGCTTCCTCAAACTTTCTGGGACAATTTTGGGAAGTGATCCTGGTTCGAGTCCAGGCTCCTGCACTACATAGGCTGAGTAGTATGCTCGTCGGGTCCAATCCCCTTGCTCCCCGGCTCGCAGCAGTGATGTTGGTTGGTCGTGTGGCGCGTGCTTCCACATCAGGACTACTCAGCCTATGTTTTTACAGAGTTGTTATCCGACCTCGAAAACACGAAAGGTAGGTTATGAGTGAAGCCGAAGACCTAACCACAACTAGTGAAATTGAGGCAGAGCCTGAAGACGAAGTTGTACCACTGCCTACAGAGTTCGACGACTACAAGATGCCTAAGCTGTGGGAACATTGTAATACGATCTACAAAGCTATGGCAGCAGAAGCAGTTGAACGAACTGAGGGGCTACTCTGGACTGGTTCGTTGGTAGCTTTGTTTGAGACCGTAGGCTTAGGTATGGCCTACTACACACCAGTCACAAAGAAGCTGACTGCGATGCACTGCTGCAGGCAGTTACGTCGAGGTGGTGGCCCACAGCCTTCTGAGTGGTTGCTACTGACAGAGCCTACGCGAGCTGCTTACTTAAGCTCTGAAGACGTAAGAGTGAAGTCACGTTCGAAGAACTCTCGCGATGTGCTGGGACAACAAATTCGGGACCTACAAAAACGTCTATCAGTCCTAGAGGCTACTGCCAGAGAACAACGATGGCCAATCTAACTTAGAGGTGGTAGTCGATGGAACTCGAAGAGTTCGTACTTGATATGCATGAGAAGGTTCAAGAGTTTCGATCGTTCTGGTTAACGATGTATGAGAAGGAGCCTGAGAACTACCCCCTAGAGATGAACTCAGGTGACTGGTACGAGCAATTCTTTCATAGCCTATACTAAAGGAGGACTAATTGAGTGAGGTCACTGTTGTAGAGGCTTCGAAGTGTCCTAAGTGTGGGACACAGGGAGTACTCTCTAAGACCGAGCATACTAAAGACGATGCAGGTGCACCATGTGACGTAGCGGTGTACTTGTGTGACAACGAAGGGTGTACTTGGTATAAGACGGGCTGGGTGGTTCAGTCGGACGAGCGAGGTAAGGTCTACCAGAGAGATCAGGGTGAACGTGGACAGGACAAGACTTTTGAGAAGCCGACACCGGACTTCTTCGCCCGTGGTCGCAGAATCGTTGAGGATGTCATCAGAGAGGACGCCGAGGGTCAACGGAACAGCAACCAAGGCTAGCTCAGAACTGAACACTAACCAAGTTTGGATCGTGTTTAGGTACCACTGGGTAGGCGGCCGAGGCATCCACGGTCTCTACAACAACGAGCAGTTTGCCAAGGACGTTGCAGCAGAACTCAAGCGTGGCGGTCGTGTAGCTGACACTAGTATCGAGTCGCACGTAGTGCACCAGGCCTCAAAGGTTGTCGATGGCTCTTAAACGTTGCACCAATGTAATCTGTTATCTCAAAGGCACTCAAGTCGACACTGAAGAGTCTAAGTGCATTGCTTGCAAACGTGTACTCAAAGACGATGCTGGCCCATTCCTAGAACAAGTTAGTGACAAAAATATGCGTGACCTATTCGGACGTTAAACATTTCAAAAATATCGAGGCCGCGGGCCACCAAAACTCTCCTGTGAGATGAAAGCCACGGGCCCGGTTTGACTAGTAGAGAGACGAGTGATGAAGGCTGACGTTAAGAGATACGTTCCCGACACATTTGGTAAGAAGGACCCCAAGCTTGAGATTTACAAGGACGCAGACGTAGGGATCTACGATAAGAAGTGCCTGCTGCATGGTAAGGACGGAGTAGAGGTCGCCTCAGGACAACTGTACTCGATGAGTACTCCGCCTGATGGACATACCTATACGTTCTTCGTTCGTGTTGATTGTGTCTCCAGCGGCGTTGATACTTGTGGGTATGTTCGTCGTGAGTGTTGGTATGTGACGGTGAAGTAGTGGAGACTCTAACACCTGAGCAAGAAGAACAATCTATTGTAAGACGAGCTCTTGTGGTGCTAGCGTTTGTAGCAAGTCTTGCAGTTGGAGGTGTCGGAGGAGCGTTTTGGAAGATTCATACTATTGAGAACAAGCTAGACGACCCTGTAGCTGTACTGCAAGATGGTGCACCTGTTTGGGTATACGACTACGACAAAGAGTTGTGGTTCTGTACAAGTAGCATTGACTGTCCTGACAAGGAAGGTCACACTACAGAAGAGCTGTTGGAGGACTAATGCCAGCTGTAGCTAGTAAAGGCAAGCCCACCATGCTGTACATGGGTGAGGGTAAGGTTTGGGTTACACCTAGTAAGTCACGGCCTGATCACAAGCATGTTACGGTATACAACCCTGAGAACAACTTCCAGAGTTGTACATGTGAAGGGTTCATCTATCGGCATAAGTGTTGGCATATCGATGAGATCCGAGAGGACAACGTCGACGAAGACTTCGAGGTAAGTCTATGAAAGTATATCACATCGACACCTTTGCACCTGACTGTACTATTGTCAGCTTTGAACTCGGCAAGCCTAGAGACCTTATCAGTGAGTATGATGGGTTTACGTTCCACAGTTTTGAAGCCTTACGCCTCGAACTGTGTCAGCGCCTTCGTAACACGATCAGTGAGTGTGACGACGCTATTGCGAAGATTCTTAACCTTAGTTGTGAAGGCGTTAAGGACATTTCACAACCAACTAAGCCTAGGAGTCAGGCCCGTTTCTCTCTAGAAGAGTTCGGGAATAGTTTCGAGGAACTAGCATGAAGTGGTTGCGTAGAGTAGCAATGCTAGCAACCTTAGGGTTTGTTAGTTTTGGTACCTCTGGGTGTCACGTTGATGCATACAATGTGTGTTTGTTTACGCGTGAGACACCCGACGATAAGATCATCTGGAGTGCTTGGGGTCACGACTCTAGCGTTACACAGTATGACCACTATCGTTGTGTATCTAGGAACTTCTTAGTGTCAGAGAACCCTATCAAGGTGTGGTGCGTATACGAGGTGCCTCTTGGTGATGGTTCTATCGGATTCGCTAAGCTGAGTAACTGTTGGTGGTAAAGGGAGAAAACAATGAATCGTCGTTTGGTTAAGATCCTTGGTAGTCTAGGACTAATCGGTATTCCGTTTGCCCTTGGTGCTTGTCATGTACACCCAGATGTAGTCTGCGGGTACACTAAGCCGCACCAGTCATACGAGGTTACATCGGCTGAGTGGGGTCGTGACCCTGTCTGGGATGCTGAAGGTGTAGATCACTACCGCTGCGAATCGCAATATCCTGGTAATCCGAGTAGGTTCGACCTCTGGTGCGTCTATGAGAAGCCTGATGATCAGTTCCTCGTCGTTGAAAACTGTTTCTGGTAAAGGTGTAACATGAAGGTATGTGAGTTAGCAGAACTACTTTATCGTCTCGACCCAGAAGCACAATTCGTAGATACACACGACGACCCAATCACAGGTCTTGATGTTCGTACACACCAAGTTAGGATCTTTACGGAAGATCCGTATAGCGACATTGTAACACAGTACTCCAAGTTACTCCTGCTCGAGACAACTGTAAGACAACGGTACTTCAACGAATTGAACGGTATTCCTTTAGAAGTGATTAGGGACTACGTTGAGGAGCACACGTGAGGGTAAGGAACTATAGTCTATGGACCAACTAGTAAGTACGCCTTTGTGGCCACATCAGGCTGAGCAGGTAGCTAGACTGGAGGAAGAACCAAGGATCTTAAACGGTTGGCAGATGGGAACAGGTAAGACATTATTTGCTGTCGAGAGGGACCTAAGACTGCGTCTTGCTGAGTACCACGGACCGACTCTCGTAGTAGCTCCAATGAACACTCACGAGTCTTGGGCTACTACCTTTAAGAACAATACTGACCTACGTGTCAGAGTAGTTGATCGTAAGGCAAGGGAACGTCTAGTACGTAACAACCACAAGTACGGTGATGCAGATGTCTATATCGTGCACTACGATGTACTAAGGCTGATGCCGGAGCTTATCAACTTCTTCGGTCATGGGATCTTCGACGAGTGTCACAAACTCAAGAGCAGAGGGACAAAGCAAACTAAGGCAGCTAAGAAGTTAGGTATACCATTCCTAACTGATATGTCTGGTAGTCCTGTAACAGATCGACCCCAGGACATCTGGAGTGTTCTTAACCACCTCAAACCTAAGACGTACTCTAGCTACTGGAAGTTCTATCATAGGTACGTTGACTATGAGATTCTGTATCCTCAAAGCTATCATAAAGTACTCGGACCTAGTGACGCTTGGCTAAGAGAGGGACTACCTAACCTTAAGGAGTTCTTCACTAGAGTACTCAAAGAGGATGTACTTCCAGACCTACCCCCAAAGACCTATACACAGGTACACGTCGACCTAACACCACAGCAACGTAAGCAATACGAAGAGATGAAGCGTGATATGCTTACGTGGCTAGAGAACAACTGGTACACAGATGATGAACCAGAGCCTCTAGCAGCAAGGGCTGTCATTGCCCAGTTACAACGTCTCCAGATGTTTGCTCTCGGAACAGCTTACTTCAATTCTGTAGGCAAGCTCGTACTGCAAGACCCATCTAGTAAGGTCGATGCAGTGATGGAGATTCTGGAGGACAATCCTGATGAACAGTTTGTCATTTTCACTAACTTCAAGGGTCCCCTTCGAATCCTACGAGAGCGGTTCGACAAAATTGGAATCACTTACGGAAGTTTCACTGGAGATGACAGTCAACCTAGACGTGAAGCAGCTAAGCGGGCCTTCATTGAAGGACGAAAGCGTTGTTTACTTGGAACCATTAGTTCGGGAGGTGTTGGCGTCGATGGTCTACAACATGCATCATGCAATGTTATCTTCCTCGACCGGAATTGGAGTCCAGCAGTCAATGAGCAGGCCGAGGATCGTCTCCATCGAGGTGGACAAACTAGAACCGTTCAAGTCATTGACGTCATCGCAAGAGACACAGTTGACGGCGGCCGATTGCAACGACTCGAGTTGAAGAAATCATGGATCAAGAAGATGCTGGGCGATGGCCTGTAAGCTTACTACTGTTTGCTTCGGGATTAATGACAAACTTAACCTCTGAAAGGTGGGCACAGAAAGTTATAGTAGTCATAGCACTCGTATTAGTGGGTGCAATGTTATTGTTAAGAGCATTGCACGCTATTGATAAGGGGATTGAAATTGTTGACAAAGACAGAGATCGTAGGCGAGGTAGTAGAGATACTTAAACAGATTTGTAGAGCGGCCTTGTTCGCAACTACTCTGATCGGTTGTGCTATATTTGTCATGTGTGTAGCGAGCACAGACTATGCGCATCTAGCACCACTTGTCTTAGTAGGTACTGTACTCTTATTCGTATGTGCTTGCATAGTTAACGATCACGAGAAGCAACCTGATAGCCGTAGGAAGCTCACCTAATGGAAGACCTACTTAGAGAACAAGCAGCAGCTATGCGTGAGATGGCTGCAGGACTAATCTCACAAGCAGATGAACTTGACTCTGTAGCTAACGCTCTCGAAGGTAACGTCATCCTTGTCACTGAAGAAGACGTCAACCGAATGATGGGTGACTACACTCGGCAACCACCGACAACCACAACGCCGGTGAGAAAAGAACACGGGACGCGAGTTGATCCATTTGAGAGAGCTGACTACGTCTTCCATATGAGACCTCATCTTAATGTGATGCAGATGCGTCAGGACGCTCTAGTGTTGGTTAGGTCCGGAAAAGTAGTAGACATCATCCACTACCCGAGTGGGGAGAGGGAACGATTGAGACCATCATAGGAACATTAGTAGGGGTAATTATGTTCCTACTAACAGTTCTACTAGTATTGTTATTCAAATTGTACAAACTAATATGGAGGCGAGAAGGTGATAGTGGCAGCAATATTGTTGATCTTGGTTCGCGTCGTAATATTCATAGTGTTCCTATTGAGGACGACAGTGATCCCGAGTATGATAGGGTTCGTACAAGGCTTCAGGAAGGGAATGAAGTCAGGGCCCAAGCGAAGCTTAGGGAGATCAGAGCCATTATCGAGGGAGCGACTGGGTGGTCCAACATCACAGCGGAGATCCTAGAGGTTCTTGATTCATGACCAAGCGAGCAATCGATACACGACTACATAAATGGGAAGGACGAAGTGGCTGTCCAGGGCCACCTAGAAGGTTTCCTTTCAGGTTAGGTGAGGTTCGACTAACTAAAGAGCAGTCGGAATTCATTATCGAGCAAGCTAAGGCTAGTAACACATCACAGGCGGAAGTAGTTCGTAGGGCGATAGACGGACTAAGGAGCAGGGCAGTTGATCTTTGTGACGTACCTACCACAAGATGAGTACTTCGATTATCGTATTCATAGCGACGATCGAAAAGGTCACTACGCGGGGCGTGTCATTCATCTCACAGGAGAGGAAATGTGTAGTGTAGCCCAGCAATTTGAGACACTACGTTATAGTGAGGGGACGCGAGAGGATGACTAGCGCAATAATTAGGACAAGTGATAGAAGCCAGTTCCGTAGGTGCCGTCAGAAGTGGGACTTTACATCTAAGATTCGACAGGACTGGGAGTATGTACCTGGAGTCGAACCTTTAGACTTTGGTATAGGAATCCACGCAGGGGCAGACACTTACTACAAGCCTGAGACGTGGAGAGGTACAGCTGCACAACGTCGTGTAGTAGAGTACGAGTCGACGCTTTCGTTCCTGACGCATATGCATGATTGGAGAAAGCGCCTCAAGAGATCTGAGCAGTGGGAAAGTCAGAAGGCAAGATGGGAAGAACTTGTCGTTCTAGGTTTAGGTATGCTTGAGCATTACTTCAAGTGGGCCCCAAAGAACGATAAGTTCAAACCTGTCAAGTCTGAGATCGAGTTTGAGGTACCCATACCTGTCCCGGAGAGTTTGAAGAAGCAAGTACAGAGCTTGCAGTACTTCACTATTTCGGATAAAGGTAATCTTCTCTGGAAGCCTGATGGGTCAGACGAGTGGCCTACTATAGTAATACCTGTTATGTATCAGGGGCGGATTGATCTTATAGTGCAGTTTGTTAACGGCTCGTACGGTATTTTGGACCACAAGACTGCTGCACAGTTTGGTCAGACTGAGCACTTAGACTTGGACACCCAAACACGAAGTTATGCTTGGGCGTTGAAGAAGATGCTTGGTTTGGATATCAGCACGATCATCTATAGTGAGTGGCGAAAGGCTATACCACATGAACCGGATGTGCTCAAGAACGGGTCGTTGTCGAAGAATAAGAATCAGAGGACTACAGTTGAAATGTATCGCAAGGCGATCGAGGAGCGCGGCCTTGACATTTCAGACTATGTGGAGTTTCTGTCCGCTCTACAAGCCAACCAGACGGACTACTTTAGACGAACAGAAGTAAGCTACAGTGAGCACGAACTGGCTGCTACTGAAGAAGCGATCTGTATGGAAGCCATCGACATGCTCGGTGACCCTTTTATCTACCCCAATCCAGACCGCTGGAACTGTAACGGATGTGCATTCAGGACTCCTTGCATCATGCGTCAAGAGGGTAACGACGAACAATGGCATCTCAACAATAGTTCGTTCTATGTGAAGCGTAGTCAACTAGTTGAAGTAAGCAATTAAATTGCCTACTTGATTTCCTATGGGTCCTCAAGATATAATTAGATCAACCTAAAAATACTCATAAGGATTGAAATTGACTACAACTGATATACATCATGTAGAGAAGCTTACACCTTTGAGCTTGGGCGGACTAAGAGTCGAGCCAGTCACAGAGACTCCTCTTAGGTTCAATCTCCTAATCTACGGTGACCCTGGGGTAGGAAAGACAGTACTAGCTGGCTCAGCTTGTGTTGTCCCAGAGATGTCACCAGTACTGCTGCTTGATATTGAGGGTGGTACTCTCTCACTTCGCAAACGCTACCCTGAAGTGGATACTGTACGCGTTAGTAACTGGGCTCAGCTTGTGCGAGTGTACGAGGCACTCAAGGAAGGTGAAGGTAAGGACTACTATCGAACGATCGTGATTGATAGCCTGACTGAGTCCCAGAAGGTCGGTATGGCTACGATCATGAAGCGTGCAGTAGAGAAGGATGAGGACCGTGATCCGGACCTCCCTGGCATTGGTGAGTGGGGTAAGAACACCAACCAGGTTCGAACTATGGTGCGAGCGTTTCGTGACTTACCTATGAATACGATCTTTACTTGCCTTGCTCAGACTGACAAGGACAAGAAGGGACGCTGGCTAACTCGTCCGTCGTTGTCAGGTAAGCTCGCAAGCGAAGTTAGTGGCTTCATGGATGTTGTTCTATATATGTACAACAAGGACAACGAAGACTCTAACTTGCCACCGCACCGACTTCTACTGTCACGTAAGACTGAGGAGGTGATTGCTAAGGACCGTACTGATAGACTGCCACCTGTTGTTGGAGGCGAAGATGTGCCAACGATTCAGATGCTGCATGACATCATGTTTAGCTAACCTGTTGGCAAACTGATTACCTACTTAGACCAAAGACTGTAAAAAGGAAGACGAACCAGATGAGTGATTTTACTCCTACCTTTGACCACGACGATGACGGCCCCTCTAGCGACGATATGACTCTGGACTTTAGCGGTGTTCAGAGCGCCACATTCGTTGCCAAGCCTGTTGGGTGGTACCTTTGTGCCATCACTGACTGGGAAGAGGTTGAAGTCGGACCCACCGCAAAGAAGCTGCCTGTGGGTACGAAGGGTACGAACTGGGAGTTCACTATCCAAGATGGTGAGTACGAAAGCAAGAAGCTTTGGACTCGGCACTACCATCACCCGACGACTCTTCCCTTCCTGAAGGGTATGCTCAAGTGCCTCGATGAATTTACTGAGGAGGAGCTCAATGGAGCGTTGAACATTAACGAGATTCGAGAGCGAGCCCTTGGATGTGATCTTCTCGTGAAGAACACCCACCGTACGTACGAGGGTGAGAAGCGTGACAACGTCGCAGGCTTCAAGAACAAGAGTGAGTACAAGGGAGCTAAGACTTCTGATTCACTCATGCCGTAGTTAGTCCAGCAGCCAGCCTAGGGCTGGGTCTAGACTGACTAAAAGATGTAGAGTGGCCACTAGGGTCGGCGACCGCCTCCGCTGGCTCGGTGGCCACTCTACTATCGAGCGAAGGGGAACACTTTGAAGTGACAGATCGACGTATTGGATTTCTACATTGGATCTTTGGTACTGAGACTGGTGTGCTAGCTGTAGGGTACAAGGTAGAGCGTACGGGAGCTTGGTTAGAGTCATTCTACAACTGGCCTGAAGATAAGAACTATGTCTCTGCGTTCGTCTATGAACGAGTAATGTCAGGTGATCTTTACTTTTGTGCTACCCTTCTGCGTAAGTCTAAGAGGACTAAGGACAACGTTACAACTTGTAGGGTAGTATGGGCAGACTTAGATGCTTGCCCACCTGAAGAGTTGTTATTGAAGCCTTCAGCTTTGTTACAAACGAGCACGGGGAAACACCAAGCCTATTGGCTACTTGATCGTAGCTATGATGCTATAGAGGTTGAGATAGTCAATAAGCGTCTGGCTTACTATCACGCTGATTCAGGATGTGATAAGAGTGGTTGGGATCTAACACAGTACCTTCGCCTGCCTGATACGAAGAACTGGAAGTACCCTCCTGACGTACACGATGTTCGAGTAGTTGAAACAGAACCAGAGTTAGTGTATAGTTTAGAGGACTTCAACGTCTATCCCGAGGTTGAGATATCAGAACTACAAGCTAGTGTCTCAACAACAAAGCCTGACCAAACAGCACTAGCTAGCATTAATCCGACTGAAACGCTGAATAAAATGTTGAGTAGTGTTCATCCTAGAACTTGGGCACTATTCAGTGACATGCCTACTAGTGATAGTTGGTCTGAAGATCTCTGGCAGCTTGAACTGAACTTGTTTAATGTAGGTCTCAGTCGTGAAGAGGTCTTTGTGATAGCTAGGGATGCTGCTTGTAACAAGTACATCAGAGACAAACGACCTAATGCCGATGAGCTTCTTTGGAAAGAGGTTCTGCGTGCTGAGGTACATGCTAACAACCAGACGTTAGCCTTTGCACATAACATTGAAGATGAAACTGAAGAAGCATTTTATGTGCCAAGGATTCCGATTATTACAGAAGAAGAAAGAGACTTCTGTAAAGGACGTATAACTCTAGTAGAGGAGTACATTAGTTGGGCAAAGACCGTTGGAGACGCAGCAGTTCAGTACCACGAGGCTGGAGCGTTCGTGATATTAAGTTCGCTGCTCGCTGGTTCTATTCGCTTGCACACTTCCTATGGACAGGTGATGCCGAATCTGTGGTTCATGATTCTGGCAGACACAACTCTGACCAGGAAGACAACAGCAATGGACCTAGCGATGGACATCCTCACGGAGATCGACCCCGACTGCGTACTAGCAACAGACGGGTCGATCGAGGGACTGATGCAGTCTCTCTCAGCACGACCAGGTCGAAGCTCCGTATTCTTACGTGATGAGTTCTCTGGTTTGTTAGACCAAGTATCAAAGCGTGACTACTACGCTGGTATGCTTGAGACAATGACCAAGCTTTACGACGGTAAGTTTCAGAAGAGAGTGCTTCGTAAGGAAACGATTACCGTTCGCGAACCATGTCTTATCCTTTTCACAGGAGGAATTAGAGAACGTATATATAGCCTCTTAGGCCAAGAGCACATTAATAGCGGCTTTATTCCTAGGTTTTGCTTTATTACTGCTGACTCAGATATAAGTCGCCTAAAACCATTGGGTCCAGCAACCGAACATACTCTCGAAGGTAGAGACGTTTTAATCGAACGTTTCCTCGATCTCTACTCATACTACAACTGTCCTGTGAATGACAAACACGGGCCGCAATCTGACGATGTTATAGACTTTAGAAAGACTAAGTGGAAGGTCGAACTGACACCAGAAGCTTGGGTGCGATACAATCAGATTGAGCAAGTGATGTTAGAGATTGGTTTGAAGTCAAGTGTGGACTATGCTCTAACACCTGTAATGGCTCGACTGTGTGGCTCAGGGCTGAAGGCAGCTATGTTGCTAGCAGCTAGTGAGAAGCTGGCACAAGATGTAATTGTAGTAGAGAAACATCATATAGTACAAGCCTTCTACTACGTAGAGCGTTGGAAGCAGCACGCACTTAACGTAGTTGCTAACGCTGGAAAGACTACCACAGAGAAAGAGTTAGAAAGGATCTACGCCTATATTCAAGAGTACCCTGGAGTGACTCGTAGTAAGGTTATGCAGAAGCACGCTTTGACTGCGAGGTCAGCTGATGCTGCGTTTGCAACCTTACTTCAGAGAGCTCTTGTCAGAGTAGAAAAGCCTAAAGGAAAGCAAGAAGTGTACTATCCACTTCGGGCAACAAGAACTACTAAGGTGGAAAATGTCTGACGCAATCGTTATTGCTTCTGGTGGTATGGACAGTGCGACAGCATTGTTCTGGAGTCGTAGATATCAAACCGAGAGCCCTCTGGTGTTGTCTTTCGATTACGGACAGCGACACGTTAAGGAACTTAGCTTCGCTGCTGAGATGTGTGAGCACTTAGGTCTCGAGCACCAAGTCGTTGACCTTACAGGCCTGCAGCCTCTTATCGCCACTAGTGTACTGACCGACCATACTACTGAAGTGCCTGAAGGGCATTATGCCCAAGAGAATATGAAGCAGACGGTGGTTCCAAACCGTAACATGATTATGCTAAGTATCGCCACGGGGGTAGCAGTCGCAAGGAACTCGCATTCTGTTATCGTTGGAGTGCACGCGGGAGATCATCCTGTGTATCCAGACTGTAGAGAGGGATTCATTATCGACTTCGAATTGGCAGCACATACAGCCAATGAAGGGTTTCTAAAGGAAAACTTCCGTGTGATTGCTCCTTTTGTTCTTATGTCTAAGGCTGAGATCGTTGAGTTAGGTGACGACCTTGGTGTGCCTTGGGAGCTAACGTGGAGCTGTTACAAGGGTGGACAGCATCACTGCGGTCGTTGTGCTACTTGTGTTGAACGTCTCGAAGCTTTTGACATCGCTGAGATTGATGACCCAACCCTCTATGAGGACAAAGAGTACTGGAGAACTGTTGTCAACTCCTAATGCGCCTGATTGGGAAGATTATGTCAACTTCCTTAAGTGCTTCTTCTTAATGTTTCTAATCGCAACATTTTGGGTTTGGCTTTGGAAGGTGTTGGTCTTTGCGTAGCTTCACTATTAGCAAGTCGATTGAATTCGATGCTGGACATCGTGTTCCGAACCACCATTCGAAATGTAAGAGTCCTCACGGGCATCGTTACAAGGTCGAAGTGTTCTTAACTGGAGATCTAGTTGAGACTACTACTGGAGCAGCTTCAGACGAAGGTATGGTAGCTGACTTCGGTGACCTCAAGAACCTAATGACGACTCACATTCATGACAAGCTTGATCATGCATTCATTGTCTATGAAGGTGATGAAAAGATGTTGGATGCTTTTCAACTTACATGTTACTGTCCTGAGGGTGGAATCGCTAGAGAGTGGGCATCGCCTCTAGCAGATGTGTTCGACTGGAAGCTTGTTGTCTTCCCTTATATTCCTACTGCAGAGAACATTGCTAAGTGGTGTTGGGAAGCTTTACTAACGCCTATCAAGAACTCTTTCGACACTTACAGCCTGTTCTTAGACTTCGTTAAAGTTTGGGAGACACCTACCAGCATGGCTATGTACCGTGGTGGCTACTAATGAAACACACTACTAGTACAGCACAATGGATCGCTAACAAGCTGCCTAAGATAGTTGTATACTGGGTCCTAGTAAGGGTCGCAGGGTGGAACAATAGCGGCCTTACTTTAAAGGAAGCTATCCGAAAGGTAGGAAGGGACCTCGATGGATCACGAAAGAACTACAGCGAGGTGGAAGATTATTCAAGCAGCGAACAAGTACAAGCTGAGGATGAGATTTCGTCCTCGCCTCTTTGGCATGAAGCAGATTCACCAGGCCGTTTTCATTTGTAGGCAGCGTAAGCTGGTGAAGCCGGAACTACTCGAGCAGGCAGGTTTCAATGGTACTAAGGCTAAGTGAGCTGTACACTTCGATTCAAGGAGAAGGGCCTAATGTCGGACTGCCGACGCAGTTCGTTCGCTTTGCTGGGTGCAACCTTAGGTGTCCTGGTTGGCCTTGCGATACTCCACATGCTATTGATCCCGCGATCTGGAGACACGAGTCTCAAAAACTAACACCGAGTGAACTCTATGAGATGTTGGAAGAATGGCCCCGTGCTATTACTCTCACAGGAGGGGAACCGTTCCTTCAGAATAATGAAGCACTCGAGGAGTTTTGTCTAGTAGTTAAGCAGAACGGTTACTCTATTGAGTGCTTCACTAATGGTACGTTCTTGTTGCCAATGACAGCGAACATTGATTACATTTTGGATTGGAAAGTTAAGGGATCAGGAGAACGTCTTACGACGCAGCAACATGAAGCACGTAAGGCTAATGTGTTGAGGATGTGTATCAGAGATGCAGTTAAATTCACTGTGGCAGACGAATTTGATTTGCTCGAGTCACACGCTACGTATGATCTCCTAAGAAGCCAGGGAGCAATTTGTCAGTTCTTCGTTGGAGGTGTTTGGGGTAAGATTGAAGATGTTGTTATTGTGAACTATATCGAAGAGAACAAACTCGACTGGCGATTGAACGTCCAGCTACATAAGCATATCTGGCCTGCGGAGGCTCGAGGTGTCTGAATCTCCCGAGTACTATATGTCTAGGACGCTCGAGGCTATATTTCCTGGGCGTGACTTTGATGGAGCTGAGCAGCACCTAGCTGAGACTCCTTCAAGGTTCGTTCGTATGCTGAAAGAGCTAACCACCCCTTGTGACATCAACTGGAAGACTTTCCGATCAACCTCTGATGAGATGATTGTTGTTAGTCCAATTCCTTTTGTTAGTGTTTGTGCTCACCACTTACTTCCGTTCGTTGGAGTTGCTCACGTAGGGTATGTACCTAGGGGTAGAATCTGTGGCATCTCTAAGTTGGCTAGGGTAGTTAAGCACTACGCAGCTGACTTACAAGTTCAAGAGGAGCTTACTACAGAAGTAGCAAACTATATCAACGAGGCATTAACGTTTGCTGGCCCAGGTGAAAGGAGTTACGATCACCCCATCGGCGTGGCAGTGGTAATGGAAGCTGACCATATGTGTATGAGCACTCGAGGTGTGAAGGTTTCTGGAGCTCGAACTATTACCAGTTGCATGCTTGGAGCCTTTGCTGACCATAACAGACAAGCACGCACAGAGTTCCTTCAACTGATCGGAAAGGGTTAAGTATGCATGTACCTCAAGAGCAAGTGCGAGACTTTCATAGGGCTTGTAATCTACGTCGACCTGAGTATCCAGACATTGATTGGAGGGACCTACAAAACTTTCAATGTGATTTAATCCTCGAAGAGTATGAAGAGCTTTACGGAGCTATCAAGGCACGCGACTCCGCAGGTGTTATAAGAGAGATGTGTGACCTATTGTATGTTGTGTATGGTGCAGCTGTTGCTATTGGAGTTGACTTAGAGCCCTTCTTCGAAGAAGTGCACAGGGCGAACATGGAGAAGACCCAAGGTCCTAAGAGGAGCGATGGAAAGCAACTGAAGCCCCTAAATTGGAGACCACCAGATACTGGACAGGTTCTTAAAGATGTCTATGAGATGGAACCTTACATCCTAGACACCAACGGGTTCGATAAGTAGGAGGTTGTCATGAGTGTAATTGCAACGTCTCCACCATCGATGACAATAATGGCTGAGAGCTTAGACGGTGAGCTTGTAGAGATCAAGCTTGATGAAGGTGACTTCAGTCGTGATCGCATTGATGTAATCTACAGCTTAGGAGTAGGAGGTGAAGTCTGTGCAGCTAAGGGAGATTGTCGAGACGGTGCAGCTGCGATGTTTCCCGAACCTCCTGTCATCCCGCCAGACGGTAAAGTGATTGCTCAGATCCGAGTGAAGGCCGAATCAACCTTCGTCACTGATTTCGACATCACTAACATTGAGGAAGGAGTCGCCCGTACAGGAGAAGTACCAGCTATTGCAAATGTGATCTACCTAGACCCTACAGATCCATTTGACAGACTTATCATTCCTATGGTTGAGATGAACCGCAAGAAGCGTGCTGACTATGCTACGCAAGGTAATCTCTTTGCTAACTTTGATAGGAACGCAGAGATGATGAACATGCCTGGCTATACAGCACTTGAAGATTGTTTGTCAATGGTTGGTAGGAAGTTCAATAGGATTACCAATCTTCGAGGACGACCGCCTAAGAATGAGACTGTGTTAGATAGCTTTCTCGACCTCGCTGTGTACGGTGTGTTAGCCTACGGGCTGGCAATGCGAGAGGCTGAGCAGCAGAGATCATGAAAGTACCTACAGTAGTGATTGCCCAGAACTGGAACGCATTTGACTACTGGTGTAGTAGGAACGGTATATCTCCTACTGATCGAGTAGCTGCTATACCCTTGATTAGTTATACAGACCGTTATCGCCTGTCTGGCAAAGATCTCACAGGAGCGAGGGTAGTGAAAGTAGGAACTATTAATGAGTTCAATTTGAGTGCGTTCACGAAGGAACTTAATGCGCGAGGAGTAACGTTCTGATGGATGTAGCTTTCATCACACCGATTGGGCTCCTAGAAGATATGTACGACTACGAGTTCTGGCGACCATACCATATGATCCTGCCTGAGCAAGTAGACAATAAAATGTACCGAGAGTTCTACAAGACTGCTTATCACGACAACACTTTTAAGATCCTCGATAACGGTGCTGCGGAGTATTGGCAGTTAGAAGATGCGGACCTCATTAAGCTTGCTTTTGAGTTCCAAGTAAATGAGATCGTAGTTCCTGATGTTATGGGTGACGCACAAAGTACTGCAGGTAAGGTTGCAAGCTTTGCTTTCTACGCCGCACAGCATGCCGACTTGTTTAGTTACATGGGTGTAGTGCAAGGCAAGACGGTTGAGGAGTTGAAGGACTGTCTCGCATTGTATATCAAGCTTCCGTGGATTACTACAATTGGTTTCCCTCGCTGCTTGCAACAGTTAGGTAAAGATACACGTGTACAAATGATCGAAGCATTTCAAGATGTGATTACTTCCACAGGTAAAGCTATTCACTGTCTTGGAGCAACTCAAGATCCGTTAGAGGTGTTGAAGCTTCGTAAGTTGAAGGTACGTAGTATCGATACCTGTATGCCTATTGACTTTGCTATTGCAGGTATTTCACTAGAGCAAATTACTGACCCTGACAACATCTTACGGTACATGGGTAGGCATGAGAACTTCTTTGAGTGGACACCTAAGATAGAAAATTATAGTCTGGTTGTCGACAACTGTGCAACGTATGCGGAGTGGGCTGATGCCGTATGATCAGAAAGTTGTAGTAGCTTTTGATTACAAAGAGTTCGCGAGTAAATGTGAGGAACTTGGTTTACGACCCCACTCGCAGTCTGTACTCTTTGTTTGTACTGACAATTATCACAACACTGTAGCGGTGCTATCAGGACGTAAATTCAAACGTGACCAAGTAGTTTACTGTGGTCAACACTTGAATGGTAGACACAAAGCTCGAGTGTTAGCAATGTTGGAGGCTCACATTGTCAACTGAGCGTAAACACCCATTAGCAAGATGTGAGGAATGTCCTTGGAAGGAGCATAGTACTTATGCTGGTGAATCAGGACCGGAAGACGCTAGTCTACTTGTCATCGGGGAGGCACCTGGGGCCCAAGAAGCTGAAGCTGGAACGCCATTCGTTGGAGCATCTGGTAAGCTTCTGGATAAGGTTTTGGCTCATCATGGACTTGACCGTAATGAAGTTAGATTCACCAACGTTGCTGCGTGTCATCCGCCCTTTGTACGTGGCCAGACTTCGGTGGCACCCACCAAAGAAGTCACTAGAGCGTGTGCTCCGAGACTACGTCACGAACTACAAGGCAGAGAGACTGTGCTCCTACTTGGGAACACTGCCAAGGAAGCTGTCCTGGAAACTCGTGAGCCGATCACGCGGGTGCGCCAAGGTCCTCCTCGAACCTTATTGGACTACCCTAACACGAGATTCATTGCAACAGTACATCCGGCAGCATGCCTACGCTCGAGTGATTCGTTTCCATCGCTCGTACGTGACGTCGGGAAGATAAAGAGCAAAACCTTCATCAAGTGGGAACCGCCTAAGTATGCTGTCTTCGACGAACCTGACCAAGCAACTCTTGCTCTCGGAGCAATCCTTGAGAAGGAAGGACCAATCACAGTCGACATCGAAGTCGGTGTTGACAAGGATCAGTCCTTCACTCACCCTAACCAACTGCTGTGCGTGGGGATCGGTTTCGCACCTAACAAGGCAGCTGTTATTGGAGGCCGAGCGCTACGAGACAGAGGAGTGCGTGAGACTCTCACAAGAGTCCTAAACTCTAAGAGGGTGATTTGTCATAATGGAAAGTTCGATTTGCAAGTCCTCATGCGTCTTGGATACATTACTCAACCTCGATTGTACGCAGACACGATGCTTGGGTCATACGTGCTTGATGAGAGACCTGGACAACATGGACTCAAAGGACTCGCTTCTGAAGTTCTTGGAGCTCCTGACTATGCATCTGACATCAAGAGATACCTTACTAAAGGTGATAGCTATTCTGTCATACCCAAACCCGTATTGTATCGATACAACGCCTTCGACGCAGCTCTCACCTACAATTTGTGGGATCAGCTTCGACAGCGACTTAACAAAGACGGACTCAGAGAAGTTCACGATCGACTGGTCACCTACAGCAACGAACTCATCTACGCAGAGCTTGATGGAGTGGCAGTTGATCCCGACCATCTGGACGTTCTTACAGACGAGTATATCGACACTCTTGATGCTCTCGAAAACCAGCTATCTAGGGTTGCTCAGAGGCATTTCAACCCAAGGTCGCCGAAGCAAGTCTTAGAAGTAATGTCTGAGTTGGGTATCCGAGCTACTACAACTGAGGCAGAGCTACTTCAACTGTTGTTTGAAAAGTCAAGACCTAACACACGCAGGCATGAGTTCCTACGGCTCATGTTGAAACACCGCAGAGAACAGAAGCTGTATGGGACGTACGTCAAGGGTACTCGAAAGCGTCTACTCGAAGACAGGGTATATCCGACATACTTGCTTCACGGTTCGGTTAGTGGCCGGCTGGCGTGTAGAAATCCGAACCTTCAAAATGTACCGCGCGAGTCCTCAATCCGGAGGCTCTTTGTCCCAGAAGATGGGAATATCTTTGTTCAGGGGGACTACGCGCAGGCTGAACTACGAGTTATCGCGTGCTACGCAAAGGATGAATATTTCAGAGGTGCCCTCTCCGATTCGTCCAGGGACATCCATGGAGAAGTTGCAGAGAGGTTCTATGGAAAAGGTTGGACAAAAGATCAACGAGTCAGAGCAAAAGCGGTTGTCTTCGGATTAGCCTATGGTAGAGAAGCTGCATCACTCGCGGCCGAGTTTCGTATCTCACAGGCAGAGGCTCAGCGATTCGTAGATGGCTTCTTTCAATTGATCCCAGATACAGTGAGGTGGAGAGAGGATGTTAAGAAAACTGTCTTCAGTAGTGGACAGGGTTTGCAAACACATTTTGGACGTAAGAGACGCTTCTGGCTCATTACTAGAGACAACAAGAAGGACGTTGAGAAAGAAGCTCTCAGCTTCCTACCGCAAAGCACAGCGAATGACATCTGCCTTTCTGCGTTGGTTCGTCTTCGACAGTCCTTTGGCGATAGTGTACACGCACCTCGAGTACGCATTCCGGTGCATGACTCCATTCTTGTTGAGTGTAGCATACGCGATCGTGATATGGTCGCTGCTACAATGCGGGACGTGATGAGTCGAACAGCTACAGAAGAGTTTAGTGACTTCGTACCATTCCCAGTGGACATCTCAGTTGGTGATTCTTGGGGAACCCTTAAGGAGCAAGAACTATAATGGGTGACTTAGGTGACATGCTTAACGCTAACGCTGGCCGTACTAGCATTGTCTATATGCTAGGTGCTAGTGTTGTTCCAGGAGCGTTTATGGGCACCCTTGAGAATGGTGTAGAAGGTATCACAGATGTTGTTGAACTAGCTGCTGTAGGACAACTCATGAGTCCAGAAGGTTCACCAATAGTAGATGAGAACGACCAGGGGATCCAAACAGTTGTACGACTAGCTATTCCAAAGAGCATGGTTCCATACGTGCTAGAGTCTATCCATGACGCTTACCACGAAGGAATATAACTTTGGGAAGGGAAGCCAAGCCTCTCAACCATGAAGAACTAACTCCTCAAGGCTACGTTAGAGTCAAAACTGCAATCGGTGAGTGGCGCCTAAAACACCATATCATTGCTGAGCAGAAACTAGGAAGGCCTCTTGACACTAGCATGGAGCGTGTCGTCTTTCAAGACGGTGACCGCACCAACTTTAACTCAGAGAATCTATTGATAGTTCCCAAGAGAAACGGTCGTAAACAAAGGGCAGAAAAGATTAGAGAACAAATCAAAATACTACAACAAGAGCTCAGTGAGCTAGAAGCTAGTGATCACTAGGAACAGTAATTTGAACATAGTTCTTCATAGTTCTTTAAGCTCAAAAGATCTCCGCGTAATAACGGGCTTGGGGATTTAACTTCATTTTAAACTTTAGTTCACGTAAGTTTATAAAAGAAAGGATCTCTCAAAATGAGACCACCCACACGGCGTTGTGTTAGATGTGGGCAAGACAAACCAATGGAGGCCTACGGAGTACGTCGACGTGACTATGGGAAAGATGACCTAGAGTACGATATGGCTTCTCCTTGCTGCATTTCATGTAAGGAGAATAGAGTGGAAGCGTTCAGTAACCTATTTCCTTTAAGTGGGTATGTTGGAAGATGACTGGTCAAGCACTGCCTGTCAAGGTGATGTCGTTCGATCCTGGCAAGACTACAGGATGGTGTAAGCACTTTGTTTACGCAGAGGCTAAGAGATCGTTCACAGAGCGACATACTTCAGAGGGCGAACGCCATTGGGCCGGAGGACAGATCGGTCCGGATGAACACCACGACAAGCTGTACAACATGCTTGCTGTAGAAGACCCCAAGATCGTAGTGTGTGAGGCTTTTAACTACCAGATTAGGAAGCTCGACGGCGTACAGATGCCTGGAATCGAACTGATCTCTAGAGAGTACATTGGTGTCCTAAAGTTGTGGTGTCAATTGCGTAAGAAGCCATTCATACTTCAACAGCCTTCGATCCTTAGCATTGAGTGGTGTAAGGACCCTGCTCTAGCAAAGTTGGGGATATATACAGCTGGCGAGCCACACCACAACGATGCGACTCGCCATATGCTGCATTTCATTGTCGATGAAAAAAATGGCTTAGGACGTAAAGACTATCTACGCCCTCTCAGGCACTAAGTAGGCTACAATAAACGTTAGCACTACAGTGAAAGACGAAGCTACCTCTGGAGGCACTTCTTTACCAACCACGGTGTTAATCAACCAAATCACTAAGATTGACAAAGCACCGGCCAGACCACCGCTAGTAACTTTCCTCGTAGGCGCTGGAGTGGGTTGATCCATCCTTGGGACCTCCTTACCTAGCTTATGTTACAAGTCAGCCCGTGACCCGTGGCTGTGATCTCACAGGAGTGGCTGCAGGAGCGAAGGTCACTTCGACGCGAGGTTGTGGAACAGGAATCTCGATCACAACGGGCGTGGGAACAACGGGTGGAGGTGGCGTAGTAGAAGTGGTAGTCGTTGACACATCAGGTGGCGGTGGGAGCTGCTCAGTAGTGCTAGTCGTAGTAGTCGACTCACACTGATACTCACACTCCTGCGGAGGTGGCTGGCAATCGTCCTCACAAGGAGGCGGTGGGCAAGCAGCAGCGACGCCAGCGATCGTAAGCACTGAAGCCACAATGCCAGAAACAATAGAAAACAGTCGAAACTTCATCTTGGGTCCTTTTCATGCTCCTGTGAGACGTGATACACGGGCCCGCGAGCCCAAGGATTCTAGCAGGGCCCGTGTATCACACTTTACGTACTACTTGGGCTTAGTACGAACTTCTACTGTAACGTTATAGCAGTTACAGTAGAGCGACCTCGATCATGCTAACCTTGACGTCCTCATCATGCTGGGGTGACAGCGTCACTTGCTTACTGATGGTAGTGCACACGGAGTCCACTTGAACAAATCCATCATCGATGTGCACATCCATCTCATCGCCTGGTGCGAACTCTGTGTAGAACGGTCCTCTGTTCCAGTCGATGCTGATTGTGAAGTTGCGCGCAGGAGTACCTCGTGCAGCAAGGTGATAATACCCCTTATCAACTAAAGTCTGCTGCACTGAGACATCCTTGTAAGTGATGACTGCATCGTAAGCAACTTCACTGCTAGCAGGAATGATAGTCGCTGTGACCATATCATCACCTTCACCAGCACCTACCATCACCAGACGCCCTGTGATCGGTTGCTGTCCACCGTCTAGGTCATACTTGACGATGTTGCTCCCGTCAGAGTCCTGTTCATAGGTGAGGTCGAAGTCGGTAGAGCGCCCAGTGCGAGGATAGGTTAGACGGAATCTACATTTTGGATCATCGCCATCGTAGTAGTATTCCTGAGCCCAACCGAATCCGTTGATACGAGCTGCAAAACCTTCAAACCAATCTCCAGCATACTTCTGCTCAAACACGGAGATCGTTTCGTCACGTAGGATACCTGACGGAGAACTGTAGATCACACTCAGACCTATATTACCATCACCTTGCTGTGTATGATCTACGACATCCGAAGCAATGTCAAATTGCTCTTTGTTTTCCCATTTAATGTCATTGCTGATAAACGTAGCATCGTCCATGTTTGAGTTGTCGTACACAACACGCTGACGCAGATACTCCATGAAGCCTAAGACTGGGATCTCGATGACACCTGTTCCTGATCGAGGTTGCACCTTACCTAGATAGCCTCCGAACCTAATGTCACCATCCTTTAAAACCCAGAGGCCATTGTTCCAGGAGTTGAAGTTCTCTTTCGTAGTCTTAGGGTGGTGGATGCGTGCAGTAGCTTGTCCTGAGCCAGGCTTGTTGTAGATATCAGTCCAGTGCATTGAAGACAACTCGACCTCATCAATCACCTTACCTGTCAGTAGGTTAGTGACGATGAACGTGTACTCACCTAGTATAGCCATGCTACACCCAATTCGGACTTCCTACAGAGTCTGCTAAGGGGAAGATAGCAGACGAAGTAAAGGCTGCTTCGTTAGGCATGTACACGTTAATGTTACCTGCTCCACCAGTTCGACGAGCGTCAATAACGAAGTCACCATTACCTGAGCCAGGAGTAACACCATGCAACCACTCAAACACACCTAACTGGATAGTACCTGCCGTAGTAGCTAATGCTGTAGTAGTTAAACCACTATTAACTTCTCTTAGACGAACCTCACCTGTGGTAGCAGCATCACTACCTACTTGAACAGCTACACGTAGCACGTCGTAGTATATTGAGATAGGATTAAGTCTGTGAGTTGTTACAAACGTACCGCTAGTAACAGGCGTGAACGAATTCGAAGGTACAAAAACAGCTTGCACTAATGGGTGAATAATGCCTTCTCTGTCAGAGCGAACCATGATCATGGGCTCACCATTGACGTCGTACATCACAAAGCCCTGAAACTCATTAGAGCCGTCTGAGAACCTACCAAACACAGTCATTAGGTTGTCATCAGAGTCTAGAAGTCGAACTCGTCCACCACGTGACGAAGAGAACGGTAGGGCAGGACTGTGCTCCAGGACTTTAAGTCTTCGTTCCATATCCTGGCGCCAAGCAGCAAACTCAGCTGCTCCACTTGCTGGAATAAGATCTCCCGTACTACTCATACTGGGCTCTACCTTCTATCACCTTGGGCTCAACTACAAGTGTTGTAAGATTCAGCTCGCCTCTCAATTGCCGGTTCTAGCTGGTGCAGTAGACTATCTAACTGTTCACCCAGAGCTACAACTTCAGGACGAGGCGTGCCAGGGTTTGGATTCGGTTGCAGAATGGCTACCACAAAGATCTTAGCGAACGTAGCTCCAATACGATCATTGATAGCATTCACTTCTGCTGAAATATCGAACCTACATTCTTGGGACTTTTTTAGTTCACCATTCTGTCTAACTAACCCTAACACCACTACCGACGTTATCAAGGCTGCTAGACCTAAAAGAAAGACACCAAAGTTACGCATGAACACGACAATGGTTAGCTTGTCAGGGATGACCTTCACCGGTCAGTTCCTCTCTAAGCTTCTTTAGCTCTATTGCCATGTCGAACTTGTCTTCCTGACACTTCCTAAACTGAGTTTCTAGTTCGTTGATCCTTGCGTCTTGTTGTGTTACTCTGACTCGTAGATCATTGTTTTCGTTGCTGAGAGTTCCCATGTGAGAACCCATTGTACCATATACTGCTTCAAAACGCTCTGTCTCAACTTTTCCTTCCTCAACCTTACGAAGCTGATAGGTTCCGTAGCCTGCTATTAAAGCACCTAACGAGCCTAGGATCGCACCAACAGTCGAAAGGATCTCAACCACTAGGAACTCACGCTCAACTTCTTGAACACAGCTTCAACGCCCGCAATCACCGTAGCGACGTCGAGGTTACCGCCTTCAGGCAGCTCGGCCACAACCTCAGCAGCAATGGCTGCAGGAGTAGCATTCTTTTCCAACCAAACCAAGATTTGGTTACGTGAACTAATAACTTCTTGACGAGTCTGCTCTTCCCTATTGAGGCCTACCTGAGACGCCCTAAGTGTGTCCCTACAAGTACCGGCCCAACTAGTCTGTCCTTCACCCGTGCCTTCATCAAGAACTGATCGAACCTGATCTCGGATTTGCTTCAATTCCTCTGCGTCGAACATATCAGCTCCTTGGGCTTCTGTGCGACCGATCCAAAATGCTACACGCTGACGAAAGAAATCAGCGTTCCATGGGCTCAAACTAAAGAAGTCTGTCTTACGTCCTGGGGCCCACTCAAAGTGTTGACAGCAGAAACCTGCATCATGCGAAGAGGTGGGTCCTTCTAACTGTGCAGCAGCTACCTTAGCAGCGATCTCTAACCGCTTAAGGTTTACAGGGCCAGTACCTACGTGCTCAACCTCGTGGCCACTCACTGACGTGTTGCCTGTGAGACCATTCCACGCGCCTGCGCCTGCATGGTTTGCTCTGCCTGCAGCAATAAGGTAGATCTTGTCATTGAAGTCTGGTTCACGTGATTGCATCGTTTGGCAAAGTGGTCCAGGTAGATCGGGCCTACCAAAGATGCACGTGTTTAGGCTCGGGGCAGTTCCACTAGCCGCTCCTGCTGTGTGATGATTAAGGTGACCTCGAGGACTGTAAGTAGAGTTGCCCCGGGTCTGCCAACCAGCAATCTCAACAACTATAAGGCCTTTGGCCGTTAGTCTATTTCTTAGTCCTACGTCATACATCACTGCTCCCAAAAAGAGCCATCCATGCCCCGCTTCGCGCCACAACTGCTACAGGGTCCTCGAAGTCTACGTCCGCAAAAAGTACGAGGGCATCGATCTCATCGTCTGAAGTGTTCTTCTCAGGGTCATCAAAGTTAAGAATGCACCCATCAAGGTTATCAGGCTCGTCAACCCGGTCCGTGTCTTGCATCTCACAGGCCCATCCTTTCGGTTTTGCCTTGTATTATCTTGGTCCGATATCTGTGATAGTGAAGTTTCGCTCTGTACCTGCACTGGCTAGCAACTGATGTGTACCTGAACCTGAAACACGGTTACCTACAACTTGTAGTGTCTTAGTACCTGCTGTAGGTTTCCACTCGAAGGTAGCTGACACACCAAGCTCAGAAGCCCCGCCAACTTGTGGCTCAGCGATGAGTATAGTATCACTGTCTGTGGTGTTGACAAAGTCTGTGTGCCATGCTGACAGAGCAGATAAGCCGATACGAGTATGAACGTTAACTGCATAGAGGCGATCTGATCGCACAACAACACCACTTAACACAAAGTCAGAAGCAACACCAGTTGCACGAGCTGTGTCGTCACTGTTCTGCTGATCTTCGGCAATCTTACCCCAGGCAGTGTTCCAAGGGGGAAGCCACTCAGTACCACTCCAGTAGAGAGTGTTCTTAGTATTTGTCTCGTAGATCTCCTGGCCCGTATATGGAGAGCTTGGGCGAGTAGAAGAGGTACAGATTGTCTTAGTACCAATTGGCGAAACGAATGTAGGCTGGTTGGCAATATTAGCATCAACAATTGACGTTGCTGCAGCTGGAACAGTAACATTAGCCAAGATGATATAGTTCGTGTATCCTAAGGCTACTAAGTCAGGAGCCGAAGGTGATGCTGCAGGCGTACCGTCAACAGCAACAAAGATAGCGTCGTTGTTCGCACCTGAATAGAATGCATCACGAACTTGAATAATGACACTAGTGATACGTGGGTTGCTAGGGTTTGAAGCACTAATAACAACGTTGGATACAGCATCATTGAATACGTAGTAGAACCCGTGCTGAGCAACCACTGACCCTGTGATTAGTGCACTACCGACAGCAACATCAACGCTCATGTTGGCCCCAGCACCTCGCTGGCTGACCTTCATGTTGTTGACCGCCATCACCCCAGGTCTGTTACCATAGATGTCTCTAAGTAACGTTCTGAACTGAATCGCATGCTGATCAGTGGTATCGTTCTCTTCGAACAAAGGTTGCTGTAATGCCATCTAAGACTCCCCGTAAAAGGCCCATCGCCAGTTGAATGTGACAGACGCTCCTGATACAGCACCGTTAGCAGAGAAACGAATGCTTGTAGTTGCACCTGGATCCAACTTAAACCACCTGGAAGCCTTGGTCAGGAATTGTCTGCGGTTAGCTGTACCATTCAGAAGAATTGTACGAGCAGCTGAATCGATGACTAACGTCTCGCCTCCTGGCACAGTTAGATTAGGTAGGTTGATTTCCTGCCCTGTGTCAGAACGTTCAAGCCTAGGACCTTCAATAGATCCAGCGATCGTTGCCGTCCAGTTAGCAGGAGCTGTGCCTCCGTTGAACAAGCCTGCTTCGTTACTTGATGATGCCCCAAAGTTGAGAGGGAAATCAATAGGAAACGTTAGGCCTGTAGTGTCAGGAGTTAAAGTAATAGACGTTGAGAACTGAGTAACCGTATAGTGCAGAGGATCAGAAGCCTCGAACCGAATAGCAGTTTCAGGAAACTTCAAAGCGAAGCGCCTATTAACTTCGAAGTTGTAATCAACTGGTCTACAACTGATCTGCAACTTCTGTGTAGAGCCCGGATGCCAAAAACAGAAGGGCAGTTCGTCTTGGGGATTAACACGTGGACCAAAAGCTTGCATCAGAGCACTTCGATTGGCAGCGAACGTATCGTCGTCCATAGGAGTGTAATCTAACTCAACTACGAACTGACGCTCAGGCAGATAGTGCTTACCTGGAACCGCTCCGTGGTTACCAAACCGGGGAAACGTTCCACTACGAACGGCAGGGAAGCCTAACAGTCCTTTAACGTTTTGTACAAAGAACTCAGTACCGCACCCAATCAGTAGACCGTTGTACTCATACTGATAGACTTGTGTGATAAGGTCTCCGGCAGTCACTCCTATACCCCCGTAGACACTGTAGTGTACCACCAGTCAAGGTCTTCAACGACCTTTTCGTCACTAACATTCAGGTTCTCTACGTAGATACCATTTCGAGGACCCTGTCCTTGCAATGCTAACATGTCAGCAGGACCAAGACTTGTGCCACCATACAACCCTGCATTAAGAGTCGTATCTGCCCCAAAGTTAGCCAGGTCGCTAGAGGCCCCCTTCAAGAAGACTTCAACATCCTTCCAACCCATTTCCATACCATCTCGGAGGCCCTGCATGATTAGTTGTCCGTTATTAACTAACAACCTCTTGTCGTAGTCTGCAGGGCCCTTCAGGTCAGCAATCTTGCCACCGAGATCACCAAGCCATCCTGTAATATCGTCCCACTTATCTTTCATACCCTCAAGCAGTCCTGAAAGGATATCCCAACCTGCGTCCCACAACCAGTCTACAGCATCCAAGAACAAATCTTTAATTGCACCTGGTAGTGTACCTATCCACGTCCAAAGGGCGTGCCAAATTGCTTGTAGACCATTCCACAAGCCTTGTAGGATATCCCAACCCTTTTGCCACAGTAGGCCAAGTACATCCCCAATAAAGCCTATAATGTTGGGCGCCAGGTTTGTGAAGAACAAGACTAGATTAGCCCACACATATTGTAATGCGGCCCAGATAGCGTCCCAAGCTGCTCCAAAGATGTCCTTAATGTTATTCCACGCCTCACCCCAATCACCTTGAATAATATTCAACACAAGCTGAATAAAGTTCGAGATGATTGTAAAGACCGATGAGATAATCTGGAATATGAAGTTCCAAGTAGCAACGATCACTTCAATAATGTAACTACCAAAGTGATCCCAAAGCGCTAGGATAAAACCTACAACAAATTCTACAGTGGCCTTGATCGAAGTGAACGCTACACCAAAGACAGCAACTAAGACACCTAACACCATTTGAAGGAAGTCCACGGCCATATTGAAGTTATCAACAACAATAGGCCATAGATCCATGAAGGCCCTAATGAATGGCTGAACCTGGTTCCACCATGTCTCGACAGCATACTTAATTCTGTTAAACAAAGAGACAGCAGTTTCACCAAACTCTTGTAGAACATCACCAACCTCTTTGGTGATAGTGTTCCACATATTCATAAACTCTTCACCGAATTTGTCATTGAACCAATGCCAAACTCCGACGAAGAACTGCCACACAGTATTAGCAGCACTCTTGATGCCATTCCAAGCATCAACAGCAGCATCACGAATCGTGTTCCAGATAGAGACTGCGTTACGTGTAATCCAGTCCCAGAAGTCTTGCATCAACTGCCAAGCTTCACCAGCCTTGGTCTTGACCCAATCCCAGGCCACACCAGCAGCGTGCTTAACAGTATCCCAGTGGATAACCAGCAAGACAATAATTGCAATGATAGCTGCAATTGCAACGATGACCAACCCAATAGTTAGCATCGCAGCAGTCATGCTTAGTCCGACTAACATCAACGCACCGACGAGCATAGCGAAGGCACCAACAACAGTTAGTACGACGCCAGCGATCACCATAAACGTTGATGTAAACAACGCAATCTTGATAATCAGGTCTTGAGTACCTTCACTAAGACCATGCCACCAATCAAGGAGCTTCTGAACTTGCTCCATTAGTCGTATCTTGACTGGGATGAGTTCCTCACCAATCTCAACCTTGAGGATCTCATACTGGTTCTTGAGAAGCTGAGCCTTCATCGCAGGCTCATCGAACATCGTCTGGTACGCACTACCTAGTGCACCAGATGCATCAGTCATCGACCCTGTGAGCTCATTCAACTGAGCAAAGTTGGGAATAGCTAGGTCGAAGAACCTACGAGCTTGAATGGTACCCTGACCAAAGATGTCCTCGAACATCTGCTTACGTTCAGGCTCAGCCATCTGAGCCCAACCTTGGTTGCTAGCCAGCTGACTAACAATATCGTTCATCTGTAAGAAGCGCCCACTAGCATCTCTTACAGTGATACCAAGGTCCTCAAGAGCTGTGAACTTATCAGGGTCGGCAAACAGCTCCATAGCTCGAGCTGCTGAGGTAGCTGCCATCTCCGTAGAGAGACCGTTCCGTGTAAGGAAGGCCATCATGCCAGCCAGTGTCTCAAAACTTTGCCCAGCTGCTACAGCTGCAGGGATAGCTCTACCTAGAGAAGTATTGAACTCCTCATAGGTACCAACACCCTTACGAACCAGCTGGAACTGAACATCCATGATATGGTTGACATCAGACACCGGCAGCTGGTACGCATTCATAATCGAAATCGTAGAGCGTGCCGCTGTCTGAATGTCCACCTGGCCTGCAACAGCAGACTTAGAAAACGCCTCGAGGAGGTCCTCAGCCTGTGCTGTGTTGACATTCATAGATGAGAAAATGTCATACAACGCTGTCTGCATTTGGTCAAAGGGTGCTGGGATCTCGCTAGCCACCCTCTTACCAATGTCAGCTACATCCTGTACGCTTACACCTACCTCATCTATCTGAGTTTTGGTAAGCGCTGCCTGCCTACTATACTCTATCGCTGCATCTGTGGCATCATTAAAAAATGCTAGTCCTGCAGCACCCACTGCTCCAAGAGTGACACCAATCCCTGTGAGAGCAGAACCAATGCCAAGCATCTGCTGACCAGTGATCTGGCTAGTCGACCCTAAGGCACCAATATTAGTTCCCACTTCACGAACAACACGAGACGCTACGTCTCTTGCTCTAATGACAAGAAGTAGTTCTCGTGTTCCTAAAGCCATTACCTTCCGGCTTTCGCTCGTGCTTGTGTCAACTTGGACTCCTGCTGCCTTTGCTCCATTTTTGCTTTCTCAGCAAAAGCACTAATGGCACCCATCAGACCATACATGATGTACGAATCTTGATCGAGTACACCACCAGGTCCAGGTAGCACATGGTAGGTCGAACACAATAGATGCAGTTCAATGAAGTAGGCTACTTCCGGATCCAAATCATTCTGCTTACCCCAAACTACAGCAGCTTGGATCCTATTTAGGAGTTTCCCTTTTGATCTTCTGGGCCTCCCTCATAGTTATTCATACCCTCGATCAGAGCATTAATCTCTTCTCCAATACGAGGATCTAGAGAATCAACATCTTGAGGATTCAAGAAGTTAAGAGTTCTTCCGTCAGCATCCTCAAGGTTGTGCTCAACAATGCAATGAGCGAACTCATACGCCACTACTTGCTGCTGGAGCAACTTGATGTCCATCTCAGACATCCTGTTACCTTCCATCTTAACAGCTTGCTGGGTAGCAGTCTGCTGGCGATGGAGCTTCTGTCCGTAAGACATACGACGTAGCACCACGTAGGCACCTTCACACGTCTTAAGGTCAAACTTCTCTGGGGCAGTACTAACGGTTGCAACTGGCATTTGATCTCCTTGGGCTAAGAT
>Ga0075421_100000269_pt1 | contig 50943 bp, 52 predicted proteins | sample SoiMetdeltSBSDD5_FD_75292 | JGI IMG/M metagenome (GOLD analysis project Ga0075421, IMG submission 75292) | Bulk soil microbial communities from a Populus tree surrounding site in Tennessee, USA - Soil MetaG P. deltoides SBSDD5 | ecosystem: Environmental > Terrestrial > Soil > Tree plantation... | reverse complement strand
CACCGCGAGCCGCGCGGGGCCGCAGGCCACCTGGCGCGCGAAGCGGGCAGCGAGCGAGCTTTCGAGGTCGGCCCTCGGGAACGGGACGAACGGGTTCGTGGGCCTCCCGTCGGCCCCTGGACGGGATCGCGGCAATGCGGTCATGGGTGCGCCGTGTGTGGCTATCTAATGGAAGAGGCGTGCCAGGGTCAAGCCGCCCGCAACCCAGCGGAATCCGCAGCGTTTCCGACCGCGTAGTCCTTGCGCCACAGGGACTGTCAAGGGCGCCGACAGATGAGAGTCTAACCGACTTGCCGAGGGTCGCTCGGGGGACTAGAGTGCCAGTGGATGCGGCGCTTCCTCTTCCTGTCGCTGCTGGCGCTCGGCGCTGGATACGTGCGGGAGCGCACGGGCCGGAGGCGCGCGGAGCGATCCCTCGGCGAGCGGCTCCGCTTCGAGACCCTCCTGGCAGACCAGGCCACCACCTTCAGCCGCGTCTCCGGGGGCGACGTCGATCGGGAGATCGAGCGGGCGCTCCGGCAGATCGCCGATTTCCTCGAGGTCGACTGGGGTAGCCTCGTCGAATTCTCGAGTGATCGCCGGACCGCCAGGATCACGCACTCGTGGGTCGCCGAAGGAGTGGACCGCCAGCCATCGATGCTTGGATTCGAGGAGCTGCCCTGGATCGTCAGTCGGTTGCAGCGGGGCGAGGTGGTTCGATTCTCGCGGCTCGATGGGCTACCGGAGGGTACCGCCGCGGTGGACCAGCAGACGCTTCGCGCCATGGGTATCAAATCCCAGGCCGCGGTGCCGCTGGTCGTCGAGGGGGTCGTGGTGGGAGCCCTCGCGTTCAGCACCCTCCGCGTCGAGAGGGCATGGCGAGACGAGTTCGTCCAGCGGCTTCGTCTCCTCGGTGAGGTGTTCGCCAATGCCCTCTCGCGCCGCCGGTCGGAGGTCGAAGGGCAACGGCTCCGGCAGGAGCTGGCTCACGTCGGCCGCGTCTCGACCATCGGCGCGCTGACCGCGTCGCTCGCCCACGAACTCAACCAGCCCCTCACCGCCATCCTGAGCAACGCGGAGGCCGCCGAGCAGCTTCTCGACGCCGACGCCCCCAAGCTCGACGACGTGCGCGAGATCCTGCAGGACATCGTCCGAGACGACCGTCGCGCCACCGAGGTGATCCACCGGCTGCGCGGACTCCTTCGGAAGGGCAAGCTGGAGCCCGCCGCCCTCGACATCAACGAGGTCGTGGGCGAGGTCGCGCGCCTGGTGGGCGCGGACGTGGTGGTGCGTAACGTGTCGGTCGGGCTCGAGCTGGCGTCCGACCTCCCCTCGATCTGGGGCGATCGGGTGCAGCTCCAGCAGGTGGTCCTGAACCTGCTCCTCAATGGGCTGGATGCGATGCCGGAAGCCGGCGGCCGGGACCGGCGCCTCGTCCTTCAGACCATTCGGACGGGGCCCGATACCGTGGAGGTCGCGGTGCGGGACTCGGGGAGCGGCATCGGCGAGGCCGACCTCGAACAGGTCTTCCAGGCGTTCTACACGACGAAGGTGGCCGGGATGGGGATGGGGCTCACGATCGCGCGCGCCATCGTCGAGGCGCACGGCGGTCGCCTGGTCGCCCGGAACAACCCGGCCGGGGGGGCGACGTTCGCCTTCACCCTGCCCGTCCGCGCGGGGCGATGAGCGCGTCGCCCGAGGCGCGGGTGTTCATCGTCGACGACGACGCGTCGGTCCGGAAGGGCCTCACCAGGCTGCTGACGGGCGCCGGCTTCGAGGTCGAGACCTTCGCTCGCGTGCAGGACTTCCTCGCCCGCCCCCGCTACGAGGGCCCATCCTGCCTGGTGCTGGACGTCCGCATGCCCGGCCTGACCGGGCTCGATCTTCAGGAAACGCTCACGGCGACGGGCCGGCTCCTGTCCATCGTCTTCATCACCGGCTTCGTGGATGTCCAGGAAAGCGTGAAGGCGATGAAGGGCGGGGCCGTCGATTTCCTCACGAAGCCGGTGTACGCCAAGGATCTCCTGGCCGCGATCCGGCGCGCCGTGGCCCGGGGACTCCAGGAGGGGAAAGCGCAGGCCCGGCGGGCGGAGATCGGGGATCGCGTCAAGAGCCTGACCGCGCGAGAGGCCGAAGTCTTCGCCCGCGTCGTCACGGGAATGCTGAACAAGCAGATCGCCGGGGAGATGGGCGTCGTCGAGAAGACGGTGAAGGTGCATCGCGCCCGAGTGATGGAGAAGATGCGCGCGGGATCGCTGGCCGAGCTCGTCCAGCTGGCCGGCGAAGCGGGGGTAATCGCCGCGAAACCGTGATCGCGATAACTGGACCAAGGTCCACTACCGTGCCCCGCCCCGTCCTGTAGCATCGGATGCGGGTACCTGTCTCATGCCATGTTCCGCGCTTCCCCTTACGCCGCTCGTCTCGATCGTCGACGACGATCCGTCGGTCCGCCGTGCGCTCGAGCGGCTGGTCGAGGCGGCCGGTTACGCCGTCGAGACCTTCGCGTCGGCCGAAGAGTTCCTCGGCTCGTCCTCGTCAGGCTCCATCGCGTGCTTGATCCTCGACGTTCATCTGAACGGAATGAATGGGCTGGACCTCAAGGAGCTATTGGTCGCACGTGGCAACACGGTCCCGGTCATCTTCATCACGGCGCACGACGATGCGCCGACGCGCGCACGCGTCGACCAATCGGGAGCCGCGGCGTTCCTGGCGAAGCCCTTCGACCGCCAGGCGCTGATCGGGGCCATCCGCGGCGCGGTCGGCACGCGTGACGGGAGGAGAGGCTCATGAGCCTTGACTGGGAGCCGAGCCGCGGCGCGGTCCAGATCAGTGCTCTGATGACGCGCCTCAATGACCTGCGCGAGCAGGGCCGAATGACCTGGAACGAGCGCGCGCGCGGCTGGCTGGGGACGCTGAGCGAGATCGTGGGCGCTCTCGAGGGGGACGGGTTTGCGGAATGCAGCCAGGCGGTCGCGGCGAGCCGGCGAGACCGGCAGCCGGCCGGCGGCATGTGGCAGGGCGTCAACGCCCGGACGGGGTCCGTGGCCTCGGCGATCTGGGTCGCTCGCCCGACGGCTCCGATGGCGATGGTCTTCATACAGGTCGACGGGGAATGGATCACGCGGCCGGGCCGGGACCCGGACGAGGAGGAGGGCGGAGAGGGCTGAGGGGAGAGGACTGCGGGGAGAGGGCTGACGCCGGCGGGAGCGTAGTAGCAGATCTGGGGAACGGTCCGTATGACCGTTCCCCTTCGATACGTTCGTTCCCCGCCCTCGCCTCGCCGGCTGCTCAAAGAGGGTCCAGATGCAAGGCGGCGCCCGAGAGCCGCCCCCGAAGCGTACCCCGGTACGTTGAGGGGGCGGCCGAGCGGCGCCAGCGAAGCAGATGGGCCTTTTTCAGCCGCCGGCTAGAAGTCGCCGCCTCCGTACGGCATGGACGGCGCGGCCGTCTTGTGTTCCTCGCGTACGTCGGTGATCAGCGCCTCGGTGGTCAGAAGCAGGGACGCGATCGACGCGGCATTCTGCAGGGCCACGCGCTCGACCTTGGTGGGGTCGATGATCCCGGCCTTGATCAAGTCGACATACTCGTTGGTTTCGGCGTTGAAGCCGAAGGCGGTCTCCTTGGAAACCTTGACCTTCTCGACGACGACCGACCCTTCGAGGCCGGCGTTCTGGACGATCTGCCGGATCGGCTCCTCGAGAGCGCGCAGGACGATGCTGGCCCCCGTTGCCTCGTCGCCCGATAGATGGAGACCATCGAGCCCCTTCGCCGCCCGAAGTAGCGCTACGCCTCCGCCGGGTACGATCCCTTCCTCGACGGCGGCCCGCGTCGCGTTGAGGGCGTCCTCGACCCGCGCTTTCCGCTCTTTCATCTCGGTCTCGGTCGCCGCCCCGACCTTGACGATCGCGACGCCGCCCGCCAGCTTCGCGAGCCGTTCCTGGAGCTTCTCGCGGTCGTAATCCGAGGTGGTCTCCTCGATCTGCGCCCGGATCTGCTTGATGCGGCCCTCGATCGCTCCGGTCTTGCCGCCTCCGTCGATCACAGTCGTCTTATCTTTGTCGACGACCACCTTCTTGGCCCGCCCCAGGTCATCGAGCTTGAGATTCTCGAGCTTGATCCCGAGGTCCTCGGTGATTGCCTTTCCGCCCGTCAGGATTGCGAGGTCTTCGAGCATGGCCTTCCGCCGGTCGCCGAAGCCGGGCGCCTTGACCGCGCTGCAGTGCAGCGTGCCGCGCAGCTTGTTCACCACCAGGGTGGCCAGGGCCTCGCCCTCGACGTCTTCGGCGATGATCAGGAAGGGCTTGCCCGCGTGCGCCACCTGCTCGAGCAGGGGCAGCATCTCCTTCATGACGCCGAGCTTCTTCTCGTGGATGAGGATGAGGCAGTCTTCGAGGACCGCCTCCATGCGATCCGGATCGGTCACGAAGTAGGGGGAGAGGTAGCCCCGATCGAACTGCATCCCCTCGACGACCTCGAGGGTGGTGTCCATCGCCTTGGCTTCCTCGACCGTGATGACGCCGTCCTTGCCGACCTTTTCCATGGCCTCGGCGATGAGATTGCCGATGGTCTTGTCGTTGTTGGAGGCAATGGTAGCGACCTGCGCGATCTCCTTCTTGTCCTTCGTGGACTTCGACATCTTCTTCAGCTCTTCGACCACCTTCTCTACCGCGCGATCGATGCCGCGCTGAAGCGCCATCGGGTTCGCTCCCGCGGTAACGTTCCGCAGGCCCCCGCGGAAGATCGCCTGGGCGAGCACGGTCGCGGTGGTGGTCCCGTCACCGGCGATATCGGAGGTCTTGGAGGCGACCTCCTTGATCATCTGGGCGCCCATGTTCTCGGCATTGTCCGCGAGCTCGATCTCCTTGGCGACGGTGACGCCGTCCTTGGTGATCGTGGGGCTGCCGAACTTCTTGTCGATGACGACGTTGCGGCCCTTGGGACCGAGGGTGACGCTCACCGCGCGGGCGATGGTATTGACGCCGCGCAGGAGCGCCGCGCGGGCTTCCTCGTTGAACACGAGCTGCTTGGGCATGGTGATGTTCCTCCAGCTAGGGGTGGTCCGTCAGCAGCGGCCGGGCCGCCGGTTCACGAAGACCGGTTCACGAAGAAAGCACACCGAGGAGGTCTTCCTCCCTCATGACGAGGTACTCTTCGCCATCCAGGCTGACCTCGCTGCCGGCATACCTCGTAAAGAGCACGCGGTCGCCCGCCTTGACGTCGAGCGGAGTCTTGGTGCCATCCTCGGCGAGCTTGCCCTTGCCGACGGCGATGATCTTGCCCTCTTGCGGCTTCTCCTTCGCGCTGTCGGGGATGATGATGCCGCGCCGGACGGTCTCCTCGTCGACGCGCTTGACCAGGACACGATCGTGGAGCGGGCGGAGCATGGTCTTCCTTGTCGAAGTCATGGCGTGGGTGCCTCCTTCTGCCAGGTGTGTGGGTCGGCCAGGTCGTCAGGGGCATGCCGACGAGTCGGATATGCCGATGTGCGAGTGCTGATGTCACGCTAGCAGGCCCGCCCGCGCGCCAGCAACTGGACCAAGGTCCAATAGCCCGGACGTCCTCGCGCCGCCTAGACTGTGAACTGGATATCGACCGAGCTGCTCTCATCGAGGAGGAAACAATGGATCAAAGCAAGCGGACCCCGACGTTCAAGGAAAAATGGGCCGATTCCCGGCCGACGAAGACCCTCGTCTTCTGGTCGTGGGTGGCGATCGGCGTCGTCACCATGATCATCGGCTTCACCTGGGGCGGCTGGGTCACAGGGGGAACGGCGCGGGCGATGGCCGAGGCGCGCGGCGAGGATGCCGTCGTCAAGCGGCTGGCGCCGATGTGCGCGCTCCGGTACCAGGACGCGACCGACAAGACCCAGAAGCTCAAGGAGCTGACGGAAGCCAGCTCGTGGGATCGGGCCGAGTACGTCATGAAGCAAGGGTGGGCCACGATGCCCGGCGAGAAGGAGCCGGAGCGGAAGGTCGCCGACGAGTGCGCGAAGCTGCTGGTGGCGACCAACAAGTAAACGCTCACGGAGGCTCTCAATGGGACACAAGCTCTTCATCGGTGGGCTCGCGTTTTCAACGTCTAATGATCGGCTGCGCGAGGTGTTCGCCCAGGTCGGCAACGTCGAGTCGGCCTCGGTGGTGACCGACCGGGACACCGGGCAGTCGCGCGGATTCGGCTTCGTCGAGATGGCGTCGGCCGAGGAGGCCGCCCAGGCGGTCACCAAATTCAACGGTCAGCAGGTGGACGGCCGGACCCTGAAGGTCGAGATCGCCAACTCCAAGGGCGCGGGCGGCGCCGGCGGCGGCGGGTTCCGGAGTCGCGGGAGCGGCGGCGGCAACCGTTGGTAGCTCGGCGGGGGCAGTGCAGGTCGTAGCCGTCCGGACCCCCGCGAGCCCCGACTGGCGCTGGCGGATCGTCGATTACTCCGGTGGGATCGTCGAGGAGTCGCGCGAGACCTTCCCGTCCATCGCGGTGGCGGTTGCGCACGGAGCGAAGATGCTGGCGCAAATGAACGTGGTCGACCGGTCGGCGCCGGCGCTGACGTATCGCCGGAACCCGCCGCCGCGGCTCCGGTGAAGACCGAAGGGGTGACGACGGCCCCGAAGCGTAGAAATTGTGCGTGACGTGCTTGACTTATGAAGTACGCTGAGCGCTTCTCGGATCTCTACCGACAATGTCGTTCTCTTGATTCGCCTGCAAGAAAACTACTACGACGGGAATGCTGACGAGTCCTGCCTCCAACGATGCCATCAGCCGCCTAGCGCCGTCGATCGGTACCAGCAACCCATCCAAGCGGCCGGTGATCGACGGATGCAACAGTACTCCTGGCGGAAATGTGTCGCCCGCCATCATCGCCGCTTTGTAGCCCTCCACATCTCTTGTTACACTTTTCTCGTTCGGCACTGCCTTTCCAGCGGGCAATCATTGTCCCGCCAAAGCACGCGAAGGGGCGGCCGGCCACATAACGGCGAAATTGCCTGTTGCCATTCGGATCGAGGCTATGCAAATCCACATGCTGCCGGGATACAGTCACTGACATCTCGATGTACTGCTCGCACCCGCCTTCCGAGAGCACGCCATACTTCGAGGGCGTCATAGGTGCTCCACCCCTATTCGGCTTGACCGTCGCGGTGGGAAGGATCCTGTCGAAATATCTGATTCCGTCGAAAATACCTATTGAAGAAGGAAAAGCACCAGAGAAGGCCTGTAAGCCGGGTCCTGTGAGCCGGGCTCTCGCCCGACCTGACGATCATTTCTCTAGGACGCCGGTTACCCGGCGCCTCAAGCGGCCGTACCCGAGAGCGCCACGCGGGCCGCGCTTCACCCGCGCGCCGAGCTCGCGCCCGACGCGGGGATCGCTCTCCTATTTGACCTTGCTCCGGGTGGGGTTTACCGAGCCGGCGCGGTCACCCGCGCCGCTGGTGAGCTCTTACCTCACCGTTTCACCCTTACCGCGCGGCTCGCGCCGTGCGGCGGTTTGCTTTCTGTGGCACTGGTCCGTGGGGTCACCCCCCCTGGCCGTTAGCCAGCACCCTGCCCTGCGGAGCCCGGACTTTCCTCCCGCGCGAGCTGCCCCGCGCCGGCGACCGTCCGGCCTTCTCTGGTGCCTTTCAAAGAGCGCGTCGGAACGTGGGAAAGTATAACACCCACAGGGCGGGCGGGGGATCACCAGCGCCCGAATTGCCAAGGATCTCGAGAGGTCTTGCCCCATCTCCCGCTCAATCCGAGCCGCTGTCCCGGCCCTGCGGGGTGACGTCCGCGGCGCGGTGAATCCTGCGCGGGCGGCCCGGTCAGCGTGCGGGCGGGGATACCCCCGCTCGCATGCGCCGGATGGCCTCGGTCGCGAGCCGGTCCGCGCGCTCGTTCAGGGGAATGCCGGCGTGGCCCGGCACCTTGTGCCAGGCGATGTCCCGTGTCGTCACCTCGGCGAGGAGCGCCTCCCAGAGATCGCGGTTCTCCACCGGCTTCTTCTGGGCGTTCTTCCAGCCGTTCTCCCGCCAGCGCTCGTACCACTTCTCGCGGAAGCAATTGATGACGTAGGCGCTGTCGGAGTAGACATCGGCCGCCCGGCCCGGCGCGATGGCGCGAAGGCCCTGGAGCACCGCCGTCTGCTCCATCCGCTGGTTGGTGGAGGACGGCTCCGCGCCGGAGATCTCCTGCTCGGTGTCGCCGTCGATGATGATGGCGGCCCAGCCGCCCGGGCCCGGATTGCCGTGGCAGGCGCCGTCCGCGTAGATGGTGACGCGGGGTCCCTCTCCCCATCGGGGAGAGGGGAGCCGGACCATCAGGGCTGCCAGTAGAGGTAGCGCCCGCAGGACTCGCAGGCGAGCAGGGCGTTCTGCGCGCGCAGCTCCTGGAGACGCTGGGGCGTGACGGTCATGCGGCAGGCGCCGCAGAGATTGGGCTTGAGGACGGGGACGATGGCGAGGCCGGCTCGGGCGCGGAGGAGCCGGTCGTAGTCGGCGAGGACGTTGGCGGGCAAGCCGCGCGCGACCGCCGCGCGCTCGCCCTTCACGCCGCCCAGCTCGGCCTCCACCGCAGCGAGCCGCTCGCGCAGCGTCTTCTCCGCGCCCGCACCCTCGGTCTCGGCGGTCTTCAGCCGGCCCTCGGCGTCCTTGATCTCGCCGGCGAGCCGCTCCTGCCGCTCCATCAAGGTGAGGATCTCCTCCTCGATCCGGGACTTCTGCTGCTTGACCTCCTCGATCTCGGTGAGGACGGCGGAGTACTCCTTGTTGGTCTTGACCTGGTAGAGCTGGCCCTCGAACTTCTGCCGCTTCACCTGGTTGTCCTCGAGATCCTTTTCCTTGGCGCGCGTGTCCTTGCGGGCGCCGTCGAGGCTCGTCTTGGCGACGTCCACCGTCTTCTTCGCGTCGGCGGTGCGGGCCCGCACCGCGTCGATTTCCTTGGGAAGCTTGGTCGCCTCGGCCTCGAGCGCCGCGATGCGGGTGTCGAAGGCCTGGAGCTCGATGAGCGTCTTCAGCTGGCCGTCCACGTCACCTCTCCAGAGTTGGTGGGCCCACTTGGACTCGAACCAAGACCTGACCGGTTATGAGCCGGGAGCTCTGCCAATTGAGCTATGGGCCCGGGCGTGATGGTAGCACTCACGATTCGAGGAAGCTCCTGAGCTTCTTGGATCGCGAGGGATGGCGGAGCTTGCGGAGGGCCTTGGCCTCGATCTGCCGGATGCGCTCGCGGGTGACTGCGAAGTCCTGCCCCACTTCCTCCAGCGTGTGCTCGCAGCCGTCGGAGAGGCCGAAGCGCAGGCGGAGCACCTTCTCTTCTCTCGGCGTCAGCGAGTTGAGCACCTTGTTGGTCTGCTCGCGAAGGCTGAGGCCGATCATGGAGTCGACGGGAGAGCCCACCTGCTTGTCCTCGATGAAGTCGCCGAGGTGGCTGTCTTCCTCCTCGCCGATGGGCGTCTCCAGCGAGATGGGCTCCTGGGCGATCTTGAGGACCTTCCGCACCTTGTCCACCGGCACTTCCATCTTCACCGCGATCTCTTCCGGCGTGGGCTCGCGGCCCAGCTCCTGCACGAGCTGCCGGGACGTCCGGATCAGCTTGTTGATGGTCTCGATCATGTGCACGGGGATGCGGATGGTGCGGGCCTGGTCGGCGATGGCGCGGGTGATGGCCTGGCGGATCCACCACGTGGCGTAGGTGGAGAACTTGTAGCCGCGCCGGTACTCGAACTTGTCCACCGCCTTCATGAGCCCGATGTTCCCCTCCTGGATGAGGTCGAGGAACTGCAGGCCGCGGTTGGTGTACTTCTTGGCGATCGAGATGACGAGGCGGAGGTTGGCCTCCACCATCTCCTTCTTGGCGCGCGCGGCCTTGGCCTCGCCCCCCTTGATGAGGGACACGATCTTCTTGAGGTCCTCCGCGCGGCACTGGGCGTTTTCCTCCGCCCGCTTGATCTTCTGCTGGGCGACCCAGATGAGACGATCCTTGATGGGGGAATGCCGCGCCGCCGCCTTCTGGTAGAGGTCGCGGTCGCCGTCGTCGCGCTCGTCGTCGCCGAGGGAGGCGAGGAAGGCGTCCACCTCCGCGGGGGCGGGGCGGCGGCCGTCGGACCAGAGCGAGATCTCCCGCTCCGACTTGTGGATCTTGTCCACCAGCTTCTTGAGGTCCTGCCCCCAGGCGTCGAGGAGGGAGGGCTGCAGGGTGAGGCTCCGCAGGGTGCCGAGCACGCGCGCCTGCTTGGCCTGCGCCTGCTGCTCGAGCTTCTTCCACGGAGGCTCACCCTTGGGCCGCTTCTTGCCGGCGGCGCGGGCGCGGAGCTTCTTGGCCTCCTCCATGAGCTTGTCGCGCTCGCGGAGCATGCGGTCGGTGTTGCCGAGCTCGCGGATGACGGTCCGGCGGAGGCCTTCCTCCTTCTCCTCGGTGAACTCCTCCTCCGGGTAGTCCACCACGTCCTTGATCGGCACCACGTCCTTCTTCAGCTCGTCGCGGAGATGCTGGATCTTCTCGAGGGCGAGGTTGGTGGCGAGGATGGCGCGGGTGACCTCGTCCTTGCCCTCCTCGATGCGCTTGGCCAGCGTGATCTCGCCCTCGCGGGTCAGGAGCGAGACGCGCCCCATCTCGCGGAGGTACAGGCGCACCGGATCCTCGGTGCGTCCCACCGGCCCCGGCGAGAGGTCGATGGGGGCATCCGCGGGCTCGTCGTCGTCGGCTTCCGCCTGCGGCTCGATCTCGGAGGGGAGCCGGCTCCCCTTCGCCGTGTCCACGACCTCGATGTCCATCGCCCCGAACATCATCATGATGTCGTCGAGCTGATCGAGCGACACGATGTCCTGAGGCAGGGCGTCGTTCACCTCGTCGTAGGTGAGAAAGCCCTTCTGCTTGCCCATCGCGATCAGCTTGTCCAGCTCCTGAAGCTTCGGTTCGTCTGCCATGCCTGGTGCGTCTCCTCGATGAGGTTAGGGTCGGGCGCCCGGAGCCGGTCCCGGGTCGGCCGGCGCGCGAGGCGCCGTGAGCTCTCTCACGGCCTCGGCGGCTTGATGCACGGACTTGAACTGGTCGTTGTCCACGGGACGCGCGGCGTCGCCCGCGGCCTGCGCTTCCGTGATGGACTGGGTGGCCCGGCGCAGCTCGCGCTTCGCCTGGCGGGTCTCGAAGCGCCGGCCGAAGTCGCGGATCTGCTGCGCCACGTCGGGCAGGTCCCGCTCTTCCACGAGCAGGCTGGCCAGCAGCGCCCGCTCGGCGTCTCCCGGCAGCTCGTGCATGAGCTCCTCGGCCGGCCGTGCGGGCGCACGATGCAGGGCGGCGAGGAGCGCGCGCAGCCCCGGGTGGGCGACGTCGCCCTCCTCGACGGTGGGCAGCAGCGCGGCGCGGGCCTCGTCGACCCGGAGCAGAAGGAGCAGGAGATCGCGCTCGACGAGGCCGGGCGCGGGCCAGCCGGCGTCGGCGGGGGCGCCGGGGGTGGGCACCGGCCGGGCGAAGCGCGACTGCGTCAGCCGCGCCCGCTGGAGCTGCTGGGCCTCGATCCAGAGCTGGGTGGCGTCCACCCGAAGGTCGCGGGCGGCCTGGGCGGCGAGGGTGGTGGCCTCCTCGGCGTTGGGCACCTTGGAGAGGATCAGGGCGACTCGCGCGTGCGCGGTGGCCCGGCCCCGCGCCGTCGAGAGATCCTCCTCGGTGAGGGCCTGCTCCATGACGAAGGACAGGATACTCCGGGCGGCCTCGACGCGCGACATGAAGGCGGAGGGCCCCTCGGCCCGCAGGAGGCTGTCCGGATCGTGGCCCGGTGGGAGCACGGCGACCTTGACCGGGAAGTAGCCGCTGCGCTCGAAGCCCCCCGTGCGGGAGACGGCCCAGGCCAGCCCCTGAACGTCCATGGTATCGGACATCATCTCCTCGAGGCGGGCGGAGGCCTTCTGCCCGGCGGCGTCCGCGTCGAAGACGGCCACGATCTCCTCGGCATTGCGCTGGAGGAGGCCCAGCTGGGCGGCGGTGAAAGCGGTGCCCAGCGCCGCCACCGTCTCCGTGAACCCGTGCTGATGCGCCATCAGGCAGTCCAGATAGCCCTCGACCACGATGGCGCGGTTGCGCTCGCGGATGGCCGGCTTGGCGAGGTCGAGGCCGTAGAGGGTCTGTCCCTTCGTGTAGAGGGGGGTCTCCGGGGAGTTGATGTACTTCACCTCGTCGGGGCCCAGCGCGCGGCCTCCGAACGCGACCACCCGGCCTTGCGGGTCCCGGATCGAGAACATGAGGCGGCCCCGGAAGCGATCGTAGAAGCCGGCGGCGTTCTGGCGCGGAAGGACGAGGCCGGCCTGCGACAGGATCTCCTCGCCGATCCCGCTGCGCCGCATGAAGCCGAGGAGATTGTCCCAGCCCTCGGGCGCGTAGCCCAGCCCGAAGCGGCGGGCGATGTCTTCCGCCACCCCCCGCCCCTCGAGGTAGCGGCGCGCCTTCTCGGCGCCGGCGTCGCCGGGCGCCCACAGGGCCTCGCCGTAGAAGTGGGCGGCGCGCGTCATGGCCGCCCGGATTCCCTCGAGGCGACCGTCCTGGGCGCGCTCGGCGCGCTCGGTGGGCAGCGCCACGCCGGTGCGCTCGGCGAGAGCCCGCACCGCTTCGGGGAAATCGAGCCGCTCCTGCTTGCGCAGGAAGCTGAAGGCGTCACCCCCCGCCTTGCAGCCGAAGCAGTGGTAGATGCCCTTCTTCGGGTTGACGGTGAAGGACGGGGTCTTCTCGTTGTGGAAGGGGCAGAGGCCCTTCCAGTTTTCGCCGGCCCGCTTGAGCTTCACCCACTGGCCCACCAGCTCGACGATGTCCACTCGGGAGCGGATCTCTTCGAGCAGGTCGGAGGTGAAGCCGGCCATCACGCGGTTCTCAGCTGAGCCACGGTGGCGCCCTCGCCGCCCTCGTGGAGGGCGCCCGACCGGTGCTCCTCCACCAGCGGGTGGCCCGCGAGCAGCTCCTGGACCGCGCGGCGAAGCGTGCCCGTTCCCTTGCCGTGAATGATACGGACGGTGGGCAGGCCGGCCAGGAAGGCATCGTCCAGATACTTCTCGAGGGCCTCTCGGGCCTCATCGGCGGTGCGCCCGATGAGATGGAGCTCGGAGCCCACTGTTCCCCTCACCCTGCCCTCTCCCCTCAGGGGAGAGGGTTGGGGTGAGGGGAGAGGGGGTGAGGGTGCTCCCGCGCCCCGCTGAATCACCTGCAGCGCGCGCGCCGGCACCTTCACCGTCACCGCGCCTGCGCGCACCGTGGCGGTGCCCCCCGTCATCTCGATCACGTCTCCCTTGAGCCCCAGGTGGGCGATGGTAACCCGATCGCCGGGGAGCGGAGACAGCCCCGCCTCACCGGACGGCGAATCGGGCGCGGGCATCGCCACGCGCTGCCCCGCCTCGCGCAGCCGGCTCCGGCTCGCCTCGAGGCTCTTGCGGGTGCGCTCGCCGCGCTTGAGGGTATCCCACTCGGCATTGACGGCGCGGCGGACGTCGGTGACCAGCTTCTGCGCCTCCGCCTGCGCCCGAGCGACGGTGGCGCGCGCCGTCTCGCGCGCGGCCTCCGCCTCCGCCTGCGCGCGGCGGAGCAGCGCCGCGCTGTCCAGCTCGCGCTTCTCGATGACGGCGGCGCGCTCGGCTTCTTGCCGGTCCCGCGCGTCGAGGCGCGCGATCAGCTCTTGGAGCGCGCGCTGCTGGGTGGAGCGGTGGCCCCGCGCACGCTCGATGAGGGCGGGGGGCAGCCCGAGGCGGGCGCCGATCGCCAGCGCGTAGCTCTGGCCCGGACGGTCGTAGACGAGACGGAAGGTCGGCTCCAGGCGCTCGCCGTCGAACTCCACGGAGGCGTTTCGCGCGCGCCCGTCGGTGGCGGCGAAGGCCTTGAGCGGCTCGAGATGGGTGGACGCGACGCAGAGACAGCCGCGCCCGGCGAGCTCCTCGAGCACGGCCTGGGCCAGGGCGGCGCCGTCGTCGGGATCGGTGCCCGCGCCGAGCTCGTCGAGCAGCACGAGCGAGTCGGCGTCCACGTGGTCGAGGACCTCACGGAGGGCCTTGACGAAGGCGGAGAAGGTCGAGAGGTTCTCGGCGACGCTCTGCTCGTCGCCGATGATGGCGAAGAGGCGGCTCACCCGGGGAAGCCGGGCGCCCTCGCGGGCAGGCAGGTGCAGGCCCGCCTGCGCCATCATCGCAAAGAGGCCGAGAGTCTTGAGCGCCACCGTCTTGCCGCCGGCATTGGGTCCGGTGATGACGAGCAACGGGTGCTCGGGGTCCAGGCGCAGATCGACGGGGACCACCGCGCGCCCCGGCGACCCGTCCCGCCGTTCCCAGCCCTGCGCGAGCAGCAGGGGATGCCGCGCGTCGCGCACGTCCACGACGCGCTCCAGCGCGCAGAGTGGCTCGGTGGCCTCCATGCGCTCGGCCAGTTCCGCGCGGGCGAAGACGAGATCGGCTTCGCCGATGCCGTCCACCAGGCGCGTGAGCTCGGGCAAGGCCTCTCGGACGGCGTCGGTGAGGGCGGCGAGGACGCGGAGCACCTCGACCTCCTCGTCCCGCGTGAGGTCCGCCACCTGATTGTTGTCCTCGACCACGGACTCCGGCTCCACGAAGAGGGTCGCCCCGCTCTGGCTGCGGTCGTGGACGATGCCTCGGAGGCGCCCCTTGGCCCCCGCCAGCACCGGCAGGACGTACCGGCCGTGGCGGACGGTGACGTAGCGCTCCTGGAACAGCGCGTCCGCTCCGGGCTGCTGGAAGAAGCCCTCCAGCCGCTTGACGAGGTCGCGCCGCACCTCGCGCAGGCGGGCACGGAGGCGGCGCAGCGCGGGGCTGGCCTCGTCCCGGAGAGTGCCGTCGGGCTCCAGGGCGCGGCGGAGCTGATCGAGAAGGGGCCCCACCGAGGGCAGGGAGCCCAGCATGCGGCCCAGCTCGGGAGCGACCGGCACGAGGCTTCGGCCGTATCCGGCGAGGCGACCGGCCGCCTCGAGCAAGGGGATGAGCTCGACCAGCTCGGCGCCCTCCACCACCGCCCCGACGGTGCGGGCACGCTCCAGGGTGTCCCGGACATCGGGGATCACCTCCCAGGGCGGGCGCCCCACGGCCCCCAACGCAGTGCGGCCCTGGCGTGTTTCCGCCAGGGCCGCCTGTATCCACGGCAGGTCGGTGGAGGGCTCGAGCCCGAGCGCCCGTTCCCGACCCATGAGGGTGTGCGTTTCCCGCGCGAGGAGGCCCTGGACCTGGGCCCACTCGACCCCGCTACCACCTGCGACTAATCGGAGAACCGCTCGCGTTTCTTGGCCTTCTTCCGCGCCGCCAGCGTCTTGCGCTTCCGCTTGACGCTGGGCTTCTCGTAGTGCTGGCGCTTGCGCAGCTCCGACATGAGCCCGGCCTTCTCGCACTGCTTCTTGAAGCGCTTCAGCGCGTTCTCGAAGGATTCGTCGGGCTCCACGATGACCTTGGTCACTCACGTCCCCCCTCTCCGGGACCGAAACGGGCAACGAATGGCGAAACGACAACTGTATAACACGGCCCCCCGGGGGCCGCAATCTCACGCGCCCTCGCGGCGGTCGAGGAGCTTGATGGCCTGCTGGGCGGCCTCCTCGCAGGCCGCGTCCACGGTCTCGTGCTCTTCCGGATAGAAGGCCGAGAGCACGTGGTCGACCACTTCCTCACGGCGTCGGCCCGATCCGGCGGGGGGTTCCGGCCGGCCGATGCCGATCTTCACGCGCCGCACCGCGTCGGTGCCCAGCGCGTCGATGATCGAGCGCACCCCGTTGTGGCCCCCCGCGCTTCCTTTCATCCGGACACGAACCTTGCCGAGCGGCAGATCCAGGTCGTCGAAGACGACGACGAGGTCCGCGGGCCCCAGGTGCAGACGCCGGGCCAGGCGCGCCACCGCGGGGCCGCTCTCGTTCATGAAGGACTGCGGCTTGACCAGGTAGACCGGCTCTCCGTGCCAGCGCGCCGGCGCCACGAGGTGGCCGCCCTCGCGGGTGAACCGCGCCTGCAGCGTGCGGGCGATCGCCTCGAGCACGCGTGCCCCCACGTTGTGGCGCGTGTCGCGATACTCCGGGCCCGGATTGCCGAGTCCGACGATGGCCTGCGCCACTTACTTCTTCTTTGCGTCCTTGTCCTTGTCGCCCGCTTCCTCTTCCTTGGGCTTCCGTTCGGTGAGGACTTCGGGCTCGGCCGGGGTCGCTGCCGCCACACCCACGGCCGGCGCGGCCACTACCTCTTCCGCCGGAGGCGGCGCCACCGTGGCCACGGCCTGACCGCCGTCGGTGAGCACGCGCACGCCCTCGGGCACCGGCAGCTGGGCGACCGTGAAGACGTCGCCGATCGCGAGGTTGGAGACGTCCGCGGTGAGGGCCTCGGGAATCTGGCCGGGAAGGCAGGAGACCTGCACCTCCCGGAGGATCATCTCGAGGATGCCCTTGGTCTCGCGCACGCCCACGGCGTCGCCCACGTGACGCAGCGGGACCGTGACCTGGATCGGCTTGTCCATCGCCACTTCCTGCAGGTCCACGTGCACCAGGTCCTCGCTGACCGGATCGAGCTGCAGGTCCCGGATGATGGCCATCCGCTTGTCGCTCGACCCGTTGAAGGTCACCTGAACGAGCTGGGTGCCGCCCTCGTGGCCGTGGATCAGACGGAAGATGTCCTTGGGATTGACGGTGATGCTCACGGGCGCGCTGCCGCCGTAGAGCACGGCGGGCACGCGGCCGGCGCGGCGGAGGCGCTTGGCCGCTTCCTTGCCGGATCCCTCTCGCTTCTCGATGCTGAGTGCGCGGATTTCCATGATGTCCTTTCCTCTTCCTTTCGCGACTAGACGAAGAGCCCCGACACGGACTCCTCGTCGTGGATGCGTCGGATCGCCTCGGCGACTAGCGGCGCGACCGAGAGGACCCGGATCTTGGCGATCTGCTTGTCGGGCATGAGCGGGACGGAGTTGGTGATGACCACCTCTTCCAGCACCGACTCGTTGATGCGCTTGATGGCGGGACCGGAGAGCACGCCGTGGACAGCGGCGGCGAGGATGCGGCGCGCGCCCTCCCGTCGCAGGGCGTCCACCGCCTGGATGATCGTTCCTGCGGTGTCGATCATGTCGTCGATGATCACGACGTCCTTGCCCTCGACGTCGCCGATCAGGTGCATGAACACCGCCACGTTCGGGCCGTCGCGCCGCTTGTCGATGATGGCCAGTCCCGCGTTCAGCCGCTTGGCGATGGCGCGGGCGCGTTCCACCCCGCCCGCGTCGGGCGACACGAGCACCGGATCCCGCAGGTCCTTCTTCGCGAGGTAGTCCACGATGACGGGGGGCGCCGCGAAGAGGTGATCCACCGGCATGTTGAAGAAGCCCTGGATCTGGCCCGCGTGCAGATCCACCGCGAGCACGCGGTGGCAACCCGCCGCGGTGATGAGGTCGGCGACGAGCTTGGCGGTGATGGGCACGCGCCCCATCACCTTGCGGTCCTGGCGGCCGTAGCCGTAATAGGGGAGGACGGCGGTGATGCGACGCGCGGACGCGCGCTTGAAGGCGTCCAGCATCACCAGCAGCTCCATGAGGTGATCGTTCACCGGCGGGCACGTGGGCTGGATCACGAACACGTCCTGGCCGCGGACGTTCTCGTTGATCTGCACGTACACCTCGCCGTCGGAGAACCGGGAGACGTCGGCGTCCCCCAATGGCAGCTGGAGCGTCTTGGCGATCTCCTCGGCGAGCGGCCGGTTCGCGTTCCCCGAGAAGAGCTTCAGCTCATATCCCATCGCGCCACCCTAGCATGTTGATGACAATTGGTTGGGGCGGGAGGACTCGAACCTCCGAATACGGGATCCAAAGTCCCGCGCCTTACCAGCTTGGCCACGCCCCATCGAGCTTCCCCTGCCTTTGCTATCGCACCTGGCGGATGCATGCGCCGCCCTGCGTTCGCACTGCCCATACCGACCAGCCGGCGCGGGTCACGCGTCGGCGAATGGCGCGCGCGTGGTCGAAGGAGCGCGCGACCCCGAACACGGTCGGCCCGCTTCCCGACATCACCGCGCCCAGCGCCCCCGCCGCGAGGAGGGCCGCCTTCATCCGCCCGATCGCCGGCACCATCGGCTCGACCACCGTCTCCAGGTTGTTGGTGAGAGCGCCCGCGACCTGCCGCGAGCTCCGGCTCCGCAGCGCGGCCGCCATCCGCCGCGCGCCCGCCGGCTCCGCCGACCAGCCCGTCGGCACCCGCTGATACACGTCCCTGGTGGACAGCGGGAAGTTCGGATTCACCAGCACCAGCGCCAGCCCACCGGTGGCGGGCAGCGGCGCCAGGCGCTCGCCTCGTCCCGTGGCGAGCGCTCGGCCCTTTCCGAGGAAGAACGGCACGTCCATTCCCAGCCGCTCCGCCAGTCCTCGCAGTCGCTGCGCCGGCCACCGGAGACGCCACAGCCGGTTGAGCGCCCACAGCGCGGCGGCGGCATCGCTCGAGCCCCCGCCCAGTCCCGCCGCGATCGGGATCTGCTTGTCGAGCCGTATCCGCGCCCCGGCGGTCACGCCCGCCTCCTCCCGCAAGAGCCGCGCCGCGCGCATGACCAGATTCCCCTCGTCCGTCGGCAGCGCGGGATCGCTCGTCACCAAGGACAGCCCATCCGCGGGCTCGGCGGCCAGACGGTCCCACAGGTCCACGGACTGCATGATCGTGGCGAGCTCGTGGTAGCCGTCCTCCCGCTTTCCCAGCACCTCGAGCGTCAAGTTCACCTTGGCCGAGGTCCGGACGACGAGCCCGCGCGCGAGCCTCACCCGCTTCGCCAAGGCAAACGAGCCTAACACGCGGTGCGTCGAAGTGTCAACGGAAGTCTTGGATTTCCACGCCTTGCGGGACAGTCAACAACAGCAGCGCAGGGTCGAAGCCGGTGTCGACCGCGGGCTCGCGATACTCCACCAAGACGTCCAGACGGCCGTCGAGGGTGACGAGGCGGATCGCGCGCGGGCCGCCCGCGGCGGCGGCATCGTCGCCCGCGCGCGTGAAGGTCACGCGCAGCGGATTCTTGACCTCCGTCCACTCGACGGCGAGCGGCCGGCCGGCCGGATCGAGCCACACCCGCTGGGTGCCCTCGGCGCCGGTCAGGCGAAGCGAGGGCCCGCGCTCGTCCGACGGCAGGAGCGCGCCCGTGCGCGGCGCGCGCAGGGGACGCACGTGGCCGGCGAGCAGCGCCACCAGATCCTCGGTGGGCAGGGCCAGCCCGAGCCAGCGGCGATTGGCGTCGGGCGTCGACGGCAAGAGGAAGGCGCGGTTCCCCGCGACCTCCCAGATCGTGACCTGCTCGGGGCTTCCCGTCACCACCAGGATGGGGGAGCCGAAGGGCGCCAGGGCCTCGAAGCGCAGCGCTGAGGGCGCCTTCAGCAGCAGGACGCCGGCGAAGCGCTGGGAGCGGGCGCCCTGCCGGATGGAGATCTCGGCGAGCGTGCGCAGATCCTTGAAGCTGCGCCAGCCGTCCTCGAGGCGCGCCCGCACCGCTTCCACCTCGGGGGCGAGGGGCGCCACGGGCGGGGCGCTCGCGCAGGCGCCGAGCGCGAGCGTGCCGGCGATCAAGAGAGCGAGCGGGCCCCGAGCGCTACTTCGTCTCGGTCTTCGGCTTGGGACTCTCACCGCGGGCCCGGAGCTGCTTCTCGCGCGCCTCCTGGAGCTTCTTCCTGAACGACTCGCCCAGGCGATTCTCTTTATCCACCGCCAGGGCTTTCTCCCAGGCCGTGATGGCTTCCTCGACCTTGCCGTTCTTCACGTAGGCGTCACCCAGGTGGTCGAAGATCTCCGGGTCTTCCTTGGCGCGATCGGCGGCCCGCTGCAGCTCGCGGAGGGCCTCGGCGTACTTGCCCTGCTGGTAGTAGGCCCACCCGAGGCTGTCGATGAAGTAGCCGTTCTCGGGCTCCAGCTCGAGAGCTTTCTGGATGAGCTCCACCGCCTCGGTGAGGTTCTGGCCTCGCTCGGCGTACATGTAGCCGATGTAGTTGTAGGCCTCGGCGTGCTTGGGGTCGATCGCGATCACCTGGCGGAACGAGGCGACCGCCTCGTCGAACCGCTGCTGCTTCTCGCGCACCACGCCGAGCTGGAAGTGCAGGTCCTTGTTCTTGGCGTCGAGTTGAAGCCCTTCGCGCAGGGAGTCGGCGGCCCGATCATACTGGTTGCCGCGGAAGAGCGCGGTGCCGAGATAGAGGAAGAGCTCGGGCCGCTTGGGCTCGATGTTGACGGCCTGCCGCAGCACCGCCACCGCCTCGTCGTAGCGCTTGGCGCGGCTCAGGAGAAAGCCGAGCTGCACCCGCGCGTCCACCGAGCGCGGATCGGCGGCGAGGATCCGCTCCAGCTCGACCTTCGCCTCGTCGTCCTTGCCCGCCTCCATCAACGTGGTGGCGAGGAAGTACCGCGCGCGGATGTTGCCCGGCTCGAGCAGGAGGGCCCGGCGGAAGGAGGCCGCGGCCGCGTCCCACGCCTTCTGCTCGTACTGGATGGCGCCGAGCTTGAGCCACACGCGCGGATCGCGCGGTGCGGCCTCGGCGAGCTGCTCGATCTCGGCCTGGGCCTCCTTGAAGCGCCCCATGCGGACGAGGAGATCGCCCAGCCGCTCGACGAACGCGGCGTTGTCGGGGTTGGCGCGAATCGCCGCCCGGTAGGTCTCGACGGCGTCGTCCACCTTCTTCTGGGTCTCGTAGACGTACCCGAGGGCCTGCCAGGCCCCATCCTGATCCGGCTCGAGCTCGACCGCCCGCTTGAGGCGGGTGAGCGCCTCGTCCCAGTTCTCGGTCTCGATGGCGATGCGGCCCAGGAGATAGTGACCCTGGGACAGGCCCGGGCGCTCGGTCACGAGACGGAGCAGGACCGCGCGCGCCTTGTCGTAGCTCTTCTGCTCGAAGTGCTGCTGGGCGAGGGCGAGATACGCCTCCGGCGAGCGCGGGGCAATGGTGATGACCTTCTCGAGCTCGGCCTCCGCCTCGGGTAGGCGCCGCGCCCGGCGATAGAGCTCGGCCAGCGTGAGATGGGCGGCGGTGTTCTGGGGCTCGAGCTCCACCGCCTTCTGGGCGGCGGCGATGGCTTCGCCCGGCTGATTCGAGCGGGCCTGCCACTGGGCCATCTGTGTCCACAGCGCCGCGGTTCGGGGATCGCTCTGGATCGCCTGCCGGAGCTCGGCGATGGCCTCCGGCATGCGGCCGGCGCGCGCATGCATCTGCGCGACGGAGAAGTGGTAATAGGCGCTGCCGGCACGATCGGTCTCGGCCGTCACGCGGCGAGGGATGGGGCGAGGGGCCTCGGTCTGCTGTGGCGCCGAGGCGGTGAGGCCCGCGCAGCCGGGAAGAGCGATGACAGCGACCAGCGCGAGCGCGCGTGCAATGCTCATGGAAGGTCCTTCTCCGCCGTGAGGGCGGCGGGCCGCTGGCGGCGGGCCAGGCGGTCCTTGGTAAGCAGTCGCCGGAGCGCTCCGGCCAGGACGGGATCGCCCAGCGCGCTCGTGGCGCGGTCGATCTCGCGCGATTCCTCCTCGCTCAGCCCTGCGGCGGCTGGACTCCGCCGGCGAACGGGCGGCGCAGGGGCCGGGGGCACCGCGCCGAGCGCGAAGCGCAGCGAGAGCACCGAACGGCCGTAGCGGCGCGTGAGGACTTCCAGGATTTCCCCCGCACGCATCTGGAGCTCCATGAGCCACGGAGAGTTGTCGGCGTGGATCTCGAGCACCCCGCGGTCGAGCGAGCTTGGCCGCGAGCGCTGGGCCAGGGTGGGCCCGACCAGCGTGTCCCACTCCCGCTGTATGGCCCCGGCCAGCATCCGCTCGGCCAAGGCGGGCACCGCGGCGGTCAGGAGATCGCCGACGCGGTGGGGGGCAGATACCCTCGCCGGTTTCATGGTGGCATCAATGATAACTGACCCTCCCGGATGCGGCTACTGCGAAGAGGGGAGGGCAAATTGACTCCGATTCGACGCACCCTTATAGTGAGCGCCACATGGCGCGTGCCCGGCGCGGCGACACCTTGTCCGTGACCATCGACGACCTCGCATTCGGGGGCGAGGGAGTCGGCCGAGTGGACGGCTATGTGGTCTTCGTCCCGGGGGGTGTGCCCGGGGACATCGTCCGGGTCCGGCTCGTCCAGGCACGCGCCCGCTTCGGACGGGGCGTCATCGAGGCCGTCGAGCGGCCCTCCCCGGACCGGGTGGAGCCGCCCTGTCCCTATTTCTTCCGCTGCGGTGGCTGCCGGCTCCAGCACCTGGACTATCGGGCCCAGCTCGCCTTCAAGACCAAGCAGGTCGCCGACTGCCTCGAGCGTCTCGGGGGGGTGGGCGGCTTCGAGATGCGGCCCATCCTGCCCGCTCCCGAGATCTACGGCTACCGGAACAAGATGGAGTTCACGGTGGCGCGCGGCGACGCCGCCGAGCGCGTGGTGCCGAAGGGGCGACGCCTGTCGGGGCCGGATGGCCCGGGGCAGCCGGCGGTGGTGGTGGGGCTGCACGAGGCCGATCGCTACGACGCCGTGCTCGACGTGGAGCGCTGCCTGCTCCAGTCCGACCGGATGAACGCCCTCCTCGAGGAGGCTCGACGCTTCTTCACCGAGCGCCGCCTCACCGTCTACGACCAGGAGAGCGGCGAGGGGCTCCTGCGCTTCCTGATGCTCCGCGAGGGCAAGCGCACCGGCGAGGCGATGGTGAACGTGGTGACCTCGGCGCCGGCGGTGTCCGAGCTCGAGCCCCTGGTCGGACGGGCGCAGGCCCGCGTGCCCGAGACCTCCAGCGTGGTGCTGAACGTCAATCCCAAGAAGGCCAGCGTGGCGGTGGGCGTGGAAGAGCACCTCCTCGGCGGTCGCGACCACATCCGCGAGTCGCTGGGCGATCTGACCTTCCAGGTGTCCGCGGGCTCCTTCTTCCAGACCAACACCGTCCAGGCCGAGCGGCTCTTCGGCCTCGTGCTCGATGCCGCCGCCCTCACCGGGCAGGAGACGGTGGTGGATCTTTACTCCGGCACGGGCGCGATCAGCCTGCTCCTCGCGCGGCGCTGCCGCCACGTGTACGGGATCGAGGTCGCGCCGGCGGCGGTGGCCGACGCCGTGCGTAACGCCGAGGTGAACGGCATCACCAACTGCAGCTTCGTGGCGGGCGAGGTGCGCTTCGCCCTCCCCGAGCTGATCGGCCGGGGCGTGGCCGCCGACGTCGCCGTGTGCGACCCGCCGCGCGCCGGCTTCCATCCCAAGGCGCTCGCCGCCCTCGTCACCCTCGCCCCCGCCCGTATCGTGTACGTCTCGTGCAATCCGGCCACCCTCGCGCGCGACGTCGGCGACCTCGCGCGCGGCGGCTACCGGTTGGAGTGGGTGCAGCCGGTGGACATGTTCCCGCACACGCCGCATATCGAGGTCGTGGCCCACCTCGTCCGATGAAGGCGTATCTGATCCGGCGGCTGTGGCAGTCCATCCTCGTCCTCCTCGGGGTCTCGGTGGTGGTGTTCCTGATCCTGCACCTCACCGGCGATCCGGCCGCCCTGCTGCTTCCCCCGGATGCCACCGCCGAGGATCTCGCGAAGCTGCGCGAGGCCCTCGGCTTCAACGATCCCGTCGTCGTGCAATACCTCCGCTTCCTGCGCGGGGCGGTGCAGGGGAACTTCGGGGAGTCCTTACGTCACGGGGAGCCCGCCATGACGCTCGTTGCCGAGCGTCTGCCCGCCACCTTCCAGCTGGCGGGGGCCGGCCTCGCCATCGCGCTCGCGCTCGGCATTCCGGCGGGCATCATCTCCGCGGTGCGCCGCAACAAGCCGGTGGACTATATCGCGACCGTGATCGCCCTCCTCGGTCAGGCGATGCCCACGTTCTGGCTCGGCATCATGCTCATCCTGATCTTCTCCGTGCGGCTCGGATGGTTCCCCTCGTCCGGGCGGGGCGATCTCGAGCATCTCGTGCTGCCCGCCATCACCCTGGGCCTCTTCACCACCGCGCGCATCACCCGGCTCACCCGCTCGGGGATGCTCGAGGTCCTCGGCCAGGACTACATCCGCACCGCGCGAGCCAAGGGCGTGAGCGAGCCGCCGGTGGTGTGGAAGCACGCCCTCCGCAACGCCTCGATCCCCATCGTCACGATCGTGGGCATCGAGCTGGGCACCTTGCTCGGGGGATCGGTCATCACCGAGACCATCTTCGCGTGGCCGGGGGTGGGGCGGCTGTCCGTGCAGGCCATCTTCAACCGCGACTATCCCGTGGTTCAAGCGGCCGTGTTCTTGCTCGCCAGCACCTTCGTGATCGTGAACTTCTTGGTGGACATCGGGTACACGTACCTGGATCCACGGATCCGGTTCCGATGATCGTATCCGCTTGCCTCGCCCGCGGCTGCGGGACGGCTCCGTGCTGGGAACCGCCCTCGCTCCGCTCGGGAACCCATCATGTATCCGCTCGCCTCGCCTGCGGCTTGCCAAGCTAGTGGCGCCGCCCACCGCCGCCCCCGCCGCCGTCGAGTCCATCGCGCTGGCGCCCCCGCGCCCGTTCGCCGAGCGCGAGTGGGTGCTGCTCTTGTCCCGTCTCATCCGGCGGCGCACCGCGCTCTTCGGCCTGGTGGTGGTGCTGGCGGTGCTCCTCGCCGCGGTGTTCGCGCCGCTCATCGCGCCCTTCGACCCGCTCGCCCAGGACATCGGCCAGCGGCTCAAGGAGCCGGGGTGGCAGGACGCCCAGGGTCGGATCCACCCGCTCGGCACCGACCACCTCGGCCGGGACATCCTCTCGCGCATCATCCACGGCTCGCGCATCGCCCTCTCGGTGGGGCTCTCCGCGGTGCTGATCTCGGGTGTGCTCGGCATGGCCATCGGCCTGGTCTCCGGCTACTTCAGCGGCCGCGTGGACGACATCTTCATGCGGCTGGCCGACGTGCAGCTCGCTTTCCCGTTCATCCTCCTCGCCATCGCGGTGATCGGCGTGCTGGGGCCGAGCCTGCGCAACATCATCATCGTGATCGGGGTGTCGTCCTGGGTGGTCTACGCGCGGGTGGTGCGGGGCGAGGTGCTGTCCATCCGCGAGCGGGAGTTCGTCCAGGCCGCGGTCGCGCTGGGCAGCCGCGACTGGCGCATCCTCGTCCGCCACGTCTTGCCGAACGCGTTCACGCCGTGGCTGGTGGTGGCCACGCTCGACATGGCGCGCGTCATCGTCATCGAGTCCGCCCTGGCGTTCCTGGGGCTGGGCGTCCAGCCCCCCACGCCGACCTGGGGCGGCATGCTCGCGGACGGGCGCGTCTACCTCTCCACGGCCTGGTGGCTGGCAACCTTTCCCGGGCTCGCCATCCTCGTCACCGTGCTGGGCATCAACCTCTTCGGCGACGGGCTCCGCGACACCCTCGATCCCCGGCTCACGGTCTGAGCGCCTCGTGCCCCCGCTCGTCCTGATCGGCGGCGTCCTCATCGACGGTACCGGCGCGGAGCCCGTGTCCGGTCGCGCGGTGGTGGTGGAGGGCGGCCGCATCACCGGCGTGGTCGACGCCGCCCAGGCGCCGCGCGGCGAGCGCGTGGACCTGGCCGGCCACACCCTGCTGCCCGGGCTCATCAACTGCCACGTGCACCTCTGTCTCGGCGCCGAAGCCGATCCGGTGCGGCCGCTCCGCGACGAGCCCGCCTCGGTGACGGTGATCCGCGCGCTCCTCCGCGCGCGCGAGAGCGTGGAGGCGGGGGTCACCACCGTGCGCGATCTCGGCGGCCGCGACTACGTGGAGATGGCGGTGCGTCGCGCCGTCAACGAGGGCTGGGCGCCCGGCCCGCGCATCCTCGCCGCCGGCAAGGCCATCTGTATGACGGGCGGGCATGGCTGGTGGGTCGGGCGCGAGGCCGACGGGCCCGACGACGCGCGCAAGGCGGTGCGCGAGCAGCTCAAGGCCGGCGCCGACGTGATCAAGCTCATCGCCACCGGCGGGGTGATGACGCCGGGGGTGGAGCCGGGCGCCTCGCAGCTCACCGGCGACGAGATGCGCGCGGCAATCGAGGAGGCCCGCCGCGCGGGCCGCCGCACCGCCGCCCACGCGCAGGGATCGGACGGCATTGCTGCCGCGGTGGAGGCGGGCATCACCACCATCGAGCATGGCATCTTCCTGACCGAGGAGATCGTGGCCCGCATGAAGGCGCGCGGGACCTATCTGGTGGCCACCCTCAACGCGCCCGCCGCCATCAGCGCGGGCGGGCTCGCCGCGGGCATCCCCGACTACATGGTGCGGAAGTCGGACGCGGTGGTGCCCGCCCACATCGCGAGCTTTCAGCTGGCCAAGCGCGCCGGCGTCCCCATCGCCGCGGGCAGCGACGCGGGCACGCCGCTGAACCGTCACGGCGACTACGCCGCCGAGCTCGAGCTGATGGTGAAGCACGGCATGTCGCCGCTGGAGGTCATTCGCGCCGCGACCGCGGTGGCGGCGGCGGCGCTCGGCCTCGAGGGAGAGACGGGCCGGGTGGCGCCGGGCCTCGCCGCCGACCTCATCGCGGTCGCCGGCGACCCCGCCGAACGCATCCAGGCCCTCGGTGACGTCCGCATGGTGCTGGCCCGCGGCCGCGTCGCGGTCCCCTTCTCGGCGCGCGGCTAGCGGAAGAGGGCGAGCAGGTCCAAGGGGCGCGACAGCGCGCGTCCCACGAGCCACGCGAAGAAGAGCGCGCACGCGACCACGGCGGCTTCCTGCCAGAGGGCGGGGCGGAGGGGGCGTGGCAGCAGGCTCCGGTTGACGTAGAGCGTGTGGGCTGACAGCACGACGAAGCCCACCGCGCCCACGTTGGCGCCGATCAGGATGAGGCGGAGGGGGTCGCCGAGGACGAGGGCGAGCGCGCCCGCGAGGCCGAAGGTCGCGAGCACGCCGTGATAGAGGCGCGGCGCCCGCTCGCCCGCCCAGGACCGGGCGCGGTCGCTGCCGGCCCAGAGAATCTCGGTGACGCTGCGGGTGAATCCCTCCGCGACCCCGCGCTGGGTCGAGAAGAAGATCCAGAAGCCGGCGACGAGGGTCGGAAACCAGAGCCAGAGGTCGCCCACCTCGCCGAGGCCCCGCGCGAGGACCACCGGTCCCGCGCTCCCGAGCGTGTTGGCGCCCCGGGGCACGAGATGGACGGTCACGAGGACAGGCAGGGCCATGGCGGCGAGCGGGCCCAGCACCCAGGGCAGCCCGAGGTGCAGCCCCAAATAGCGCCACCACTCGCGCCACTTCTCGAGATTGCCGGCGGTGGGCTCGACCTGGACGCCCTCGCTCACCGGATGCAGGTGATGACCCGCCACCGGCACCGGGGAGCCCCGCCCGCTGCTCGCCATCCCAAAGCCCTTGTCGCGCAGCCAGTGCGTGAGGCTTGCGTTGACGACGCCGCCCGCCCCCGAGTAGGCGGCGAAGGCGGCGAGCAGCAACCAGTCGAGGTCGCCGGGCGGCGGCGCCTCGCCCACGAGCGGAGCGACGAAGCCCCGCGCCGTGATCGTCCACGTCGACGCGGGCACGAGGACGACGGCGAGCGCGCCGAGATAGACGAGCGTGGCCACGAGGAACAGCCGATCGGCGCGCCACAAGGCATCCTGCCCACGCCGGCCCAGCAGGGTGGCGGCGAGAGCGGCGCCGAACACGAGATAGCCCAGCAGGACCACCACCGCCTGATCCTCGTCGCGCGGGGTTCGCCCGAGAAAGATCGCGGCGAGACTCGCGCCGGCCGCCAGGGCCCAGCCCGGCCAGCCGAGCTGCAGGAGATGGAGCCCGGAGTACGCCCACGCCCAGAAGCCGGGCCCCGGGCGGGTGCGCAGGAAGCCGCTCCATATGGGCTCGCCGGTGGCCAGCGTGTAGCGCGCCATCTCGGCGTTGAGCGCGGCCTGGAGGAGGACGGAGGCGGTGCAGATCCACAGGAGCGCCGGGCCGTGGCGCGTGACCACCACGGGACCGAGCAGCCAGTCCCCCGAGCCTAGGGACAGCCCGAGCAGGAGGGCGCCGGGTCCGATCACGCGCAGCGCGTTCACCAGGTTGTAGGCGGGGGGATGGGGGAGCTCGGCCCCGCGCCACGCGGGCAGCAGCGTCATGCCCGCGCCCGCCGGCGCCACCCGAGGAGCAGCCAGGCGGCCGGCGTGGACAGCCAAAGCCAGCCGGCGGGCGCGCCGGTGGCGAGGTCGAGGCCGATGAGCAGACTGCCGGCCAGCGCCGCCCACCAGAGAGCGACCGCGGTGAGCGCCTCCACCGTCGGCGCCACGCCGCCCGCCAGCAGCGCCACCCCGACGCCGGCGGCGGCGGAGTCGAGGACCACGTCGGCCGCGCTCGCGCCGCGGCCGAGCGTGGCGGCCTGTCGAGCCTCGTCGAGGAACGCGGTGAGCGCGGCGATCAGCACGGCCGCGCGCCAACGCCGAAGCGCCCGCCACCAGAGCGCGCCGAGCGCGGCATAGCCCACGACGTGTCCCAGCTTCCGCGCGAGCAGGTGGGCGAGATCGAGCAGCTCCGGTCCCGCCCACGGCAGCAGCCGGTGCAGGAGGGGCAACGCGAAGATGCCGGTCGTCTCCGCGCCCCACGCGCCGCTGCCGAACCAGAAGATGATGACGGTCCAGGCGAGCGGGGGCACGAATCGGCCGGCGGTCACGCCCACAGCCTGACACGCCGGTCGCAAAGTTGACAACCAAGAACCGCTAAACATAGGATGAGCCATGCCGCTGCGGGAGCTGCTCGACGAGCTCTTGACGTCGCTCGAGACGGGCCCCCTCATCACCGCCGTGCGGCACATCGAGGCGCGCCCCGCCGTCTTCGCCCCCTTCCCCTCATCGCTCGACCCTCGAATCATCGAGGCGCTGCGCGCCCGCGGCATCACCCAGCTCTACTCGCATCAGGCGCGCGCGTTCGAGATCGTGGCGAAGGGGGAGCACCTGGTGACGGTGACGCCAACCGCGTCCGGGAAGACCCTCTGCTTCAACCTGCCTGTCTTACAGTCCCTCGTGCAGCAGCCGGAGGGGCGCGTCCTCTATCTCTACCCCACCAAGGCCCTCGCGCAGGACCAGCTCGCCGAGCTGAACGAGCTGGCCAAGTCGCTGCCCGATCTGCGGATGTTCACCTACGACGGCGACACGCCGCAGGATGCGCGGCGGGCGGTGCGGACGCGCGCCAACCTCGTGCTCACGAACCCCGACATGCTGCACTCGGGGATCCTGCCGCATCACACGAAGTGGGTGAACCTCTTCCAGAACCTGCGCTACGTCGTGGTGGACGAGCTGCACGCCTACCGCGGCGTCTTCGGGAGCCATCTCGCCAACGTGCTGCGCCGGCTCAAGCGCATCTGCCGCCACTATGGCTCGACGCCGCAGTTCATCATGGCGTCCGCCACCATCGCGAATCCGCGCGAGCTGGCGGAGCGGCTCACCGGGGAGACGGTGACCGAGCTCAACGAGAGCGGGGCGCCCGTCGGCGACAAGATGTTCCTCTGCTACAACCCTCCGGTGGTGAACCCCGAGCTGGGCATCCGCGCCCCCTATCTCGGCGAGGCGGCGAAGCTGGCGTCGCGCATGCTCCGCGAGAAGATCGCCACCATCGTGTTCGCCCAGAGCCGGCTCAGCACCGAGGTCCTCCTGTCCATGATCAAACGTGCGATCGAGGACAAGACCGGCGACTCCGGCATCGTGCGCGGCTACCGCGGCGGGTATCTCCCGCTGCGGCGGCGCGAGGTTGAGCAGGGCCTGCGCGCCGGCGACGTCCTGGGGGTCGTCGCCACCAGCGCCCTCGAGCTCGGCATCGACATCGGGCACCTCGACGCCGCGGTGCTGGCGGGCTTTCCCGGCACCATCGCCTCGCTCTGGCAGCAGTCGGGGCGGGCGGGCCGCCGGAGCGGCCCGTCGGTGGCGATCCTGGTGGCCACCAGCGCCCCCATGGACCAGTACCTGGCCGCGCACCCGGACTATCTCTTCGGCGCATCCCCCGAGCACGCGCGGATCAACCCGGAGAACCCGTTCATCCTCGTCAATCACTTGAAGTGCGGCGCCTTCGAGCTGCCGTTCGCGGAGGACGAGGCATTCGGCACCGCGATCGCGGAGCACCTCGCCGCGCTGGAGGAAGAGGGCCTGCTCCACCGCGCGGGCGGCGTCTATCACTGGACCTCGGAGACCTACCCCGCCGACCACATCTCGCTGCGCACGGTCACCTCGGACAACTTCCTCGTCATCGACACCACCGCGCGCGACGAGAAGCAGACCAAGCGCCGCCAGATCATCGCCGAGGTGGACTGGAAGAGCGCCTTCGCCATGATCTACCCGAAGGCGATCTACATGGTGGAGGGCGAGCCCTTCGAAGTCCAAGAGCTGCGCTATCGGGAGGACGAGGAGAAGGTCGCCTACGTCAAGCGCGTCCAGGTGGACTACTTCACCGACGCCATCAGCGCCAAGGGCGTGTGGGTGCTCCAGCGCTTCACCCGCCGGGAGTCGCCCGGCTGGGGCTCGGAGCAGGGCGAGGTGCTCGTCGCCGAAAAGGTCGTGGGCTTCAAGAAGATCAAGATGGGGACGCTGGAGAACGTGGGCTCCGGCGAGGTGGAGCTGCCCCAGCAGGAGATGCAGACCACGAGCGCCTGGCTCACCTTCGACCCCGCGCTGCTCGCCGCCATCTCCCCGAGCCGCGAGGAGCTGGTGGACGGGCTCCGCGCGCTCACGTACCTGCTGCACCACCTCGCGCCGATCTTCCTACTCTGCGACGTGCGCGACGTGGGGGCATGGCTGGGCGACGGCTCGCCCGCGGAGGAGGGCGTGGTGGTCACGCGCGAGACGCAGCGCACGCAGCTGCTCGGCGCGGAGCGGTTCACGCCCACCCTGTACCTTTACGACAGCCAGCCCGGGGGCATCGGGCTCGCCGAGCGCATCTTCGAGGTGCTGCCCGACCTGCTCGTCCAGGCGCGGGCCATCCTCGAGGCGTGTCCCTGCCGCTCGGGGTGTCCGACCTGCGTGGGGCCGGTGAACGAGGTGGGCCGCCGCGCGAAGCCCATCGCGCGGGCCATACTCGAGCGGCTCGCGCCGCGCGCCTGACCGCCGAACGCCCCCCGCCGCCGTGGCCATTCCCGCCGAGCTTCGCCAGGTCATCCGACGCATCGAGGAGCGTACACGCACGGCCCCGCCGCGGCCGGTCCGCCGGGGCGCCCCCCTCGAGGAGCTGGTTGACGGCGAAGTGGAAACCACCGATCGCGGCCCCGTGCTGGTGGCGCGCCGGCGCTTCCCCCTCGATCATGCGCACGGGCGCCAGTCGCTGTCGCCGACGGGCGCGCTGGATCCCGACGTGCTCGCGATGCTCGGCCGCGCGGAGACGCCGCCCGCCGCGCATCGCCTCCTCTACCTGGACACCGAGACCACGGGCCTCGCCGGCGGCACCGGCACCTACGTGTTCCTGGTGGGCGCCGGCTTCGTGGACGGCGACGCGTTCGAGGTGCGGCAGTACTTCATGCGCGATCTCGACGAGGAGCCGGCGCTGCTCACCGCCCTCGAGGCCCTGCTGGCCCGATTCGACGGCTTCGTGACCTACAACGGCACCGGCTTCGACCTGCCGCTCCTCGAGACGCGCTTCGTCCTGGGCCGCCGGCGCTGGCCCGCCGACCGCTTCCACCTCGACCTGCTCGGCTCGGCGCGGCGACTCTGGCGCGAGCGGCTCCCCGATTGCCGGCTGGGCACCGTGGAGCAGAACGTCCTCCGGTTCAACCGGCACGACGATCTGCCCGGCGCCTTCATCCCCGCCGTCTACTTCGACTATCTCCGCCGCAAGCAGCCGGGCGACCTTCCGCGGGTGTTCGAGCACAATCGCCACGACATCCTCTCGCTCGCCGCCCTGACCGGCTGGGTGGCGGAGGCGGCGCGGCGTGCGCCCGCCGCCGACATCGCCCCGGACGAGCTGGCCGGCCTCGGCTGGCTCTGGGAAGCGCGCGACGCCGACCGGGGGGAGGCCTGCTTCCGTCAGGCGCTCGCGAGCGGGATCGCCGGCGCGGGGCGCGCCCGCCTCCTCGCGCGGTTGGCCTGGCGGGAGAAGCGCCGCGCCCGGTGGGCAGAGGCGCGGGCGCTGTGGGATGAGCTGGCGCGCGCCCAGCGCGTGTTCGATCCGCGCCCCTGGGAGGAGATGGCCAAGATCGACGAGCATCGCCTCCGAGACTGGGGCGGCGCCCAGGCCATCGTCCGCGAGGCCCTCAGCCGCGCCGCGGCCGAGCGGGCGTCCGAGGCGATCCAGGCGCTACTCGGCCATCGCCTCCAGCGTATCGAGCGACGGCTGGCGCGCCTTCCGGACTAGCCGGCGCGCCCCGTCTCGGCGGGGAACGCGACCACGTGGAGGACTTCCGCTTCGGCGCGGACGCGGCTGCCGGTGGCGAACATCGACGCTGAGGGCTGGGACGAGTGCACCCGATGGCCCGACGGGAGCCGGATACAGTAGAGGCTCTCGGAGCCCCGGAAGAAGCGGCGGATGATGACCCCCGAGCCGTCGGCGCTGGGCACGAAGCTGATGTCGTCGGGCCGTATCATCACCTCCACGGGGGTGCCCGCGGCCAGCCCTTCCCGGTTGGCGAAGACCCCCAGCTCGGTCACGATCCCCTCCGCGGTCACGAGACCGGGGAGGAAGTCAGCCGCGCCCACGAACTCGGCGACGAACTGCGTGGCGGGGCGGTGATACACGTCCTCGGGCGAGGCCAGCTGCTCGATGCGGCCCCGGTGGAGGACGCCCACGCGGTCGGCCAAGGTGAAGGCCTCCTCCTGGTCATGGGTGACGAACACCGCGGTGGTCCCGGTGTTGCGCAGGATGGCCTCGACGTCGTCGCGCATCTGCGCGCGGAGGTCGGCGTCCAGGTTCGAGAACGGCTCGTCCAGCAGCAGCAGGGCGGGGGCGGGGGCCAGCGCGCGCGCCACCGCCACGCGTTGCTGCTGGCCGCCCGAGAGCTCGTGGGGGAAGCGCCTGCCGAATCCCCCCAGGCCCACCAGGTCGAGCACGTCGCCGAGGCGCGCCCGCCGCGCCGCCCGGTCCAGCCGGTCGAGGCCGAAGCCGACATTGTCGTCCACGGAGAGGTGCGGGAAGAGCGCGTAGTCCTGGAACACGATGCCGACTCCGCGCGCCTCCGGGGGCACGAAGCGCCCGGGGCCCGCCACGACCTCGCCCCGGAGGCTCACGGTGCCGGCGTCGGGAGCCTCGAAACCGGCGATGAGGCGGAGGGTGGTGGTCTTGCCGCAGCCGGAGGGGCCGAGCAAGGCGACGATCTCGCCCTCTTCGACCGCAAGGGACAGGCCGTCGACCGCGGGCGGCTGGTCCGCGGCGTAACGCTTGGAGACGTCGGCGAGGGTCAGGAGTGGCACGGGCTCAGCGGCGCGCGAGGACTTCCGGGTTCACGGGGGTGAGGGGTGCCCGGCCTTCGAGCACGGCCACGCAGTTCTCGACGGCCAGGCGCGCCATCTCGATGCGGGTCGCGTGGGACGCGCTGGCGATATGGGGTGCCAGGACCACGTTGTCGAGGCCGATGAGGCCCGGGTGCACCGTCGGCTCCTCCTCGAAGACGTCGAGCCCCGCCCCCGCGATCCAGCCCTCCTTGAGGGCCTGGACGAGCGCGGCCTCGTCGACCACCGGCCCCCGGGCGGCATTGATGAGATAGGCCGTCCGCTTCATGGTCCGGAGCGACTGGGCATTGATGAGGTGGCGAGTCTCCGGCAGGAGCGGGGTGTGGAGGGAGACGAAGTCGGCCTCGCGCAGCAGGGTGGGCAGGTCGACCCGACTCGCACGCAGCTCCGCCTCGACCGCGGCGGGGGCGGCCATGGCGTCTTGGTAGAGCACGCGCATCCCGAAGCCCAGGGCGCGCCGCGCCACCGCCCGGCCTATTCGGCCGAAGCCGACGACGCCGAGGGTCTTGCCGTGGACGTCGCCGCCCAGCAGCACCATGTATTCCCACTGGAGGAACTTACCGGCGCGCACGTAACGGTCGCCCTCGACGAGGCGGCGAGCCGTGGCCATCAGGAGGGTCCAGGCGAAGTCCGCGGTGGTCTCGGTGAGCACGTCGGGGGTGTTGGTCACCACCACCCCCGCCTTGGTGGCCGCCGACACGTCGATGTTGTTGTAGCCCACCGCCACGTTCGAGATCACCCGAAGCCCGGGGGACGCGGTGAGCACCTCGGCGTCGATGGTGTCGGTGATGAGACAGACCAGCCCCCGTCGATCCCGCAGCCGCGCTTTGAGATCGGCCTTGCTCAGGGGCCGATCACCGCTGTGCAGATCCACGTCGGCGCGGCTCCGCGCCAAGGCGATGACCTCTTCGGGAAGCGCCCGAGAGATCAGGATCGTCGTCGCGCCGCCACCGTGGGCCATGTGGTCTCCGGATCTAAGTTATTGAAATGTAACAATTCAATGTCGCTTGACACACCTCGGATCACCGCTATACTAGCAGTCGCACTCGATGAGTGCTAACCGGTTTTCGGCGGTCGTGGAGGCCGCCAGGCCAAACATCTTACCTAGTAGGAGGCGCGTTCACCATGAAAGTTCGTCCGTTGCACGATCGTATCCTCGTCAAGCGTATCGAGGAGGGGGAAGTCCGTAAGGGCGGCATCATCATCCCGGACACCGCCAAGGAAAAGCCCCAGGAGGGCAAGGTGGTCGCCGTCGGGAACGGCAAGGTGACGGATGAGGGCAAGAAGATCCCCCTCGACGTCAAGGCCGGCGACAAGATCCTCTTCGGCAAGTACTCGGGCTCCGAGGTCAAGGTCGACGACGAGGAGTACCTGATCCTGCGCGAGGAAGACGTGCTCGCGATCATCGAGTAGCCCGAGCCACCGAGCGCCACCAACCCGACCGCGCCTCCGGGCCGGTCCATTCCAAGCGAACGAACAGGAGAGACAGAGATGCCGAAGCAGGTCATGTTCAGCGATGAGGGGCGTGCCGCGCTCCTCCGGGGGGTCAACGTCCTCTCGGCCGCGGTGAAGGCGACGATGGGCCCCAAGGGGCGCAACGTCGTCATCGACAAGAAGTTCGGCAGCCCCACGATCACCAAGGACGGCGTCACCGTCGCCAAGGAGATCGAGCTCAAGGACAACTACGAGGACATGGGCGCGCAGATGATCAAGGAAGTCGCGTCCAAGACCTCCGACATCGCCGGCGATGGGACGACAACGGCGACCGTGCTCGCCCAGTCCATCTTCCGCGAGGGTCTCAAGAACGTCACCGCGGGCGCCAATCCGATGGGCCTCAAGCGGGGCATCGACGCCGCCGTCGAGGCCGTCACCGAGGAGCTGAAGAAGCTCTCGAAGTCGACCAAGGACAAGAAGGAGATCGCCCAGGTCGCCACGATCGCGTCGAACAACGACAAGACGATCGGCAACCTCATCGCCGAGGCGATGGAGAAGGTGGGCAAGGACGGCGTCATCACGGTGGAGGAGTCCAAGTCGGCCGAGACCGTGCTCGACGTGGTCGAGGGCATGCAGTTCGACCGTGGCTACCTCTCCCCCTACTTCGTGACCGACTCCGAGCGGATGGAGTGCGTGCTCGAGGACGCCCTCATCCTCATCCACGAGAAGAAGATCAGCGTGATGAAGGACATGCTCCCGCTCCTCGAGCAGGTGGCGCGGTCGGGCAAGCCCTTCCTCGTGATCGCCGAGGACGTCGAGGGCGAGGCGCTCGCCACCCTCGTGGTGAACAAGCTCCGCGGCACGCTGCACTGCTGCGCGGTGAAGGCGCCCGGCTTCGGTGACCGGCGGAAGGCCATGCTCGAGGACATCGCGATCCTCACCGGCGGAAAGGCCATCACCGAGGATCTCGGCATCAAGCTCGAGAACATCAAGCTGGAGGACCTCGGCAAGGCCAAGAAGATCGTGGTCGACAAGGACAACTCCACCCTCGTGGAGGGCGCCGGCAAGTCGTCGGGGATCGAGGGCCGCATCAAGCAGATCCGGGCGCAGATCGAGGAGACGACCTCGGACTACGACCGCGAGAAGCTTCAGGAGCGGCTCGCCAAGCTGGCGGGCGGCGTGGCGGTGGTGAAGGTCGGCGCCGCCACCGAGACCGCGATGAAGGAGAAGAAGGCGCGGGTCGAGGACGCGCTCAACGCGACCCGGGCCGCGGTGGAAGAGGGCATCGTGCCGGGCGGCGGCGTGGCGCTGCTGCGGGCATCCAAGGCCATCGAGAAGCTCAAGCTGGAGGGTGACGAGAAGGTGGGCGCCAACATCGTGAAGCGGGCGCTCGAGGAGCCCATCCGGCAGATCGTCGAGAACGCGGGCCTCGAGGGCAGCGTGGTCGTGGAGAAGGTCAAGGCGGAGACGGTCCCCACCCGGGGCTTCGACGCCGAGACCCTCGCGTACGTGGACATGATCCAGGCCGGCATCATCGACCCCACCAAGGTCGAGCGGATCGCGCTGCAGAACGCGGCGTCGGTGGCCGGGCTGTTGCTGACGACGGAGGCGCTGGTCACCGACCTGCCGGAGGACAAGCCGGCGGCGGCCCCGCCGATGCCGCACGGCGACTTCTAGGCCGGCCGACGCCAGACCGGCTCACGCACGGCCCCTGTCCGAAAGAGCAGGGGCCGTGTCTCTTTTTCTCGACGTCTTGACCCGTTCTCGCGAGGTTGCCTAAACTTGGGCCGTCTGGTAGGGTTAACTGCTTTTCTGGACCATACGGGTTGATCCGAGGGGGTGACGCAACTGTATCCGTACGAGATTCTAGTGATCTTCGATCCGCGTCCGACCGACGAGGAGGTGGCGGCGCTCCTCACGCGCCTGCAGGACAACCTCAAGGGCCTGGGCGCCGACGTCGGCAAGGTCGAAAACTGGGGCAAGCGCCGGCTCACCTATGACATGCGGAAGCAGCGCGAGGGCACGTACGCGGTCATGGAGTGCTCGGCCGAGCCCACCGTCGTCAAGGAGTTCGAGCGACAGCTGCGGCTGAACGAGAACGTCCTCCGCTACATGACGACGCGGGTGCCGGTGCGCAAGCGCCAGCGCTCGGCGCCGAAGGTGGAGGTGGCGGTTCCGGAGGAGGCGGTCTGATGGCGAGCCTCAACAAGGTGTTCCTCATCGGGAACCTGACGCGTCCACCGGAGTTGCGCTACACCCCGAGCGGCACCGCGGTGTCCGATCTCCGGCTCGCCGTCAATCGCGCCTACACCACCCAGGGCGGCGAGAAGCGAGAAGAGACGTGCTTCCTGACCGTGGTGGTCTGGGGGAAGCAGGCGGAGACGTGTGGCGAGTACCTGGACAAGGGCAGCCCCATCATGGTGGAAGGCCGGCTCCAGACTCGGGACTGGGAAACAAAGGACGGACAGAAGCGCAGCGTCGTCGAGGTGGTCGCCGAGCGGGTGCAGTTCATGGGCCGGACCAAGAGTCCGGTGGCCCCGGGGGCGCCCGCCGAGGGCGGCGATACTATGCATGACGGGGACGACGAGGTCCCCTTCTAGGAGGAGTGAGCCATTCCGCCAGCATCGAAGCCCGTCAAGCGGCGCCGGTTCGGCCGGCGCAAGGTCTGCAAGTTCTGTGTGGACAAGGTGAGCCTCGTCGATTACAAGGACGTCCGGCGGCTGCGCGGCTTCGTCTCCGAGCGCGGCAAGATCACCCCGCGGCGCATTTCCGGGAGCTGCGCGCGCCATCAGCGCCAGCTCACGCGGGCCATCCGGCGCGCCCGGACGGTGGCGCTCGTCCCCTACACGGGTGAATAGGGAGCGTCCGCGATGAAGATCATCCTGCTCGACGACGTCCCCAAGCTGGGCCGGCGCGGCGAGGTGCGCGACGTGTCCGACGGCTACGCCCGCAATTTCCTCCTGCCCCACAAGCTCGCGCTCACCGCCACCGACGCGAACCTCAAGAACCTCGACGCGATCAAGGCCCGCCAGGAGAGCCAGGCGGCCAAGGCTCGCGCGGAGTCCGAGGGCCAGGCCCGCGCCATCGAGGGGCTCGCCTTCACCCAGGTGCGACAGGCCTCCGACGAGGGCAAGCTCTTCGGGTCGGTGGGCAAGGCGGACATCGCCGCTTTCCTCGCCCAGCACGGCATCGAGGTGGAGCGGCGGCGCATCATGCTCGACGAGCCCATCAAGACCCTCGGCGAGGTCACCGTGCCCATCCGGCTGCCCGCCGAGGTCACCGCGCAGCTGAAGGTCTCCGTCAGCCGGGAATAGCGTGGCCACGCTCGGCGAGCTGCTCACCTCCAAGATCCCCCCGCACAGCCTGGAGGCCGAGCGAGCGGTGCTCGGGGCCATTCTCCTCGAGCGCGAGAGCCTGCCCCGGGCGGTGGAGCTGCTCCGGGCGTCGGACTTCTACAAGGAAGGGCATCGGAAGATCTTCGACACGATGCTCACCCTCTTCGAGCGGAACGAGCCGGTGGACCTCGTCACGCTGTCGGAGGAGCTCAAGCGGCAGAACGAGCTCGAGGGTGTGGGCGGCCCCTCCGCTCTCGCCATGCTCGTGGAAGAGGCGGCCACCGCCGCGCACCTGATCGCTTACGGCGGCATCGTCCGGGAAAAGTCCCTCCTCCGCGATCTCATCCGCATCTGCAGCGATGTCATCTCCCAGAGCTTCGAGGGCGGCCAGGAGGTCGAGAAGCTCCTCGACGACGCCGAGCGGCTCATCTTCCAGGTTTCCGAGCGGCGCATGCAGGGGTCGGCGTTCCCCGTGCGGGCCATCCTGAAGGACACTTTCGAGCACATCGAGCGGCTCTACGAGCGCAAGGAGCACGTCACCGGGCTCGCCACCGGCTTCGGCCGGCTGGACGAGATGACCTCGGGGTTTCAGGCGAGCGACTTCATCATCATCGCGGGCCGGCCCTCCATGGGGAAGACCGCCTTCGCGCTCAACATTGCCAAGTACGCCGGCGTCGTGGACCACAAGCGCGTGCTCGTCCTGAGCCTCGAGATGTCGAAGGAGCAGCTCGTGCAGCGGCTCCTCTGCGCGGAGGCGCGGGTCGACTCGCACAAGGTGCGCACCGGCTACCTCGATCCCCGCGACTGGACCCGGATGACGCACGCCGCCGGCAAGCTGGCCGACGCCCCCATTTACATCGACGATTCGCCCGCCCTGTCCGTGCTGGAGGCCCGCGCCAAGGCGCGGCGCATGAAGGCCGAGCACGGGCTGGACCTCATCGTCATCGACTACCTCCAGCTCATGCGGGGGCGTAGTCCCGAGAACCGCCAGCAGGAGATCTCCGAGATCTCGCGCTCGCTCAAGGCGCTCGCCAAGGAGCTCTCGGTGCCGGTGGTGGCGCTGTCGCAGCTCTCGCGGGCGGTGGAAGCGCGCCAGTCGAAGGAGCCGCAGCTGTCCGACCTGCGCGAGTCGGGCGCCCTCGAGCAGGACGCCGACCTCATCCTGTTCCTGTACCGACCGGAGCGCTACGGCCTGGAGTCGCCCGACGGGGACCGGGTCGCCGACGTGATCATCGGCAAGCAGCGCAACGGCCCCACCGGCAAGGTGCAGGTGACGTTCATCCCCGAATACGCGTCCTTCGAGAACCTCGCGCCGCCCAGCCGCCAGATCCAGCCGGTCTAAGCCCTCCGAGCGCCGGCGGCCGCACTAGCCGTGTCATGACCAAGGTCGTCATCGTGGGAGCGGGGAAGGGCGGGCGCGCCCTTCTCGAGATGATCGTGGGCGATCCCACCGTGTCCATCGTGGGCGTCGCCGATGCCAACGCGTGGGCGCCCGGGCTGGAGCTGGCCCGCCGCCTGAACATCCCCGTCTCCACCGACTTCCGCGAGCTCGTGCGCGATCCCGGCCTCGATCTCATCATCGACGTGACCGGCAATCCGCAGGTGCACGGAGAGATCGATCGAATCAAGCCGTCGCGCACCGAGGTGATGGGCGGGTCCAGCGCGAAGTTCATGTGGGATCTGCTCGCCGAACGCAAGCGCTCCGAGGAGCTCGAGGATCGGTATTCTCTCATGCTGCGCGAGCTGCAGCGGCAGGCGGAGGGAGACTTCATCATCGGGCAGAACCCGAAGATGAAGGAGGTCGCCGAACTCATCGCCCGCGTGGCGCCCACTCCCACCACCGTGCTGATCCGCGGCGAGTCGGGCACCGGCAAGGAGCTGGTGGCCCGGGCCATCCACCGCTACTCCAACCTGCGCGACAAGCCGCTGGTGACGGTCAACTGCACGGCCCTCACGCCCTCCCTCATGGAGTCCGAGCTCTTCGGCCACAAGCGCGGCGCCTTCACGGGCGCGGTGGCGGACAAGGCCGGGCTCGTGGAGAAGGCCGACGGCGGCACCATCTTCCTGGACGAGATCGGTGACATGCCGCCCGAGATGCAGTCGAAGCTCCTGCGCGTCCTCCAGGCCGGCGAGATCAAGGCGGTAGGCGACTCCGTCACTCGCAAGGTCCGTGTGCGGGTGATCGCCGCGACCAACCGCGACCTCGAGCGGGCCATGGACGCGGGCGAGTTCCGCGCCGACCTCTTCTACCGCTTCAACACGTTCACCATCACGCTGTCTCCCCTGCGCGAGCGCGCCGAGGACATCCCCGTCCTCGCGTATCACTTCCTGCGCAAGGCGGAGGCGAAGGTGAACAAGAAGGTGGACCGCTTCTCGCCCGAGGCCCTGGACCTCCTCTCGCGCTATCCGTGGCCGGGCAATCTCCGCGAGCTGGAAAACGTGATCGAGCGCGCCGTCGTCCTGGCGTCCACTCGAGAGGTGGGTCTCGCGCACCTGCCGCTCTACCTGCAGCAAGAGGGCAGTCCCATCCGGATCGCCACCGAGGAAGGCTTCCTCGAGGCGAAGGAGCGGGCTATACAGCATTTCGAGCGCGAGGCGGTCACCCGGTTCCTGGCGGAGGCCCGGGGCAACATCTCGCTGGCGGCCAGGCAGGCGAGGATCACCCGCCGGAACTTTCATCGTCTGATCGCTAAATACTCAATTAATACTAAGATATACAAGACTGAGAATCACAAGTCCCAGTAGTGTGACCTAGAAGTCTCGCATCTATCCAGCCTTTTTAGCTCAATTAATCCCAAAGTTATAGATCAGCACTGCAGAAAGTGCCTTCTTAGCCATGTGAACTGTAAGACTCATCCCCGAGTAATATTGTCCCCCCGCTTTCGAATCAGGCTCAGCAATTTCAGTAGGTTGCCTGACTCACGCCCGATGGAACATCCCTTGCTCACGTATGGGCCAACACACCGACGAGGAGGCACCCGATGAGCACCCGTTGTCATTGCGGTTCGGACGTCCAGAATCAGTTCGATCATCTCGGCTGCATACAGTGTGGGGCGGCCTGCTGTCCCACCTGCTCTTCCCAGCTCGAGTCCGCCACGTACTGCGGCGCCTGCGCCGAGAGCATCCTCGAGGTGCCCTGGGACCCCGCGGCTCGCCCAAGCGCCGCCCTCGCGGGCTAGGTCGCTTCCATCACCCTCACCGCCGCCACGGAGGAATGACGCGCATGGAGAGCAAGGGAAGGGCGTTCCGAAGCCTGCTCCAGGACGAGCCGTATCTCTTCACCGGAGGCATCTACTCGCCGCTGGATGCCCAGATAGCCGAGCGGGCGGGCATGAAGTCAATCTATCTATCGGGCTACTCGGTGGCCATGCTCAACGGCTGGCCGGACATGGGCTTCCTGACCCAGACCGAGGTCACCCGGATCGCCTCGATGGTGGCGAGCGCCGTGGAGGTGCCCATCATCGCCGACGCCGACGACGGATACGGCAATGCCCTGTCCACCATGCGCACCGTGCAGGAGTTCGTGAAGACCGGCGTGGCCGGCCTCCACCTCGAGGACCAGCGCTTCCCGAAGCGCTGCGGCCACATCGCCGGCAAGACCATCGTCAGCCGCGAGGAGGCCATCGGGAAGTATCGCGCCGCCATCGACGAGCGGAACCGCCTCGACCGCGACTTCGTCATCATCGCGCGCACCGACGCCTTCGGCGCGGTGGGCGGGAGCATGGAGGAGGCCATCTGGCGGGGCCGCGCCTACGCCGATGCGGGGGTGGACCTGGTGTGGGCGGAGCTGTCCTCCTCCGACCGCGGGCCCGCCATCGAGTTCGCGCAGGCCATGCGGTCGTCACACCCCAAGCTCCCCCTCGCGTTCAACTATTCCTCGTCCTTCAAGTGGAACCGGGACGCCAACCCGCTCACTTTCCGTGAGCTGGGCGAGCTCGGGTACAAGTTCATCTTCATCACGCTGTTCGGCGCCCACGCCGCCATGTACTCGGTGTGGAACCACATGCACGAGCTGGTGAAGAACGAGGAGCAGGCGCAGTGGAACCTGGAGCGCCTCAAGGCGGGTCATCCCACCGAGAGCCACCACGTCATGGCGCGGGTGGCCCACTTCCAGGAGCTTGAGCGCCGCTACATCCCGGGCACCGAGGAGCGCCTCAAGGGCTCGGACGGATTCGGCGAAGGCCACTAGACGCGCCGCCGGAGCGCGCCGGGGGCGGAGGGGTCAGCCGCTGCCCCCGGCGTGCCGCGAGCGGAGCAGGCGTCTCGCGAGCAGGAAACCGAAGAAGACCAGCGCGGCCACGAGGACCAGCCCCTCGACGTTGTGCCCGAGGCGCCGCAGTTGCTCCACGTACTCCCCCAGCCCGTACCCGATGCCATAGCCCAGGCCGACCACGATCGGCACGTAGGTCACCGCGCCCAGCAGGTTGGCCACGAAGAAGCGCGAGAAGGGCATCCCCAGCGCGCCGGCGAGGGGGCCCGCCATGAAGCGCAGCCCGGGGACGAAGCGCGCGATGAACACCGCGAGGGCGCCCCGCCGAGTCACGAAGTCCTGCATCATGGCGAGCCGGTCCGGATGGCCGAGGAGCCAGGACGCGTGACGCTCCAGGCTGGTGCGACCCCAGCGGTGGCCGAGCCAGTAGCCGATGTTGTCGCCGCCCACCGCGCTGACGATGGCGATGACGAGCACGACGAGCAGGTGCAGCTCGCCGCGCCAGCACATGTAGCCGGCCAGCACCAGGATGGTCTCCTCGGGCACGGGCAGCCCGATGTTGCCGAGGACGACGAGGAGAAAGAGGGCGAGGTAGCCCCAGTGCGCGATCAGGTCGACCGGATCCACGATCAGGTGGTCCGCCGCCGGATCACGCTCACGCGGCCGTCCTCCTCGAGGATGGCGTAGCGGACGTCGGAGACGGAGACCACGCCCTCGCGGCGGAGGGCTGCCCGCAGCTCGCTGAGAGTCATCAGCTCGCGATGAAGATTGTCCATGCAGACGCGGCCATGGCGGATCAGCATGGTGGGCGTGCTCTCCACGAGACGCTGAACGCCACGGTGTCGCGACGACACCCAGGCTACCACGCCGTTGACGAGAAGCAGCACGATGGCCCCGAGGAGGCCGCCGCCCAGGGAGGCGTCGTTCCCGATGAGCGAGTTCTGGACGGCGTTGCTGATGATGAGGAGCACGACGAGGTCGAACGGCGAAAGCTGACCGAGCTGGCGCTTGCCGGCGACACGGAACGCGATCAGGAGGAACGCGTAGACCGCCACCGTTCGCAGCACCTTCTCGACGATCGAAATGTCCGGGATCAGGAGCTCCATGCCCACCTCCAGGCGGCCCGGATCCCTCTCCGGGCGTTCGTGAACCGCGCCGGGCACAACCCCGCGCGCGCGGGTAGTTTGACATGTCCGCGCCCGCCCCAGTACCCTCCGGCCATGATGGTCGTCCGCCGCCGCGCCCCGTGAAGCTCCACGCGCTCAAGCTGTTCTTCGTCGGGAAGCCGATCCCGACCGCGCAAGCCCGTCACGAGCGGCTCTCCAAGCGCGCGGCGCTTGCGGTCTTTGCGTCGGACGCGCTGTCCTCGGTGGCCTACGCCACCGAGGAGATCCTGCTCATCCTCATCCTCGCCGGGACCGCCGTCCTCGTTTACTCCATCCCCATCAGCGTCGCCATCGCCGTGCTCATCGCCATCGTAGTGAGCTCGTATCGGCAGACCATCCGCGCCTACCCGCAGGGCGGCGGCGCCTACATCGTCAGCAAGGACAACCTCGGCACGCTCGCCGGCCTCGTGGCCGGCGCCGCCCTCCTCATCGACTACGTCCTCACCGTCGCGGTGAGCGTGGCCGCGGGTATCGCCGCCCTGACCTCCGCGTTCCCGTCGCTGTTCGGGTACCGCGTCGTGCTCGGGGTGCTCTGCATCGCCGGCATCACCACCGCCAACCTGCGCGGGCTGCGCGAGTCCGGCAACCTGTTCGCCGCGCCCACCTACCTCTTCGTATTGAGCTTCGGGGGCATGCTCGGCTACGGCTTCGTCCGGTGGATGTTCGGGTGGGAGACGCCAACGCCGCCCTCGCGCGAGACGGTGGAGGCGAGCATGCAGGGCGTGAGCGTCTTCCTCATCCTGCGCGCCTTTGCCTCCGGGTGCACCGCGCTCACCGGCGTGGAGGCGGTGTCCGACGGGGTCGGCGCGTTCAAGCCCAACGAGGCGCGCAACGCGCGAGTGGTCCTGGTGTGGCTGGGCGCCATCCTCATCACCCTCTTCCTGGGCATCACGTTCCTCGCACATCACTATCACGTGGTGCCGCGCGAGCAGGAGACGGTGGTCTCCCAGCTCGCCCGCCAGATCTTCGGCGGCGGCCTCCTCTACTACGAGATCCAGGCCGTCACCATGCTCATCCTGATCCTTGCCGCCAACACGTCGTTCGCGGACTTCCCGCGCCTGGCGTTCTTCCTCGCCCGCGACGGCTTCATCCCCCGTCAGTTCGGCACCCGCGGCGATCGCCTCGTCTTCTCCAACGGCATCCTCATCCTGGGCGGGATGGCCGCCCTCCTCATCGTGATCTTCCGGGGCGACACCCACGCGCTCATCCCGCTGTACGCGGTGGGCGTCTTCATCTCGTTCACGCTCTCGCAGGCGAGCATGGTCCGGCGCTGGCTGGTGCGCCGCGACGAGGGCTGGTGGTGGCGCTGGTGGCTCAATGCGGTGGGCGCGACGGCGACGGGCCTCGTCATGCTCGTGATCGCCGCCACCAAGTTCACCCACGGCGCCTGGCTGGTGGTCCTCCTCATCCCCCTCCTCGTCGCCCTCTTCATCACCGTGCATCGACACTACGGCGACGTCGCGCATCAGCTGTCCATGGAGGGATACGACCCGCCGCCGCCCATCCAGAACACCGTGCTGGTGCTCGTCGGCGATCTCCACAAGGGCGTGGTGGCCGCGCTCCGCTACGGCCAGGCCATCTCGCCCACGGTGAAGGGCGTCTACGTCGAGCTGGATCCCGAGAAGACGCGCCGGCTGGAGGAGAAGTGGGGGAAGTGGGGCATGGGGATTCCCCTCGTCGTGCTCAACTCACCCTATCGCTCGCTACTGGGCCCCTTCCTCGACTACCTCGACCACCTGCTCGCCCTCGGGGACAACCACATGGTCACCATCATCATCCCCGAGTTCATCCCCAGCCGCTGGTGGCAGCACCTTCTCCACAACCAGACCGCGCTGCTCGTGAAGGGCGCCCTGCTTTTCCGCAAGCGGGTGGTGGTGGTGGACGTGCCCTTCCACCTCCGGGGCTGACCCCTCACGCGCCGCGGAAACGCGGCGGCCGACGCTCCGCGAGCGCCTGGACGCCCTCCGCGAAGTCGCGGGTGGCGAAGCACCTGAGCTGGGCGTCGACGGCGGCTTCGAGCTCGGCGTCAAGGCTCGAGTCGAGCCCCCGGTTCACCGCCGCCTTGGCGACGGCGAGGGCTCGAGCCGGTCCGTCGGCGAGCGTCCGGGCGAGGTCGGCGACGGCGGGCGCCAGGTCGGGGGGCATCACGACCTTGTTGACGAGGCCGATCCGGTGCGCCTCTGCCGCGTCGATCAGGGCGCCCGTCATCACCAACTCGGCGGCCTTGGCCAGCCCGACGAGACGGGGCAGGAGAAACATCCCGCCCATCGCGGGCACGCACCCGATGGTGATCCACCCCTCGCCGAAGCGCGCCTTCTCGGAGGCGATGCGGAGGTCGCAGGCGATCGCGATCTCGCAGCCGGCGCCCACCGCCGCGCCGTTGACGGCGGCGAGGACGGGTTTGTCCATGGCGCGGATGAGGCGCGGGACCCGCTGGAACGTCCCGTAGACGATCTCCTTCATCTCGGCCGGGGACATGGTGGGCAGCGCTTGGAGCAGGGCGAGGTCGCCCCCCGCGGAGAAGGCCGGCCCCGCGCCCGTGATCACCACCACGCGGGTGCCGGAATCGGCCGCCGCCTCCTCAAGACGGTCGCCGAGCGCGCGCATGGCCCCGAGGGTCAGGGCGTTCATGGCCTCCGGCCGGTTCAGCGTGAGGGTGCGGACGCCATCGACCTGGGCGACGAGGACGGGCTCGCTCATGGGGGCACCTCGCTCGCGGAGTTGGCCCCACCATAGCCCGCCTGGTGGGGGCGGGCAATGGCCGCTGCCCCCGCGCCTCTGGTACACTGACACGCTGCGATGGAAGCGCTGCTCGACGTTCCCGGCCCGCTCGATCTCGGACGCACCTTCTCGCGATTCCAGACGTGGGGCGACGACCCCGTCAACCGGCTGGCCGACGGCGTGCTCCGCCGCGCGGTCCGCGTGGGGACGCGGTGGCACGGCTACGAGCTGCGCTGGACGGGCGGCCCCGACGACGCGCGGGTCCTGGTGGCGGTGCCGGGCGGGCGGAGCCCGCGCGTTCTCGCCGCCGCGATGGCAGAAGCCCGGCGCATCTGCGGCGTCGACCTCGATCTCGACGCGTTTTACCGCGCGGCCAAGGCGGACCCGGTGCTCGCGGATCTGGCGACCCGCCTGCACGGCCTGCGACCCACGTTGATGCCGGAGCCCTTCGAGATGCTGGTCGGCGCGATCTGCGCCCAGCAGGTGAATCTCACTTTCGCCTTCGCGCTCCGCGCGGCCCTCGTGCGCCGTTTCGGCACGATCCTGCGCGTCGGCGGGGAGACCGTGTACACCTTCCCCGAGCCGGCCGCCCTCGCGCGGGCGCGCGTGCGCGAGCTGCGCGCCATGAAGTTCAGCGGGCGGAAGGCCGAGTACATCATCGGGTTGGCCCGCCGCGTGGACGACGGCGTCCTGGATCTCGCCGGCCTCGCCGCCCGCTCCAACGCGGAGGTCATCGAGGCTCTCACCGCGGTGCGGGGCCTCGGCCGGTGGACGGCGGAGTGGTTCCTCGCCCGCGGGCTGGGCCGCGGCGACGTGTGCCCTGCCGGCGACCTCGCCGTCCGGAAGGCGTTCGCGCACTACTACAACCGCGGGCGCGGGCTCAGCGACCGCGCCATCCGGCGGCGCGCCGCGCGGTGGGGAGAGCATCAGAACCTCGTCGTGCACTATCTTCTCGCCGGGCAGCGCCTGGCGCGCGTGAGCGCCGGAGGCGGCACATGACCATCAAGGGTCTTCTCCCCATCGTGGGCCAGGGCAATCCCGGCGAGCCGAAGGACGTCCATCTCGTCGGGCGGTACGCCGTCGGGGTGTCGTGGGCGGATGGGCACTCGAGCATCTATCCCTTCGATCGCCTGCGCCTGGACGATCCCGCCCTGGCCGGCCAGGACCCACCCGCCCTCACCGAGGCCATGACCTGGCCGCGGGAGATCAAGCGTCTCCCCGACGCGCTGCAGGTGGTCTGGTCGGAGGGTGGGGCGAGCGTCTATCCCTATGCCACGCTCCGCGGCCTCTGCCGCTGCGCGGGCTGCACGGGCGGACACTAGATGAGCACGGATCAGCCGCTTCTGGACCGTCTGGCCGGGCTTCCTCCCGTGCCGGTGTCGGACCTCGTGGCCATCTTCGAGCGCGCCGGGCTCGCCAAGGATCCGCTCCTCGCGGGTCTGGTCGGCGAGGACGAGGAAGGCCGCCCCGCCGTGCATCCGCTGGTGGCGGCGGTGCTCGAGCATCTCGGCCAGAAGCCCGAGGCGACCTGCTACGCGGCGCTGCTGGAAGCCCTCACGGGAATCTGGAACGCGGCGGTGCGCGGCGCGGTAGTGGCGCGGCTGCGCGCGGCGGGCCTGCCGCCGGACGATCTGCTCCTGCGCCTGCAGGCCCTGTCGCCCACCCTCGGCTTCCAGGCGGACAGCCGTGACGTCGCGCGGGCGTGGATGTCGGATCCGACCGCGCAGGACGCCGCCCTCGCCCAGCAGTGCATGGTGCGGCTCCTGCTCGCGCTTCGCGGCATGGCGGAGGCGCGCGCGCACACCCTCATCGAGTCCACGCCCAAGAAGGAGGACGTCTGATGTTCCACATGCACGAGAAGAACGCGGAGCGGAAGCGCTTGAACGGGCTGATGGCCAAGAGCCCCATGCGGGTTCCCGCCGCGTTCGGCGATCTGGGCAAGCAGGTCTTCGCCGACGGCGCGCTCAGCAAGAAGCACAAGGAGCTGACCGCGCTGGCCGTCGCCATCTCCCAGAACTGCTTCGACTGAATCGAGCACCGCGTGGAGGAGGTCCTCCACCTGGGCGCGAGCGACGCCGAGATCGCCGAGACCATGGACGTGGGCGTGCTGATGGGCGGTACCCTGGCGGTGAAGTCCGTCCGGCACGCCTTCGCGGTGCTGGACGCCATGAAGAAAGGAGCCTCGTGATGGCCACGATTCCCGACGAATTCAAGGACGTGCTGACCAAGAAGAAGGCCTTCGCCAGCCTCGCCACCGTGGGCGCGGACGGCGGGCCGCAGGTAACGCCGGTGTGGTTCGACTGGGACGGCACCCACCTGCGCTTCAACACCGCCAAGGGCCGGGTGAAGGACAAGAACATGCGGCGCACCCCCAAGGTAGCGCTGGCGATCATGGATCCCGACAACCCCTACCGGTATTTGCAGATCCGGGGCCGCATCGTCGAGACCACGGAGTCGGGCGCCGACGCCCACATCGACTCGCTGGCCAAGAAGTACATGGGCGTCGACAAGTATCCGCACCGGAAGCCCGGCGAGGTCCGGGTGATCTACAGGGTCGTGCCCGAGCGCGTCCAGACCATGGGCTAGGGGACCGTCCCGCGGTGATCGCCCTCGAGTCGGTGTCCAAGGGGTACGGGGGCCAGGGGCTCTTCGCCGACTGCTCGTGGCGGGTGGGACGCGGGGAGCGCATCGGCCTCGTCGGCCCCAACGGCGCGGGCAAGACCACGCTCTGCCGCATCCTGGCGGGCGTGGAGGAGCCCGACACGGGCCGCGTTCACCTCGACAGCGGCGTGACCGTGGGCTATCTCCCCCAGGAAGTGGCCACCGGCATGACCCGAACGGTGCTCGCCGAGGCCCTGTCGGGCTACGACCGGGTGTGGGAGCTCGAGGCCGAGCTCGAGCGCCTCGCCGAGGCCATGGCCGGCCCCGACGCCGATCCCGCCCTGATCGAGCGCTACGGCGAGGTGCAGCACCGCTTCGAGGCCCTCGGCGGCTATCGCCTCGAGGCCGAGGCCAAGATGATCCTCGGGGGCCTGGGCTTCGCCTCCGACGGCCTGCATCGGCCGCTCAGCGAATTCTCCGGGGGCTGGCGGATGCGCGCGGCCCTCGCTCGGCTGCTCCTCCTGCGGCCGGACCTCCTGCTGCTCGACGAGCCGACCAACCATCTCGACCTCGAGTCCCTCGGCTGGCTCGAGAACTTCCTCGCCTCGTACGACGGGACGGTCGTGATCGTCTCCCACGACCGGTACTTCCTCAACCGCATGGTCACCTCGATCGCCGACGTCGTGGGCGGAACGGTCGACCTCTACCCCGGCGATTACGACCACTACCTGGTCGAGCGGGAGGCGCGCCGCGCTCTGACCGAGGCGCGCGCCCGAAACCAGGCCAAGCGCATCGAAGAGATCGAGCGCTTCATCGAGCGCTTCCGCTACAAGGCGTCCAAGGCCCGCCAGGTGCAGAGCCGCATCAAGATGCTGGAGAAGGTCGAGCGGATCGAGGTGGACTCCGCCGCCCGGCACATTCACTTCAAGTTCCCGCAGCCACCCCGAACGGGCCGGGTCGTCCAGCGCCTCGCCGGCGTGCACAAGGCCTATGGCGACAACGTGGTCTACGCAGGCGTGGACTTCAGCGCCGAGCGGGGCGAGCGTATCGCCCTCGTCGGGATCAACGGCGCGGGCAAGTCGACGCTCCTCAAGATGCTCGCCGGGGTCCTGCCCTTCGACGCGGGTGACCGCACGCTGGGCGCCCACGTGGAGGTGCACTACTACGCCCAGCATCAGCTGGACGCGCTCGATCCCACCCGCACCGTGCTGGAGGAGATCGAGGCGGCCGCGCCCGAGGCCACCCACACCCGCCTCCGGACCATCCTGGGCTCGTTCCTGTTCAGCGGCGACACGGTGGACAAGCGGGTCGCCGTGCTGTCGGGCGGGGAGAAGGCGCGGCTCGCGCTGGCCAAGATGCTGGTGCGGCCGGCCGCGCTCCTGTGCATGGACGAGCCGACGAACCACCTCGACCTCGCCTCCAAGGAGGTCCTGGAGGAGGCGCTCGGCGGATTCACCGGCACCATCGTGTTCATCTCCCACGACCGGTACTTCATCAACCGTATCGCCACGCGGGTGGTGGAAGTGGACCGCGGCCGGCTCACCGACTACCTGGGCGACTACGACGACTATCTCGGGGCGAAGGCGGGCGCGGAGGCGGCGGCGCCTTCCCCGGCTCCCGCACCCCCGAGCCCTCCGCCCGTCCCGCGCGCGCCCGCCCGCGCGGACGAGCGGGTGCGGCCCCCCGCGGCTCGCGTCCGCGGCGAGGGGGGCGGCGCGAAGGCCGATCGGCGCGCGCTCGAGCGCGAGGTCAAGGCCATCCGCGAGCGGCTGGGCGCGGTCGAGCGACAGATCGCCGAGGTGGAAACCAGGCTCGCCGACATCGGCCTCTCGCTCGCCGACCCGGACCTCTATCGCGACGGCGCCCGCGCTCGGGAGATCGCCGAGTCGCGGCGCCAGGCCGAGGAGCAGGTCGCGTGGCTCATGAAGGAGTGGGAAGAGCTCTCCGAGCGGCTGTCCACCGTCGAGCGGGGCTAGGGGCGGATGGCGGAGCCCCGCTTCGTTCCCGAGGTCGGCGAGGCCGTGCTGCGGCGGGAGAAGGCCCGGGCCCGCGAGCTTCGCGCGTCGGGCTGGTGGAAGCGCCGCATCGCGGAGGGCGTCTGCCACTACTGCCGCGCCCGGGTGGGGGCGCGCGGGCTCACCGCCGACCACCTCGTCCCGCTGATCCGCGGCGGCCGCTCGGTGCGGGGCAACATGGTCCCGTCTTGCAAGCCATGCAACAACCGCAAGCGCTCGTTCCTGCCGTGGGAGTGGGAGGAGTACCTCCA
>Ga0075421_100000267_pt1 | contig 51036 bp, 56 predicted proteins | sample SoiMetdeltSBSDD5_FD_75292 | JGI IMG/M metagenome (GOLD analysis project Ga0075421, IMG submission 75292) | Bulk soil microbial communities from a Populus tree surrounding site in Tennessee, USA - Soil MetaG P. deltoides SBSDD5 | ecosystem: Environmental > Terrestrial > Soil > Tree plantation... | reverse complement strand
CCTAGGGCGGCGACTACTTCGCGTCGGCCTTGCGCTTCTGCAGCCGCTCCTCGAGGGAGCGGAGGCGGTCGCGCAGGGCCGACACCTCCTCGCGCAGCTTCTCAGCCTCCGCGTCCGCGCCGTCGCGCTTGACCTCATTGGTCTCGCGCTTCGCCTCACCCTCGCGCTTGGTGTCGCCCGTCGCCGTCGGGCTCGCGCCGACCGGTCCCCAGCCTGCACGCGCCGACCATTCTCGGAACACGCGCTCCATGTCGCGCTGACTCGAGACGAACCCCTCCAGACTCGAGCGCATCGTGCGCTGCACGAAGTCCTGCCAGGCTTCGCCGTGCTTGATCAGCTGGTGGAGGAACGCCGACGGTAGATTCGCGCGGCGGTTTCGCTCGTTTTCGAGGATGATCTGCGTCAGCGTCACCGACGTGAGGTCTTCGCCGCTGGTGGCGTCGACGACGGAGATCTCGCGGCCCGCGCGAATCATCTCCTCGATCTCTTCCAGCGTGACGTAGCGGCTCTCCTGGGTGTCGTAGAGCTTGCGGTTCGAGTACCGCTTGATGACGTACGCCATGATTGCGCGCGAGTCTAACACTGCGCGTCAAGCGTGCCAATAACCGTCATGCTAGACTCGGCCCTCTCAGTTTTCCGCAGGAGGCATTTCCGATGAGGCTCAAGGGTCGCACCGCGCTCGTCACCGGTGGCAGCCGTGGAATCGGACGCGCCATCGCGCTCGCGCTCGCTGAGGAAGGCGCCGACGTCGCGGTGAATTATGTGTCGAGCGAGGGACCGGCGCGTGACGTCGTGGAGAACATCAAGAAGATGGGGCGCCACGCCATGCTGGCGCAGGCCGACGTGGGCGATTATCCGGACACGTTCCGGATGGCCCAGGAGGTCCTGAAGGAATTCAGGCATCTCGACATCCTCGTCAACAACGCGGGCATCAATTCGGACAAGAGCTTCGTGAAGATGGACCACGCCTCGTGGCGCAAGGTCCTCAGCATCAATCTCGACGGTGTCTTCAACTGCACGAAGGTCTTCATCGATCAGATGCTCAAGCAGAACTACGGCCGCATCGTGAACATCACGTCCGTCATCGGCCAGATCGGCAACTTCGGCCAGGCGAACTACGCAGCGTCGAAGGCCGGCGTGGCCGCGTTCACGAAGTCGCTCGCCAAGGAGCTCGCCGGCAAGGGCATCACCATGAACGCGGTGGCACCGGGGTTCATCGAGACCGAGATGGTGGAAGGTATTCCGGAGAAAGTCCGCCAGCGGCTGCTCGACCAGATCCCCCTGAAGCGCTTCGGCCGCGCGGAGGAGGTGGCCCGCTCGGTGGTCTTCATCTGTTCCGCCGACGGCGATTACATCACCGGGGCCGAGCTCTCGATCAACGGGGGTCTGCTGATGTAGCGTCGGACCGAGGCGCGTCACGGCTCCGCCGGGGCGCGCCGAGCGTTGGAGGTATGGGGGCCATTTCGCGGCCCCCTCTAGAAACAGATCCAGCCGTGGCGCGTCGGAGTGCAGCGTACCGGCGGGAAGGCGCTGAGATACGCGCGCTGGGCCGCCAGCCGCGCCTGCTCGACTTCGCGGGCGCTCCGCACGGCGTCCTCCAGGCTGATGGCGATGAACTCGCGCATGTCCCCGCTGAGAGCCCCCGGCCCGCGAAGCACGCGCAGCGCGCGCTCGAGCTGAGCCTGGAAGCGCGGCATGCGCGCCACGTCCCCGAAGCGGGCGAGGAATCCGGCGGCGGCCTCGTCCTCCTGCTGCTGGATGGCGACGAGGCCGCGATAGAGCAGCGCGGTCCCTTCGGCAGGCGCGCGGGCGAGGACTTCGTCCAGCGTCAGGGCGGCATCGGGCAACGCGCCGGCCTTGTAGAGGGCGATGCCGAGTCCAAGCCGCGCGTCGAGTCGGCCGGGATGCTCGGCCAGCGTGGCCTGGAAGAGATGGATGGCTTCGTTGTACTGGCCGGCGTACAGCGCCTGCTCGCCGCGCCGCTGCGCGGTCGCGCACGCGGCCAGGCCGAGGCACACGAGGACGAGAAGCGCGTCGCGCACCGCCCGCATGACGCCACTCTACCGCGGTCGACCGCGGGCGTCAGCGCTACGTGCGGCGGACCAGCGCCTTTCCGAGCATGGCGAGCGACAGCGCCCCCCACAGCGACACCGCCTGCGCCGCCCAGGCGAACGGCTGCAAGGCCAGATTGGTCATCGCCGCGGCGGCGCGCGTCTGCGGCTCGTAGACGACGCGCGTCTTCGACGGCATGACCCACGCCTCGCCGGAGAGTACCTCGTCGCCATGCTGGTTCACACACACCGTCTGGATGCGAATGCGGTTGCGGTCGCGGATCACCTCGATGATTTCCGCGCGCGCGGTGATAGTGTCACCGCTCTTCACCGGCTTCACGAACTTGAGCGACTGCGACAGATAGATGGCGCCCGGGCCCGGGAGCTGCGTACCGATGACGGCCGAGATGAGTCCGGCCGTGAAGATGCCCGGAGCGATCGGCTTCTTGAACGGCGTGGTGGCGGCGTAGGCGGGATCGCTGTGGACGGGATTGTAATCCCCCACGGCGTCCACGAAGGCCGCGATGTCGTCGTCCTCGACCACCCGTGTGATCTCGGCGCGATCCCCGGGGCTCAGATCCGCGATCGTCCTTCCGATCATGTTCGCTCCTTGCCGTCGAGGCGCTTGAGGATCGCTCCGAGCGTGTCCTCCATGCGCTCGAGCCGCTCCTCGAGCTCGACGATCTGCTTGGCCACGGCCGTGAGCTGGGTCCGGGACGCGACGTTGAGCGTGGCCAGCGCCTGCTCGATCTGCTGCTCGGCGCTCTTCTTCATCGGCGCGGCCGCCACCAGCCACTGGTCGAGGTAGCGGCCCATCATCCCGGCGTAGGCGTCGGTATTCATCACCTGCCCGAGCGCCCTCGACCACGCCTCGATCCACTGATCGAGGAACTGCTTCCACTGCGCGGCCAGATCCGGGGTGACCGGCGTCTGCGCGAAGAGCCGCGCCCACTGCTCGAGCCCCTGGTTCAGCACCGGGCGCCAAAAGGCCGTCGGATCCGTCGGTGGCGGCGTCTGCGTCTGCGTCACCATGCGCGCCCACGCCGCGGCCGATTCCTCGAACTGCCTGCGCCACATCTCGAAGAGCGGGTTGGTGGTGGCCGCGTCAGCCATGTTGTCCTCCTACGAGCGCGACGCCAGCCAGCCGGAGACCTTCGGCCAGCAGTGCAATGAGGCGCCCCGACCGGCGATGAGCGAGATGTGACCGCCGGGCAGCTCCACGTATTCCTTGTCCCGACTGGAGACCACGTCGAGCAAGGCGCGCACGCAGGCCGGCGGCGCGATGTAGTCTTCGTGGGCGCCGACGACGAACACCGGACACGAGATCGAGCCGAGACGCGCTGGTCGGCCGCCGAAGACTGCCGCCCCGCGAAAGAGCTTGTTGTCCTGGTAGAAGTCACCGACCCACTGCCGGAAGAACTCGCCGGGGAAGGCGACGTACTCGTTGGCCCACTTGTTGAGCGCGTTGAACCCCTCGACGTACTTGTCGTTCCACAGGTTCCACCAGAGATTCAGGTTGGTGGAGAGGTCCATCGTCGGCTTCAGGAGCTTGAATCCCGCCTTCACCATGTCTGCCGGCACCGCGCCCACTGTGTCGACGAAGCGATCGACGTTGAAGTACTTCTTGTCGAGCCACAGGCCGAAGAGACCGATCTTGGAGAAATCGATGGGGCCGGCCATGTTGATCAGGTTCTTCACAGGCACTTCGGGATGCGAGGCGATGAACGAGACCGACAGCGGGGCGCCCATACAGTAACCGAGAACGGAGAGGTCCTCGGCGCCCGACGACTCGAGCACCTTCTGCGTCATGCGCGGCAGGATGTTCGTCACGCAGCGCTCGAACGACAGATCGTTGTCCTCGGGGCCGAAGACGCCCCAGTCCAGCAGGTAGAAATCGAACCCTTCGCGCGTCATGTGCTCCACGAACGACCCGCCCGGCATGAGATCGAAGATGTACGGCCGGCTGATGCCGAGATTCGGAACGAACAGGAGCGGCGTGCGATGCGTGCGCTTCGACTGGTAGCGATAGAGGCGGGACTTGTTGCTCTTGTAGATCTCCACCCGCGGGGTCTGGCCGACTTTCGGCTCGGTCGGGCTCGCCACCATGGCGTGCAGGTTTTGCATCCGTCTCAGGTGTCGCTCGAGCTCCTCCTGCCAGCGGCGCACCACTTCCGGCGAGGGATCCGGCCCGTGACCGTTGCCGTAGCCGTGCGTGAAGCGCTCGACCACATCCGCAAACCGTTCCTGGCCCATCCGACGGAACCTCCTGAGTGAGGCGTCGTCTCAGTATCTCATCGGTGACGCTGAGCGCCATGGGCTTTTTCGCGGTGCGTCACGTCCCCTCCGCCAGACCTCACATCGAGAACATGGACCCGAGCTTCATGGCCAGGCCCATGTCGCCCTTGACCTTCAGCTTCCCCGACATGAACAGCATCTGTCCCGACTGCTTGCCGGACAGCATGTCGAGCCAGTCCTGGCCGGCGATCTGGAGCGTCAGATGCGGGTTGGTGGCCGGGCCCGGATTCACGGTGCAGGTCCCGTCCTTGATGACCGCATGCCAAGTGCCGCCGCCCTCGCCGCTGACGTCGTACTGGATCGTCGCGTTCGCGCCGGCCGCCTTGTCCGGGCGGAACCGGCCACTCATGACATCGAAGGTCTCTTTCACTGTCGGCATCGTCCGTCCTCCTTATTTAGAACGTGAACAGATCCATCCCGCCCGTCACGGGGATCACCGCGCCCGTGATGTACCGGGCGCGCTCGGAGCACAGAAACGCGATCGCATGGGCGACGTCCTCGGGCTCCCCCTCCTTCTGCATCGCCACCCGCTTCACCATCCGGTCGTAGAGCGGCGACAGCGATGCGTTCGGCGCGATGATCCCGGGGGCGACGGCATTGCACGTGACGTTGTGGCGCGCGCCCTCGAGCGCCACCGATTTCGCGAAGCCGACCACGCCGAGCTTCGACGTGGAATAGGCCGTTTGGCCGAAGCCGCCCATGAGACCGGCAATCGAAGCCATGCACACGATGCGCCCCCAGCGACGCTCCCGCATGCCGGGAAAGACCGCCCGCGTCACCTTGAACGTCCCCGTCAGGTTCACCGAGAGGTTGAACTCCCAGTCCTCGTCGCGCATGTCCTTCAGCTGGCCCACCGTGTAAATCATGCCCGCGTTGTTGACACAGATGTCGACGGGGCCAAGATCCCTCTCGATGCGGGCGACCACGTCCTGCACTCGCGCGGTGTCGCGGATGTCGCACTCGTAGCCGCGCGCCGTCGCCCCCGTCCCGGTGATGTCCTTGGCCGCCGCCTCGGCGCCCACGGCGTTCAGATCCACGATGGCGACCTTGCAGCCTTCGGCCGCGAGGATTTCCGCGTCGGCCCGGCCGATGCTGCGCGCGGCACCGGTGACGAGCGCCACTTTGCCGCGGATGCCGAGATCCATCGTTACTTCCCCTTGAAGTGCGGCTCGCGCTTGGCGAAGAAGGCCTGGATGCCTTCGGACGCGTCCTCGCTCCGCAGCGTCGGCAGGAACTGCTCGAGTTCGATGTCGATCGACTTCGCCATCGGCGCCTCCAGTCCCTCGTCGACGGCTCGGATGATGGCCGCCATGGCCAGCGGCGCGCGCCCGCCGAGCTGGCGAGCGAGCGCCTTCGCGTCGTTCAACGTCTCGCCTTCCTTCGAGAGCCGGTTGACGAGGCCGAGCGCGAGACACTCGGCGGCCGGGATCTGCGTGCCCAGCAGCAGGTATTCCAGCGCCTTCGTGCGTCCGACGAGCCGTGGCAAGCGCTGCGTGCCGCCGTAGCCGGGGATGATACCGAGGTTCGACTCGGTCTGTCCCATCCGCGCCGACTCCTTCATCAGGCGGAGGTGGCAGGCCATCGCGATCTCCATACCGCCGCCCATCGCGTGGCCGTTGATCGCGGCGATGACCGGCTTGGGAAACCGCTCGAGCTTCCGCATCACGCTGTTGCCGAAGCGGATGAACTGCTCGACGTCACCGCCCGAGAATGCGGACGCGAGATCTGCGCCGCCGCAGAAGATCTTGTCACCGGCCCCGGTGACGATGACCGCCCGCACGGAGTCGTCGCTCTGCACGGCGTTCAGCGCCGCGTTCACCTCGGTGATCAGCTGCTCGCTGATGGCGTTGGCGGGCGGCCGGTTGAGCGTGATGAGCGCGTACGTTTCCTCGCGCCCGAGCGTGATCGTCTCAAACCCCATCGTCTGTGACTCCTTTGAGGAAGATGTTCGCGACCGGCTCCGCGGCGTCGGCGAGACGGTAACCGCGCTTGCCGAGCACCCACGACGTCGTGACCTGGTCCATGGCGCCGAACAGCATCTTGGTCGCGATCTTGACTGGAAGGTCTCGCCGGAACACGCCGCCGGCGACGCCCTCGTGCAGGATCGAGCCGATCAGCTCGAAATACGCGGAGATCTCGTGCGCGGAGGCCCCGCGGAAGAACTTCTGTCCCTGGCGCAGCTCCACCTGCACGACCTCCGCCATGTCCGGACTGGCCTCCAGCACCTCGAAGTGGAGCCGCACCAGCCGCCGGATCTTGGCCTCCGGTCGCGGCTCGCGCGCGATCTCCGTCCGCAGCGCGCTCACGAATGCGGCCATCTTCTCGCGGAAGAGGGTGACGAGGATCTCGTCCTTGGTCTTGAAGTAGAGATAGATCGTGCCGCTGGCGATGCCGGCCTCGCGCGCGATGTCCGACACGCGCGAGTTGTAAAAGCCGTTGCGCGCGAATACGCGCACGGCGGCGTCGATGATCTGTTGAGGCTTGTCGGGGTCGCGCATGGCGCTCACTGAACCGCGGTTCATTCTACGGGTGCCCGTGAAACGCTGTCAACGCATGCTACAGTCCGCGCATGCGGATCAAGCACCGGATCGGCGTCATGCCGGGCCCCTGGCCCGCCGGTCCGGAGGGGCCGGACTTCCTCTGGAAGCTCGTGGCCCTCTGCGAGCGCACCGAGATCGACTCGCTCTGGCTGTCCGAGCGGCTGTCGGCCCCGCTGCCGGTGCCGGAACCGATGACCACGCTGGCCGCGGTGGCCGCGCGCACAACGCGGCTGAAGTTCGGTCCCAGTGTCTTCGTGACGCCGTTCCGCACCCCGGTCATGGCCGCCCGCGAGATCGCGATGATCGACTATCTGTCCGGGGGTCGCATGTTGCCGGCCTTTGGTATCGGCGTCGAGCAGGAGCGGGAGTTCCTGGCCGCCGGCGTGCCCTTCAAGGAGCGCGGCCGGCGGACGGACGAGGCGATCGCCATCATGCGCCGCTGCTGGAGCGACAACGAGGTGACGTTCGAGGGCGAGTTCTGGCGACTCGACCGGATCACCGTGCTGCCCAAGCCCGTGCAGCAGCCGATGCCGCTATGGATCGGCGGCAACAGCGAAGCGGCCATGCGCCGGGCCGGCCGGCTCGGCGACGGCTGGATACCGTCCTTCATCCCGCCCGCGCGCTTCGCCGCCGGCGTGAAGCAGACGCAGCGCTTCGCCGCCGAGGCGGGCCGCGAGGTGCCGGCGGATCACTTCGGCGTGCTGATCAATTTCTGCTTCGCCGAGGACCGCGAGGCTGCGCGCCGCCTCGCCGGCCCGTACATCCCGCGCGGCCGAGTGGACGACGCGTCCCTCGAGGCCTGCACCGCCTTCGGACCGCCGGCGCTGCTGGGCGAGCGAATCGAGGAATACGTTGCCGGCGGCGCGTCGAAGTTCATCGTGCGGCCGATGTGCGCATCCGAGCGGATGCTCGAGCAGCTCGCCCGCCTGGCGGACGAGGTGGTGCCGCCCTTCCACCAACGCTGATCCGGCTCGCGCGACTCAGGACTTGAGGATCTCGACCAGCAGCTCGGGATCGATGTTGCCGCCGGAGAGGATCACGCCGACACGCGCGCCGCGCTCGAGGGGCAGGCGCCCCGACAGCACGGCGGCGGCGCCGACCGCTCCCGTCGGCTCGGTGACGATGTGCGCGCGCAGCGCGAGAAAACGCACGGCCGCCCGCACCTCGTCGTCGCTCACCAGCGCGATGTCGGTGATGCGCTCCCTGACGATCGGGAAGGTCAGCGCGCCGGGCGTGGTGAGGCGGATGCCGTCCGCAATGGTCGGCGGCGGCGGGATGCTGACACGCTCGCCCTTCCGCAGTGACAGGAAGGTGTCGTTCGCGGTCTCCGTCTCGACGCCGAAGATCGCGAGGCCGGGAATGAGGCCGCGGGCGACGGTGGCACAGCCCGCCATGAGGCCGCCGCCGCCGACGGGAGCGATCAGCGCGTCGAGCGACGGCACGTCCTGAAACAGCTCCAGGGCGGCCGTGCCCTGCCCGGCCATGATCGCGTAGTCGTCGTACGGCGGCACCATCACCCGGTTCGTCTCGGCCGCGACCCTGCGGGCGACGGCCTCGCGATCGTCGCGGTGACGGTCGTAGAAGACGACGTCGGCGCCGTAATTCCGCGTGGCCTCGAGCTTCAGCCGCGGCGCGTCGTTCGGCATGCAGATGACGGCCGTGGTGCCGACCAGGCGGGCCGCCAGCGCGACGCCCTGGGCATGGTTCCCCGACGAGAACGCCACCACGCCGCGCCCGCGCTCCTCGGCACTCAGCGTCAGCAGCTTGTTGAGCGCGCCGCGGATCTTGAAGGCGCCGGCGCGCTGAAGGTTCTCACACTTGAAGAAGACCTGATAGCCGCTGGCGTCGTCCACCGACTGGCACGACACGACCGGTGTGCGATGAATCCGATGGAGAAGCCGCCGCGCCGCCGCCTGGACGTCGTCGATCGAGAATCGCTCGCCCATGCGCGCCGATTATGCCCGATCGGCGCCGGCGGTGGCAACCACGTGTGTCATACTGTGCGCCATGCACCGGCTCGGCGCTGCACTGCTCGCCGCGGTGATCACGGTGGGCGGATGCTCGGTCGTCTCCGTCGATCTCACCCCGCGTATCAAGCCGCTCGAGGAAGAGACGGTCGAGGGACGCGGCACCGCGAAGATCTTGCTGACCGACATATCTGGCTTCATCAGCGATGATCCGCCGTCGTCGGGATTGGGGCTCGGGCCGTCGTCGCCGCGCGTGCCGCTACTCGTACGCCTTCGCGAAGAGCTGAAGAAGGCCGGCGACGACAAGGACGTGCGCGCGCTCGTGGTGCGGCTGAACACGCCGGGCGGGACCGTCACCGCCTCCGACATCATCTATCGCGAGCTGATGCTCTTCCGTGAGCGCACGAAGGTACCGGTGGTGGCCGTGATGATGGACGTCGCCGCCTCTGGTGGTTATTACATCGCGCTCGCGGCCGATATGATCGTCGCCCATCCCACCACGGTGACCGGCTCGATCGGCACCATCATGCTCACCGCGAATGTCGAAGGCCTCATGCAGAAGCTCGGTGTCGCCGCCAACACCATCAAGTCGGCCGAGCACAAGGATATGGGAAGCCCGTTCCGCTCGCTCACGGTCGAAGAGCGACAGATCTTCCAGTCGGTCATCGACGAGCTGCAGCGGCAGTTCGTGGGCAAGGTCGTGGAGCGTCGCAAGATTCCGGCCGACATCGCACGCGGATTGGCCGACGGCCGGATCTACACCGCCCAGCAGGCGCTGGGACATCGGCTCGTGGACACCATCGGCTACGTCCCCGACGCCATCGCCGCCGCCCGGCGTGCGGCGGGAACGACCGACGCCAAGGTCATCGTCTACAAGCGCCCACGGCAATACCGCGCCACGTATTATGCCGAGGCCAGGAGCGAGGCATCGACGCTGGATAGTGTGGCGCACCTCGCCGCCGTCGCGGGCGCCGGCCCGAAATTCCTCTATCTCTGGGCCCCCTGACCGCTGGCACAGCCGTTGCTGCTCCTGGCCGAGGTATGAGTATTCAACGCACCTCCCCAACGCTCAGCACCGCGGACGTCCTCGACCGCGTGCTCGACAAGGGCCTCGTGATCGACGCGGAGATCCGCATCGCCGTGGCCGGGATCGAGCTGGTGACCGTGAACGCGCACGTGAAGATCGCGTCGTTCGCGACGTGGGACCGTCATGTGGCGATGCAGGAGCGCCGCCGGATCCGGAGCCACGAGCCCGCCCTCCCGCCGTCGTCCGAAAACCATCGCGTGCGGCTCCGTTGCGAGGACGGCTGCACGTTCGAGCGCCGCGCCTCGACGCTCGTCATCCGCGACGGGCGTTTCGCGCGCCAGCGCTGCGCGGTCAACGCTCGCCGCCGCTGCGCGGTGACCGTCGTCTGATCGTGCGTTTGACAGCGTCGGCCTCGCGGTCCTAGACTCCGCGCCAATCACGGCTCCGGCCGCTGCGCCGGACGAAGGAGCGCGACGATGCCCACCCTTTCTCGACGTCATTTCCTCGCCGGCGCCGCCGGCGCCGCTGGCGCCGCGCTGCTCACGCGCGCGCCCGCCGCGGTGGGCCAGCAGGTGCGGGAGCTCCATGTGTGGCACACCGAGGTGGATCCGACCACGGTCAAGACGATTCAGGAGACGAGCATTGCGGAGTTCGAGCGGACGCACCCGGGCTTCAAGGTGCGGCAGCAGGCGCTCGGCTGGGGCGATCTCAACACGAAGCTCCTGTCCTCGCTGGCCGCGGGCAGTCCCCCGGACCTGACGCAGCTGAACCCGTTCATGACCGCCTCGCTCTACGTCAAGAACCTGCTGCGCCCGATGGACGAGCTGATCCGCGCCCTCGGCGAGAGCGACATCCACGAGGCGACGCTGAGGCTGCAGTACTTCGACGGCAAGTACTACGGCATCACTCACGCCATGGGCGCCACCTACTTCTGCGAGCGGCGGGACCTCCGCGAGAAGAAGGGCCTCAAGCCGCCGGAGACGTTCGACGACATGCTGAAGCTCTGCGCCGCTCTGACGGAGAGCGGCCGCATGGCGTTCCAGATGCCCGGCGAGAAGCTCTACATGGGCTTCGTGCACCCGGCCGAGCTGCTCGCGTCCAACGCCGGCACCTGGGTGGACGCCAAGACCTGGCGGCCGCAGTTCACCGGCAGGTCCTGGCTCGAGATCCTCGGATATCTCCAGGCGCTGAACAAGTTCCAGCCCGCCGGCTGGTCGGGACAGAAGTACCTCGACACGCAGGCGGCCCTCGCCACCGGCAAGATCGCGATGTCCTATCTCTCGGGCGCCCGCGCCATCGGCTACATCGAGAAGTACGCGCCGGAGACCATGCGCGACCCCGAGCACTTCGCGCCGCTGTTGCGCCCGCGCGGGCCGTCCGGCAAGCTCGGCACCACCACGCTCGACGGCGAGAACTGGGCCGTGTTCACCCAGTCGAAGTACCCGAACGAGGCCTTCGAGTTCCTGCGGCTCTTCTACAAGAAAGAGCACTACCTCGCGTACTGCCACACCGTGCCGATCCACCTCACGCCGATCTTCAAGTCCATGCTGAGCGATCCGGCGTACCTGGGGAACGAGCGCATCAAGAAGTGGCGGCCGTGGCACGACACGATGCTGACGGCTCTCCAGCAGAAACGGCTGCTGCCGCTCGGCTTCACCCGACCGGACGATAACCTGCTGCCCTTCCTCGCCGAGCTCGACGGCTCGTCGATCGTGGCGGACATGGTGGTGGAGGTGATGGTCGGCGGCAAGAATCCGAAGGCGGAGGCCGAGCGCGCCCAGAAGCGCGCGGAGGAGCTGCTCACGCAGCTCGGCCACAAGCGCTGGTCGTAAGCCGCATCGGGGATCGGGGCGAGTGAGGAAGAGCGCGCTCGCCGGCTGGTTGCTCCTCGCCCCCTCCCTTGCCCTGCTCGGCGGGCTCGTCCTCTTTCCCATCCTCTACAACGCCTGGCTGAGCCTGTTCGACAAGCACGCGTTCCTCCCCGTGCAGTCGTTCGTGGGGCTCAAGCACTACGTCTACTTCGCGCACGACGAGGAGTTCTGGAACAGCTTCCGCCACGGGCTCATCTATGCGGCGGCCACGCTCGTGCTGCAGCTGGCCGTCGGCATTCCGGCCGCGCTGCTGCTGAACGAGGGCTTCCGGGGCCGGAACCTGCTGCGTGGCGTCGTCCTCTTCCCCTATGTGATCCCGACCATCGTCGCCATCATCCTGTGGAAGTGGCTGCTGAACGACTCCTACGGGCTCGTGAACCACTGGCTCGTCGCCGGCCGCGTGACCGACGCGCCGGTCGCCTGGCTCGGCAAGGACTGGATCATGACCTCGCTGGTCATCACCAGCGTGTGGCAGTTCTTTCCGTTCGTGGTGGTGACGTACCTCGCGCGGCTGCAGACCATCGCGCCCGAGCTGTACGAGGCGGCCACCGTCGACGGCGCCGGCGCCGGGCGACGCTTCCTGCACGTCACGCTGCCGCAGACGGCCAGCGTGCTCTTCGTCATCGTGTTGCTGCGCTCGATCTGGATGTTCACCAAGTTCGACACGGTCTGGCTCATGGCGGGCGACGGCGGCGTGAGCCGCTACATCCGCACGCTGCCCGTCTACGCATACGCGCGCAGCTTCACGTATCTGCAGGCGGGGATGGGCGCCGCCCTCGCCGTCATCATGTTCCTGATCCTCATCCTGGCCACCGCGGCGTACTTTCGCGTGTTCCGGCACGAGGCGCTCTCGTGAGCACGCGGCATCGCGCCCGCCGCCTGGGTCTCTACGCGGGCGCGGTCGTCCTGGCGCTGGTGGGCGCTTTCCCGCTGTTCTGGATGCTGTCCACCTCGCTCAAGCCGTCCGGCGAGATCTTCGCCACGCCGCCCGGCCTGATCCCCACGCGGCCCACGCTCGACAACTTCTGGCGCCTGTTCACGGAGACCAGCTTCCTGACCTACTTCCGCAACAGCGCCACCGTCGCGCTCACGGCCGTGCTGCTGACCCTGGCCGTCTCCTCGCTCGGCGCCTACGGGCTGACACGGTTCTCGTTTCGCGGTCGGGACCAGGTGGCGGGCCTCATCCTGACCACGTACATGTTCGCGCCGGTCATGATCATCATCCCCTTCTACATTCTCGTGAAGCAACTCGGCCTCGTGAACACGCACCTGGCGCTCGTGCTCTCGTACACGACCTTCTGCCTGCCGTTCTGCCTCTGGCTGCTTCGCGCGTTTTTCCAGTCGATCCCGCTCGAGCTCGAGGAGGCCGCGCTCGTCGACGGCGCCGGGCGCGGCCGCGCCGTGTGGCACGTGGTCCTGCCGCTCGCGCTGCCCGGGCTGATCGCCACCGCGATCTTCACGTTCATCCTCGCCTACAACGACTTTCTCTTCTCGATGGTCCTCATCACCTCGGAGGAGCTGAAGACGCTGCCGGTCGGCGTCAACGATCTCTTCAACGCGACCATCGTGGACTGGGGCATGATCATGGCGGCCGGCGTGATGATCACCGCGCCGGCGGTCGTCTTCTTCGCGGCCGTGCAACGGTATCTCGTGCAGGGCTGGGGCGCCGGCGGCGTGAAGGGCTAGCCTAGACGTCCCCGAGCACGTCGAGATACTGCTTGAGGATGCGCGCGGTGGCGCCCCAGATCGTCTCGCCCTGGTAGTCCCAGAACAGGATCTCGTGCCGCACGCCACCACGCTCGCGGTATTCGACGCGCAGGTTGGCGAGGTCGCGCAGCGCGGCCAGCGGGACCTCGATGACCTTCTCGATCTCGTGGCCGTCGGGTTGCCAGGCCACCGGCGCCCGCACCACACCCACGAAGGGCGTGATGATGAATTGCGTCGCGACCGTCTCCGTGTCGTCGAGCGCGCCCAGGGCCTCGACCGCCGTTCGTGGCAGGCCGATCTCCTCCTCCGACTCGCGCAGCGCGGCCTCGAGAAATCCCGCGTCCGAAGCATCGACGCGGCCACCGGGAAACGAGATCTGGCCCCGATGCGTGCCGACGCGGTCCGTGCGCTTGGCGAAGACGACGAATGGCTCTCCGCGATCCACCAGCGGCAGCAGGACCGCCGCCTTCACCAGCGGCCCGCCCACGACGACACGGCGCTGGCGGCCGGCGAGGCGCGCACGCGTCACCGCCACCAGCTCGTCCATCGCGAGCATGCCGCTCACGCGGTCACGAAGCCGCCGTCGACGTTCAGCGCCTGCCCGGTCATGCCAGTCGACTCGGGCAGCGCCAGGAACACGGCGACCTGCGCGATCTCCTCGGGCTCCATCATCCGCCGCTGCGCGACCTGCCGCTTGTAGTAGCGGTCGAAGATCTCTTCGCCGGAGCGGGGGCCCGCCTTCGTCGACTGGACGGCGATGCCCATTCCCGCGCGCGTGTACCCGGGGCAGACCGCGTTGACGGTGATGGCGGGGAATCCCTGTGAGCCGAGCTCGGCGGCGAGCGCGCGCGTCAGCCCCACCACGCCGTGCTTGGACGCGGCGTAGGCGCTGACGTACCCGAAGCCGCCCATCTTGCCGAGGATGGACGCGATCGTCACGATGCGCCCCGCGCGCTGCGCCATCATCTGCGGCAGCACGGCGCGGATCGCCCGGTACGTGCCGTTGAGATTGACGTCGATGACCCGCAGCCACTCGGCCTCATCCTGCTCGGCGAGCAGTCCGCTCAGGCCGAGACCCGCGCAGGTCACGAGCACGTCGAGCCGACCGAATTCCCGCACCGCCACCGCCGCCATCGCCGTCACGTCCGCCATGCGGGTGACGTCGGCGAGCGTCGCGATGGCGCGGCCACCGTCGGCGCGAATCGCGTCCGCAACCTTGCCGGCGCCGTCGGCAACGTCCGCCACCACGACCCCGGCGCCCTCGGCGGCGAATGCTCGCGCGATCGCGCCGCCGATCCCGCCGCCGGCGCCGGTGACGACGACGGACTGCCCGCGCAGCCGCGTCACGCGAACCGCACCGAAACGGAGCCCAGGCGCGTGTACGTCGCGCGGACGATGTCGCCAGCCCTGGGCTGGAGCACCTTCGACACGGAGCCCGTCATGACCACGTCGCCGGCGCGCAGGCCGAGGCCCCGCGCGCCGAGATGATTGGCGATCCAGGCGAGGGAGTTGAGCGGCGTGCCGAGCACCTCGGCCGCGGTGGCGGTGCCGACCACCGTCCCGCTCTGCTCGTAGACGAGACCTTCGAGCGCCAGGTCGATCCCGGTCATCGGTGTGAGGGCGCCGCCGAGCACGATCGCTTTCGCGTAGACCCCGTCGGCGATCACATCGGTTCCCACGGCCTTGCCGCTGTGGCGAAAGTCGATCAGCTCGAGGGCGGGCAGCGCGCCTTCGACGGCGAGCAGCGCGCGCGGTGCGGTCACGCCCGGCCCGGCGAGGTCGCGCTTCATGACGAAGGCGACCTCGGCTTCCACGGCGGGCTTGACGAAGCGGCCGGCCGGAATCGCCGCCCCGCTGGTCAAGACGCCGCTGGCGAGGAGGAATGCGCACACGGGCTCGCTCACCTCGAACGTCTCCTGCAGCGCGCGAGTCGTGAAGCCCGCTTTCCACCCGGCGATCTGCTCACCGCGGCCTATCAAAGTCTCGCGCAGCCGGTCCTGCACCGCGTACGCTTCCGTCAGGCTGAGCCGGCGTCGCTCGCTCGGCGGCCGGTGCGTCCGCGGCTCGTCGCGCGCCGCCACGCACTCGCTCACGAGCTCGGCGGCATCGCCGGGCGCGGCGCTCACCGTCGCTTGCGCCGACGATGACCGCGTCGCCGGCTGGCCGATCCGCGCGCCGCGGGCTTGGCGCGAGGATGACCGGACTCCGCGGGCTTGGCCTTGCGGAGACGCCGACCGCCCGGCTCCTTCGGCGCGTGCCCCCTCCCGGCATGCGCCTCGTTGCGCAGGCCGACGTCGCCGCGAACCGTGGGCCCGGCCTGGATCGCACGGATCCAGGCGTCGAGATCGCGGGCCAGCTCGGGGTAGCAGCTATCGCGATACGCGAGAAGCGCACGCAGCGCCGCCGGATCCTTCCACGGCTTGAGCACGAAGACGCCCTCGGTGTCCGAGGGGTCGAACGGCGCTTCGGTTGCGAGCGTCATGACGACGTAGCGCCGCGTCAGCTCCGGCATCGAGGCCTCCTCTGCAAACGATCCGTAGGGTACCGCCCCGTCGTGGCGCGCCGCAACCGTCAGGCGGGTGTCGACGGCAGATCCGCGCGGCGCAGCCACGCGAGACAGGCCAAGAACACCACCAGGCAGCCGGCCCCGAGCGCCGCGTTGCTCGCGCGACCGTCCACCGTTCCGCCGAGCGCCGTCTGGAGCGTGTAGACGACGTTGTTCACCACGTGACAGACGATGGCCGGCAGCGTGCTGCCGGTGCGCTCGGCGACGAAGCCGAGATAGAGACCCATGGCGAACGCCAGCACCATGTGAATGCCGCTCGGGTCGACGTGGAGCACACCGAAACAGGCCGCCGTGGCCACGATCGCGCGCCGGCCACCCCAGTGCTCCCGCAGACGCGTCAGCATGAAGCCGCGGAAGAAGATCTCCTCGGCCACCCCCGCGATGAGCCCAAAGACGAGCACGGCACCGAAGAGATCCGGGCCGACGGCGCTCTCGAGCACTCGTCGCACCAGGACCATCGAGCCACGCTGCGCCCACCCCAGCAGCCACGTGAGCGAATCGAGACACTGTCCGAGAGCGAGCATCCCGAGCACGAGCACGGCGAGCGCGCGCCCGGTCTCCCAGCCCGGCAGCAGACGGAGCGAGGCCGGCGCGGTCGGCTGCACGAGGATCAGAATCGTCAACACCAGTGCCGTGGACGATGCGAGGCTGCCCGCGATGAGGCCTGGCAGACTTTGCAGCAGCGCCTGGTCCGCCACGTCGGGAAACATCCCCTTCAGCGCGAGAATCGCGATGCCCGACGTCGCGAAGATGCCTGCCACGGCCGCCACGTACGTCGCGAAGACTCGCCAGACGCGCATCACCCGCGCGAATTCTAGCATCCGCTTGCGTTCCGGCCGCGACTTGCGCACCATCGAGATCACGATGCACGGCGTCTTGATGCTCCTGCTCCTCGTCATGGCGTGGACCTCGGCGGCTGCGCAGGAGCGGCCGTGCACACCGACAGCGCCCGACATGCTCGGCCCGTTCTACAAACCGAACGCCCCCGAGCGCGCCCGGACCGGCGCCGGCATCGTCGTGACCGGCGCCGTGCGCTCGGCCAAGGGGTGCACCGCGCTGCCCGGCGCGCGCGTCGAGTGGTGGTCCGCCGATGAGCGCGGCGAGTACCGCGACGAGCTCCGCGCCACTCAGCACACCGACGCCAACGGCCGCTTCACCTACGAGACGGTGGCTCCCGGCCGCTACCCCGGCCGCCCTCCCCACCTTCACGTCCGCATCACCGCCCCCCACCACAAGCCCCTCGTCACCCAGCTCTACCCCCAACCCAACCAGCACTCCGTCACCACCGACTTCATCCTCACCGCCGACTGACTCCCACTTCGCGCCGACCTGACGTACGATGCACCTCGCTCGCCGCGGTGCATGGGCGCCGCGAGAGGCGCATGGAGCTCGGGCGCGCACGCTGATCGTTCCGCGCGCGCAGATGGCGTCTTCTCGGCGCCCGGAGACCACCGATGAGACTGAAAGGAAAAGTTGCGCTCGTGACCGGCGCCGGCCGCGGCATCGGCGAAGCCATCGCCCTCGCCCTCTCCCGCGAAGGCTGCCGCGTCGCCTGCGCCGACATCGACGCAAAGACCGCCGCCGCCACCGCACGTCGGCTGGGCACGCGCGGTCTCGGGCTGGAGATGGACGTGGCCAGCAAGAGCTCCGTGGACGAGGGCCTGGCCACCGTCGACCGCACGTGGCGACGCCTTGACATTGCCGTGACGAATGCCGCCATCGAGCCGATCGTGCCGTTCCTCGAGCTCGACGAGGCGACGTGGGATCGCATCATCGACACGAACCTGAAAGGGACGTTCCTGGTGGCGCAGGCGGCGGCGCGCCGCATGGTGAAGCGCCGCGCCGGCGTCATCATCACGCTGTCCTCGGTGAACGCGGAGGTCGCGCGACCGGAGTCCGCGGCGTACGCGGCGACGAAGGGCGGCGTGCGCCAGCTCACGAAGGCCATGGCGATCTCGCTGGCGCCCTACGGTGTGCGCGTGAACGCCATCGGGCCCGGCACGGTCGTCACCGGCCTCACGAAGCACCTGCTGAAGAATCGCACGTGGCGCGACGCCGTGTACGCGCGCACGCCGCTGCAGCGTGTCGCCGAGCCGCGCGAGATCGGGGAAGTCGCCGTGTTTCTCGCCTCGGACATGTCCTCCTACATGACAGGAAGCACGGTTTACGTCGACGGGGGCCGGCTGGCGCTGAACGGCATGATGCCGCCCAGACGGGGACGCTGAGGGAGGGGGGCGCGGCGCCCCCCTCGCCGACGAGTTACTTCTTGGTGGCCGCGGCGGGCGCCGGCTTGTCGGACTTCTTCGTGTCGTCCTTCCCCGCGGCGGTCGCCTGCTTGGCGACGACGTGGTCCTTGATCTTGTCGTACGTCGGCGCCGGGATGACCTTCTTCTGCACGAGCTCGTCCTTCCGCTTGTAGGGGCGATTCTCGACGATCTTCTTCGAGAGCGCCTCGCCGATCCCCGGCAGCTGCTGCAGCTCCTCGGCCGAGGCGCTGTTGAGATCGACCTTCTCCTTCGGCATCTGCTTGGCGGTCGCGCTGCTGCTGGCGCCCGCCTTGGGCGCGTCCTTCTGCGCCATGGCGGGAGCCGCAGCGACGCCGAACGCGAACAGCACGGCAACGATGAGGGTGATGAGCCTGATCATGAGCGCTCTCCTTTGTGGTGGACCGCGTGTGCCGCGACCTCGCTGGGCCGATCGTATCAGAGTGGCGGATCAGCCGCCCTCCGCGGTGCGGGATTCCTTCAGCTCGCCGATGCGCGTGTTCAGGGTGGCATGCTCGCCGCCGGGCCGCACGACGTCGAGCTTCACGCTCGTGCCGGGCGGCGTCGCGGCCACGCGCCGGGTGAGATCGCGCGGATCCTGGAGTTCCTCCCCCTGGAATCGCACGATGACGTCGCCCGGCTTCAGCGCGGCGGCCGCAGCCGGCGAGCCCGCGACGACCTCGGCCACCACTGCACCTTTCGGCGTCGGAAGATCGGCGGCACGCCGCGCCTCGGGCGTCACCGGCGCCACGGCCACGCCGAGATAGCCGCGGACGACCTTGCCGCTCTCACGCAGCTGGCGCAGCACGTCCTTGGCGATGTTGACCGGGATGGCGAACCCGATGCCCACGGAGCCGCCGGTCTGCGAGAAGATCGCGGTGTTGATGCCGACGAGCGCGCCACGCACGTCGACGAGCGGCCCGCCCGAGTTGCCGGGATTCACCGAGGCGTCCGTCTGGATGAAGTCGTCGTACGGTCCGCTGCCGATGAAGCGCTCCTTGGCGCTGACGATGCCCGTCGTCACCGTCTGATCGAGGCCGAACGGGTTGCCAATGGCCATGACGGGCTCGCCGACTTCGAGGCGATCGGAGTCGCCGAAGGGCATGGCCGGAAGCCCGCGGCCCTCGATCTTGAGCAGCGCGAGGTCCGTCCTCGGGTCACTGCCCACCAGCTTCGCCTGGTACTCGCTCTGATCGGCGAGCCGGACCACGATGGCGTCCGCGCCGCGGACGACGTGGAAGTTCGTGACGACGTGGCCGTCGGCGGAGGCGATCACGCCGGAGCCGAGGCTTTGCCGGTCGCGCCGCTCTTCGCGCGGCCCGCCACGCTCGAAAAATCGCCGGAAGAACTCGTCAGGGCCGCGCGCCTGCCCGCGCTGCGTCGTCGAGACGTTGACGACGGCGGGCTTCGCGGCCTTGGCCAGCTCCACCCAGATGCGAAGGGCAGGCGGGACGGTGGCGTCGCCGCGGACCTCCTGCCAGAACGGGGAAGCGCTGACGCTGCGGGTCGTCGGCGGGTTGACCTTGACGCTGACAACGCCGGTGGCCCAGAGTGCCAGGACCACCAGGCCGAGAACCAGGATCAATCCCGCCGAACGCCGCATCAAGCGGCTCGACGCTGTCCGGCGCCGGCCATCTGCTCCATCTGCTGACCGAGCTCCTTGATGCGCTCGCTGCCGAGCTTCTTCTCGGCGAGCTTGAACATCTCCTTCTCTTCCTCCTCGACGTGATGCTCGACGAGCTCGGAGAGAACCGTGATCTTGGCCTCGAATCGCTCGTCCTCGGGATCGACCTCGGGCAGCTCGGCCAGCACCAGGTCCACGACGTGGTGCTCTTCGAAAGCTTCGTCGATCATCTCCTCGGCCTTCGAGGTTCCCAGCTCGCGCACGGCCGGGTAGAACACCTCTTCCTCGATCTTCGTGTGCAGCTTCAGCGCCTCGACGATCTGGCCGACGAGCTGGCGGCGTTGCCGCGGCTCCTGGGCCTTCTCTGCCTGCTTGAAGAGCTTCTCCACCATCCGATGCTGCTTCTTGAGTAGGTCCGTCGCCTTCATCGCGTCACCTCCGGGACGGTCGAGACAGCAAATTCGCTGCCGTCAGTGGCGACGTCGACCGTCAGCCCGGCCGGGGCGCCTCCGGAGGCCGAGCGCCGCGTCTCCGGGGCCGCGGCCGCGCCGTCATGACTACACTGGCAGCAACGCCGATGCCATACGCGCTTCCCCGCCCCATGCTTGCCTCGCTGGACCCCGCCCCCCTCGAGAGCCCGCGCTTTGCGTACGAGCCAAAGTACGACGGCATCCGGGCCCTCGTCGCCGTCAAGGCAGGCGGCGGCCCCGGCGCCGCACGCATCTGGTCACGGCTCGGCAACGAGAAGACCAGCCAGTTCCCGGAGATCACGCGTGCCCTTGGCGCTTTCGCGCGCGGGCTGAAGGCCGACGTGCTCCTGGACGGCGAGATCGTGGCCCTGGACGACCGCGGCGAGCCGGCCGGGTTCCAGCGGCTGCAGGGCCGCATCCACCTGGCCTCCGACGGCGACATCGGCAGGCAGGTGGGCACACAGCCGGTGGCCTTCGTCGCCTTCGACGTCCTTCGCGACGCTGATGTCGACGTCCGGGGGCTCCCGCTCACCGCGCGGCGCGCGCGGCTCGAGCGGATCTTCGGCAACACGGGCACGCGGGTCCTTCGATTGAGCGAGTTCCATGCTGGCGATGGCCGCGCCCTGCACGAGCTGGCGCTCCGGCGGGGCTGGGAGGGCATCGTGGCCAAGGCGCTCGAGGCGCCCTATCAGAGTGGCCGGCGGAGCGGCGCCTGGCGCAAGATCAAGATCCTCCAGCGACAGGACTGTGTCGTGGGCGGATTCACCGACGGCCGCGGCAGCCGGGCGCATTTCGGAGCGCTGCTACTCGGCGTCTGGGACGGCGGCGCGCTCACGTACGTCGGACACGCGGGCACCGGGTTCACCGGCCGGGAGCTCGAGCGACTGGCCCGCAGGCTCGAGCCGCTCGAGACGTTGACCTGTCCGTTCGCCGTCCGGCCACGCACGAACGAGCGGCCGCACTGGACGCGCCCGGAGGTCGTCGTCAGCGTCGGCTTCACCGAGTGGACCGATGACGGCGTCTTCCGCCATCCGAAGTATCTCGGCGTGCGCGACGATGTCGACCTCCGAACCGTGCGGCGCGAGCCGTTCACGCCACCCGCCGTCACGCCGTCGCGAGCGCCGGCCGGCGGTTCGGCCCGCGCCGGCGCGCGCGTCGAGCCGTGGCCCCGGGCGGGCGGCGCCACCCGGCGCATCATCGAGCGTCTCGCGGAGATCGAGGCGCGCGGCGGCGAAGGTGTCATCGAGCTGCCGGGCGAGGCGGCGGCGCTCTCGGTCGGTCATCTCGACAAGGTGTTCTGGCCGGCTTCCGGCATCACCAAGGGCGCGCTGATGCGCTATTACGCGTGGGCCGCGCCGTACATTCTTCCCGCCGTTGCCGACCGGGCGCTGATCATGCGGCGCTTCCCGGAGGGCATTCGCGGCAAGGCGTTCTATCAGCAGCGCGCGCCCCACGACGCGCCGCCAGGCATCCGGGTCGAGACGTTGCCCGTCGACCGCGAGGTGCCCTCGCGGCTCATCGGCGGCTCGCTGGCGACACTGCTGTTCATGACGCAGGTCGCCGCGATCTCGCAGGACCCCTGGTTCTCGCGGGTGCGATCGCTCGACGACGCGGACCACGTCGTGCTCGACCTCGACCCGATGCCCGGGGTGCCGTTCGCGAGCGTGGTGGACGTGGCGCGCTGGATCCACGACGAGCTCGAGCGCGTCGGCACGCCGTCGGTGCCGAAGACCTCGGGCGCCCAGGGTCTGCACGTCTACATCCCGCTGCCGCCGCACACGTCGTACGAGGCGGGCCGGCTCTTCTGCGAGCTGGTCGCGACGCTGGTGGCCGACCGCCACCCCGCCGTGGCCACGACCGAACGCGCCGTCGACGCGCGTGGGCGACGCGTCTACGTCGACTATCTCCAAAACATGCGCGGCAAGACGCTGGCGACCGCGTACAGCGCGCGCGCCACCGACGACGCCGGGGTGTCGGCGCCGCTGACCTGGGCCGAAGTGCACGCCGGCGTCGATCGTCGCGACTTCACGCTCCGGACCATGCCCGACCGTCTGCGGGCGGTCGGCGATCTGTGGAAGGCGCTCCGCGAGTCCCCCGGCGCCGACCTCGCCGCGATCCTGCGCGCTCCGGCCTCACCCTCGCGCGGCACGCGCGCGGCTCGCCCATCCAGATCCGCGCGTCCGGCGGCCCGCGGGAGAAGACGGCACGGGCCTTGATGCCTGGCGGCCCCGGATGACGTCCCGCACCGACGCATGGTCCATCGCCGATGGCTATGAGGACGCCCTCGGTGTCTGGCGCCCACTGGCGCCCCGCACGCGCGCCGCGCTTCGAGCGGCCATGGGCGCCGAGGGCGAAGCGCCGCCGGCTGCCCGCGTCATCGTCATCCGCGCGGGCGACCGTCGCGAGGTTGCCGGCCCCGGACGGATCACCCTCGAGGCCGGGGGCACGCGCGAGGTCGGCCGGTCGTTGCCGACCGAGCTTCCACCCGGGTATCACACCCTGAGCCTCCGAGACGATGCGGAGCCCACGACGCTGATCGTGGGGCCCCGCCGCTGTCCGGTGCCGTCGCGGCGCGGCTGGGGCTGGGCCGCCCAGCTCTATGCGACACGCTCGAGCGCATCGTGGGGCATCGGGGATCTCGCCGACCTCAGGCGTCTCGGCGACTGGGCCACCAGGCTCGGCGCACGCATGCTGCTCATCAATCCCCTGACGGCGTCGCTGCCGCTGCCGACGCAGCAGGCGAGTCCCTACTGTCCGAGCAGCCGCCGGTTCTTGAATCCCCTGTACTTGCGCGTGGAAGAAATTCCCGGCGCCGAGGCGCTCGGCGCCGACCTCGATCGATTGAGCGCGCTCGGACGCGCGCTGAATGCCGAGCGCCGCATCGATCGCGCCCGCGTGTTCGCGCTGAAGCGCGAGGCGCTGGAGGCGCTGTGGCGCCGGGATGGCGGACGCGATCCCGCCTTCGACGACTTCGTGCGGCGTGCTGGCGCGGCCCTGCGGGAGTTCGCGACGTTCTCGACGCTCGCGGAGCGCTACGGCGGCGGCTTCCGCGCGTGGCCGGTCGCGTATCACCGTCCCGATGCGCCCGCCGTGGCCGCGTTCGCCGACGCGCACGCCGACCGCGTGCGCTTCCACCAGTGGCTGCAGTGGCATCTCGACGCGCAGCTCGCCCTGGCGTGCGCGGCCGCGCCGGTCATGCAGGATCTCCCGATCGGCGTCGATCCCGACGGCGCCGACGCGTGGGCATGGCAGGATTCGCTCGCGATCGGCGCCAGCATCGGGGCGCCGCCCGATCGGTACGTCAAGCGCGGCCAGGACTGGGGCCTGCCGCCGTTCGTCCCGCATCGCCTGCGCGCGGTCGGCTATCAGCCGTTCATCGAGACGATCCGCGCGGCGCTGCGCTATGCGGGCGGCCTTCGCATCGATCATGTCATGGGCCTGTTCCGGTTGTTCTGGGTTCCGGCCGGCGCGGCGCCCACCGACGGCGGCTACGTCCATTACCCGGCCGACGACCTGCTGGCGATCGTGGCGCTGGAGAGCCATCGCGCCGGCGCCGTGATCGTCGGCGAAGACCTCGGAACGGTCGAACCCGGCGTGCGCGAGCGCCTGGCCGACCACGGTATCCTCTCGTACCGCGTGATGTGGTTCGAGGATGGCCCGACGTCCCGCTACCCGCGGCTCGCGATGGCCGCCATCACCACCCACGACCTCCCGACGATCGCCGGGTTGTGGAGCGGCGCTGACATCGCGGAGCAGCGCGCGCTCGGGCTCGAGCCGAACGAGGCCGCGCTGGAGGCCACACGCAAGCGCCTGGCCTCCGCGATCGGCGCCGCCGCCGAGCCAGCGCTCGACGATGTCGTCGCCGCCACGCACGGCGTGCTGGCCGCGGCGCCGTCGCTCCTCGTCACCTCCACGCTGGACGACGCGCTGATGGTTTCGGAGCGCCCCAACGTGCCGGGCACGACCGCCGAGCGCCCGAACTGGTGCCTGGCGCTTCCCGAGCCGCTCGAGCGTCTCGAGACGATGCCGCTGGCGCTGCGCATCGCCGCGGCGCTGGCGCGCTGAGCGCCGACGCCTCAGCGAGCGAGCGCGACGCAGGCGACACCGGCCAGGACGATGCAGGCGGCCGCCAGGCGCGGTGACAGGCGGCCCTCGCCCAGCAGCAGGCTGCCGATGAGCGCCGAGAGGACGATCGACAGCTCACGCGAGGCGACGACGTAGCCCGCCTTCGATAGCTGGAACGCGAACAGCACGAGCGTGTAGCCGCCGGCACTCATCACGCCGGTGGCGATGATGGTCCAGCGATTGGCCGTCCACTCGGCGCGCGCGGCGGTCAGGCGGCGCCGCATCAGGGGCGTGAAGGCCACGACGCAGCCGGCTTCCATCAGCATGATGTAGGGCACCGGATGCAGTCGGGTGACGCCGATCTTGTCGAGCACCGAATAGCCGGCGATCGTGACGCCCGTGACGACGGCCCACGCCGACGCCGATCCGAGCGCGCTCGTCGAGACGGCGATGCGCCGCCCCGCCACCCGATGCAGCACCACAACCCCGATAATGACGAGCGCGATGCCGGCGATCCCGAGCGGAGACAGGCGCTCGTCGAGGAGCGTCCACGCCAGGATGGGGACCAGGGCGACGCCCAGGCCGCGCGCGATCGGGTAGACGACGGAGTACGCGCCGGTCGCATACGCGCGGCCGAGCGCGTAGAAGTAGAGGGCGTGGAGCACGATGGTGCCGACGACGAATGGCGCCGCGCGCAGCGGGAATCCCGACACGCTGAGCTCCCGGAGTCCGAATGGCAGCAGCACCGGCGCCGCCACCATCGAGGCCAGCCAGAGGAAGGCGAGCGGATCGCGCCCACGCTTGGCGAGCGCGTTCCACGCGGCGTGCAGGACGGCGGCGCAGATCACCAGCGCGAGCGCCGTCGCCGTCATCGGAGCTCGGCGATCGCCTCCTCGAACGCCGCCACCACTCCGTCCATATCCTTCGGCGTCAGCGTGCCCATGTTCGACACGCGGAAGGCGTACGTCCGGATGTCCCCCTGCCCGGCGTAGATGATGTAGCCGCGGCGCTTCATCGCGTCGTGGAGCGGGTCGTAGCCGATGCCCGGTGGCAGCCTGAACGTCGTCAGGATGTTGGATCGGCCGGCCGGCGTGCCGAGCGCCTCGAATCCGAGGCGCGCCATACCGGCGCGCAGGACGCGCGCGTTCTCCGCATACCGCGCGATGCGGCGGTCGAGGCCCTCCTCGGCGAGCTCGGTCAACGCCCGCTCCATCGCGTGCAGGACCTGCACGGCGGGCGTGAACGGCGTGTTGTCCCGCTCCTGGCTGACGTAGTGCCCGTAGAGGTCGAGGTAGACCGAGCGCGGCGCACGTCCCTCGAGCTCGGCCAGCGCGCGGCGGCGCGCCAGCACGAACGAGACGCCGGGGATGCCTTGCAGACACTTGTTCGCGCTCGCGGTGACGAAGTCGAGGCCGTCCTCGGCCAGATCGAGCGTCTCGCCGAAGAGCGAGCTCATCGCGTCGACGACGAGCCGCCGCCCGTGGCGTACGGCGACACGCGCGATCTCGGTCACCGGGTTCAGCAGGCCAGTGGTCGTCTCGTGGTGCACGACGGCGACGTGGCTGACCCCGGGATGAGCGACGAGCGCCGCCTCGACGTCGGCCGGCCGCGCCGGTGTGAACATGTCGCCGCGCACGGCCACGACCTCGATGCCGTGCGCACGCGCGATCTTCCGCATGCGGTCGCCGTAGACGCCGTTGTCCACGACCAGCAGCGTGCGCGCGGGCGGCACGGCGGCGCAGATCGTCGCCTCGACGGCTGCCGTGCCGGAGCCGGTGAAGAGCACGGCCGTCCAGTCGGCGCCGGCGCCGGCCAGGCTCACGACGCCGTCGCGACACCGCCGCATCATCTCGAAGCACTCCGGCTCGCGGTGGCAGAGGTCGGGCATCACCAGCGCTTCACGCACACTCGGGCTCGTGTTGGCCGGGCCCGGGTTCAGCAAGATCCATTCACGCTCGGCCATCACGTCCCTCTCAGGCGAGGCGGTTCAGGGCGACGTCGAACACGTCGAAATTCCGGAGCCGCGCGCCGGGCTCGAGCCGCGCGCGGCGGTTGAGCACGATCGGCACGCGCTGCTCCGCGAGTCCGCCGTGCGACCGGAGCGGCGCGTCGAGGCCCGAGAGATCGTGTCGCGCCGCCGCGGTGCCGAGGACGGTGTCGCGCGCGCTGATGACGATGACGTCGCCCATGCGATCGGCGGGCAGCTCGAAGCGGCGGCACCCGGCCGTACCGTCGATGACGAGCTCCATCCCCGGGAGCGCAGCCAGGCGGGCGACGATCTCGTCCACGCGCGCGCCATCGGGCAGGTACACCGTCGCAAACGATCCGAGCGCGCCGTGGTGGACGACGTATGGATCGGTGATTGGCAGGATGACGCGCGCGCGGCCGGCGCCGAGCCAGCCGTCGAGAAGATCTTGCAGGTAGATCACGTTCGGGCGCCCGGCGGCGTCCGTCTTGGCGTTCATCCCATGATCCGCGGTGACGGCGATCACGGCGCCGGCAGCGTCGAGCCGCCCCAGGTAGCCGTCGAGCATGCGATAGAAATCGTTGGCCGCCTCGGTGCCCGGCGCGTGCTTGTGCTGCACGTAGTCCGTCGTCGAGAGGTACGTGATGTCGGGCCGCGTCGTGGCCAGCAGCTTCACGCCGGCGGCCACGACGAACTCGCTGAGCGCCGCGCTGTACACGGAGGGTCGTGGCAGGCCGACGAGCTCGAGCACGTCGGCCTCCGCCGTCTCCGCCGAGAAGCACGCGCCCTTCATCTCGTGGCCGAGGAGGCGGCGGAGCTTGTCCTTCGCCGTCACCACCGCGACCGTGGCGCCCTGCGCCGCGAAGCGGGCCAGGATCGTCTCCGCGCGGAGGTACTTCGGGTCGTTCATCATGACCTCCACGCCGCCGTGCGGATCGTAGAAGTAGTTGCCGCAGATGCCGTGAACGGATGGCGGGGCGCCGGTGACGATCGAGAGGTTGTTCGGATTGGTGAAGCTCGGGATCACGCAGTCGCCGATGGCCCACGTGCCGTGCGCGAGCGCCGCGCGCAGAGACGGCATAACGCCCGCCTCCATTGCGCGCGTGAGATAGTCGGGCTCGCAGCCGTCGATGCACAGCACGACCAGCGGCGAGCGAGGTGCCGCGTACGAGCGACCGTTGACGGTGACCACGAAGGCCCCCAGTATACTCGGCATGCGCCATCTGCACATCGCCGCCGACGCGGCGATCGGCGTCGCGTATCTCACCGTCTCGCTGACACTCCTCTCCCTGGCCGGGAGGCGCGTCGAGCTCCGTCGCAATCCCACGCTCGTGGTCGGCGTGGTCTTCACCACAGCGGCGGCCGTCGCGCAGTTCGCGGATATATGGATGCTCTGGCGCCCCGGCGGCGCCCTCGCCGTCTCCGCGCGAGTCATCGCGGCCGCCGCCGCCGTCGTCACGGCCGCGCTTCTGCTGCCTCGCCTGACCCGCGCGCTGGCCCGGCGCGGTCGCGGGTTGAGCCGCGCCACCGCCGAGCTTGCCACCGAGATCGCAGCCCGACGAGCCGCCGAGGAAAAGCTGCGCACGCTCCTCGAGTCGGCGCCGGCGGAGCGGCGCGGCGACGCCGAGCGCGTCGATCGTCTGCGCGCGGAGGTCGCGCGGGCGCAGGCCGAGGAGGCCGGACGGCGCGCCTCGTTCCTGGCCGAGGCCAGCCGCATCCTGGCCGGATCCCTCGATTACGAGGCGACGCTGAAGAGCATGGCGCGCGTGGCCGTCCCGTACCTGGCCGACTACGTCGTCGTCGACGTGCTCGACGCGGAACGACGACTGCGCCGCCTCGGCGCGGCGCACGCCGATCCCGCCGTCGAGCCGTGCCTGGCCGCCACGCCGCCGTTCACGTTCGAGCCGGGCGCCGAGAGCCCGCTGGCCGCCGTGATCGAGGGCGGCGACGCGACCCTCGTGCGGGAAGTGACGGATGACTGGCTCGCGGCCCGCCGCCGCGACGCCGGGCATCTCGGCGCGACCGCGCTGCGGCCGGCGTCGCTGATGCTGGTGCCGTTGCGGGCCCGGGGGCGCGCGCTCGGCACCGTCTGCTTCGCGCTCACCCGAACGAGCCGGCGTTATGCGCTCGCCGACCTCGCCATCGCCGAGGACCTCGCGCAACGCGCAGCGCTGGCCGCGGACAACGCCCGCCTCTATCGCGAGGCGCAGGATGCCAGTCGCGCCAAGGACGAGTTCCTCGCCGTGCTCTCCCACGAGCTGCGCACGCCGCTGACGCCGGTGCTGGGCTGGGTGCGCATGTTGCGCACCGGGATGCTCAAGCCGGGTGCCGCCGAGCACGCGCTGGAGACGGTGGAGCGCAATACGCGGCTGCAGGTCCAGCTCGTCGAAGATCTCCTCGACGTCTCCCGCATCATCACGGGAAAGCTCCGTCTCGAGATCCGTCCCGTCGCGCTGGCCGACGTGGTCGATGCCGCGGTCGAGGTGGTGGCCGGCGCGGCCGCCGACAAGCATCTCCGTGTAACGCGCTCGGTGGCGTCGGATGTGCCTGTCGTGGAGGCCGATCCCAATCGTCTCCAGCAAGTCCTCGGCAACCTCCTGTCGAATGCCGTCAAGTTCACCCCGGCAGGCGGTTCCGTCAGCATCAGTCTCGCCGCCGCCGGTCCCAGCGTGCGCCTCGCCGTCAGCGACACGGGCGAGGGTCTGCTGCCGGACGTCGCGCCGCACATCTTCGATCGATTTCGACAGGCGGATAGCACCATCACCCGGCAGTACGGCGGTCTCGGCCTCGGCCTGGCCATCGTTCGTCATATCGTCGAGCTGCATGGCGGCACGGTGCAGGCCTCGAGCGCGGGACCCGGCCTTGGGACGACGGTCACCGTGCTCTTGCCGGTGGCGGGACCGGCGATCTCGCCCGCGGACCAGGCGGGCCGGCATGGCGGCGCCAAGCCAGTCGCGCTCGGCAGCAGTCTGGACAGTCTGCGGATTCTCGTCGTCGATGACGAGTATGACGCTCGTGAGCTGCTGGCCACGGTGCTCGAGGCCGCCGGAGCGACCGTCACGCTCGTCGGCTCCGCCGGCGAGGCGCTGGAGGCGCTGACCAAGCAGCCCGCCGACGTGCTCCTCAGCGACCTCGCCATGCCGCACCGCGACGGCTTCGAGCTGATGTCCGATCTGATGACGCGAGGCCTGGCCGGCCGGATGGTGTCGATCGCGCTCAGCGCTCAGGCGCGGCCGGAAGACCGCGAGCGCGCGCTCGCCGTGGGGTTCGACGCCCACGTGGCCAAGCCGGTCGATCCCGCCGCGTTGGCGGAGACGATCCGGCGCTTGAGCCGACGCTCTGAGCGTCGACGGTAAAAAAATTGAGGGAAGGGCGTCGCTCGCGCTTACACTTTCTTTCCGCAGAGGGAGGAACCCGATATGAAGGGGTCGCCGGGGAACGCCTTCGTCGTGCGCACCGCATGGCTGGCCGAGTCCAACGTCTGGGTGTGGGAAATGGTGGACGCCTCCAGCGGCGAGGTGACCGAGCGCAGCTGGCCGTCGCACTGGGCCGGCTACCCTAGCCGTGAGATTGCCGAGCAGGCGGGCGTGGCCCGTCTTCAGGAAGTGGCCGGCCCGGCACGAGCGGCGGAGATGCTGAGCCCACCGCCGCCCGGCGCGCGCCGCGAGGAGGCGGTGGCCGGCAAGCGGCAGCTCGGACGCTCTGTGCTGATCGTGGTGCCGAGGACCCGCGTCGATCTGTACCAGTCCTTGAAGAAATCGTTCGCCGACGATGCCAAGGCCGAGGTCGTGCTGGACCGGCGGTTCAAGGACCGCCGGGTGAAGCCGGCAGCTCACGACCGCGAGCGCCGGAAGACCGACCGGCGTCGCCGCCCCGACATCGACGCACAGCTCAGGGCTGACCGCTGGGTCACCGTCCCCATCGTCCCGCCCACGGTCGACCTGTCCAATCCCGATGCGCGCGCGATCTTGTTCCTGTGCTGCAGCAGCCATCTCGTGCAATGCGCCAAGTGCCAGCGGGGGTATCGGCTGGGCTGGCTGCGCGGCGGCGATCCCGACGTCTTCCACTGCCCGCTGTGCGGGTTCGATATCACGCCGGCCGTGGCCGCCCACACCGAGACGTGCGTGTACTGGCTGAAGCGTGGCGGCCTCACCCGCAAGCCGTCGGCCACGCTCGATCGGATGCGTCCGCCGGCCACGTCAACCGCAGCCGGCTGAGACCTCGCTGCTGACGATCATGTCCCCGCTGCTCGCCGGTCGCAGCGCGGCGTGAGGCTCAGCGGCGAGCCGCCCGATGGCCGTCCCGCCAGCGTATTGCCGCCACGTGCTGGGCGTCGCTGCGCTCGAGCTGCCTCAGAATCCGGTTCACATACGCTCTGGTCTGAGGGTACGGCGGGATGCCGCGGTGATGGACAACCGCGACGTGGCCGGCGTTGTACGCGGCGAGCGCGAGCGGCACGTTGTTGTCGAAGCGGTCCATGAGGCTGCGCAGATGGCGCACGCCGCCGTGGATGTTCTCGCGTGGCGAGAACGGGTCCTCCACGCCCAGCGAGGCAGCCGTGTCTGGCATGAGCTGCATGAGCCCCTGGGCGCCGCGGCGCGAGACAGCACGCGGATTGAACTGGGACTCCGCCTCGATCACCGCGGCGATCAGCGCTTCGGAGACGCCGTAGCGATCCGCGGCCTCCTTGATGATCAGCCGCGGCTCCTCGTTCACGTCCTGCCGCTGAGAAGCGTTATACCCTGCAAGGACGGTGAGCACGAGAATCGCGCAGCCCGCGAGGCGATGGCGCGCGATCGACCATCGCCCGGTCGTCGTTCGTGAGCCGGATCGGCTTCGCTCCCAGGACGTGCGCGTGCTGAGCTGCAGGTACTGCCGCAACCGGGCGCTGGCTTCGAGGTCGCTTGGTCGGATCATGCCGGCCCTCAAGGGCAAAAGCGGTACCGGGTCCAAAAGGCGAGATATCCCAGGCGGTTCCGTGGGCGCCGGTCAGAAAGGTGGCAGGCCCGTTCCTGACCAGGCGGATGATCTCGAACCCCTGGAAGCTAGCGCGGGCCGAGGAAGTAGCGGCGCGGATCGAGCATCCGGATGATCCGCAGCTCGTCCGCTGTTGCCGGCTCGAAGCGCCGCAGCGACGGCGCCACGGTGAGGTCCCAGCCGCAGCGCTCGCGGGCGGTCCGGACGAGCGTCGCTTCCGGCCCCTCGCCCAGCACGCCAGTCAGGACCAGCTCGCCGTGCGGCTCGCTCTTGACGAACACGCCGAGGTCGGAGACCACGGTGGACACGCGCCCTCCCGGCGCGGTCACGTACGGTACCTTGTCGACGAACCGGGCCGGCGACTGCGCGAGCGTGACGACCACCTCGCGGGCCGACGAGGTGATGTCGTTGGCGCCGCCGCTGCCGGTGATGTAGGCGGCGCCGGGGACGAGCGTGGAGTTGATGTTGCCGTGCTTGTCGATTTGCCCGGCGGCGAGCGAGCCCAGACACCGGTTCTCCCCTCCGCCCATGAAGATGCCCATCGTGTGGATGATGTCCGTCAGCATCTTGCACGACGGAAAGTTGCGGAACGAGAAGACGAACGGCTCGGCGGGGCGCGGCAAGTAGCCGACCATGCCGGTCTCCGCCATGATCTCGACGTCGACGCCGGCCGCCTTCATGTCGTAACCGGAAAGCCACGCGGCCAGGTTCGAGTTGCCGACGCCGGCGAGATAGGTGCGGTAGCCTCGGGCACGGACCTTCTCGCTGAGCACGCGGGCGGCCGCCACCACCATGGACTCGCCCGCCGTCGCCTGCGCGTCGGTCGCGACCGTGTCGCCGAGCAGCTCGAGCTCCGCCTTCCAGACATCCTGATCGGCGCGGCCCTTGATCTCCATGATGCGGCGATAGCCGAGCTTGGCGACGTACGCGTCCTGGTCGGGCACGTCCAGCATCCACTCGCGAATCCACGCCTCGGCCGTCTCGCGCCGTCGGAACGCCCGGCGGATCTCCAGGATGAACTCGGGATCCTCGGCGTACGACTCGAGCTCGGGGATGTTCATGCCGTACATGCCGCCGGGGTGCGAGCCGTACGGCGCCGCCACCACCGCCCTCACGTACTGCCCCGGCAAGCGCACCAGCGGAGCGTGACGCCGAATGAACTCCGTCGGAACGATCCGCTCGACGGAGACGATCGCGCCGCCGCGCGCGGCCATGGCGCCGTAGAAGTTGTCGTTCAGCGGGACACCGGCGAGGACGTTCCCCGCCCGGTCGGCGGCCCACGCATGGAACAGCGCGACGTCGGGCGACAGCGCCCGCACGAGACCGACCCGGCCGTTGTCGGCCGAGAAGGGATCCTCGAGCGACACGAAATCGCCGTCGCGCGCGTTGTCCTCCTCCATCGAGGAGCCGAGCAGCGAGCGCGTCGGCAAGAACGGCACGCCCATGGCCCCCGCCATCACGCGCAGCGGCAGCGTCAGCATGGACCAGTTCTGGACCGCGATGTCGCCCGACAGCAGCTCGGGCCCGACGATCGCCTGCGGCACGGGGAACGGATAGCCTTCGCCGACGAACGTGGTGACCAGTCGCCGGACGAGGCCGCCGACGGCGAGCGCCGTCCAGGGCGATCCAAAGCCGGTGAGGGCCAGCGTCCACTCGGGGCGCCTGCCCCACCACTGACGGACGAGCTCGCGCACGAGCGCGTTGGGACGTCCGTGGGCCGTGCCGACGTAGATGGTCTGGCCTGGAGCGATGAAGCGCCGAATTGCCTCCTCCAGCGACACGACCTTGTCCGGGCCCTCGACGATCGGCACCTGGAGGCGCCGGGCGACGACGTCCGTGTACTCGGGCTGCACGTTACGTCCGAGGCGCGAACACGCGCGCCTTCAGCCGGCGCGGCACCCACATCGACAGCAGGCGCGCCGTGCGCGCGAGGGTGTCGAGAGAGGCGGGGGTGCCGGGCCAGTACTTGAGGACGAGGCTCCGATCCACCCAGTTCAGGATGCCGTCGAGGAGGACCGCGGCGAGCAACACGTCGTCGACGTACCCGACGAGCGGGATGAAGTCCGGAATGAGGTCCAACGGGGACAATAGATACACGGCGGCCGCGCCGAGGGCGATCTTCGCCGAGCGCGGCAGCACGGGGTCACCGACGAGCCGGCTGATCAGTCGCACCACGTCCGGCAGCGCACGAAGCAGCGCCCTCACTCGAGGCTCTCGGCCACGAGCTCGCTGACGTCCTTGACGGCCAGGCGCTCCTCGGCCTCCTTCACCTTCCGCCCGAGATCGACCATGGCCAGGCAGAACGGGCACGCGGTGCCCACGACGCTGGCGCCGGTCGCGAGCAGCTCCTCGGTGCGGATGACGTTGACCCGCTTCTCGGACGGGACCTCCATCCACATGTGCCCGCCACCGCCCCCGCAGCAGAGACCGCGCTCGTGATTGCGGGGTGGCTCGATGACGCGCAGGCCGGGAACGGCGCGCGCGATTTGTCGGGGCGTCTCCATGATGCCGTTGTAACGGCCGAGATAGCACGAGTCATGGAAGGTCAGCGTGCCCTCGATGGGCTTGAGCGGGCGGATGCGGCCAGCGGCGATCAGCTCCGCGATCACCTGCGAGTGGTGCAGCACCTCGTAGGTGCCGCCGAACTGCGGGAACTCGTTCTTGATGGTGTTGAAGCAGTGGGGACAGTGCGTGATGACCTTGCGGAACTTGTACCGGTTGATCGCCTCGACGTTCTCCGCCTGGAGCGTCTGGTACAGATACTCCTCGCCGAGCCGGCGAGCGACTTCGCCGTGACAGCGTTCCTCCTGCATGACGCCGAACGAGACGCCCGCCTTCTTGAGGATGGCCACCACCGAGCGCGCGATGGCCTGATTGCGCTTGTCGTACGAGGCCGAGCAGCCGACCCAGTAGAGGTATTCCACTTCCTTGCCCGGCTCGAGCAGGGGGACGTCGAGACCCTGCGCCCACGCGAGCCGCTCACCGGCCGGCAACCCCCAGGGATTGCCGGCGCGCTGGATGTTCTGGAGCGACTGCGGCGCCGTGGACGGCAGCGCGCCCTCCGAGAGCGTCAGATAGCGGCGAAGGTCGATGATCGTATCCACGATGTCGATGAAGGCCGGACACTCCTGCACGCAGGCCATGCACGTCGTGCATGCCCAGAGCTCGTCGGCCTTGATGAGCTCCCCGTGGATCGGGCCCGGCAGCTCGCCGTGCATGTGGCGCTTGAGCTTCACGATGATGCGCTTGGGCGAGAGCGCTGTTCCGGCCATGTACGCCGGACACGCCGCCTGGCACCGTCCGCACTCGACGCACGCGTCGAAATCGAGCCGCCGCTTCCAGGAGAACTCCTCCAGCTTGGAGACGCCGAGCGCCTCCGCCTCCTCGATGTTTTCGATCTTCGGGATCTCGCCCCGCGGCGTGAGCTTCGAGAAGAAGATGTTCAGCGGCGTGGTGAGAAGGTGCATGAAGTACGAGTACGGGACGATGGCCACGAAGCCGAGCGAGATCACGGCGTGGAAGAGCCACACGGAGAGATGCGTGGCGCGCAGCGCACCCTCGCCCATCCCGAGCGCCAGCATCGCCTGCCCCAGCCCGTATCCCACCGGCGACCACGGCGCCCACGCCGGGCGCGTGACGGCGAGCCGGCAGGCCTCCAGGATGAAGCCGGTCACGTTGATCACGAACAGGAGGGCCAGCACGCCGGCGAATTGCGCGGTCGGATCGACGCGATGCGGGCGGACGACGAACCGCCGCCAGACGGCCATGCCGAGACCGATCACGAAGAAGAGACCGAAGAGGTCGAGCGTCGTCTCGTAGAAGAGATAGAAGGGGCCCTTGAGCAGCTTGTAGCCGAAGAACGGCAGCGTGATGTCCCAGTCGACCGTGGCCAGCACCGTGCCCATGAAGAGGGCGAGGAATCCCCAGAACATCGTGGCGTGCATGACGCCGGGATAGGCCTGCGACAGTGTCCGCACTTGTCCGAGCGCGTGCACGGCCACCAGACGCAGTCGCTGCGGCATCCGGTCGAAGCGATGCTCCGGCCGCCCCCCGCGCCACAGCGCGATGCGCTGCCAGAAGCCGTACGCGAAGATGGCCACGGCGATGAGGCCGCCGATGTAGATGCCGACCTGCGCCCATCCCGGGACGTTCCAGAACGTGTCCCGGAACGGGATGGCGCCGGACACGGTCATGAGGGCTCCAACGATATCACGGCGGGCAGGATGGCAGCCGCGGCGGAGTACGGGTCGCGCGCGCCGGTCACGACCTCGTCGAAGACAGCGGCGAAGCGGCCGCCGCGCAGACCGTCGTCCACGCGAGTCCGGAACGCGTCGACGAGCAGCGCCTCGAGCTCCTGACGCGCGCGCTCGCGGCGGCGGCCGGCGAAGGCGCTGCCGGCGATCAACGCCGCCCGATGACGGCGGATGGCGGCCAGCAGCTCGGCGACACCTACCGCGTTCTGCGCCTCCAGCGACAGCACGGGAATCTCCCAGTCCACGTCCTTGCGCGAAACGGCGCTCGCGTAGTGCAGATGGGCGGCGAACTTCAGCTCGGCCATCAGCGCGGGCGCGCCGGCGCGGTCGGCCTTGTTGACGGCGAAGAGATCGGCGGCCTCCATGAGCCCCGCCTTCATGGTCTGGATGGCGTCGCCCGACTCCGGCACGAGCACCACCACCGTCGTGTCGGCGATCTTCATGATGTCGAGTTCCGTCTGGCCGACGCCGACCGTCTCGATCAGCACCCAGTCGTGGCCGAAAGCGGACAGCAGCTTGGCCACCTCGCCGGTCGCGCGCGCCAGGCCGCCAAGCGAGCCGCGCGTGGCCATGCTGCGAATGAAGACGCCCGGGTCCAGCGCGTGCGCCTGCATGCGGATGCGGTCGCCGAGCACGGCGCCGCCCGTGAACGGGCTGGACGGATCGACGGCGATGATGCCGACCGTCTGGTTTTCGGTGCGCAGCAGCGCCGTGAGCCGATCGACGACGGTGGACTTTCCGGCGCCCGGCGGGCCCGTGACGCCGACGAGGTATGCCCGGGCCGCGCGGGCGTGCACCGCCTTCATGATGGCCGGCACCGCCGGGCTGCGATTCTCGACGTGCGTGATGAGCCGCGCCAGAGCCAGGCGATCGCCGCTGAGCATGCGCTCGACGAGCGCCGCGGGATCGGACTTCCGGGAAGTGGACTGGGATCCGGCCATCGACGTGGAGCGGCCGGATTCTAACACGCCGCGCAGGGACAAGGACCAGGCTCGCGGACTCTCGTCATGCTAGCTTGAGTATTCGATGTCGGACACCATCGGGGTGATCGGTTTTCTCGCCGTCGAACCGCTCGTGCCTCAGCGGGCCTGGCTCGACGCACTGGCGCTCGCGATCCCCGGACCGACAGCGACACGCTGGCTGCTTCTCTGCGATGTCGCTTGCCTCGCCGCCCTGGCCGTGGCCAGGTGCCGCGCGTGGCTGGCCGCGCCGATCACCCTCATCGTCGGGTTCACAGCCCTCAACGCGCTCGGCCTCGCGCTCGGCGATTTCTATCTGGCGCTGGCGGCATTCCACGTCGGCGTGGCGGTCACGACGCTGCTGCTCTTGCGGACTGCGCGGTGGGCGGGCGGCGCCGCCCTGGCGCTCGCCGTTGGGCTCGGCATCCTGACCTGACGGACACGTCAGGCGCGGAAGGGCTTGCCGGACCGCAAGCCCTTCCGTCGTTCGAAGGTTGACCTCTCGCCGCTACTTCTTGAGATCTCCGCAGAACACGTAGGTCGACACCTCCTGCGCCGATTTATGGCCGTTGATCGCGTAACCGCCGCTCGTAAGATCGTCGATGGACGCGTTGACGATCGTCTCGGACTTTCCGTTCACGAGTGGCGATAGCGGGAATGCCGGCTTGGGATCGAGCTTGGCACAGCTGCCCTTATGGATGTGAACCGGCTGCGACACTCCGGCGGGCGTGCCCGTGACGGAGAGCGCGACCTTCGTTTGCGTATCACCCTGCTTGGTCAGCTTCGCGGTTCCCGATTCGCCGGAATTGCTCTGGGGTGACAACCGCGCCTCTTTCGAACCCCCGAACGACCCCATCGACTTGCAGCCGACCAGCAAGACAACGGCGCAAAGAGCCGGAACCACCGCATGTCGGAGACTCATGTGCTCCTCCTCGAGTATGACTTCGGTTGAGGGTCCCTCGTCGCACTCATCGCTCGCGATGACACCGGTGGCACACCGGCTCCACCACCCGCTTCGACAGAAACTGTTCCCCGGGCGACGAGTCCGTCGTGTGCGCGGTGTGGCAGGCCACGCACCGAACGTCGACACCATCGTGCTCACGAAAACCGTGATACGAGATGCGCCCGCCGCGTACAGGCGCTTCCGCCAGATAGCCGGCCCCCGAATCCGTCGTCGCCGCCGGCGACCCGGTCGAGCCAGTCGTCCGCGACTCCCTGACGATGGGCGCGTGGCACTCCCGGCAGTCGCGGTCGCGCAACGGCAGGCGCATGCCGGTCGGCTCAGCATAGACACCGGCCAAAAACCTCAGCGTGTCGAAACCTGCGCCCGCCCATACGCGAACCCGCATGACCGCATCGGCGCCGCCATGACAGGCGATGCACCCGACCCGGGTGTCGCTTGCGTGATGCGACGCAGCAAGATCGCTCGCCGACCGGTCAACCATCCGTTCGAACTTCGCCTCGTGGAGATGACACGAGACGCAAAACCGGTTATCGCGCTCCTTGGCAGCAAGACCGGCGAGGAAGGCAGCCCCGAGCACCACCGTGCCGAACCCGCCTGCCACCCCGCGCAGGAGCGACCGTCTCCACGGCGCCGCCATCACCGGCGCTGCCGCCGCTTCAGCGCACGGTCACCGTCACTGGCTTGGAGAATACGATGCGTCCCGAGCTACCGAAGCTGCCGCCGCGAGGCTGCACGCCCCCCGGCGTCGTGACCGTACCGACCGACGACGCCTTCTCCGTCCCGTAGAACATGACGGCCGCCACGGTGTAAGAGCCTGGCTCCTGCGGCGCCTTGACCGTCCATGTCGCACGTCCGGCGGCGAAACGCTTCGCCGCGAGATCGACCTTCTGATCAAAGATGACGGCCGAGTTGATGTTCTTCCGCAGCCCCGAGGCCCGGGCGTCGACCCACTTCGTCTGCTCCTTGCCATCGCTGCTCCAGACCTTCGGAGGCCCGACGATCAGCCAGCCGTCTCCCTGGATCGATCGCCCCTGCATCCGGAGGTCCGAGTCCACCAACGCGACGCCGACGATGTCGTTCCCGCCCCGGACCATGGCCGTGATCTGAACCTCTTGTCCCGGCTTGACCGTCTCCGGAACGCTGAGCGCCACCGAGGCCGCCTCGTCGACGGCCTTGATGTCGGCGAGCAACTTTTGACGATCGCCCGGCGGCATGTTGGCGTAGGCGCCGGTTCCGTCCTGCACGGCCTTGTAGTGGCGGTTCTCGACCACCATGAAGTTCTGCACGCCGGTCGATTCCGTGCGCAGTTGTTCTCGTGTCGCCGACGAATGGCACACCGCGCATTTCGGGTCCAGATCCGTGACATTGAGGACGGGGCCTCCACTCCAGGCGCCCGCAGAGGAAACGGAGCAGAGCACCGCGAGGCCCGCACCGGCCAATACAGGACTGACTGTCCTCATCGCTATCTCCTCACAGGGAGTACGGCATATGCGTCGGATAACGCCACAACGGCTGGCAGAGGCGTCCGGTTCCCTCAGCGGCTGGATCCTCCGAGCGTGCGGGCGCCGGGCATGACGTGGACTTCCATGACGAGCGCGTCTTCGCCGGTATCGTAATAGTAGCCGCGCCGCCGTCCGATCACCCTGAAGCCGAACGACTCGTAGAGGCCGATGGCCTCACGGTTACTGGGCCGGACCTCGAGCACGATCAGCCGCAGATCGCGCGCGCGGGCTTCGGTCACGACGCCGCCGATGAGCGCTCGGGCGATGCCGTGCCGGCGATGGTCGGGATGAACGGCGACGTTGGTGACGTGAATCTCGTCGGCGATCTCCCAGACGCAGACATAGCCGACGATGACCCCGCCGTCGCGCATGACACGGCAGCGGGCCACGCGGTTTTGCTGGATCTCGTACAGAAAGGCGCCGCGCGACCACGGCATCGAGAACGACGCCCGCTCGATGGCGAGGACCTCGTCGAGGTCCTCGGGCCGCATCGCCTCAACGGTCGGCGGCGACACGGCGTCGAAGCTCCGCCTCGGAGGGGCGGAGGTAAAGTGGCGTCAAGGCGGCGGCGCTGACCGTCTCGCCGAGCGCCAGGCGCGCCCGGCCGAGGATGGCCACGCACGCCGGCGACGGGACACGCCGCGGTGGTGGCAGCCGTCGGGCGTACGGCGACTGGACGGCCTCAGCCCCGTCGCCCACGAGAACCGTCGGCTCGACGAGCCGCGCCGCGAGTGCGTCCGGGGCCAGCGCCATGTAGTCCGACTGGCGGCCGAAGCCCTCACCGTTCCAGCGATAGAGCGCCGCGTAGACTTCGTTGCGCCGTGCATGGAGCACCGGACAGACGGGCAGCGAGGCCCATGGCACCGCGGCAGCCATGGCATCGAGCGTTGGCACCGCCGCGACCGGCACGTCGAGCGCCAGGGCCAGGCCCTTCACGGTGCTGATGCCGACACGAAGCCCGGTGAACGAGCCGGGGCCGACCGCGACCGCGAGGCCGTGCAGGTCACGCGGACTCCATCCGGCGTCCGCGATGACCGTGTCGATGGCCCCGAGCAGACGCTCAGAGTGCGTGAGGCTGACGTCGAGGAGGTATTCGGCGACGAGACCGTCGCCGTCGATGAGGGCGACGCCGCCGGCCAGCGTCGAGGTTTCCACCGCGAGCACGCGCATACGGCGGGAGTCTAGCATGCGACCTCCGGGCCGTCCGGCGGCGAAGCCTGCGATATAATGCGCCGGGAGGTACCGATGAGCGCCGCCCCCCCGAAGAAAGATCCGGCCGCCGTCGAAGCCGAAGTTCGCGAGAAGATCCACCTCGAGATCCTGAAGCGGACCGGCGCATATCACGCCAACGATCACGTGCTCCTGCCGTCGGGCCAGCACACGACGGAGTACATCGAGAAGACCCTCGTGACGACCGAGCCGTCGTTCACGGAGGGCCTCGGCGCCGTCATCGCCAAGCATTTCGCGCAATGGCCGGTGGACGTGGTCCTCTCGACCGGTCCCGGAGCGCTGATCCTCTCTCACTGCGTGGCGCGCGCCCATCCGTCGCGTCCAATCGTCGTCTACGGCGCGAAGGGCCTCTCGGGCGGCAAGCGGAAGGTCAGTCTTCCCGTCGAGTTCCACCGTCTGCTACGCCCGGGGACGAAGGTCTTGCTGGTGGAGGACCTCGTGTCGACCGGAACGACCCTGAATCTGCTGATCGAGCTGGTCGAGCAGCTCGGCGCGCACATCGTCGGGGTCGGATGCCTCTGGCGACGGACCTCCGTTGATCTGAACGGTCGTCCGGTCTTCAGCCTGGTAAGCAGGGACTTCCCCACATACAGCCCGGAGGAGTGCCCCCTGTGCCGCAAGGGAGTGCCACTCAACGAGGAGTTCGTACGGCGTCGAACACACCGTAAGTCCTCGTCGGTGCAGGAACCAAAGGTCTCCTAGACGTTCGGCACGGTCATTGCTGCGCCCCTGGAGTATCGGCGCACGCGCCGGCCGACGACAGGGAGGCTCACCGGCCATGAAGATTGCGGTTCTGGCGGTTCTCGCCCTGACCTTCACGCTCTGCGGCACGGCGCTCGCCGAGCCGGTTGCCGTCCGATTTACCGAAGGCGTGGGCCGCGGCTTCCCCGTTCTGCGCAATGCCAACGGCGAGAAGATCGCACAGGGCGATCTCGTTCAGGTCGCACGTGGCGACCGTGTCGAGAACCGCCTGACGTTCCGCTTCCGCGACGGCTCGTTCTACGACGAGACGGTGGTGTATTCACAGCGCGATGTCTTCACGCTGATCTCCTATCGCCTCGTGCAGCGCGGACCCTCGTTTCCCGAGACGATCGAGGCCGCAGTCGACCGCAGCAGCGGGCGCTACACCGTGCGCTACAAGGGGGACGAGGACAGCCCCGAGGAGGTCCTCAAGGGCACGTTCGAGATGCCCGCCGACGCGTACAACGGTCTGCTGAGCACCTTGATGAAGAATCTGCCGACCGGCGAGTCCGCCACCGTGCAGATCATCGCCTTCACCCCGAAGCCGCGCCTGGTGAAGATGCTCCTGATGCCGGCCACCGAGGACACCGTGATGATGAGCGAGACGGCGGTGCCGTCGACACGCTTCCTCGTCAAGCCGCAGCTGGGCCTCTTCGCGTCGCTGCTCGTTGCGGACATTCCGGACATCAAGATCTGGGTCTCCGGCGGTGAGGCGCCCGCGTTTCTGCGCTTCGAGGGCCCGCTCTACTTCATGGGACCGATCTGGCGGATTGATTGGAGCTAGGGGGCCTCGAAGGGCCCCCTAGAACCCTGCAGCGGGAGCTTTGTCCATCTCCCACAACCCTTCGGCGGCGCCGGCGGTCTTGTAGGCGCTACGGATCGAGTCGAGGTTGCGCGTGATCAGCAGGCCGATCTTGGCGAACGGCTCGAAGACGGGGCCTTGGCCGGCCACGAGGGGAAAGGACACCTTCGGGAGCTGGCCGAGACGCGCGTGGATCGAGTCGGTGACGGCGGTGAGGCTCGCGTAGAACTCTTCGCGGCCCTGCTCCGCGCGCTTCACGATGGGCGTGATCAGGCAGTCGACGGTTTGACGCGCGGCCGCGCTGGCGTTCTCCATGGCCGCCTCGGCCATCGGCACGACGGTCACGCCGAGCTCACCGAGGAAGCGCTGCAGGAGCTGGCCGATCTTCTCCTGGAGCAGCGGCGCCGGCACGCCGACCGTGCGCACGGACTGTCCGGCCAGCGCCTTGACGTCGTCGTAGAGCTGCCCGCGCAGCCAATCGACGTACTCCTTGTTCTCCTCGTCCTTCCACCACTCGCGGAGCATCTTCTTGCCCCAGTAGCGGATCGTCGCGTAATAGATGTCGCGCTTGCCGAGCTTCTGGAAGATGCCGCCCCACGAATAGAACTTCTCCATGGCCTTGATGGCGCCCATCTGAAGTTCGTACGGGCTCATGCGCCGCGGCTGGTGGACGACGTGGTGGCCATCGTAGAACGACCAGTTGCGACTGATGACGTACTTGTCGCCCTTGTCGTAGAGCGTGTCCCAGTCCGGTGATCCGGGAATCGGCGTGAGGATCATGAACTGGATCGAGTCGATGTCGTGCTTGCGGGCGAAGGCGGCGGTGGCGTCGAGCGTCTCCACGTCGTCCTCGTCCGAGCCCACCACGAACATGCCATGGATGCGAATCTTGTGGGCGTGGAACCGCTCGATGGAGCGCTCGATCTTGGCGAGGTCCTGCTTCTTCTGGAAGAGCTTCAGCGTGCGCGGGTTGATCGACTCGAACCCGACGTAGACGTTGAAGCAGTTCGAGTCGCGCATCAGCTGCAGCAGGTCCGGATCGTCGACGGTCTCCGTGCGGACCTGCGCGCCCCACTGCGGCGTGAGGTCGCGCTCGATCATGCCGCGCAGCAGCTCCTTCACGCGCTTCTTGTTCGCGGTGAAGATGTCGTCGGCGAAGAACGTGTACATGTTGCCCTTGTGGATCTGGAGCTCCTGCAGGACACGGTCGATCGAGTGCGTGCGGAAGGCGTGGCCGTACATCCCGGGCACGGAGCAGAACGTGCACGAGAACGGGCAGCCGCGCGAGGTGGCCACGGAGATCACGCCGCCCGGCTTCCAGCCCTCGATCAACTGATAATCCGGAATCGGATTGACGTCGAGGTTGGGGATCTTCGGCCGCTCCGGGTTGTGCACGAGCGTGCCGTCGGCCGTGCGATACGTGAGGTTTTGGATCCTGTCGAAGCCGTCGCCGCGCTGGATCGCGTCGACCAGCTCCTGAAACGCGAACTCGCCCTCGCCACGGACGATGAAGTCGGCGTGCTGCATGCCTTCTTCGGGCAGGAAGCTCGTGTGCGTGCCGCCCATCACCGCCAGCGCGCCCGCCTCACGAACCTTGTCGGCGAGCCGATACGACTGCGGCGCCGTCGACGTGATGGCGGAGATCGCCACCAGATCCGCGGACAGGACCTCGTTCATGTCGAGATCCTGGATGTCCTCGATGTAGACGCGGACGTCGTAGCCCTTGGCTCGCATGATGGTGCCGAGCAGCACCGACCCGAGCCGCGGAATGCAGACTCGGCTGTAGACATGGAGATGCGTGGACTTCGGCTCCACGAATATGAGCTTCTTGAGGGCACGCTTCATCCCGGGGTCTCCTCGGCGATCCGGCCGTCGTTTAAGGAAGGCAAAACAGTGCCCAAACCGTACCTTGGTGACCCCCAGAAGTCAACGAATGGACAGCTGTGTCGTCGGCCGATATATTGTGCCGCCGGCGGTCAGCCCCCCCCACATCTTGCTCGCGGCGGCGGGGTGCGCGGTACCCTCTACGGGTGTCCGAACGCCGCTCGTATCTGCTCCTCATCGCGGTGCTCGTCGTGTGGGCCGGCAATTTTCCGCTCGGCAAGCTCGCCTTGACCGAGGTCGGGCCGCTGTTTCTCGTCGGTGGGCGCACGCTGATGGCCGCGCCGTTCCTGCTCGGGCTTGCGCGGCTGTCGGCGCCGCTCGAGCGGCCGCTGCTGCGCCGCGATTACGTCGCGTTCACGGTACTCGGGCTGACCGGCCTCGTGCTCAACACGACGACGTGGTACTGGGGTCTCAAGTGGACGACCGCGCTGAACGCCGGGATTCTCGGCGCCGCATCGCCGATCTTCGTCGCGCTCGGCGCCGCCATGCTGCTCGGGGAGCGGCTTCGCATGCGCACGTGGGCGGGCATCGCGCTCACGGTGACGGCGGTCGTCCTCACCGTGGCCAAGGGCTCGCTCGCCGTCCTCCTCGACCTCGCGTTCAACCGCGGTGACGTGATCATCCTTCTCTCGCAGACGGCGTGGGTCGCCTACTCGCTGTACAGCCGCGCCACGGCCTCGACGCTCCCACCGGTGTGGGTGATGGCCGGCGCCAATACGGTCGGCGCAGTGGCACTGGTGCCGCTCTCCTGGCTCGTGGATGGGCCATGGCCGTCGCCGGCGGCCGCGCCGCTCGGCTGGGGGGTGATGCTGTACGGCGCGGTACCGATCACGATCGCGCACCTGTGGTACTACCAGGTCATCCGCCGTCTGGGCCCCGGACGCACCGCCGCGTTCATGAACTTGATGCCCTTCGTGGTGATCGCGATGTCGTGGGCACTGGTGGGCGAGACCGTGCATGCCTACCATCTGGCCGGCGCGGCGCTGGTCATCGCCGGCGTGGTGCTGACGACTCGCTGACTACTTCGTCTTCGTGAGGGCCTTGGCCTTGACCGTGATCCCGGGCTTGCCCTTGTCGTCCTTGAGGAGGCCCTTCACCTCGTCCATGAACTGGTTGATGTCCTTGAATTGGCGGTAGACGGAGGCGAAGCGGACGTACGCGACCTGATCGAGCTTCTGCAGATGCTCCATGACGAGATCGCCGAGCTCGGTCGACGGAATCTCCTTGTCGGCGCGCTCGTGGAGCTTGACCTCGATCTCGGAGACGACGTCGTCCACGGCCTGGACGCCGACCGAGCGCTTCTCGCACGATTTCAGGATGGAGCCGCGCAGCTTCTGACGGTCGAATGGCTCGCGGCGACCGTCGCGCTTGACGACGTGCGGCAGCACGTCCTCGATGTACTCGTACGTCGTGTAGCGGCGATGGCACTTGAGGCACTCGCGGCGACGCCGGATGAACTCGCCCTCGCGGCCGACGCGCGAGTCGACGACTCGGTCCTCCGTGTGCCCGCAGAACGGACATTTCATCGACGAGCCCTCACTTGATTCGTTCCGGGTACAGCGGAAATCGCACGGTGAGCGCCTGGACGTCCCCGCGCACGGCCGCCTCGGTGGCCGCGTCGCCGAGCTTGGTCAGAACCCGGTCGATCAGGCGCGCGATCTCGACCATCTCCGCTTCCTTCATGCCGCGTGTCGTGACGGCCGGCGTCCCGATCCGGATCCCGCTCGTCACCATGGGACTCTTCGTCTCGAACGGGATCGTGTTCTTGTTGACGGTGATCCACGCGCGATCGAGCGCCTCCTGCGCGTCCTTGCCGGTGACACCCCGCGGCGAGAGATCGACGAGCATCAGGTGGGTGTCGGTGCCGCCGCTGACCAGACGCAGCCCGCGCGCCATCAACGCCTCCGCCAGCGCCTTCGCGTTCTTCACGATCTGCTGCTGATAGGCGCGCCAGCCCGGCGTGAGCGCCTCGCGAAACGCGACCGCCTTGCCGGCGATCACGTGCATCAGCGGGCCCCCCTGCACCCCGGGCATGACCGTCTTGTCGAGCGCTTGCGCGTGCGCGGCCCCGCAGAGCACCATGCCGCCGCGGGGACCGCGCAGCGTCTTGTGGGTCGTGGTGGTGACGAAGTCGGCGATTCCGACCGGCGACGGATGCAGACCGGCGGCCACGAGTCCGGCGGGATGCGCGACGTCGGCCATCAGCGCGGCACCCACCTCGCGGGCGATCTCGCCGAACGGGCCGAAGTCGATCGCGCGGGGAAACGCGGAGCCACCGGCGATGATCAGCTTCGGCCGATGCTGCCGCGCGAGGTCGCGCACCTGATCCATGTCCAGGCGCTCGGTATCCTTGCGGACGCCGTACGGAACGACCGAGTAGAACTTGCCCGAGTAGTTCATCGGGCTGCCCGCGGTGAGGTGACCGCCGTGGGCGAGGTTCGGCCCGAGCACCGTGTCGCCCGGCTTCAGCAGCGTGAAGTAGACGGCCATGTTCGCCTGGGCGCCGGAATGCGGCTGCACATTAGCGTGCTCCGCGCGGAATAGCTCCTTGGCGCGCGCGATGGCGAGCTCTTCCACCACGTCGACGACCTCGCAGCCGCCGTAATAGCGCTTGCCTGGATAGCCTTCGGCGTACTTGTTGGTGAGGACGGAGCCGACCGCCTCGAGCACCGCCTCTGAGACGAAATTCTCGGAAGCGATGAGCTCGAGGTTGCGGTGCTGTCGAACCGCCTCGTCGCGGAGGGCCTTGGCGACCTCCGGATCGGTCTCGGCGAGCCGCGGCACGCTCATACGACCGACACCATACCGATTGGGGCCGGCGACGTCAAGTTGCGCTATATCTAGATGGGGGGCCCCGAAATGGCCCCATACCCGCCAGCGCTCGCCCGCCCCGGCGGAGCCGGGGCGGCCCTCGATTCCCCCCGGGGGCGCCTACGTTGCGCCGGGGAATTTGAAAGTCTCGAGCGTGGCGGCGTCGGCGCCGGTGGCGGTCAGGCGCGTGAGGTCGAGGCGGGACTCGGCGGCGGCGATCTCGTGGGCGCTGGCGCGCGTCGACGGATGCTTTGGTGTGAAGAGGGTGCAGCAGTCGGCGTCCGGCTCGATGGAGATCTCGAACGTGCCGAGCCGCTGTGCCTCGGCCGTGATCTCGAGCTTGTCCATGCCGATGAGCGGCCGCAGCACCGGCAGCGTCGCCGCCTCGTCGATGCGCACGATGTTGTCGAGCGTCTGCGAAGCCACCTGCCCCAGGCTCTCACCAGTGACGAGCGCGGCGGCGCCGTGGCGGCGGGCGAGCGCCTCCGCGATGCGGACCATGAGCCGGCGGTAGACGACCACGCGCAGCGGCGGCGGAACGCCGAGCACGACTTCGCGCTGGATCTCGCCGAAGGGCACCAGGTGCAGGCGCGAGGCGTACTGCCAGGCCGTCAGGCGCTCCACCAGCGCGCGAGCCTTCGCCTGCGAGATGTCCGGCAGGTACGGGACGCTGTGAAAGTGCACGAAGACGACGCGACAACCGCGCTTCATCATTCGCCAGGCGGCTACCGGCGAGTCGATGCCCCCCGAGAGGAGCGCGGTGACGGTCCCGCTGGCGCCCACCGGCAGTCCGCCGGGCCCCTCCATACGATCCATCGAGATGAAGGTCTCGGCCGGCAGCACCTCGACCCGGATGTCCTGCGCGGCGTGCTCGAGGTCCACGCGTGTGGGCACGCGGTCGAGGACGAACGCGCCGAGGGCGCGATTGAGCTCGACACTCGTGAGCGGATACGTCTTGAAGGCGCGGCGCGCGCTGATCCGGAACGAGGGAAAGCTGCGGCCCTCCAGCAGGCGGCCCAGCACTCCCTTCATCGCGTCGAGCGTCGACGGCGCTCGGTAGGCGAGCGTCGCACTGGCCACCCCGAACACGCGCGTCACGCGCTCGCGGACGACGTCGGGCGCGCGGCTGTCCTCGAGGTCGATCACGATGCGGCCGGACAGCTGCTCGACCGGGGCAGGGCCGACGTCGGCCAGCGCGCTCTCGAGATTGCGACGCAGGTGGCGCAGGAAGAGCGGCCGGTTGCCACGCTTCAGGCTGATCTCGTGATAGTGCACCACCAGCACCGGATGCAGGCGGACCATCAGTCGAGCTCGGCGACCAGCACCCGCGCCCGCGCGAGGTCCTCGGGCGTGTTGACGTTCATGAATGCCACCTCGGGCGCGCGATAGCGCGCCACCGTCGCCGCGTCGAGCTCCACCACGCGCACGTCGGAAAAGAAGCCGGCGATCTTCAGCTGGCCGGCGCGCAGGCGCGCCTCCATCGGCCCCAGGCACCGCCTGCCGTACACGGCGTGCATCGTCTCGAGCTGGCCGCCGGTGCGCGGAATGACGACGTCGCCCTCCCCCGCCCGTTCGACGAGCATTCGCACGATCGCCGGGTGGAGAAAGGGCATGTCGCACGCCACGGTGAACGCGGCTTCGCCGCCGGCCGCTCGGACACCGCTGTAGATGCCGCCGAGGGCGCCGCCGTCGGGAAAGGCGTCGGCCACCATCGGCAGGCCGAGGAACGCGTAGCGCTCGGGCGTGTTCGTCACCACGAGCAGATCGTCGAGCACGGCGCCGACGGCATCGACGACGCGCTCGATGATGCGTTTGCCGCCGAGCTCGAGCATGGCCTTCGGCTCGCCGCCCATGCGTGTGCTGCGCCCACCCGCCTGGATGACGCCGGTCACGCGCGGCGCGCTCACTGGACGAGCACCGCGCCCTGCCGCAGGATGCGCGGCGGATCAACGGTGACGTCGAGGACGGTCGACGGGGCGCCGCCGGGCGTCGGGCCCGCGTCGAGGATGAGCTCGATGATGCCGTCGAGATGCGCGAGCACCTCGGCCGCGCTGACGGGCGGCGGTCCACCGGTCGGGTTCGCGCTGGGCGCGGTCACGGGCTCGCCCAGCGCGCGAACCAGCGCCCGCGCCACTGGATGCGCCGAGACGCGCACGCCCACCGTCCGCGTGCCGGCCGTGACCTCCGCAGGCACGGCCGGACCGGCGGCGAGCACGAGGCTCAGCGCTCCCGGCCAGTGCCGCTCCATCAGCTCGACGGCATACGCGGGAATGTCGGCGACCACGGCGGCGGCCATGGCACGGGAGTCGACGAGCAGCAGCAACGGCATCGACGCGGGCCGTCCCTTGGCGTCGAACACGCGGCGCGCGGCCGCGGCGTCGAGACCGGCCGCGCCGAGACCGTAGAACGTCTCGGTCGGAAACGCGACCAGACCTCCCGCGCGCAGCACCTGCGCCGCCTGACGTATCACGCCGAGATCGGGCGCCGCCGCATCGACTCGGACGACCTGTGTCGGCGGCACCGCGAACGTTCCGTCAGCCGCGCGACTTGAGCTTGTCGGCGACGCGCCGGGCGCGCTCCTCGACCTCCGCGGCGAGCCGCTCGCGGTAGGCCGCCAGCCGCCGGCGCAGGCCCGCGTCGCCGACGGCCAGGATCTGCGCGGCCAGGATTCCCGCGTTGGCGGCGCCCCAGGCGCCGATGGCCACGGTGGCCACCGGGACGCCCTTCGGCATCTGAACGATCGACAGCAGCGCATCCATCCCACCCAGTGGCGTGGCCGCGATCGGGACGCCGATGACTGGCAGCGCGCTCGAGGCGGCAAGCACTCCCGGCAGCGCGGCGGCTCCGCCGGCGGCCCCGATGAGGACGCCGAGCCCGCGCGCCTCGGCCGTCGACGCGTACTCCTCGGTCTTGCGGGGTGTGCGATGCGCGGAGGCCACGACGACTTCGCTGCCCACCTCCAGCGCGTCGAGCACCTTCACCGCCTCCAGCATCACGTCGAGGTCGGAGTCGCTGCCGAGCACGATGCCCACGCGGATCGGATTCGTCACACGAGCTCCTACGCGGCCACCGCGCGGCGCCGCCCGATATCGGTACGGAAGTGCATGCCCTCGAACCGGATGCGATCGACGGCCTCGTACGCCGTCTCGATCGCGCGCGGCACGTCGTCGGCGACGGCGGTCACGCCGACCACGCGCCCGCCGGCCGTCACCAGCTTACCGTCTCGGCGCGCGGTGCCGGCGTGGAACACCTCGACGCCCGGGATCGATTCCGCCGCCTCGATTCCGGTGATCGGCACGCCCGTCGCATATTTTCCCGGATAGCCTCCGGACGCGAGCGTCACGCAAACCGCGGCGCGATGCGCCGGTCTGATCGACGGAGGCAGTTCGCCGCCTGCCACCGCCACCAGCAGCGGCAACAGGTCGATCTCCATCGCCGCCAGAATCGCCTGGCACTCCGGATCGCCGAAGCGGCAGTTGAACTCCACGACCTTCGCACCGTCGGCGGTCAGCATGAGCTGGACGAACAGCACGCCGGAGTAGGCCGCGCCCTCGTCGGCCAGCGCGGCGATCGTCGGTCGCACGATCGTCGCCATCACTCGCTCCTGCATCGCCGCGTCGAAGATGGCCACCGGCGAGAATGCGCCCATGCCGCCGGTATTGGGGCCCCGGTCGCCATCGAAGACAGCCTTGTGGTCCTGCGCCGCCGCCAGCGCCGTCGCGCCACGGCCGTTGACGAGCGCAAAGAACGACACTTCGTCGCCGACGAGAAATTCTTCGAGGACGATGGTGCCACCCGCCTCACCGAACTCGCGCCGCTCCAGGCAGGCCGCGATCGCGTCCTCGGCCTCCGTGAGCGTTCCGCACACGATCGCGCCCTTGCCCGCCGCCAGCCCGTCGGTTTTCACGACGAGCGGCGCCCCGAGGCCGCGAGCGAAGCGCCGCGCGCGGGCGGCGTCGTCGAAAGCCTCGAAGCGCGCGGTTGGGATGCTGTGCCGCGCCATCAGGGTCTTTGCGAAGACCTTCGAGCCCTCGATGGCGGCCGCCCGCGAGCGCGGCCCGAACACGGCCATGCCCGCGGCACCGAGCCGATCGGCCAGGCCCGCCACCAGCGGGACTTCGGGTCCGACGACGACGAGGTCGAAGCGCTCCTTCTCGGCGAGCCGTACGAGCCCGTCGTGATCGTCCACCGAGAGCGCCACGCACTCGGCGTGGCGCGCGATGCCCGGATTCCCCGGCGCCGCCACCAGCCGTGCGAGGTGCGCACTCTGCACGAGCTTCCAGGCCAGCGCGTGCTCCCGACCGCCGCCGCCGACGAGCAGGACGTTCACTCGGCGCCGTCCGTCTTGTCGACGACCTCGAGATGCGCCCGCGCGATGCGTGCCCACGGGCTGCCGGCATCGAGCTCGAGGTAGCGCTGCCAGTGCTTGATGGCCTCGTCGCCGCGGCCGGCCCGTGACAGCGCGCCGGCCAGGTTGAAGTGCGCGTCGGCGTAGTCCGC
>Ga0075421_100000263_pt1 | contig 51247 bp, 46 predicted proteins | sample SoiMetdeltSBSDD5_FD_75292 | JGI IMG/M metagenome (GOLD analysis project Ga0075421, IMG submission 75292) | Bulk soil microbial communities from a Populus tree surrounding site in Tennessee, USA - Soil MetaG P. deltoides SBSDD5 | ecosystem: Environmental > Terrestrial > Soil > Tree plantation... | reverse complement strand
GGCGTGGTTCATGCGAGCGCGAACTTCGAGCGCCTCTTCGAGCGTTTCCAGCCGGTTGTGAAGGGCGGTGGCGATCTCCAGGGGTGCCGTCGCGGTATGCAAACCGAGAAAGTCGGGGCCCCAGAACCGGAACGAGGCGGCGCGGGAGCCCGGGGCCAGCTGACGAAGCGAGTGGAGGACATGCCTCAGCCGTCGCCACCGGCGCACGTCGGGCAAAAGGTAGCTGTAGCCCAGGAACTCCTCGTCGGCGCCCTCGCCCGTGAGAACGGCCTTCACGCGGTGGCGTTGCACGAGCTCGGAGAGCATCAGGACCGGAACGGATTCGATCCGGGAGGCGAAGGGATGGCCGTAGTGCGCGATGACGTCGGGAATCCTGCGCAGAAAGTCACGGTCATGGATCTCGACGGCGCGGAGGTCCAGCTTCAGGTGCCGGGCGACCGTGGACGCGGCCTCGTATTCGCTGAGGCGGCCCACCACATTGGCGTGGAACACGGCGATCTGGCTGTGGTGCCGGGCGGCGAGGGCGGTCGTGAGCGCGGAATCCACACCGCCGCTGCAGAGCACCCCGACGGGAGCGTCGGCGGTCAGCTGGAGCCTCACGCTGTCGTCGAGCAGCTCGTCGAGCTCGTCGACGAGCTGCCGAGACGTGCGCGCGTGGAGGCGGTCGTGCTCGGCCGGCTGCCAGAGCTCACCGACGGAGAGCACGCTGGAACACGACGGCCGCTGGCTGGTCGCGATGCGCACGACGGCGCCCGGATCGACGGACTTCACGTGCTCGAGAAACGTGAAGCCTTTCGTCGGCTCGGCAGCGCCGAAGAGGAATGACGCGATCGACAGTCGATCGGGCGCCAGGGGCGACAGCCACGGCCTCATGGCCATGAACTCGGAGCCGAAGACGAAGGCCTGGGCGCTGTCGTGAACGAAGAGCGGCTTGATGCCGAAGCGATCCCGTCCGAGCACGAGCGTCCGGTCGTGACTGTCGTAGAGGGCAAAGGCGAACATGCCCTCGAGCTTCGGGAGGGTGGCCTCGGGGCCCCAGGCGAGCAAGGCCTCGAGCAACACTTCCGTGTCACTGGTCGTGCGGAACATGACGCCGGACCGCTCGAGCTTCCTGCGCAGATCGCGAAAGTTGTAGATCTCGCCGTTGTAGACCAGGACGCGCCGCCGAGCCTTGTCCCAGAAGGGCTGATTGCTTCTGGCCTCGAGGTCGAGCAGCGACAGCCGGGTCGCGACGAGTCCGATATTCGAGTCGGCGTGAATCCCCGTGTGGTCCGGCCCCCGGTGTTTCAGCAGGTCGCCCGTCTCGCGAAGGCGCTTCGGGTCGGGCGGCGGGCCCTCCGTGTGCAGCAGAACACCGAAAATGCCGCACATGGGATCGCTCCTAGCCGGGCGGACGGCGGGTGTCTGCCGGCCTGGTGATCGTGCACGACTTGAAGCCCAATCGCGGCATGCCAGTGAACCTCGCCTTGGAACGGTACGGCAGCGCTGCGCGCATCCGGCCATTTCCGCGAAATGGCTGCACGAGAGTAGGGGGGGGCGGGCGCCGGGTAAATATATCTTTCGCTATAGTGCCCATCGGTGGGAGATCTATCCGCGCACGTATTGTCTCAGCTTCATGAGGCTTCCGTTCAGGTGGTCGCGATCGAAACGGGCGATCGTCCGCCGCAAGGCGAGCGCGCGGCCCGCAGGCGCCAGCTTGCGACGGAGGAGGCGAGCGAGATCGCTCCGGCCCATGTGCTCGAGAGGCCCAAGCATTTCCTCGTAGTACGGCCGGACGTTGCCGCCGAGGTCCACGCCGGCGACCAGGGCTTCGGAGACATCGGTGCGACGGAATGCCGAGGTCGCGTCGAGACGGCCGACGATCAGGAGTCCCAGCATGGTTCGAAGGCACTTCTCGCATTCCCCGCAGTTCAGGTGGTCGGCGGAATACTGCTCGGTCTTGTTGCAGACGCGAAGATGCTGCAGACCGAGATCCCAATCGGCCAGCACGCGGATCTTCGCGAGTCGCGACAGCGTGATCCCGTCACAGCGGATCCGTAGGTCGTAGCTGCTGAAGTGAGGCTCGACGAGCGGATGTGACCCGTGGGGTTTCAGGTGCGGAATGTCGTAATCCGAGGCGATCGACACGATCGACAGACGCCGGCCCAGCGCGTGCGCGACCCCCGAGAGCGCCGCGCCCATGAAGTACGAGTACCAGAAGCGCCAGTCGCTGTTGAGCTGTCGGATGTTCGTGTAGACGGGGAGCAGCGTCACGCCGGAGTGGTCCGCCAGCGACGACAGCGACTTCAGGACATGGCGAAAGGCGTCCAGTGCCTCCACTTCCAGCCCGAAGACGATGATGCCGTCCTTGACGGATCCGGGATGGGTCGAGGGGTACTGCAAGCGATTGACCCGCAGCGTTGCCAGCGAATCGACCCCGCCCGTCAGGAACAGGCCGGCACGCGGAGACGGCGCGGCCAGGACGCGCGACGCCGTCTTGGCCTCGATCCGGAGGGGAGCTCGCTCGAGACGGTTCCAGTGCTGCATCAGCTGCATCACCGTGATCAGGTTCTCCTGAAGAACCGGACACACCTCGTCTTCCAGCAGGATGCGCTGTTCGCCGGCTTCCAGGGCCGGCATGATGGCCGCACACAGGAATGCGTGCGGTGCTGGCGTCACGTCCTGTGCGAATTCCTCCGGAGTGGCATAGTAATACTCCCCCGCAGGCCGGTCCGAGTCCTCCCAGCAGATGCTCGCGGCGAGCCGCGCCATGCCGCCGACGCGCTCCACGCGGAGGTCCGAGATTTTCATCTTGCGCTCCTACTTCGCGATGACGGCGAGGGCAATGTCGATCTCATACGGTGGCGTGACGAGGGTCTTGTAACCTCGCCCGTGATCGAATCGATCCGTGGTGACCACGTCGCCCGTTCCCGGCCGCACCCACGCTGCCTCGTATGACCCGGGCGGCAGGCGCAACTCGAGGGTGGTCTGGTAGCGTCCGGGCTGGACGATATAGCGGGTCTTCTTGCCGCCCGGCCCTTTGGCATCGCCGGGAACCGAATGATGCACGTACGCGGCGTACTGTCGGCCGGGCTCGCTGATCGCGCGGGCGAACGCGCCGGCCGGGATGCCGCTCCTGATGAACGCGGTGTCCCGTCGCATCCGCACGAGCTCGAACCGGGACAGAAAGTGCCGGAGGTTGCGGAGGTAACGCCGGTACGCGTCCGCCTCTTGAGAGTCGTAGGCCTCGCCGGTAATGAGCCCGTTGTACGCGGATCCTCCGCCGATCAGGAATTCCCACGCCTCGACGCGGCCGCCGTCGGCCGTCGAATAGCGCGGTACTTCGTCCATTTCGTCGGCGCCCAGGATGACTTCTCGGTCGTACATCCGGTCAAGCATCGGAAACGCGCCCAGCCACGAATCGCCGTACGCATAGTGGGTGTTCACGACCGATGGACTCGGCTTCACGACTTCGTAGTACTCGGGACCATTGATCGCGATCAGATGTTTTCTCGGAAGGGCCGCTTCCGTATCCAGGATGGTCTTGATCATGCGGCTATGCCAGGCGACGTCGAACACGGAAGGCTCGTTCATGATCTCGAAGTAGACATTGTCGAACTGATTTAGCTCGGCGACGACTTTGGCGACGACCGCCCGTTGTCGCTCCTCGAGTGCGGGGTCGCTCCTGGTCAGAAACGTCATCCAGCGGCCACGACCGACGCGCTGGATGTTGTTCGTGGCGTGCAGCGGACTCAGCGGCCAGACATTTTCGTAGCCGTTCAGTAGGACGACCTCGACCGCGATGTTTCGCTCACCGGCCTTCGCGACGAGGTCTTTCAGCCGGGCAAAGTATGCCTCGTGCCACGCATCGAGATCGAATTGGGGCCCGCCATCGGCCGCGCCGGGCACCGAGCTCCTGGCCCACGGGTGCAACCGGTCCGTGTCCGGCCACCGGGAGGCCGTGTTCCAGACCCTGAAGACGTTCAAATCGAATGACTGGGCGACGTTCAGCATGTGCACGTAGTCGCGCGTCGACCACGCGCCATAGCTCACGTAGCTCGCGCCCACCAGCGCCGTCGGACGCCCCCGGAAGAGGAAATACCTGGACTGCGGGTGGCGTCGGATCGTCTCGACGGCATCGTCGCCATACATCGGAAGCGCCAGCATCGCCACCACCAGCACCACGAGAACTGCGATGAGCGAGCGCCGCCGGAAGGCGGGACGGCCGGATGTGCTCATGTCAGCACGCGCTTCACCCGGCTCAGGCTGCCCGCCAGGTACCGCCGGTCGACATCGGCAAGGCGCGACCGCCAGTCCCCGCCGGTGGCCAGCACCACCTTGCGGGCGGCCAGCCGGGAGAGGTCGTCGCGGCCGGCGGCGTGGAGGGGGCCGATCAACTCGCGGTAGCCCCGAAAGGCGGAGGCGTTGAAGATGACGGAGGCGACCGCGTCCGCCGAGAGATCGACGACCTGGAACACCGACGTACGCTCGAGAGCGCCCACGCAGAGGAGCTCCATCTGCGTGCGGATGCACTTCTCGCACCGACCACAGTTGAGCGTCTCCGGCCGGTAGCTCGCGATCTTGTTGCACACGCGGAGATGGTCCAGGGCAACCGGCCAGTCGGCGAGCAGGGCGACCTTGGCCAGCCGGGAGTGCGTGTAGCCATCGTGACGGATCACGAGGTCCCCGCTACTGTAGTTGGGGTCCAGCATCGGATGCGTGCCCGTCGGAAGATGCAGGTTCCACACGTCCGCGGAGGAGGCCAGGTACGCCGTCGTCAGCCGCCTGTTGAGAGCGTGGGCGACCGACCCGAAGATCGAGCCGATCGATACGTCGTGCCAAAAGACCCAGTCGCGTTCGAGCGCTCTGACGTTCGTGTAGATCGGCACGAGGGTCACCTCTGCCTCGCGGGCGACGGGGCGAAGGCGGTCGAGTACCCAGTCGAACGCCTGCGGCTGCTCGACTTCGAGCCCGTAGACGATGATGCCGTCCTTGATCGAGGCGGGGTGACTGCGCGGATAATGCAGCCGATTGTTGCGCAACGTCGCCAGCGAATCGACGCCGCCCGACAGGAACGAAGCGGCACGGTCGGGTGCGCGACGAGCCGCGGCGCGAAGACCGGTCTCGAGAATCAGTGGCGATCGCCTGATCCTGCTCCACTCCTGGAGCAGCGTCATCGCGACCCGGACACCCTCGTGAAGAACCGGGCAGATCGTGCCCTGGACCGCCAGGCGCCGCTCCCCATGATAGAGCGCTGGCATCACGGCGGCGAGGAGGAACGCGTCGAGGTCGGTGGTCAACGCATCCGCGAACTCGAGCGGAGTCGCGAAATAAACGGTCTGGGCGGGACGATCGGAGTCTTCCCAGGTCACCATCGCGCTGACCTGCGCCTGACCATTCGCCTGACTGGTTCGGAGGTCGCTGATCTTCACGGCGTGCCCTCATGCCGGCGTGCCGACTTCGCGCGGTGTGGTGGCTGGGTTCACCAGTAGGCGCCCGCGTCACAGACGGCCGTTTCGTCCGGTCGGTATCTGTCCGGCGGGCGGGACCAATGCTCGTTGAAATACGCTTCCTGCCAGCGCGACCACTTCAGCCAGCGCTTGCCGTGGACACCGAAGACGACCTGGAGGATGCCCCCGAGATCGAGCGCCACGCGTCCCTGGCCCTTGATGTGCGACGCGAGTGGGATGGCCAGTCCGGCTGCCGCGATCAACGCGATGTCGAAGTCGCGCTTGTCGAGCTGGGTCGTGATCGCATCGAAGAGCTGGATGGCCGAGCGGTACCGCCGCTGGGTCGCGGCGGCGAAGCCGTACGGCAGCTCCAGGGCCTCGACGCTCCGCGGATGGAACCACGCCTTGGCCTGCTTCGACCACGCCGCCTCGAACGTCTCCTTGTTCGCGCGCTCCTTCAGGAAGCCCGCGAACGGACAGATCAGGAGAATATCCTTGTCGCGGAAATATTCGAGGTAGCCGGTGCTCATCTCGCGCGCGAGGCGCAGGTCGTCACCCGAGAAGAAATACGGGTAATGACCGAGGGTGAAGAAGGGCTCCTGGGAGGGGTAGCCGATCAGCTTGTTCGTGAACCGGTAATGCCGGACGATCTCGAGCTCGCCCGGGTAGTAGCAGATGCCGATGCAATCGAGGTTGCGGACGTGCTCGACGTAGAACCGATTGAACTCCAGGTAGAACTGGGGGTCGGCGGGAAAGATGCCCATCTGGTTCAGGCCGTGAAAGCAGAGGTCGCGCTCGAACGCCGCCAGTTGCGCCGGGTCCGTTTGCTTCGCGCGGATGATCTCGTACGCCATCCAGAACTGATTCGATCGGCCGATCTTGCCGGCGGCGTAACCACGTCCATGCTCGATCGCCTGGTTCAGGTCCTGCAGGAATTCGCGCCGTGAGATCGTGGAGTAGCCGCTGAGACGATAACGAGTCTTGACCAGCCGTGCCGGAAGCAGTCGCCCCTCGCGGCGCAGCCGTCGCCACACCGTCCGGAGGGGGGCGGCGGCGCGGTTCACCACCGGTGTCTGCTCCAGCTGGGTCCTGAGCCACGGCACGACCTTCATCCCGGCATCCACGCTAGGGAATCTCCTGCCACGTCGAGGGTTGGAAGAACACCGCCTGCTTGTGCAGGGACAGCGGCGCCGTGCGCTTCGATACGTCGCTCTGCACCATGGAGAAGCTCAGCACGTCGGCGACATAGTCGAATGTCGCCCCGGGGGCCCAGAAGCACAGCATGATCTGATACGACGCGGGATAGAGGAGGCAATTCGGGATCTCGACCCGGAAGCGGCGTTTCCCGGGAGCGATGTCCTCGATCACGAAGCCGCAGTCTTGACTCTCCATGTGCAGCACACGAAGGCCCATGTCGGTCCGCTGGATCTCCATGCTGCAGTTGATCGACTGAAACGACCGATGGAACTCCGCATCGAACTCGACGACGAGTGTCTCGCCCATCGAGAATGTCGTGCAGGGGTTGCCGGCCGTGTCCAGGAGGCGCGCTTCGGTGATCCGCGCCTCGCCGGTTCCGCGGCGCTTCCACTGCGTCGTGTCCGAGCGACTGACGGCGGAGATGCTCTTGACATACGCGCTGATCGTCGGGGCGGCCGCGTCATGCTTGACGACCTTGCCGTCGTCGAGCCAGAGCGCGGAAGCGCAGAGGTTCGCCACCGCACCCATGTTGTGGCTCACGAAGAGCACGGTCCGGCCCTCGCGGGCCACTTCGCCCATCTTGCCCAGGCACTTCTTCTGGAAGGCCGCGTCCCCGACGGCCAGCACCTCGTCCAGGATGAGGATCTCGGGCTCCAGGTGAGCGGCGACCGCGAAGGCAAGGCGCATGTGCATTCCGCTCGAATAGTGCTTCACCTGCGTGTCGAGGAATTTTTCCACTCCGGCGAATGCCACGATCTCGTCGAATCTCTGGTCGACGTCGCTGCGCTTCATCCCGAGGATGACGCCGTTCAGGTAGATGTTCTCCCGCCCGGTCAGCTCGCTGTGGAAGCCGGTTCCGACCTCCAGCAGGCATCCGACGCGCCCGTGGAGGCGGGCACGGCCGGCGGTGGGCTCGGTGATGCGCGAGAGGATCTTGAGCAGGGTGCTCTTGCCGGCGCCGTTGTGTCCGATGATCCCGAGCACCTCGCCCGTTTGGACCTCGAAGGACACGTCGCTGAGCGCCCAGATCGTCTCCGGCTTCCTGCCATTCGCCGTGCGTCGTACCAGCGAGGTTGCGCCGGCGACGAGCCGCTCGCGGAGGGTGGTGTAGCGCTCCTTGGCCGACCCGATCCGGTACTGCTTCGAGAGGTTTTCGACGCGGATCGCGACGTTGCTCATGCGGTCGTCGACAGCGTTCCGTCGGAAGGGGCGGCCGTCGACTGGCGTTGCTCGAGGAACCAGGCGACCGTTCGGGCGAGTCCGTCGCGGAAGGTGTGCGCGGCCTCGAATCCGAGCAGGCGCCTGGCGCGCTCGACGTCCAGGCATCGCCGCGGCTGCCCGTTCGGCTTGGTGGTGTCCCAGACGATCTCGCCGGAGAAGCCGACCTCGGCCGCGATGATCCGCGCCAGGTCACGGATGCTGATCTCCTCCCCGCTGCCCAGGTTCAGGGGCGCCTCGTCGTCGTATCGCTCGGTGGCGAGCACGATTCCCTCGGCCGCGTCGTCGACATAGAGGAACTCGCGGGTCGGGGACCCGTCCCCCCAGAGCACGATCTCGCCCTGGTTGTTCTCCTTTGCCTCGACGCACTTTCGAATCAAGGCGGGAATGACGTGCGAGCTCTCGAGGTCGAAGTTATCGCCGGGGCCATAGAGATTGACGAGCATCGGATAGATGGCATTGAAGCCGTACTGGGCCCGGTACGCCTGGGCCTGCACGAGCAGCATTTTCTTGGCCAGCCCGTACGGCGCGTTCGTCTCCTCCGGATAGCCGTTCCACAGGTCGGCTTCGTTGAAGGGGATCGGCGTGTGCTTGGGGTAGGCGCAGATGGTGCCGGCGGCAACGAATTTCTCCACACCGGACTGGCGCGCGTACTCCATCAGCTGGATGCCCATGATCGCGTTGTCGTAGAAGAACCGGCCGGGATTCGCCCGATTGGCCCCGATCCCACCCACGACCGCGGCCAGGTGGAGGACGACGCGTGGCCGCGTGCGCTTGTAGAGGGCGATGATCGCGTCGCGGTCACGCAGGTCGTAGTCCTTCGACCTCGGGACGAACACGTCACGGCAGCCGCGGTCGTGGAGCGTTCTCACCACGGCCGATCCCAGGAAGCCGCCACCCCCGGTCACGACGATGCGGGCGTCGCTCAGGTTCATGGCGCCCTCTCGGCCACCCGTCGCTGCTCGAGCGCCTCGATATCCGCGTCGACCATCAGGCGTACGAGAGCCTCGAAGCCGATCTTCGGCTGCCAGCCGAGCTGCCGCTTCGCCTTGCTGGCGTCGCCGATCAGCAGGTCGACCTCGGCTGGTCTGAAATACCGCTGATTGATCTCGACATGCCGCTGCCACTCCAGGCCCGCATGGGAGAAGGCAGCCGCCAGGAACTCGCGGACCGAATGCGTCTCGCCCGTGGCGACGACGTAGTCGTCCGGCGTTTCCTGCTGAAGCATCAGCCACATCGCCTCGACGTACTCGGCGGCGTAGCCCCAGTCTCGGCGCGCGTCGAGGTTCCCCAGGTACAGCGTGTCCTGCAGCCCGGCCTTGATGGCGGCGACAGCCCGGGTGATCTTCCGGGTCACGAAGGTCTCGCCGCGGCGTGGCGACTCGTGGTTGAAGAGGATGCCGTTACAGGCGAAGAGCCCGTATGACTCGCGGTAATTCACGGTCGCCCAGTAGGCGTGAAGCTTGGCGGCCGCGTACGGGCTGCGCGGATAGAACGGCGTCGTCTCGCGCTGGGGGATCTCCTGGACCTTTCCGAACATCTCCGAGCTGCTCGCCTGGTAGAAGCGACTCCTGACGCCGGTCTCGCGAATCGCCTCGAGAATGCGGATGGTGCCCAGTGCCGTCACGTCCGCGGTGTACTCGGGTATGTCGAAGCTCACGCGAACATGGCTCTGGGCGGCCAGGTGGTAGATCTCGTCCGGCTGCAGGCGGTAGAGGAGCTTGATCAGGTTCGTCGAATCGGCGATGTCGCCGTAGTGCAGGAAGAGCCGGACGTCGTTGACGTGCGGATCGCGGTACAGGTGATCGATCCGTCCCGTGTTGAACGTCGAGGCGCGACGGATCACGCCGTGGACCTCGTACCCCTTGCTCAGCAGGAGCTCGGCGAGGTAGGACCCGTCCTGCCCGGTAATGCCCGTGATCAGTGCGCGTTTCATGCCGTTCGTGCTGCCGCCGTTCGTGCTGTCAATGGATGGCACCGTTTGACACCAGGTAGGGCCCCCAGAAGGCCCGGTCGTATTTCGGCCACGCGTGGCAGCCAAACGGCAGCTCGCCGCCGTTCAGCTCGAGGCAGCGGCGTGGCGCCACCTCGAAGGCAAAGCGAAGACCCTCCTCGACAGGCGCCACCTTGAACTCGGGCACGAAGTGGACGGCGCACTTCGACCAGAAATGGTCTTCATTCATTCGCCATCGCCGCGTCTGCCAGCGCACGTCGTTGAACAGCCGCAGCCGTTTGAGGTACTTTCGCCAGGCGTTCGCATAGCGTATCGGCGCAGATCTCGATGCCGCGAACTGCGACCAGTAGAGCTCGGGATCCTCGGCCAGACGCCGCGACCCGAGGACCTTCAGGAAGCTGTGAACGTTCCGCAGCGAGAAGCCGCCGTTCCCGACGTGGGCCACGGTGACCCACGGCGAGTCGTCGGAGGGCAGCCAGGGCGCGCCGATGTAGTCGAAGCCCGCCGCGCACCACGCGTCCAGCCGGTCCTGGAGGACGAGGGCGTCGAGGTGATGCAGGAGGATGTACTCGTAGTCCTCGAACGTCCGGTAGAAGGTCGGTGACAAGAGCAGCTTGGAGTGGGCGGCCGCGCTGCCGAAATATCGGCGCGGGAAACGCTTGACGCCGAAGTCGCCGCGCGGGACTCGGACATGGTCCGGGGCGACGAAGAACTTGTCGTGGTGTCCCAGGAAATGCACGAGCTGCCGCAGCGAGATCTCCTCGTCCGCGGTGAGCTGCTCCTGGTCCGACAGCGTCACGACGACCGCAACAGCCTTCGACGGCATCGGTTTGCTCAGTTCTCCTCGGTGACCGCGCTCGGCTCATCGACCGACAACTGCCGGTTTTCGCGTGCGTCTCGGGCGATGCGGGTCACCACAATGTAAAGAGCGACGGCGGGGCGAGCAATAGACTGATCGATATAGTCCTGGCCGTCGCCCTAGTCGTGGGTGCGGGCAGGGCCCCGGCCGATGCCTTCGTATCGCGCGACGCTGCCGGGATGGAGCATCCGGCGCCCGTCGATGACGACCGGCGGGTTCTGCCGACCCTCGAGAAGGCGCGGGACGTCGGCGAACTCGGGCCATCGCGTCAACAGCAGGACGGCCTGTGCGTCGTGAAGGGCTTCGGTGAGGGTCTTGGCGAAACGAGGCGAGGCGTCGCCGAGATGGCGTCGCGCCTCGTCCATCGCCGCCGGGTCGTAGGCGCGCACCAGCGCGTTCCGGGCACGCAGCTCCCGCACGAGCGGGATGGCCGGAGATTCCCGGACGTCGTCGGTGCCCGGTTTGAACGCGAGCCCCAGCACGGCCACGGGCACGCCTGACAGTACCGGCAGATGCTTCTCCAGGAGCGTGAGCATCGTCCGGGGCTGAAGCTCGTTGATGTCCATGACCGCATCGAGCAAGCGCATCGGCGCGCCGGCTTTCCGCCCGTGGGCGATGAGCGCCTTCACGTCCTTCGGGAAGCAGCTTCCGCCGAAACCACAGCCGGCCTCGAGGTAGGACGTGAACGCGGGCTGGATCCGCCGGCCGTCCTCGAGGATCGGGGTGATGCGCCGATCCAGGTGGACGCCCCGCATGACCTCCACCACGTCGACACCCGTGATGCCGGCGCAGAGCGCGCCGATCTCGTTGGAGAACGAGATCATGGTGGCGAGCAGGGCATTCGCCGCGTACTTGATCGTCTCGGCGGTCCGCGGATCGGTGCGGATGATCGCCACGCCAGGGAACGCGGCGTAGAGCTCCTCCAGGACCGTGCTGGTGCGACGATCGAGAGCGCCGAGGACGATGCGATCCGGCGAGAGAAAGTCGGCAACCGCCTCGCCTTCGCGGAGGAACTCCGGGTTCATGCCCACCCCGAAATCAGGGCCGGCCTTCTTCCCGGACGCCTCTTCCAGCAATGGCCGCACGACGTCAGAGGTCGTCCCCGGCACGACGGTGCTCTTGACGACGACGACGTGGTAGCCCCGCTTGTCACGCAGCGCGGCGCCGACGTCGCGGGCCGCGGCCCTGACGAATCGGAGGTCGATGGCGTCGCCCGTGAACGGCGTCCCGACGGCCAGCATCGACAGATCGCTGTCGAGCACCGCGCGTCGGAGATCCGTCGTGGCGCGGAACGTGCGATTGAGATTGCGCTGCAGGAGCTCCGACAGACCGCGCTCGTGGATGGGCGTCACGCCGCGGTTGATCCGGTCGATCTTCTCGCCATCGACATCGACGCAGACGACCTCGTGGCCCTTCTCGGCGAGACACACGCCGGACACGAGGCCCACGTAGCCGGTGCCGATGATGGAGACCCTCATCTCACGCTTCCTCGGCCCGGGCGTTGTCCCGATACCAGACCAGGGTACGGGCGAGCCCGTCGGGCAGCGGCCACTGCGACTCGAATCCCAGCTCGGCGCGCGCCTTCGCGATGACCGGACAGCGCCGCTGCGGGTTGTCGCTGAGATAGTCGACGTCGTGGCTCGTCTGCTGGATCACGCGCCCGCGATACCCGAGCTGCGCGCGGCCGAGGTCGGCCAGCATGGTGGCGAGCGCGCCGATGGAGATCTCGGGTGCGTCGTTGCCGATGTTGTACGGCTCGCCCCCGCGGCCTCGCACGAGGATCTTGTAGTAGCCGACGACGGCGTCGGCCACGTAGCAGAACGTGCGGGTCGGCCCCCCGTCGGAGAGCAGCACGAGGTCTCGACCGGCAATGATGTCGCGGGCAAAATCGGCGATCACGCGCCGGTCGGTGATCTTTAGCCCCGGTCCGTAGTTGTTGAACGGCCGCGCGATCGTCACCGGCAGACCGAACTCGCGGGCGAAGTTCACGCACAGCGTCTCCCCGAAGCGCTTCGATTCGTCGTAGCAGGCGCGCGGGCCCGTGCACGAGACGTTGCCGCGGTACGTTTCGGGAGTCGGAATCTGATCGGGTGGGGGATCGCCGTAGATCTCGCTCGTGGAGAAGAAGAGCATCCCGCCGAGCGGATGGTTGCGGCCATGCTGCTCGCGGCAGCGGTCGAGCAGCAGGCGCAGGCCGGTGACATTGGCGTCCATCGTCTCGATCGGGTGCTTCCGGTAGTACGTCGGTGACGCGATGGACGCGGCGTGGACGACGAAATCGAAGTCGCCGAGGGCGCGCGGCAGCGGCGTGGTGATGTCGTGCTTCACGAGCGTCAGCGCGGGATGGGCGACCAGGTCCGAGAGCCAGGCCGGAACACCGCGAATGAAGTTGTCACAGGCCACGACGTCCACCGGCGGACCGGAGCGCGTCGCGTTCCAGTGCAGCGCGGCCTGGATGATGTAGTAGCCGAGGAAGCCCGCGCCGCCGCTGACGAACAGCCGCTTGCCCTGCAGCGCGGCCAGCTCGCCTTTCAGGCGGCTACAGATGTCCTCCAGATCCTGCTCGACGACCTCGCGACCGGTCATCGCCGGCCCCCCGGCGTCCCGGCCGCCGCCGGCACACCGCCGGTGGCCCGCCGGCCGAAGAAGTAATCGTCCTGCTCGGCGCGAAGCCGGTCGACCGCCCGATCGCCTGGAAGCTCCACGTCGTCGTAGCCGATCACTTCGTCGCGGGCGAGCGCCCGGCGCACCCGGCAGCCGTCGGCCAGGCCCATCGGCAGCAGACGCTCCGCATGGACGACCTCGGCGTTCTCGCACAGTCCGTACGTCTTGTAGCCGCCGAGACCGTCGATGACGTCTCCGGCGGCCAGAGGAACCTTGGCCGTCGCCACCACGTCGACGCGCGGACGATCGAGCGGGGCGATCGCGGGGTCGCGGAACAGCACGACCCGTGCCGCCGACAGCGGCGCTTCGAACACCGTGAGGTGATAGGGCACGTAGAAGCTGTAGAGCGGCCCTTCGCCGAGCTTGCCGTAGTCGAGATAGAGGCGCTGGCGGTCATCGCCCGAGGCAGCGAAGACGAACACCCCCGGACTCGGTGCGGCGCCGACGACGTAGTCGACGATCCCACCCCATCCACGAAGCTGATCGACGTCGAACTTCTTCGTCAGCTCGTCGACGTGCCCGCTGTGCTGGAAGCCGAGCATCCCGCGCGTGGCGACCCGCATGCCGGTGGCGTTCGCGACGATGGCCTGCTCGAACGAGATCTTCGTCCCGTCGGCGAAGCTGGTCACCATGTGCGGCGTCTGGCCCCACCGCTTGGCGAAGGCTGCCTGGGTGGTCGGGTTGCGATAGCGGTCCTGCAGGCCCTTGATGTTGCCGCACACGAGCGGCGTCAATCCCAGGCTGCGCACGAAGCGGTAGAGATTGATCTGGACCGCCGGCTGGTCTCCGTCACAGCCGGTGACGACGACCCCCGCGCTGTCGGCGTGCCGCTTGAGGATGGGTCCCACCGTCCCGTCCAGCTCGGCGTTCATGAGCACGAGATGCTTGCCGTTCCGGAACGCGTGCCCGGCGAAGTCGGCGCCGAACTCGACGGCGCCGGTCGCGTCGATGAGCACGTCGACGTCGTCGGATTCGCACAGCAGGCCGGCATCCGCGGTCACGGCACAGCCGCCCTCAGCGATCGCCTGTCGCAGGGACGTCGCGCCGTCCACGATCCGCGCCTTGTCGATGCCGGCGGCGAGGAGCGCCGCGTGCCCCTGCTCGGGCTGGCGGCAGAAGACACCGACGAGGCGGATTCCCGGCATGTACCTGGCGATCTGGTGCGCAATGCCGCGGCCCATGAAGCCGATTCCGGCCATGCCGACCCGCACGGGCTGCCCCGCCGCTGCCCGCTGCGCGAGCGCACTGTCCACGATGATCATCGGATCTCCAGTGCCCGAGCCGGCTTGCGGTCGACGAGGGGCCAGGCGGCATCCTTCTCGCTGATCGCGGCCACGGGCAACGGCCAGCGGATCCCGATCGCGGGGTCGTCGTACCGAACGCCACGTTCGCTCTCCGGTGTGAAGTACTCGCTCACGAGATACGTCACCTCGGCGTCGTCCGTGAGCGTCTGATACCCATGCGCGAACAACGGAGGGACCAGCAGCCCCCGTCGATTCGCGGCGGTGAGCTCGACACTGAGGTGTTGCAGCCACGTCGGCGAATCGGGCCGAAGGTCGACGATCACGTCGAGGACGGCGCCCTGCGTACACCGCACGAGCTTGGTCTCGACGGCGGGCGCAGCCTGATAGTGGAGTCCCCTGATCGTGCCCCGGCGGTTACTGAACGCCACGTTGGCCTGCACGATCGGCAGCGCCAGCCCGTGCGCCTCCAGCTCGCGCGCACAGAACGCACGCGCGAAGAATCCCCGCGTGTCTTCACGGCGCTCGAGATCGATGATGAAAGCGCCCGGAAGGCGAGTCGCCACGAAGATCATCGGCCCCCCGGCATGGGTCCGACTGTAGAAACGCCGGCATCGTCATGCAATAGGCCCGAGGGTACAGCGGCGGCATACAGGCCGGCGAAAGACTCGATCATCGCGTGCACCGAAAAACGCTCTTCCGCCCGGCGCCGATTCGCCGCGCCGATCCGCTGACGTCGCTCGCGATCGTCCAGCAGACTCGCGATGATATCGGCCAGCCGCTCGGCGTCCCCCGCAGGCGCGAGAAGCTCGGGGTCGCCGACGATCTCGGCGAGCGCTCCCACGTCGTATCCCACAACGGGAATCGCCATGGCCATCGCGAAGACGGACACCTGTCCGAAGCTTTCCCGGTGGACCGGGGCCACGAACACGCTCATGCGCCGGTAATAGTCGGGCAGCCGTTCGTAGGATACGTAACCGGTGAACGTACAAGCGTCCGCGATCCCTGCCTTCTCGACAGCGCCACGGTACGCCTCGAGGAGAGAGCCGCCACCGACGACGAGCACGCGGGTGGCGGGACGGTGCCGTACCAGCGCCACGAAGACGTCGATGGCATCCGCAGTCAGCTTGTCACCTTCCAGGCGGTAGACCATGCCCGCCGTGTCATCGGGAACAGGCGCGCCCGCCCGCGAAAAGCGCGCGAGGTCCGATCCGGGGTAGATGACCACCTCGTCATCGCTCAGCGTCCCGAAGCATCGCCGGACGCTGTCGCTGACGTACACGTACCGGTGCACGGCGTGGCTGAAATACGGCGGCACCGGAATGTTCACGTTTTCCAGTACCGCGCAGCCACGGCGCTCGGCGGCCTGGAAGATCCGGTGATACCAGCTCCAGTCCCGGGCGCTGTAGGCCGTTCGGTGATGGCCGAGGAAGTGCACGTGGACGAGGTCCGGCCGCAACGCGTCGAGCAGCTCGAGCGCCTCGGCGACCGTGCGGAGCTGCGGCCGATGATGCACGGTGATGCCTGTGTACGCCGAGCGCTCCGGAAGATCCCGGCTGACCACCTCGTGCGCGTAGCGATGCCCGAGGCGCTCCACCAGGTCCACGACGAGGCGCGACGAGCCACCGAGGTGGAAGTTGGCGATCGCGTGCAAGATGCGTGGTCGCCCGCCCGGCGTCGGGCTCGCCCCCTCGACCGCATACGGCCGGTACTCCGGGTGGAAGTCGCGTCCGACCGGAGAGGGCCGGGAGGCTGGCGCGGACGACGGGCGGCGAACGTGCGCCCATAAGCGTGCCGACGTGCGCCGCAGCGCTCGGGCGAGCAGCGCCGTGGGGTCGCGCACGTCTTCAAGCTCCGCATGGAGCCGCTGATTCTCGAGCCGAAGGCGATGGAGCTCGGCACGCAGGTCCATCATGCGCGGCTCGCCGGCTCGAACGAGGCGGCCACGCGGAGCGGCTCGGTGGTCCAGTGGAGCATGGGGCGCACGGCGCCCGGCCACTTCTCGAACCAGCCGCCACGCAGCGCTGGCGAGTCCTTGACGTCGACGGTGAGGATGTCCCCTGCGACGTAGACCAGCCGCTCCCAGTCGCGCGACACCCGCAGCTCGACGTGGTAGATGCCATCGTTCAGCAGATCGCCCGGAACGCGACAGATGTCACGGTACAACCCAGCCGCCCGCGGTGGCGGCGCGCCGGTTGCGCCGGTGTGAAACACCAGCGTTCCCTGGTCGTTGAAGAGGCGGACGCTCAGCGAGATCCGCGCGTCGGGAAGGAGGCTCCAAAAATCGAACTCCAGCGCGAAGTCGGTGCGAACGTCGATCGGGTCGGCCGGGGAGCCGCCGACCGGACGCGCGCAGGCGCGCATCAGGCGGACCTCGTCGTTGCCGGGCGCCGTCGCCCGATCGTGCCAGACCTGCTCGGTGGTGGTGGCCGCCGTGTCGCGCAGGTATGCGGCGACCACGCCGGCGGCCTTGCCGTCGGCCGCGACGCATCCCTCGCGCAGCCAGAGCGCGCGCTCGCACAGTCCCTGCACGGCCGTCATGTTGTGGCTCACGAACAGGACGGTGCGTCCGTCCTTCGCCACGCTTCCCATCTTTCCGAGACACTTCTTCTGGAAGGCGGCGTCCCCCACCGCCAGCACCTCGTCGACGATGAGGATCTCCGGCTCGAGGTGCGCCGCCACGGCGAACGCGAGGCGGAGATACATGCCGCTCGAGTAGTGCTTGACCGGCGTGTCCAGGAATCGCTCGACTTCCGCGAACGCGACGATCTCATCGAACTTGCGGGCGATCTCCGCGCGGGGCATGCGCAGGAAGGCGCCATTCAGGAACACATTGTCACGTCCGGTGAGCTCGGGATGGAACCCGGTGCCCAGCTCGAGCAGGGAGCCGACCCGGCCGCGGATGCAGGCTTCGCCGCGCGTGGGCGCGGTGATTCGAGACAGAATCTTGAGAAGCGTGCTCTTTCCCGCGCCGTTGCTGCCGATCAGCCCGACCGTTTCGCCCCAGCGGATCTCGAAGTCAACGTCCCGCAGCGCCCAGATGCTCGGCGGCGGCGACCGGCGCGGGCCGCGAAGCCGCATCATCAGCGCCTCGCGCAGCGTGTTGACTCCGGGCCGCGCGCCGAGCTCGTAGCGCTTGCCGAGCGCCTCGGCGCGGATGGCGAGGTTCGTCATCGGAGCGTGGCAGGGCGTCGGAGATCAGACGCGGTCGGCAAAGCTTCGCTCGAGGCGCCTGAAGTAGAAGGCGCCGCCCGCGACGAGCACCGCCGACGCGAGACCGGATACCGCCAGCATCGGCCCGGGCGCCGATCCGATATTGAGCAAGGCCCATCGGAATCCCTCGACGACGCCGACCATCGGATTGAGGCCGTAGAGGGTACGCCAGGGCTCGGAAAGCAGACTGCTGGGATAGGCCACGGGCGTCGCGAACAGCCAGAACTGGGTGAGAAACGGCACCACGTAGCGGACATCGCGATATTCGACGTTGAGGGCAGACAGCCACAGCGAGACGCCAAGCGCGGTCAGCATCGTCAGGAACACGAAGACGGGAACCCACAGAAGCCGCAGGGAAGGAGTGATGCCGTATCCCGCCATCATCATGACCAGCACGACGAAGGCGAGCGCGAAATCGACGATGCCCGACATCACCGACGCGAGCGGCACGATTAGGCGCGGGAAGTAGACCTTCTTGATGAGATTGGCACTGCCGACCAGGCTGTTCGACGCCTGGAGCAGTGCGTTCGCGAAGAACGTCCACGGCACCAGCGCGGCATAGGCGAAAATCGGGTAGGGCACGCCGTCGGACGGCATCTTGGCGAGATGGCCAAAAAACACCGCGAACACCAGCATGGTGAAGACAGGCTGGATGATGGCCCATGCCGCGCCGAGAACCGTCTGCTTGTACCGTACCTTGATGTCGCGCCACACGAGGAAGTAGGCAAGCTCGCGGTAGTGCCACAGCTCCGCAAGGCGAAGCGACACCCAGCCACTGGACGGCTGGATCCTGATCACGGGCACCTGCGCGGCGGCATCCACAGACCTCACCGAGATGTCGCCGGCGACGTTGACAGTATCCATCGAGGCGGGATGAAGGTAGCGTCGCCGCCGCACGGACACCATATACCGAGAGGTATAGGTGCGGCGGGCTGCCCATCGTGGATAATCCAGGCTTTCGGGACTGCGAGGGCAGGACCGGATGGAGGTGAGATGACCACCCACCGCGGGCGGCGTGCTCGGGGTGCGCCGCGAGTCTCGGTCGTGATGGCGGTCTACAACGGCGCCGGGTATGTCCGCGAGGCAATCGACAGCGTGCTCGGCCAGACCCTCGAGGACCTGGAATTCGTCATCGTCGATGACTGCTCGACGGACGCGACGCGCGACATCGTGCGGTCCTACGACGATCCGCGGGTCGTCTTCGTCGAGAACACATCGAACTGCGGGCAGACGCGCAGCCTGAACCGGGGATTGAGGCTGGCGGCGGCAGAGCTCATCGCGCGACAGGATGCCGACGATATCTCCGAGCCGGCGCGACTCGCCCGGCAGGTGACGTTTCTCGAGGCCCACCGCGAGATCGCGATGCTGGGCACGTGGTATCGCAAGATCGATGCGGCGGGAAACGTGCTCGGCCATCGGTCGCTCCCGTGCGAGCCGACCGATCTTCGGTGGTGCCTGCTGTTCTTCACGCCGTTCGTGCACAGCTCCGTGATGTTTCGCCGGTCGGTCCTCGCCGAGGTCGGCCTGTACAACGAGGCGTTGATCTACGCGCAGGATCACGAGCTCTGGTCGAGGATCGCGGCGGTGAAGCCGGTGGCGAATCTCGCCGAGCCGCTGGTGAGGTTCCGCGTGCATCCCGCGTCGATGACGGAGACGCACGGCGATATCGTCGAGCGCGAGTCGCGCATGCGTGTCCTCAACATGGCGCGCGTGCTCGGCTGGCCGGGCGCCGACGGCAACGGGGAGCCTGACCGCCGCTTTCACGCCATGCGCTCGTTGCTCTTCGAGACAGATGTCGTCGTCGACCCGGAGAGGCTGCCCTCGGCGGTCAAGGACATCGAAGAGCTCACAGTAAATTTCTTGCGCCGGTATGCGCTCGACGCCAGGCGCTCGCGTGCGCATCGCGCGGCCGTGCGACGCCGGGTGAGCCAGCGGCTGGTGCGAGCGGCGGCGGCGTGCGCTCGGGGTGACGACTGGGCGAAGGCGTGGGGCCTCGTCCTTCTCGGCGGCCGGCTGCGGTGGCACACGGTATTTCAGCGGCGACTCTGGCTGGCGGGCGCACGGCTGGTTCTCAGGCGCGGAATGGGTGCGCTCACGCGCCTGGGCGCTCGGTGAGCGAGATTCCGGCGTGCGAGGTGACCTTCCATCCCCACTCGTACGGGGATCCGGCTGGCCGGCTCTTCGTCTGGAACGGCGCCCTCTATCGCGGCATACGCCGCGAGGCGGCACCGCTGTTTCGCCGGTTGTTCGCGGACGGCGTCATCCAGCGGCTCGTGGACGATGGACTGCTCGTCGACAGCGCGCCCACGGCGCTACGGCTGGAAGGCTTCGATCTGGTCGTCAGGCATCGGCAGGTTGCGTTCGCGTCGTATCCCGAGGAATGGTGCGCGATGATGCTTCGTGACGGCGCCGCCATGATGCTCGACCTTCTGGAGCGGCTCGCGTGGCATGGGCTCACCCTGAAGGACGGCCATCCGTGGAACGTGCTGTACGACGGCTGTCGCCCGGTCTACGTCGATCTCACGTCGCTCGCCGTCCTCGACGACCGCCCGTGGCCGGGGTACGACTCCTTCCGGCGGTTCTGCGCGAATCCCCTGACTCTCATGGCGGCAGGGCACGAGCGCATCGCGCGGCGGCTGCTCCCGGAGTACGACGGAGTCCGGACCTCGGACGTGCGAGCCCTCACAGGGCGCTGGAATCCGCTCGGTACCGTCGCGGGGCTCGTGCGCCGGCATGGCGCCGGAGCGTGGCAGCGGGCGGTCCGCGGGCGGCGGCATCCGCGCGCCGATGCGGCGACGTCGGAGTCGCGTAGACGGCACGCTGCGGCCCGCTTCGCCGGACGCCTGAGACGCCGCATCCTCGACATTCCGGTCGACGGCAGCCGGCGCGAACGGCCCACGGCGCCCCTCGTGGCCGAGTCATCGGACGATCGTGCGACGATGCTGACGCTCGTGCGGCGCGTCGTGACCGAGATGGCGCCCGCGTCGGTCCTGCAAGCGCTGAGCAGCGAGTCGTCCGGGACGGTGGCGACCGGGCCCGGACGGCCCGTCGTCTGCTTCGATCCCAGTCCGGCGCGCGTGACCCGACTCTATCGGGAGTGCCTCGAGACGAGCGCAAGCGTGCTGCCGCTGGTCATGGACTTCACGGATCCGACGCCGTCCCGCGGGCTCGCTGCCCACTGGGCGCTGCCAGCGACGCAGCGGTTTCAAGCCGATATGGTGCTTGCTCTGGGGCTCGGTCGATACGCTGTGGAGCGACGACTGACGCTCGAGCACATCGCCGATGCGCTCGGCGACTTCTCGAGGCGGTGGGTCGTGATCGACTTCCTCCCGGTGAGCGACGATCGTGGCCGCGCCGGTTCCCACGGCCCATGGGCCAGTCTCGACGACTTCGTCGTGGTCCTGAAGCGCCGCTTCCGCAGCATCGCCACGCTCTTGACCGATCGGAATCCCGATGGACCACGGCTGCTGCTATGCGAGAAGTGAAGCCGTCGGCGTCCGGGCCCGGTGAGTAGCCTCATGCCACGGGTATCGGTCGTCGTCCCCTTCCTGAACATGGAGAAGTTCCTCGCGGAGGCGATCGAGAGCGTGTTTGCCCAGACGTATGGTGACTGGGAGCTTCTTCTCGTGGACGACGGGGCGGACGACGGGAGCACCGGGTGCGCGCAGCGGTATGCGTGGCGCTATCCCGACCGCGCGAAGTACCTGCAGCACCCCGGCCACGAGAATCGCGGTGCGAGCGCGGCGCGCAACCTCGGTCTGCGCAACGCGACGGGTGAGTACGTCGCGTTCCTCGACGCCGACGACGTGTGGCTGCCGGGCAAGCTGGACCGCCAAGTGGAGATACTGGGCCGGGTGCCCGAGGCCGGTATGATCTATGGCGCGACCGAGTACTGGTACAGCTGGACCGGGAAGCCCGGCGACATCGCGCGGGACGCCGTCCGTGACCTGGGGGTCGAGGGCAATACCGTTCTGTGGCCGCCGACGCTGCTCACGCTCTTCCTGCGCGGCGCTGCCCCCACCCCGTCGTGCTCGAACGTCATGGTGCGGCGCACGGTCGTGAATCGTGTCGGGGGCTTCGACGACACCTTCCGTCGTGTTTACACCGATCAGGTGTTCTGGGCGAAGGTGTGTCTCGCGACCCCGGTGTTCGTGTCCACTGAATGCTGGGACAGGTACCGGCAACGGACCGACTCATCGTATTCGGGCGTGAGGGGAACCGCGATTCGCGAGCAAGCCCGGGCCGCGTACCTGGCGTGGCTGGAACAGTATTTGACGGCGCACGGCGTGGAATCCGCCGAGGTATGGAAGGCGCTTCGCGAAAAGCAAGCGCGCCACCAACACTCCGGCGCGCAGAACGTGATCGATCGCGCCTGGCGCAGCGCCCGCGCCGTGTTCAAGCACGGTCGTTGAGCATGAACCCACCCGCCGTCTCGGTGGTGATCATATTTCGCGACGAGGAACGGTTCCTGCCCGAAGCCATCGAGAGTGTCCTGAGCCAGAGCTACACCTCGTGGGAGCTGCTCCTGGTCGACGACGGGTCGACCGATGACAGCCCCCGGATCGCCGCCCGCTATGCCGAGCAGTACGGTGACCGGATCCGATATGTGGACCACGACGGGCACGCGAATCTTGGTATGAGCGCGTCCCGCAATCTCGGGGTGCGCCGGGCGCGCGGACGATATGTCGCCTTTCTGGATGCCGACGACGTGTGGACGGTGTCCACGCTGCAAGAGCAGGTCGCGCTGCTCGAGGCTCAGCCGGCGGCGGCGATGGTGTACGGGCGCGTCCAGCGCTGGTACAGCTGGGCCGGCGACGACCGGCGCGGGGACTCCATCCGCGACCTCGTCGTCCCCGCCGACCGGCTCGTCCAGCCGCCGACGCTCGGCGTCCTCATTCTCCAGGACCGCGGGGTGCCGTCAGGGATCCTCGTTCGCCGTGACGTCTTCGACGGCGTGGGGGGATACGAGGACGCCTTCCGCGGGATGTACGAAGACAATGTGTTCCTCTTGAAAGTGTGCCTGCGTCACCCGGTCTTCGCGTCCGGCCGATGCTGGTACCGTTACCGCAAGCGTGACGATTCCTCCTGCGCGATCAGTGTGCAGACCGGAAGCTACGGCGTCGCGCGAGTCGCGTTCCTGGACTGGGCGGAGGGCTATCTGTCGTCGCAAGGCGTCCGTGACGCCGACATCTGGCGCGCGCTCGGAAAAGAGAAGCGCCGCGCACGTGGTGGAGGCGCGTGGGCTCGCCTGTGGCGGTCGCTGCGGCCAGCCGCTGCGCTGAGCGGCCAGGATCGCAGCTGACCCGATGCGACCGGTCCGGATGGCCGTCCGCCGGGTGCGCTGCGCCGGCGCGAAGGCGAAGTACCTGGCGTTGTTCCTGGCGGGGAGAGTCCGGCGCATCCCGATGCAGTCCGTCATGGACGAGTATGCCTTCTCGCTCGGCTCGGACGGCTGGCACTACTTCCGCGCCCTGATGGCCGAACGGGACAGACGGCCGAGTGCGCGCCTCGAGGACACGACGTTCTTCCGATTTTTCCAGGACGAGCGCGTCCAGGCCGTGCGTTACCTCAACGATCTCCTCTTTCTGCACGATCCCGAACAGCGCGCACGATGCCGCTTCGAATTCTATTTCGGCACCTATCCGTGGGGCGACTTCTGGACGCGATACAGCGTGGTGGGCGGCAAGCCGTGGGGATACCACTATGACCGTGTCGAGGGGAAGGATACGCGCGACCTGTACGGATATCGCCGCAACCCGTGGTACCGGCCCGGCGATGCGTATCCTCTCGAGGCGGAGTGGCGCCATACCGCCACGCTGCTGCGGTCTCTCCGGGCCGGCTATCGTCCGTGGTGGCACGGCTCCTTTCCCGAGGTCGTGCTGCTCGTGCGCGCCGACGGCGCCATGCGCGCGGTGAGATGCGAAGGCCACCATCGACTCGCGGCCCTGAGCCATCTCGGATATGGCGAGGTGACGGTGGTGATCCCCAGGACGTCGCTGGCCGTGGTGAAAGAGATCGATGTCGACAGCTGGTACTACGTGCGCCGAGGCCTGTGTGGCCGCGAGGACGCGCTCGTGATCTTCCACGCATTCTTCGAGCTCAACGGCCGCGAGCGCGTTCGGTACCTTGGCCTCGATCCGGTCTATTGATGCCTCGCCGCTTCGCGATACGTCTCGGCAGGCGCGCGGTGGCCACGGCAGTGTCGGCGGCAAGAGCCGTGGCGCGGACGCTGGTTCCCGTGGCGGCTCGGCGAGCCCTGCGCGGCGATCACCGGCGCATCGCCGGCGGAGCGCCGGGACCACTGGACCTCGGCCAGCTGCGTCGCACCACGCCGGTGAGCCGGCAATGGGGCTCCGACCGCGGCCTTCCCGTCGATCGCTTCTACATCGAGACGTTTCTGCGTGAGCACGCGGCGGATGTCCGCGGCCGCGTGCTGGAGGTCCGCGACGACACCTATACGAAAACGTACGGGGTGGACCGCGTCACGAGGAGTGACGTTCTGCACGTCGTCGCCGGGAATCCGCGGGCGACGATCGTGGCCGACCTCACGCGCGCCGAGCACGTCGTGTCGGACACGTTCGATTGCATCATCCTGACGCAGACGCTGCACCTCATCTACGACGTGAGGGCAGCGGTTCAGACGCTCCATCGGATCTTGCGGCCTGACGGCGTGCTCCTCGCCACCTTCCCCGGCATCAGCCACATCAGCCGCCGTGATATGGAGCGGTGGGGCGACTGCTGGCGATTCACGACACTGTCGGCGCAGCGCCTCTTTGCGGAAGCGTTTGGCGATCGCGTGTCGGTCAGGTCGTACGGAAATGTGCTGACGGCAGTCGCGTTCCTGCACGGTCTGGCCACCCACGAATTGCTGCCGGAGGAGCTGGGTCACATGGACCAGGACTATCAAGTCGTCATCGCCGCGCGGGCGGTGAAGCGTCCGACGTGCTGAGCGCCGACCAGCTCGCGCGCGTGCGGGGCGCGGCGACCAGGTTCGTGCGCCGGCTGGCGCCCGGTGTGCTCGTCCTGCTCTACCACCGCGTGATCGACCTGCCGTCCGACCCGCACCGGCTGTGCGTCACGCCCGCGCACTTCGGTGAGCACCTGGAGATTCTGCAGAAATACGGCCGCCGCCTCCGGGTGCGCGAGCTCGCGGCCGCCGTGCGCGCCGGACGTCTGCCTCGCCGGGGCATTGCCGTGACGTTCGACGACGGCTACGCGGACAATCTTCACAATGCCAGGCCACTTCTCGAGCGGTACGACACGCCCGGGACCGTCTTCGTCACGAGCGCGCACGTCGAGCGCGGCCACGAGTTCTGGTGGGATGAGCTGGAACGCATCATTCTGCGGCCGCGGACGTTACCGGCGACCCTGTCGCTGACGATCGACGGTCGGCCTTGCACGTGGCAGCTCGCCGCGACGAGCTCGGTTGCCACGGAGGACGTAGGCCCGGACGGCTGGGACATGGGACGTCGGGAGGAGCGCGGCAGCCGCGCCGCCCTCTATCGCGCCCTCTATACGCTGCTGTGTCCGCTGCGCGATGACATGCGGGAAACGACGCTGGCGACGCTCCGGGCATGGGCGGAGGTGCCGCCGCACGCCCGCCCGACGCACCGCCCGCTGAATATGCGGGAGACGGCCGAGCTCGCGGCCGGCGGTCTCATCGAGCTCGGCGGGCATACGGTGACCCATCCGATACTCAGCGCCCTCGACCGCCACTCGCAGTGGGAGGAGATTCGCGGCGGCAAGCTGCGCCTGGAAGAGATCATCGGGCAGCCCGTCACCAGCTTCGCCTATCCATACGGCTCGTGGGCCCGGTCGGACTATACCGCGGAGACCGTGGCCGTTGTCCGAGAGGCCGGCTTCGAATGCGCGTGCTCGTATCGAGCGGAAGCCGTTCGGCGCGGCGCCGATCCGTTTCAGCTGTCGCGGGCGATGGTTCTCGACTGGGATGGTGAGGAGTTCGAGCGCCGGGTGCGCCGGTGGTTCGATGGCTGACGCCGGGGGCGGTCGAGAGGCGGTGCTCGACGTCGCGATCGACGCTGGACACGTCACGCCGGGCCTCAGCGGAGGACTCGCGCACGTCCTCGTCGGGCTGATCACCGCCTTGGGACGCCTGTCCGATGGGCCGGAGCGTTACGTCATCGTGGTTCGCTCGGCACAGCAGTCGGAATGGCTCAGCGACTTCGTCGGTCCGAATCAACGAGTCGTGCTCAAGCTGCCGTTGCGTCGGCACGCCGATCAGATCCATCGTGCGGTCGGCCATGCGGCCCGGTCGATCTTGCGGCGCGTGCACCGCGCCTCACCTGAGTCGGCGCACATCCCGAGGTCCGACGGCTTCTATGAAAGTCTCGGCTGCGCCGTGGTTCATTTCCCGCACCAGGACTTCGTCGCGTCCAGGCTGCCGGCGGTCTACAATCCCCACGACCTTCAGCATCGCCACTATCCCGAGTTCTTTGCGCCGGGCGAGGTCGCCCGGCGTGACGCGGTCTACCGGAGTGGCGCTCGCCTCGCACGCGTCGTCGTGGTGGCTTCGCAATGGGTGAAGGATGACGTCGTGCAGCAATACCAGGTCGACACGGACAAAGTTCAAGTGATTCCCTGGGGCGCACCGACGATGGCCTATCCGCCGGCATCTCCGGCCGATCTCGCCCGAGTCGCCGGCGCGTACGGATTGAAGCCGCCGTTCGTCCTGTATCCCGCGCGGACATGGCCACACAAGAACCACCTGCGGCTGCTCGACGCCCTCGCTCGCCTGCGCGATGTTCGGGGTGTCACCGTCAATGCGGTGTTCACGGGAACTATCTATGAGCCGTTCTGGCCCCGGATCGAACGGCGACTGGAGGAGTTGCGGCTCGATCGACAGGTGAAGCGACTCGGGTTCGTCCCGGCCCGTGATATGCGGTCGATCTACCGGCTCGCCGATTTTCTGGTGATGCCCACGCTCTTCGAATCGGATAGCTTCCCGATCTACGAGGCCTGGCTCGACGGACTTCCCGTCGCGTGTTCCAGCGCGACGGCGCTGCCCGACCAGGTCGCCGACGCGGCGCTGGTTTTCGATCCGGACGATGTCGAAAGTATCGCCGCCGCCATCCATCGCCTCACGCTGGATGGCGGTCTGCGAGAAGACTTGCGCCGCCGCGGTTACCGGCGTCTGGCGGATTTCGACTGGGCCTTGACCGCCAAAGCGTACCGGGCGGTGTATCGCCGGGCCGGCGGCCTGAGTCTCGCCGAGGAGGATCGCCGGCTGTTGAGCTGGGACTGGATGCGACAGCCGCGACGCGATCCGACCTCGTCGTCCGAATCGGGTTCTTATACCGTCTGATATATTCAGCCGCAGGCGGCGGGTTGGTAGAGTTCCGGCGACTGATTCCCCGCCAATCGCCGTTGAAATGCACACGGATAGCTCGATCGAAGGACTGTGCCTGACGCCGTACCGAGTGCAGCAGGCGACGACAGCCCAGGAGAGTATCTGATGAGAGTGTCTGATGGTTGAGAGTATCTGATGGTTGACGGACCCGCCGAGGCGTTTCTTCCTGTCGCGGCGCCGGTGCTCATCGGCAACGAGAAGAAGTATGTGCTTGACTGTCTCGACTCCACGTGGATCTCGTCGGCAGGCAACTACGGCGAGCGCTTCGAGTCGGCCTTCGCCGACTTCTGCGGTGTCGGCCACGCCATCGCCTGCTGTAATGGAACGGCGGCGCTCCATCTCGCGCTCACGGCGCTCGGGCTCGGGCAGGGCGACGAAGTCATCGTGCCCTCCTTGACGTTCGTCGCCACCGCGAACGCGGTGACCTACTGCGGCGCGCGTCCCGTCTTCGTCGACGTCGACGCGGACACATGGACGATGGACGCCGCGGCCATCGAAGAGAAGATCACCACGCGAACCAGAGGTATCGTCGTCGTTCACCTCTACGGTCACCCGGCGGACATGGACCCCATTCTCGCGGTGGCTGCGCGGCATGGGTTATTCGTCGTCGAGGACGCCGCCCAAGCCCACGGCGCGCTCTACAAGGGCCGCCGGGTCGGTTCGCTCGCCACGATCGGGACGTTCAGCTTCTACGGCAACAAGATCGTGACCTGCGGCGAGGGCGGGATGGTCGTGACCAACGACCGGGTGCTCGCCGATCGCGTGCGTGACCTCGGTGGGCAGTGGATCCATACCGACCGTCACTTTCAACACGCGACGATCGGCTACAACTACCGGATGACGAACATCGCGGCCGCGATCGGGCTGGCGCAGGTCGAGCAAGTGGAATGGCACATGAAGCGGCACCTGGAGGTGGCCGCCGCGTACCGAGACCGCCTCGCTGGAGTCTCCGCGGTGGTGCCGCAGGCGGAGAGAGAGTGGGCCAGGCACGCATACTGGATGTTTACCGTCGTACTCGGTACCGCGGTCGCCAAAGGCCGCGATGACGTCATCGACGCGCTCAGGCGGCGCCGGATCGAGGCGAAGCCGGCCTTCCAGCCGCTTCATCTCACCCCGCCATACCGTGGAGCCGGGCCGTCCAGCCCCCTGCCCGTCAGTGAGCGAATCGGGGCGCGCGGCATCAGCCTGCCGACGTGGGCGGGTTTGACCGCGGCCGACGTACGCCGTGTCAGCACGAGCCTGCTCGAGTGCCTCGCATCGTGAGGCCGGCCATTCACGCACGCGCCTAGCGCCCCCGGTCATCGCGACATCGGGGCATATATCGTCAGGCATATTGTGCGAAGCCAGCGGCAATCCTAAGGTGGCGGCCTACTGGCCCATTCGGCCAGACGCTCGCACGACATCGCGATGACATCGGCGGAAAGGGAATAGGATCATGACAGCGTCAACAGACCTTCCGGGAGGGCGGTCACCCGAGGCGACCTCGCCCTTGCACGCCTACGTGAAGGTGTTGCGCTATCGATGGCGGCTCGTGCTGGCGGTGTTCGCCTTGACGGTCGTGTCCGCCGTCGTGTTCACGTCCTGGCAAACCCCGGTGTATCAGGCTTCGGCAACGGTGCTGATCGAGCCGGAAGCTCCGCGCGTGGTGAACATTCCGGATGTGACGAACGAGGGCGCGGGATCGCTGGATTACTACGCCACGCAGTACAAGGTGCTCCAGAGTCGCCCGGTGATCGAGGCCGTGATCGAGCGGCTGAAGCTGAAGCAGCGAATGGAGCACGTGCGCGGCGCGCGAGATCCCTACAACGCTCTCCTGAACGGGCCTCTCGGCGGCCTCACCATCGATCCGATCAAGAATACGCGGCTGGTGCTCGTCAAGTTCGACGATCCAGACCCGGCCCTCGCCATGGAGATCGCCAACGCTGTGGCCGATCAGTACGTCCGCTACGGTCTGCAGATCAAGCAGACGGACGCCCAGACCGCGACGGCCTGGCTCAACGATCAGATTCAATCGCTCCGCAGCAAGGCGCAGCAGTCGACCGAGGCACTGCAGGCCTACCAGGCGAAGGCGGACCTCCTTGGGCTCCAGGACCAGCGACAGATCACCCAGCAGAAAATCATCGACTTCAACCGCGCGTATCTCGAGGCCCAGGCGCAGCGGCTCGCGAGCGAGGCGAAGCTCCGGGAGCTGAGCCGGCTCGCCAAGGACCCGTCGGGGTCCGAGACCATGTCCACGGTCGTCAACGACCCGCTGATCCAGAAGCTGAAGGCCTCGGCGTCGGAGCTTCAGATCGAGCGCTCGCGCCTGAGCCAGATCTACCGCGAAAAGCATCCGGACCTGTTGCAGCTCGAGGCGCAGCTGCGGGAGGTGAATGAGCGGCTCCGCTCCGAGGTCCAGAAGCTGGTCAGCGCCGTGGACAGCGAGTACAAGGTGGCCAAGTCACGAGAAGAGACGCTCCTCGCGAACATGAACACGCTCCGCCGCGAGGCGCGGACGCTCAACGAGCGCGAGGCGCAGGCGGTGTCGCTGCAGCGCGAAAAGGACTCCGTCGAAGAGCTGCAGGCCACGGTCTTGAAGCGGCTCAAGGAGACGGGGCTGACGAGCGCCCTGACGGCGAGCAACATTCGGGTGGCAGAGCCCGCCACGATGCCGACGGCGCCCGCTCGCCCCCGGACCCGCCTCATCTGGATGCTGTCCGTGGTGTTCGGGCTCGCGCTTGGCGGCGGGGCAGCGTTCGTCGCCGATTCGCTCGACAATCGTATCCGATCGGCCGTGGACATCGAGCGAGTGCTGGGTGTGCCAATCCTCGGCGTCGTCCCCGTCTTCCGCGCGCGGCGGGGGGCCTGACATGGGCTCGGACGTCGTCGCTCGGTGCAGATCGGCCGAGGTCCGCTGATGTATCTGAAGTTTTTCGAATTGACCGACAAGCCATTCGAGCTGACGCCCGATCCGAAGTTCTTGTTCCTCACTCCGGGGCACCGCGAGGCGTTGGCCCAGCTCACCTACGGCGTTCAGGAGGAGAAGGGCTTCATCCTGATGAGCGGCGAGGTCGGCACGGGGAAGACGACCCTGCTGCGGACGCTGCTCCATCGGCTGGCGGGGCAGCTCGAGTATGCCTTCATCATGAACTCGACTTTGCCCTTCGACGAGATTCTCGAATATGCGCTCGCCGACTTCGGCGTGCCCGATCCGCGCGGGACACGCGCCCAGCGGCTGATGGCGCTGAACTCGTTTTTGATCCAGCAGCGCCGTAACGGTCGCAAGACGCTGCTGATCATCGACGAAGCCCAGAATCTCGGTATCGAGACGCTGGAGCAGATTCGCCTTTTGTCGAACTTCGAGACGAGCACCGGCAAGCTCATCCAGATCGTCCTGGCCGGCCAGCCGGAGCTTCACGCCAAATTGCGGCTGCCGGAGTTGCGTCAGCTCAAACAGCGCATTGCCCTGCGTTGCGTCCTGCAGCCCATGAACGAGCAGGAGGTCGATCAGTACGTCGTCAGCCATCTGCGCGTGGCCGGGTCGCGCCGGCCGCTGTTCACCCCGGGGGCCATCCGCCGGATCGCGCAGCACTCCCGCGGCATTCCGCGCGTCGTGAACATGCTGTGCGATCACTGCCTCCTCATCGCCTATGCGGACCAGCGCGGCGAGATCGATGCCGACGTGGTGCACCGGACGATCACGTACCTCGAGGAGGGCGAGCCGCGCAGTGCGGGCATCCCGCCGCTGCGGCTCGGTCGGCGAGCCATTGCTCGGTACTCCCGGCGCGCGATCGTCGGCTGCTCGGCGGCCGTGGTTGCGACGGCAGCCGCCGCGTCCGGCGTGCTCGCACCGTCCTCCTACGGATCTGCGCTCAGCTCTGTGTCCACGATGACGGTCGCCGCGTTCAGCGGAGTGGTCCGCTGGCTTACAACCTGGTGGGGATCATGAGCCAATTTTTCAAGGCGCTCGAGCAGGCGGAGCGCGATCGGCTGCGGCAGGATCAGGCCGACGCGGTGCCAGCGCCTGCAGAGCCGCGACCGGCTGCGCGCGACAAGGCCGAGTTCGTGGAGCCGGCCGCCGCTGAGCCGGTGGCACCGAAGGCGAAGGCCGTGGAGGTCGTCGAGACCAAGGCCGCCGCCGTGGAACCGGTGGCGGCTCCGCCAGAGCCGAAGCGGGACCGTTCCGCGGAGAAGGTCTCCCAGCCGGCGCCGTCTCCGCTTCGGGGACACGCGCCGTCGAGCGTATTCCGATCGGGACTGGCGGCGCGGGAGCGCTCACGCGTGGTCGGCCGAGGCGCCACGCGGCCTTCGGTGCTGATCGCGCAGACCGATCCCGATTCCATCGAGGCCGACGCGTATCGCACCGTGCGGACCAACATCGAGCTCATGTCGGACAATGGGGCCTATCGGAACATCGCGATCACGTCCGCCTCAGGGGGCGATGGCAAATCGACGACCGCGGCCAACCTGGCGGTGGTTGCCGCGCAGGCAGGCCGCCGCGTGTGCCTCGTCGACGCCGATCTTCGGCGGCCTACGCTGCACGACGTCTTCGGACTGTCGAATGTCGATGGACTGGCATCGGCACTCCAGTACGGCCGACCGCTTCACGAGGTGGCGAGACCGGCCGACATCGAGAATCTGTCCGTCGTCGTCGCGGGCCGCGGGGAGGAGGCGAGCTTCCACGATCTCCTCACGTCGCAGCGACTGCAGGCGGTGCTCGCAGGCTCGGAGACGGCATTCGATCTGGTGATCTTCGACAGCCCTCCGGTCATGGTCGCCGACGCGCTGGGCGTCGCGGCGGTGTGTGACGGCGTCATTCTCGTCGTCCGTGCCGGCAGTGTCCCGTTCGCCGTCCTGCGGCGAGCCATAGGACAGGTGACGCGGGTGAAGGGGCGGGTGCTCGGAGTGCTGTTGAATCAGGCGGACCTGTGGGCGGGTGACGTGGACTCGTACCAATACGACCGTTCCTACCACGCAGGCCGATCGAAGCGTTAGGGCTCGTTCGCAGCTTCGGACGTAGCGCGGCGAGCGCTGGTCAGCGCATCGCCGGCGACAGGGGACATGTGAGCGGACGCAGATCAGGACGCGTGACGGATGTCTGAGATATCGCTAGGCCCTGACGCGTCGCCCTCTTCGGCGCCTGCATCGACCGCGGACGGTGCGGCAGAGAAGATCGGCCTGGTCCTCGCCGGACCGCACCCGCTGACGCTTTACGGCCTGTCCCAGGTCTTTCAGCACGAGCCGGACTGCAGCGTTCTCGCCGTCTGTACTGGCATCGAGACGATGCTCGACGCCGTGCGGCGATGTCGGCCGAATGTCCTCGTGCTCGATCTCGACCGGACGACCGCCTTGACCGCATTGCGGCGAGTGCTGCGGGAGCACGGACCAACCCGTGTCGTTGTCCTGGCCGCCGAGGCGGATCAGCAGGATCTGGGCGACGCGGTCCGACTAGGTGCCTCCGCCGTCGTCATGAAGGAGCAGCCGCCGGAGGCGCTGGTCGCGTGTATCCGCGACGTCCATCGCGGCGAGCGATCCCTCGCGCAGGACGCGCACGTCAACCCGCTCGTGGCGCGCCTCGCGAAAGCTCCAACGTCCATGCGGCACGTCGCCCGCCGCTTGACGCCGCGCGAGGCGCAGATCGCTCGCCTCGCCGTCCGAGGGGTACCGACGAGGCAAATCGCGGCTCACCTCGGCCTCAAGCAAGGCACCGTGAAGATCCACCTGCACAGCATCTACGACAAGCTCAACGTCGACGGCCGCCTCGGCCTCATGCTCGTCGCCCGCCGTCTCGGTCTCACGTAAGCCGTTTACGCCAGCGCCTTTTCCTTCAGGTACAGCAGCAGCGCGAGCCGGCCGTCGAGCTGCAGCCGCTCGTAGATCGCGTGCAGGTGGTTCTTGATCGTCCCCTCGGAGACGCCAAGCCGTTGCGCGAGCTCCTTGTTGCTCAGGCCGCTGACGGCGGCACGCGCGACCTCCACCTGCCGCGGAGTGAGCGTATCCGGCACGCGGCCCGGGAGCGGGACGTGATTGTAGGCGCCCAGACTCGAGTCCAGCCACCGGCGACCCGCCTGGACTTCACGGACGCAGCGGATCAGGTGCTTCGGATCGGAGTGCTTGAAGACGATGCCCTCGACGTCGAGGCGGAGCGCCTCGGCGAGCTTGTGGTCGTTCGCCGTCGGCAGCAGGACGACGCGCGTCTGGTCACCGGCGCTGCGGAGCTGCTTGAGGACCGACACGCCATCCAGCACGGGCATGTCCTGGTCCACGACGAGGATGTCGGGCTTGTGGGCCTGGACGGCGCGCAGCGCTTCCTGCGCATCGCTGCAGCCGGCCACCACGGCCACATCGTGCTCGTTCGACAGCAGGGACTGAAGTCCGGTCAGCGTGATGGGATGGTCGTCCACTACCACGACCCTGATGCGGGGCGGACTCGGGCGCCGGGAGTGGCCGCCGAGCGGCGTGACCAGCCCATTGCGGCCGGCTGAACGAGGAACGCGTCGCAGGGTCGAGATCTCAGTCTTCATTGTCCTTTGTCACCCGAAAAGCGCTGCCGGACCTCGCGGGATATCCGCCAAACACTTCGTGTCGAACCGTGAACAATCGCTCCGCGCTGCGCGGACCGTCGATGGACGGGCTACTCGGCGGCCATTACATCTCGCCGCCTGCCGCGGGTTTCATGGCGGTCGGCTGCATGCTGGGGCGCCAGTGTCGACCGATCCCCTTGCCGGCAAGCTGGTGCTTGTGGAGGAGGTCGTGCATCGTGGGCCGGCTGATGCCGAGCTCGAGCGCGGCGCGACTGATGTTGCCTCGAGTACGGGTCAGAGTCTCCACGACGATCTGTCGCTCGACACGATTTCGAGCTTCCCGCAACGACACCCGCTCGGGCGTCACCGAGCCTGCGATGCCCAGATCGGTCGGTTCCACAAGGCGCCCGCGGGTCAGGATCACCGCTCGCTCGATGGCGTTCTCCAGCTCCCGGATATTTCCCGGCCACTGGTGGTGAAGAATGGCGTCGAGCGCGCTTCCGCTGAACTGGAGGTTGCGCCGGTATTTCCGACAATTGTGCTTGAGGAACTCGTTCGCCAGGATGCCGATGTCCTCCCCGCGCTCGCGCAGCGGGGGTAGCACGATGGTCACCACCGACAGCCGGAAGTACAGATCCTCGCGGAGACGACCCGCGGCGGCTTCGAGCTTGAGATCCCGATTGCTGGCGGCGATGACACGCGCGTTGACCCGGATTCGGTTGCGCCCACCGATCCGCTCGATCTCACGCTCCTGGAGAAAACGTAGCAGCTTCACCTGGAGTGAGGCGCTCATCTCCCCGATCTCGTCGAGGAAGACCGTGCCGTTGTCGGCGAGCTCGAGCTTTCCCTTGCGCTGCACGTGCGCGCCGGTGAACGAGCCCTTCTCGTGGCCGAAGAGCTCGGCTTCCAGAAGGCCATCCGGGATGGCGCCACAGTTGATGGGGACGAACGGGGCCATCTGGCGCGGGCTCTCCTGGTGGATGGCTTGCGCGAGCAGCTCCTTGCCGGTGCCGCTCTCCCCCTGAACGAGGACCGTGGCGTCGGTCCTCGCGACCGACAGCACCATGCGGAAGACGTCCTGCATCTCGGGCGTGTTGCCGATGATGGTGTCGAGCCCTCCCTGGGATCCGCGGCTTCCGCAGACCGCGCTGCCATTGGGAGCCGCATGACGCAGCTGACCCATCCGCTTCAGCACGATCCCCGGCTCCGGGAGGTCGAGCGGGCTGGAGAGGTACTCGGCAGCTCCGCGCTGAACGGGTCGGTACGTTCCTGTCCCGTTGTTGTCATCGGCCATGGGCACCACCGGGGCTGTGGGAGCAGCGCATCGAACGCGAGCGCGGAGCGTGCTCGAACGCGGGCACAAGGCGTGCGCGGATCGCTGCGTCGGACTCGACAATCGCGGACGTTGTCCACATCATGCGGCGTTCAGTGACGCAAGGTACGTGCCTGTTGCCCTATATTCGTAAGTGCTTGGTTGGGTTGCCCTTTGGCGCCCGCGGTCCTGCCTGGTGCGAACCCGAAGCGGTCGACGAAGCGCCGGGGCCCGCAAACTTTGCGGGCCGTCTCCGGCGCGCGTGTTCTACGTCCTGGAGTAGGGGGACCGAGCGTTCATGCGGTGGGGCGCGACGCTATCCCTCGGCCCTTCGGAAATTGTGACGATGGTGTAGGAGCGGGCCAGCAGCTCAGCGTCGGCATCCGGGCGCTGGCGGCGGTCTGGACTTGCCGCTGCGGGCGCGTGTCGTCTGTCGAGGATCACTTCCACGGCGCGGTCGTCGGCAAACCGCTCCTTCAAGTATTCGTAGAGATCGGGATCGCGCCGCGACAGGATGAACAAATGACGGGTCATCTCTCTCCCTCGATAACAGGGCTCATGTGCCTTCTGATTGTCCAGGCGCTCCGGTAGGCACGGTTAGCGGATTCGATGCCAGCGCTGTAACTATGCGCCCGGGTTGGCAGACGCGTCGGGAGGGCCTGACCGCGAGCCGGGATTCGTAAATCTTTTCGAGACCCGACGGAGGGCGGCCTCCCGGCCGTCACCGTGGGACAACAGGGAGACGGGGCGGTGTCAGGCTCCCAGCGCCCGCACCCCGCCCCGCTGCTCGAACAGCAGATGGTTGCCGTTCGTGCCGCGCTTGACGGCGGGCTCGAGGGCGAGGTCGGCGCCGTACGCGGTTCCATTGGTTGCTACCGCGTCGACGGCCGTGGGCACTTCCATGGCCTGTGCATATGCCTTCAGCTTGTATTGCAAGCACCTGACGCTGATGCCCAGTACCTTCGCTGCCTCTGTACGGTTGCCATGAGCGCGCTGCAGCGCACGCAGGATGTGGCGGCGCTCGACTTCACGGAGCGGCAAGTCCGCCTCGAACGTGGCGCTCGGCGTCGCCGCATGCGTCGCCGCCGGGTCGTCCACGAAGAGGTCGCGCTCGGTGAGCATGTCGCCCTCGACGAGCACGACGGCTTGGGCGAGGAAGTTCTCCAGCTGCCGGACATTGCCGGGCCAGGGAAGAGCCTGCATCCGCTCCATGGCCGACGGCTGCACGCCACGAATCGGCTTCTTGTACGCCGCCGAATAGCGGGCGAGGAAATGCTCCACCAGCAGAGGAATGTCCTCGCGCCGCTCCCGAAGCGGGGGGACCTTGATCATGACGACGGCGACACGGTAGTAGAGATCGGCGCGGAACGCTCCCGCGTCGACCGCCTGTTTCGGGTCCTTGTTCGTCGCCGTCACCAGGCGGATGTTGGTGCGGATCGGCTTCGTGCCACCGACCTTCACGAACTCCCGTCCCTGGATCACGCGGAGAAGCTTGGCCTGAAGCGGCATGCTGAGCTCGCACAGCTCGTCGATGAAGAGCGTCCCGTTGTCCGCCTGCGAGAACACGCCTTCACGATTTTCGATGGCCCCGGTGAAGGCGCCCCGGACGTGGCCGAACAGCTGACTCTCCGCGAGCCCCTCCGGCACCGCCGCGCAGTCGAAGGTGACGAGCGGGCCGTGGCGCCGATCGCTGATGGAGTGGATGGCGCGCGCAATGAGCTCCTTGCCGGTGCCGCTCTCACCGTAGATGCACACGCTGGCGTCGCCCGCGGCGGCCTTTTCTACACGGGCGAAGACATCCAGAATCTGTTTCGACCGTCCGACGAGACCGTGGAACGTCCCGGTACGTCGAGGTGCATTTGCTGCCCGAGCGCGCGCCAGGCGGTTGAACAGCGTGTCGAGAACCACGGGCGAGCAGTGGAGGGACTCGGCTCGTTGAAGGCCGAGCCGTACCTCGACACCGAGATAGTCGGGGTGATCGACCATCAGCACGGTCTTGCCCCCGAAGCCGGCCGTCCTGAGATGCTGCGCGATCCGGACGGCGTCTTCTTCACGGCGAATCCGGGCGATGAGCACGTCGTCGACGGCGGCCGTGCCGAGTGGGCCGGCAAGCGAATGCACCGAGCCGGCGGAGAGAACTGCGACGCCGGCCGGCGCCAGCGCCTGTTCGGCCCGTGGGCCGATCTCCTGAGTGGGGTCGAGAACAATCACTTGCACAGGAGACGGCCTCCTTCAACTATGTCCGTGAACCGGTCACGGGTCCTCCGGTGCTGCTAGGGGCCTGATAATGGCAAATCCTCCGACATGAGTCAACGGGCAAACAGTTTTCGTCCGACATGGGTACATGACGTCCTCGGGCTGACACCCGCTTCGTCAACATGGCACGTCTTCGTCCCGTTCGGGGATGGTAATGATGGCGTGGGACCGGGTCTGGAGCTCGAGCTCGACCTCCGGGTGCCGTCGACGCTCAGCCTGGCGGCGGTCCACCTCGTACGGCTGCTCGTGGCGACGGCGCTGGGTGGTCCGTCGGTCAAGGACCACCTCGACGGCGTGGTCGGACGCGAACCGCTCGCGGAGGTAGGCGTACAAGTCGGGATGGTCACGGGAGACGATGAAGAGCGTCCGTCCCATCTGTCCCTCGTTCAACGGCGAAGGAACTGCGCTCGATCTCATCTAATTATCACGAGACTAGGTGAAGCTTAGACGGTGCCAGGCGCATGATTTAAGGCATACCGCGCTAGCGTGTCCAGTCCTGAATGGCGACCCGTAAGGTTTTCCGGCGGTCCGCTCGCCGCATCGGCCCGGCTCAGCCCGGAAGGCGCACGATCACGAATCCTCGCTGCTCGAGCTCCTCGTACACCGTGCGGGCGGCGACGCGGCGGTTATCGAGGCCGGGCTCGGGGACGGCATGCGGGTGGTCGGGGCCGATCCGACGGTCGAGGATCACCTCCACCCCGTCGACGCCCGCGAAGCCGGACATGAAATACTGGTACAGGTCCGGCCGATTCTTCGCGATGACGACGAAGATCCGCACGCCGGGAGCCTACCGCGTGCCGTTCACGATGGCGGAGATTTTTGTCCGAGCGCGAGTGCCATCGCGACCTTGGCACGCCGCCTGCTGCCAGGGCCGGGACCCGGGAGAGTGCGATGCGTGTGATCTGCGCGTGGTGCCAGCAAGAAGGTCGCTCCGGCCTGCTGCGCGTCCGAGAGCCAGTCGGCGATGACTCGGAAACGCACGGGATTTGTGAGCGCCATCAGCAGGCGATGTTCGAGGCATTCCCGTCGGTGTCGTTTCCTGCGACGCGCTGGCTCTTCATCGTCCCGCCGAACGATGCCGCCCGCTACGATCATCTGGTGCAATTGCTGCGCGACGTGCCTGGCACCACCGTCATCGTCGACCGTCGCCGCGGCGAGCGTCGCCGCGGTGGGGCCGGCCCGGCGCGAGACCGGCGACAGATTGACCGGCGCGTCCGACGTCCCCAGCCGAGCAGCCTGGGTTACGCGCTCGTGCGCTTTGCTCTCAAGACGGCATCCGACTCACCGGTGCCGGCAACGACACTACCGGTCCCCGACGATGCGCAGGCCACCTCGCCGACCCTCACTCCGCCTTGAAGTACCTGGCGCTCGGGTGGTGGAAGACGAGCGCGGACACCGACGCCTCGGGATCCATCATGAACCCGTCGGTCAGCTGGATGCCGATCTGCTCGGGCTGGAGTAGCCGCCACAGCGTCGCCTGATCGGCGAGCTCCGGACACGCCGGGTAGCCGAACGACACGCGCAGTCCACGGTAACGCGCCTTGAGCTTGTCCTCGAGCATCAGCTCCGGTGGATCGGGGAAGCCCCAGAGCGTCCGCAACCGCGCGTGGAGCATCTCTGCGAACGCCTCCGCGCACTCGATGGCGAGCGCCTGCAGCGCGTGCGATTTGAGATAGGCGCCCTGCTCCTTCAGCGTCTGCGCCCGCTCGCGCACGCCATGCCCACAGGTCACCGCGAAGAGCGCGACGTAGTCGTCGACGTCCTCGCGCACGTAGTCGGCGAGACAGAGGCGCTCGCCGTCGCGCTGGCGCGGGAAGGTGAACCGCGCCGCCTCCGAGCCGGCGGCCTCGAACAGGACGACCGTCTCGCCGCTGGCCCGCGCGCGGTACCAGCGATAGAGCCCGTCGGCGTGGAGCGGCGCTTCCCGTTTGAGGCCGTCGATGACCGCTTGCAGCTCCAGCGCTTTTGCATCGTGCTCGTCGAGGAGCCGGGTGACGACACCGCGCAGGCCGAGGTGCTTGCCATAGAGCATCTGCAGATTCAGATACGGGTAGATGTGCGAGAGCGGCACGTCGCGCAGCAGGTGGGGCTCGAGGTCCGGCGGCAGAGGCGGCGCCACCGCCGGCACGCCGGCGCCTGCACGCACGGGCGGCGCTGCCGGCCGCGGCGCATCGGCGGCGGCGGCGCCGGCGACGAGCGCCGCCTGCTCGGCGCGGACCCGCTCGACGAGCCCGTCGCGCGTGACCGCGGAGAAGAGCTGGTTGGCGAGGTCGAGCCCTTCCATGGCGTCCTTGGCGTAGAGGGTGACGCCGCCGTACTCCGCGGCGATGCGCGTGGCGGTGAACTTCTTGGTGAGCGCCGCGCCGCCGACGAAGAGCGGGATCTCGACACCGGCCGCCTTCAGATCCTGCGCGGTCACCACCATCTGCTGCGCCGACTTCACGAGCAATCCGGACAGGCCGAAGGCATCCGGCTTGTGCGCATGATACGCGGCGATCAGGTCCTCCGGCGGCACCTTGATGCCGAGGTTCACGACGCGGTAGCCGTTATTCCCGAAGATGATCTCGACGAGATTCTTGCCGATGTCGTGCACGTCGCCCTTCACGGTGGCCAGGACGATGACCCCGCGCGTCGACGACTCCGACTTTTCCATGTGCGGCTCCAGATGGGCCACCGCGGCCTTCATGGCCTCCGCGGACTGCAGCACCTCCGCCACGATCAGCTGGTTGTCGTTGAACAGGCGTCCGACCTCGTCCATGCCGCGCATGAGGGGGCCATTGATGATGTCGAGCGGGCGGGTCTCGCGCAGCTTGAGGTCCAGATCCTCGAGGAGGCCGTCGCGGCTGCCTTCTACTATATAGCGCGCCAGGCGCTCATCGAGGGGCAGGGTGTCCCGCGTGGCCACCGCGCGCCGGCGCTCCCGGAAGTGCGCGGCGAAGGCGGCCACCGGATCGGCCGCGCGGTTGTGCAGAAGATCCTCCGCGAGCGTGCGCTCCTCCTCCGGAATGGACGGGTAGCGCTCGAGCCGCTCGGTGTTGATGATCGCGTAGTCGAGCCCGGCCTTCGTGCAGTGGTAGAGGAAGACGCCGTTCAGCACCTCGCGTCCCGCCGGCGGCAGGCCGAACGAGACGTTCGAGATGCCGAGGATGGTCTTGCACTCGGGGAATCGCGCTTTGATCGCGCGCAGACCCTCGATGGTCTCGACGGCGGAGCCGATGTAGTTGGCGTCTCCGGTGCCGACGGGGAACACGAGCGGATCGAAGATCAGATCGCGCGCGGGAATGCCGTACTTGCGAGTCAGCAGCTCGTAGCTCCGCTCGGCGATGGCGAGCTTGCGCTGCCGGCTGACGGCCATGCCCTGCTGCTTGTCCTCGTCGATGCACCCCACGACCACCGCCGCGCCATACGTCGTGAGCAGCGGCGCCACGCGCTCGAAGCGCTCCTCGCCGTCCTCGAGGTTGATCGAGTTCACGATCGCCTTGCCCTGACTGTGGCGCAGGGCCAGCTCGAGCACCGCGGCATCGGTGGAATCGATCATCAGCGGCGCCTTCACCCGCCGTGTCAGCTCGCGCATGAAGCGGTCCATGTCGGCCGGCTCGTCGCGGTCCGGATTCGCCAGACACACGTCGAGCACCTGGGCGCCCGCGCGGACCTGCGCACGGCCGATTTCCGCCGCGTCGTCGAAGCGCTCGGCGACGACGAGATCCTTGAACTTGCGCGACCCGATGACGTTCGTGCGCTCGCCGACGAAGATCGGGCGGTTGTCGTCGGTCGGGTAAAGCACATCGACGCCACTCACGCCCTGGGGCTCGGTCGACGCCGGCGTCCGCGGAGGCTGCCCGGCGGTCAGCCGGGCGATGGCGCGGATGTGCTCGGGCGTGGTGCCGCAGCAGCCGCCGACGAAGTTGACCCAGCGCTCGTCGATGAAGCGCTTGAGCTTCAGCGCCAGGCTCTGCGGAGTCTCTCCGTACTGCCCACGCTCGTCCGGCAGCCCCGCGTTCGGATAGACGCTCGTCCAGCACGTGGCCATGCCGGCCAGCGAGCGGAGGTGGTCGGTCATGAACTCGGGCCCGGTCGCGCAGTTGAGGCCGATCGAGAACAGCCCGAGGTGCTGCAGCGAGATGTAAAGCGCTTCGACGCCCTGGCCGGCCAGCATCGTGCCCATCGGCTCGATGGTGGCGCTGACCATGAGCGGCACGTCGTCTCGGCCCGAGGCTCGCCGGGCCCGCAGCACACCGATGGCGGCGGCCTTGAGGTTCAGCGTGTCCTGCGCCGTTTCGAGCAGGAGCGCGTCGACGCCGCCCTCGAGCAGCGCCGCCGCCTGCGCCTCGTAACCGGTCAGCACCTCGTCGAACGTCACGTTGCGCGTGACCGTGATCGAGCGCGTCGATGGGCCCATGGCGCCGATGACGAACCGGTCGCCCGCAGCCTCGCGCGCGATGCGGGCCGCGGCCAGCGTGATGTCGTGCAGCCGGTCGGCCAGCCCGTATTCGGCGAGCACATAGGGCGCGCACCCGAAGGTATTCGTCGAGACGCAGTCGGCGCCGGCGTTCAGGTAGGCGGCGTGAATGCGACGGATCACGTCGGGGCGGGTGAGGTTCAGCTGCTCGTTGCAACCGTCGTACTGCTCGCCACCGAAGTCGGCCGCGCGCAGATCGGCCGCCTGGATCATCGTGCCCATGGCCCCATCGAGCACGAGGATCCGATCACCGAGGACGCGCGCGAGGCGGTTCATCACGACCAATAGTAGCGCAGCGCGTAGTAGCGCAGCGCGTCGTGACACGACGCGTTTGCCCCGGAAGCAACCCGATGCCGGAGCAGGTATAGTAGCGTCCATGACGCTTCCGGCGGCTCTACTCGCGCTCGACGGGATCAAGGTTCTCGACCTCTCACGCGTGCTGGCGGGGCCGTACTGCGGCGCGCTGCTCGGTGACATGGGCGCCGACGTGGTCAAGGTCGAAGATCCGGCCGTCGGCGACGAGTCGCGCACGTGGCCCCCGCACAAGGACGGCGAGTCGGCCGGCTACATCGTCAACAATCGCAACAAGCGCGGTATCTCGGTCAACCTCAAGACGTCGGAGGGCGTCGCCATCGTCAAGCGCCTGGCCGGGCGCGCCGACGTGCTGATCGAGAATTTCCGGACGGGGACGATGGAAGAGTTCGGGCTCGGCTACGACGCGCTCGCGATCGACAACCCGCGGCTGGTCTACTGCTCGGTCTCCGCGTTCGGGCGCACGGGGCCGCGCGCCGAGGGGGCCGGCTACGAGGCGCTGATGCAGGCCTTCTCCGGCATCATGTCGATCACGGGCGAGCCCGGCGGCGCGCCCGTGCGGTGCGGTGTCTCGTTCCTCGATCTCACCACCGGGATCCTGTGCGCGTTCGGCGTTGTGAACGCGCTGCGGCTGCGCGAGCGCACGGGCCGCGGGCAGCGCGTCGACGGCTCGCTCCTGGAGACCGCGCTGGGGCTGTTGAACTTCCAGGTCGAGGGCTATCTGCTGGCGGGGACGGTGCCGAAGCCGCTCGGCTCGGCGCATCCGTCGCTGTCGCCCTATCGCAACTTTCGCTGCGGCGACGGGCAGTGGGTCTTCATCGCGGGCGCCAACGATCGGCTCTGGAAGCGCCTGGCCGTCGCGCTGGGGCTCGCCGAGATGGCCAGTGATCCGCGGTTCGCGACGAACATCGAGCGCGTGAGGCACCGCGTCGAGCTCGAGCAGCGCGTCGGCGAGGCCATCGGCCATCACGACCGTGAGCCGCTGCTGAAGCTGCTCGAGGAGGCGGACGTGCCCGCCACTCCGGTGAACACCGTGGACCAGGTGGTCAACGATCCGCAGACGGCCACGCGTCCGACCATCCGACGCGTGCAGCACCCCAAGCTCGGCGAGATTCCGATCGTCGGCATGCCGATTTCGTTCTCCGGCATGCAGCCCGGCGTGCGCCGGCACGCGCCGATGCGCGGCGAGCACACCGACGAGGTCCTCGCCGAGTACGGCTACAGCGCCGGCGAGATCCAGGATCTCCGCGCGCGGAAGGCCGTGGTCTGATGCGCGCGGGGCTCGCGCTCGCTCTCGTGTTGATGCTGGCCTCGCCGGCGGCCGCCGCGCTCTGGCGCTGGGTCGACTCGGCGGGCGTCACCTACTACACGAGCGAGCGCGCGAGCATTCCAGAGAAGTATCGCGGCGCGGCCCAAGAGATCGGCGTCCCGAGCGCGCGGGAGCCCCAGCCCGCGGCGTCGCCGTCGACGCCCATGGCGCCGGCGGCCTCGCCCACCGGCGGCGTGGTCCCGCTGCCGAGCGGCGCGCCTATCATGGTCGAGGCGTTGCTGAACGGCGTGCCGCTGCGACTGCTCCTCGATACCGGCGCCGACCGCACCGTGATCTCGCCTTCGGCGCTGAGTCGTGCCGGCATCGATACGAGGACGGGCACACCGTTCAGGATCAGCGGCGTGACCGGCTCCTCGCCGGCCTCGCTGGTCAACGTCCCGCGCCTCGACATTGCGGGCGCACAGGTCGGACCACTGGGGGTGGTCGCGTTCGACGTCCCGGGGGAGGTGGATGGGCTGCTCGGGCGCGACGTCCTCGACGCGTTCACCGTGACGTTCGATCCCGCGCAGAACCGGGCGACGCTGGCGCCGCGTTCTCAGTAGCCTTTTCCATCCTACCTGAGAAGAAGCTTTCCCTGATGACGCCGTCCCCCGAGGCAATTCTGCGTCTGCCGCTGACGCCCGGCCGGCACTCTGTTTGCTCCCTACCTCCGCAGCAAATTCCTGTCGAGCTTCGGAGGGGTACCATGCGCACCATCCCGACGCCCCCGTGGGCGTTGTTGCTGGCCGGTGGCGAGGGACGCCGGCTCCAGCCGCTGACGCGGCAGATCTCCGGTGACGCACAGCCCAAGCAGTTCTGCCCGATCTTCGACGGAGAGACCTTGCTGGATCGCACGCGTCGCCGTGCAGATCTCCTGAGCCGAATGGATCAGCACGTGGTGGTCGTCAGCCGCGAGCATGCGCTGTATTACGCGTCGCTGGCGCGCGACCTTGCTCCCGACCGTCTCGTGGTGCAGCCGCTGAACGCCGGGACCGCTGCAGGCGTGCTGTATCCGCTGTTGCGGATCCGCCACCTCGCCGGCAACGTTCCGGTCACGATTTATCCCACCGATCATTACGTTTCGGATGAAGGGATCTTCGTCGGCTCCGTCGCCAGCGCGGTGCAGGTGGTGCGACAGCGCCCGGATCTCGTCGTGCTGATGGGCGTGGAGGCGGCAGCTCCGGAGCCCGAGTACGGCTGGATCGAACCGCGCGAGCAGCCGCTGCCGCTGCCGGGCGAGCCGGCGTTTCCGATCCGGCGGTTCTGGGAAAAGCCCTCCGCGCGACTGGCGCAGCGCCTGTTCGAGCGCGGTGCGCTCTGGAACAGCTTCGTCATGGTCGGCTGGGTGGACGCGCTCCTCGGGCTGACCTCCCGCATCGCACCCGACCTCCTGCGCGCGCTCGAGCCGCTGCAGCACGTCATCGGGAGCGAGCAGGAGTCCCGCGTCGCTGAACAGGTCTATCGACGCCTTGCTGTCGAGCCCATCGGGTTCTCGGAGCGCGTCCTGGCGCGGGCGAGCGACGGCCTGGTCACCGTGCGAGTGAAGGGCGTGGAGTGGAGTGATTGGGGCCACCCCGAGCGGGTCGTGGCCACCGTGCGACGTACCGGCTGGCGGCCGGCATGGCTCGGCCGTGTGGAGCTGGCGTCCGCGGGCTAGAGCCCGCGGCGTCCGAGTACGACGGTGGGACCGATCCTGGTCGTGGAGGATGACACCGACACACGAAAAGTTCTCGGCGAGCTGCTGACCGGGCTGTTTCCGACGACCCGCGTGCTCATGGCGGAGTCCGGCGAAGCGGCGCTGGAGCTGATCCGTCGCACCCGACCGAGCGTCGTCGTCCTCGACCTGCACCTGAAGGGTATCCAGGGCTTCGATTTCGCTGCGCGGATCACCTCGATCGACGACGGCCCGCCGCCGCCGATCGTCGCATTGACCGGGGACTCGAGCCCGGCTACGTTGAAGAGGGCCGAGACCGCCGGCTTCGCCGCGTTCCTGCGCAAGCCCGCCGACATCGATCGCCTCGAAGCGGTGCTCCGGCCGATTCTCGAAGCCTGACCGGAGGCGCGCGTGGATCTGCGGGGCAAGACCTCGGTGGTGACCGGCGGCGCCAGCGGCATCGGCCGCGCACTGGCGCTGCGTCTGGCCGGCGAAGGCGCCAACGTCGTCATCGCCGACCTCGATGCGGCCGGGATGGACGCCGTGGCCACCGAGGCGCGGGGGCTCGGCGTCAAGGCGCTCACCGTGCCGACGGACGTGAGCGAGCTGGCCCAGGTGGAAGCCCTCGCCGGACGCGCGTTCGAGTCGTTCGGCGCCGTGCACGTGCTCTGCAACAACGCCGGCGTCGCCGCCTGGGGCGGCCTGGAGTCGGCGACGCATCGCGACTGGCAGTGGGTGCTCGGCGTGAACCTCTGGGGCGTGATCCACGGCGTCGAGGCGTTCGTGCCGCGCATGATCGAACGCGGCGAGCCCGCCCACATCGTGAACACCGCGTCGATGGCCGGTCTCGTGGCCAGCAAGGGGCTCGGCGTCTACAACACCTCGAAGTACGCGGTGGTCGGGCTGTCGGAGACGCTGGCCAAGGATCTCAAGCCCTATCGCATCGGGGTGTCGGTGCTCTGCCCGATGGGCGTCGAGACCCGGATCCGCCAGTCCGAGCGCAATCGCCCCGCGGGGCTTCGCAACGAGCATACCGCCGGCGGCGGCGAGCCGGTCGAGCTCATCGGCCGCTATCTGGCGCCGGACACCGTGGCCGACATGGTCCTGGCCGCCATCCGCAGCGGCGAGCTGTATGTCATCACGCACGACGAAGCGCTCGAACCGCTGCGCCGTCGTGCGGAACGGCTCGAGCGAGCGGTCAGGAGCCGGGCGCGCTGAGCGATCTTGTCTGGGTGGGAGACCGCGCAGGCCTCGCGCGCGCGGCGGAGGTGCTCGCCGCCGCGCCCGAGGTGGCGCTCGATACCGAAGGTGACAGCCTTCATCACTATCCGGAGCGGCTCTCCCTCGTGCAGCTGGCCACGCCCGACGGCGTGTGGCTCGTCGATCCGCTCGCCGTGACCGATCTGACGGCGCTCACGCCCGTGTTCGCGGAGACGCGCCCGCTCGTGGTCGTGCACGCGGGCGACAACGACCTCTCGCACCTGAAGCGGCGCTACGCGTTCGCGTTTCGCTCCGTCTTCGACACCTCGATCGCCGCGCGCTTCCTCGGCGGCAAGGCGCTCGGGCTCGACACGCTGCTCACGGCCTGGCTCGGCGTGACGCTGCCGCCCTCGCGGCAGCGCGACGACTGGTCGGCGCGTCCGCTCTCGCCGTCCCAGCTCACCTACGCGGCCGCCGATGTTCAGCATCTCTTCGCGCTCAAGACCCGGCTGACGGACGAGCTGCGCGCGGTCGGCCGGCTGGCGTGGGTCGAAGAGGAGTGCGCGGCGCTGGCGGCGCAGATCGTTCCCGAGCGCACGCCCGATCCGGACGCATGGATGTACGTCAAGGGTGCGCGGGAGCTGAGCCCGCGCCATCTGGCGGCGCTGCGCGAGCTGTACGAGCTGCGCGAGTCGCTGGCGCGCGCGGCCGACCGGCCGCCGTTCAAGATCCTGTCCGAGGAGATTCTTCTCGAGGTGGCGCGCGCGCTGCCCGCCGACAGCGCCGCCCTCGCCGCCGTGCGTGGCGTCACGCCACGCGTGATCGGGCGCTGGGGCGGCGCCCTGCTGGCCGCCGTGGAGCGCGCGCGCGCCTTCGAGGAGGACGCGCTGCCGCAGTGGCCTCGGCGAGCGCGACCGTCGGTGCCGGGCGCCGTGAGTCGTCGCGTCGAGGCGCTGCGCAAATGGCGCGCCGCCTCCACCGAGCGCCTCGGGCTCGAGCCGGGTCTCCTGCTCCCGAACCGCCTCATCTCCGTCATCGCCGAGGCGGCGCCCCGCTCGATGGAGGCACTGATGGCCGTTGACGGAGTGCGCCGCTGGCGTGCCGAGCACTTCGGCCGCGAACTGATTGCGGCCATCGAGCGGCCGTGAGATCGTAACGGGTCGATGGACTTCCGCAGCTTCCTCATACAGGACGACGCCGGCCTCGCGCGCATCTTTCGGGACGTGCGCACCATCGCCGTGCTCGGCGCGAAGGGCGAGGTCGGTGAGCCGGCCTTCTACGTGCCCTCGTATCTGAAGACGCGCGGTTATCGCATCTTCCCGGTGAATCCGACCCGGGTGGGGGAGCGCCTCCTCGGTGAGCCGGTGGTCGCCACACTGGCGGACCTGCCCGAGCCCGTCGATGCGATCGAGGTGTTCCGGCGCCCGGAGTTACTGCCCGGCCACGTCAGCGAGATTCTGCGACTGCCGTGGAAGCCGGCCGTCGTGTGGTTTCAGCTCGGCATCCGCCACGACGCGGCGGCCGCCGATCTGGCGCGCACCGGCATCCGCGTGGTCCAGGATCGCTGCATGATGCCCGAGCACCGGCGATTGCTCGGCGCCGCATAGCAGAAGCGACAATCGGGAAACCAAAATAGAGGCACGCCACGGCTCCGCCGGGGGCGGCCGAAGGCAAGGGGGATCGGGGGCCATTTCCGGGCCCGATGTCAAGATGGCTGGCGAGTACGCATTCGTGATGAAGGACCTGCGCAAGGTCGTGCCGCCGAAGCGCGAGATCCTGCGCGGGATCTATCTCTCGTTCTTTCATGGAGCCAAGATCGGCGTCCTCGGCGCCAACGGCGCCGGCAAGTCGTCGCTGCTGCGCATCATGGCCGGCGTCGACAAGGATTTCCTGGGCGAGGCGTTCGCCGCCGACGGCCTGCGCATCGGCTACTTGCCGCAAGAGCCGCAGCTCGACCCGAAGAAGGACGTCCGCGGCAACGTCGAGGACGGCGTGGCCGAGACGCGCGCACTCCTGACGCGGTTCGAGGCCGTCTCGACCAGGCTCGGCGAGCCGCTCGACGGCGACGAGATGGAAAAGCTGCTCGACGAGCAGGCGCGTCTGCAAGACCGGATCGACGCGAGCAACGCCTGGGATCTCGATCGCACGGTGGAGCTCGCCATGGATGCGCTGCGCGTGCCGCCCGGCGACGCCGACGTCACCACGATCTCCGGCGGCGAGCGGCGGCGCGTCGCCCTGTGCCGGCTCTTGCTCTCCCGGCCCGACATGCTGCTGCTCGACGAGCCGACGAACCATCTCGACGCCGAGTCGGTCGCGTGGCTGGAGCGATTCCTCGACGAGTATCCCGGCACGGTCGTCGCCATCACGCACGATCGCTACTTCCTCGACAACGTCGCCAGGTGGATCCTCGAGCTCGACCGTGGCCACGGCATCCCGTGGGAGGGCAATTACTCATCCTGGCTGGAGCAGAAGGAGCAGCGGCTGGCGCGTGAAGAGAAGTCCGACGCCGCCCGGCAGCGGACGCTGGCCCGCGAGCTCGAGTGGGTCCGCATGGCGCCGCGCGCGCGGCAGGCGAAGAGCAAGGCGCGCCTGGCCGCCTACGATTCGCTCCTGCAGGAAGCCGGCGAGAAGCGCGCGGAGGCGCTCGAGATCAGCATCCCGCCCGGACCGCGGCTCGGCGACGTGGTGGTGGAGGCCGACCACCTCGTCAAGGCCTACGGTGATCGCGTGCTGATCGACGATCTCTCGTTCAAGCTGCCGCGCGGCGGCATCGTCGGCGTCATCGGCCCCAACGGCGCCGGCAAGACGACGCTGTTCCGCATGATCGTCGGCCAGGAAATTCCTGACAAAGGCACGCTCCGCGTCGGCGAGACGGTGAAGCTCGCGTACGTCGATCAGAGTCGCGACGCGCTCGACGGCAAGAAGACGGTGTGGGAGGAAATTTCGGGCGGCCTCGACCTGATGAACGTGGCCGGGCGCACCATGCAGTCGCGCGCCTACGTGGCCTCGTTCAACTTCAAGGGCAGCGATCAGCAGAAGCGGGTCGGGGAGCTCTCGGGCGGCGAGCGGAACCGGCTGCACCTGGCGAAGGTGCTGACGAGCGGCGGCAACCTGCTGCTCCTCGACGAGCCGACCAACGACCTCGACGTCGACACACTGCGCTCGCTGGAGGACGCGCTGCTGGAGTTTGCCGGCTGCGCGGTGGTGATCAGCCACGATCGCTGGTTCCTCGACCGCATCGCGACCCACATGCTGGCGTTCGAGGACGAGGGCCGCGTCGTGTGGTTCGAGGGCAACTACGCCGATTACGAGGCCGACCGCAGGCGCCGCCTCGGCGCCGAAGCCGAGCGTCCCCACCGCCTCCGCTACAAGAAGCTACCGAAGACCTGACCGTCATCGAGGCGCCGCCCGGCTGCGCCGGGGCGCGACGAGCGCTGGGGGGTGGGGTCATCGAGGCGCGGCCCGGCTGCGCCGGGGCGCGACGAGCGCTGGGGGGTGTGGGGGGCCATTTCGGGGCCCCCCACGTTCAACAGGCCCTTCCGCGAAGAGGAGCACGTTCTCGCCCTCGCGCCGCACGCGGCGCAGTCGTACCGACTCGAAGCGCTGGCGCAGGGCTCGCGCAAGGCTTCCCGCGTCGCCACGGCGATGGCGGTTGACGACGAGCGTGCCGCCCGGCGCGACGAGCGGCGCCACGGATTCGACGACCGCGCGCGAGCGGCCAGGGACGTCGGCGTAGGCGGCGTCCTCCATGACGAAGTCGAAGCGCCGGCCGGCGTCCGCGAGGGTCCGCGCCGTCGCCTCGGCGTCGCCGCAGTAGAACTCCATCGGCCCCAGGTCGGCGAGGCCGAACCAGCGCCGGGCGACGTCGAGGATCACGCCGTCGCGCTCGATGGCGGTGATCAGGCGCGGTGTGGTGAGGCGGTGGACGAGATGCGCCTGCGTGCCGCCGCCGAGACCGACGAGCAGGACGCGCGGACGCGGCGGAAAGCGCACGCGGGCCACGCCCTGCCACCAGTACTCGCGCTCGATGGCCGACCAGTCGCCGTCGAGCGGATAGACGGAGAGGATGGCGCCCCCGACGATCAGGCGGCGCTCCCGGCGATAGTCGACGACGCGGATCCGGCCCGAGATCGCAGACCATCCCGTATGCGCCGTGTAGGAGCGTTGCGCGCGTCCCATCGGCGCCCCCGGAGCGGTGGACTACCGGGGCGCCATGCGGATGGCGCCGTCGAGGCGGATCGTCTCGCCGTTCAGCATGCCGTTCGTCACGATGTGGCAGGCGAGCGCCGCGTACTCGTCGGGCTGGCCGAGGCGGGACGGAAACGGCACCTGCTTGGCGAGCGAGGCGCGCACGGGCTCGGGCAGTGTCCCGAGCAGCGGTGTCTCGAAGATGCCGGGCGCGATCGTCATCACGCGGATGCCGTGCTCGGCGAGATCACGCGCGATCGGCAACGTCATGCCCACGATCCCGCCCTTGGACGCGGAGTACGCGGCCTGGCCGATCTGGCCGTCGAAGGCGGCGACGGAGGCGGTGTTGATGACGACGCCCCGCTCGCCGTCCAGCCCCGGTGTGTTCTGTGCCATGTGAACGGCGGCCAGCCGGATGCAGTTGAAGGTGCCGATCAGGTTCACGCTGATCACGCGCGTGAATTCTTCCAGCTTGGCGGGGCCGGCCTTGCCGAATGTCTTCATGGCCGTGCCGATGCCGGCGCAGTTGACGAGGACGTTGATGCCGCCCAGCCGCTCGCGGGCCGTGTCGAGCGCGCGGCTCACCTCATCGGCGCTCGTCACGTCGGCCGGCGTGAACACCGCGTGCGCGAGCGACTTGGCGACCTCGGCGCCCGCGGACGCCGGCCGGTCGACGATGGCCACGCGGCCACCGGCGGCCGCGAAGCGGGCGGAGGTGGCGCGGCCGAGGCCGGAGGCGCCGCCGGTGACGACGGCGCGAACAGATGCGAGTTCCATGCGAGTCTCCTTTGCATCTTCGAATCGGAGCGGTGCGTCCGCCTCGGCCGTGGGTGGGCTGAGAGCGATGCACGGTGCTCCGTTGCTCGCCGGGGCGCATTCTAGCGCGGAATGATATCCTCGGGCTCGACCTCC
>Ga0075421_100000262_pt1 | contig 51271 bp, 39 predicted proteins | sample SoiMetdeltSBSDD5_FD_75292 | JGI IMG/M metagenome (GOLD analysis project Ga0075421, IMG submission 75292) | Bulk soil microbial communities from a Populus tree surrounding site in Tennessee, USA - Soil MetaG P. deltoides SBSDD5 | ecosystem: Environmental > Terrestrial > Soil > Tree plantation... | reverse complement strand
GGGGGAGCAAGTTGAAGGCCACGACCCGTCGCGGCGGCGCGGATCGCGATCGGGCGTGTTTTGCTGTAAAAACGCTGGATTTCGCCAGGATCCGGGAATCGGGCGAACGACGGATTCCTACAATTTCGTGGAGATTACTTGTTGCGGTTACGAGGGTGTAGATGAGGAGGTGACCCGCCTTCGCCGCTTCGCGGCTACGGCGAGGCAGGCTCCTCGGTGAGGACGCTGACGTCGAACCGCAGCCACAGCCTTCCGGCTAAAGCCGGAAGCCACCCGCCATTGCATGCTTCGCAGACACCGCAGAGCCTGCCTCGCCGAAGCGCGAAGCGCGAAGGCGGGGCTCGTCCAACAAACTTGCCTTGTAAAACCCCAGCGCTGTGGAATTTTTCCTGACGTCCAACATTTCTGTAGGCCAACACCCTCTGCTACAAAAATGTCGCAGCGAAGCCCGGCGAAGATGAAACGGAAGGGGGGGAAATCTATTTAGCTAACAGAGTTGGTATCCCTCAGCGCCGAGGAGCCTGCCTCGCCGAAGCCGCGGAAGCGGCGAAGGCGGGTCCGACTCAGGCGATGGCCGAGAGGCCTGACTCACCCATCAGGTAGGCATCCACCGCGGCGGCAGCATGGCGGCCGTCGGCGATGGCCCAGACGATCAGCGACTGTCCACGCTGCATGTCGCCGGCGGTGAAGACTCCTTCCTCGCTGGTCATCCACCGGTCGTCGCGCCAGACGTTGCCCCGCTCGCTCAGCTTCACGCCAAGCTCGCTGAGCAGTCCGCCGCGTTCCGGACCGATGAAGCCCATGGCCAGCAGCACCAGGTCGGCCTCGAGGATCGACTCGGTCCCGGCGATCCGGGTGATTCCAGACCGACCGACCTCGACTTCGACGGTCTCGAGCGCCCGCACCCGGCCGGCGTCGTTGCTCACGAATCGCTCGGTCGAGATCGAGAAGACCCGCTCGCCCCCCTCTTCGTGCGCCGAGGAGGTCCGGAAGATGCGCGGCCACTGCGGCCACGGATTGTCGGCCGCCCGCGACTCGGGCGGGCGCGGCAGCAGCTCGAACTGGTGGACCGCCAGCGCCCCCTGCCGGTGCACCGTGCCGAGGCAGTCGGCACCCGTATCGCCGCCGCCGATGATGACGACGCGTTTGCCGGCCGCAGTGATCACCTGATCCTCGGGGATCTCGTCCCCTTCGCACCGGCGGTTCTGCTGGGTCAGGTAGTCGACGGCGAAGTGAATACCCCCGAGCTCGCGGCCGGGCACTGGGAGGTCGCGAGGCGCCCCGGCACCGCCGCACAGGACGATGGCGTCGAAGTCGCGGCGCAGGTCCGCAACCGGAAGATCGACGCCGACGTTCACGCCGGGGCGGAACGCGATCCCTTCGGCTTCGAGCAGCGCGAGACGGCGATCCACCATCCGCTTCTCGATCTTGAACTCCGGGATGCCATAGCGCAGCAGCCCGCCGATGCGGTCGGACTTCTCGAACACGGTGACTGAATGTCCGGCCCGGTTCAGCTGGTCGGCGGCGGCAAGACCGGCCGGACCCGACCCGACGATTGCCACGCGCTTGCCGGTTCGCACCGCTGGCGGCGTCGCCCGGATCCAACCTTCCTCGAATGCACGTTCGACAATCGAGAGCTCGATGTGCTTGATCGTCACCGGATCGTCATTGATGCCGAGCACGCAGGATCCTTCGCACGGCGCAGGACACAACCGACCGGTGAAGTCCGGAAAGTTGTTGGTCGCGTGCAGCCGTTCGATCGCTGCCTGCCACCGCTGCCGGTAGACGAGATCGTTCCACTCCGGGATCTGGTTGCCGAGGGGGCACCCCTGGTGACAGAACGGAATCCCGCAATCCATGCAGCGCGAGCCCTGGTCCCGCACCTCTTTCTCCGGGGTCGGCAGGTAGACCTCCTGCCAGTCCCTCACTCGAAGGTGAACGGGCCGGGTGTGCGGCTTGGTGCGCTTGATCTGGATGAAGCCGGTGATGTTACCCATTGGCGGCCCCCACCAGCTCGGCGAACACCGGCTCGCGGTTCTCGGATCGCGCCCGCGCTTCCGCCTGCAGGACCCGCTTGAAGTCGCGCGGAATCACCTTGATGAAGCCCGTCTGTTCGTCGGTCCAGTTCGCGAGCAGCCGCACCGCGCGCCCGCTGTTGGTATAGCGCACGTGGCGGCGCAGCATCATCCGTACGAACTCCAGGTCGTCTTCGCCCAATGGCTCGAGGTCCACGAGCTGCGTATTGCAACGCCGGGTGAACTGACCGTCGCCGTCCATCACGTAGGCGATGCCCCCGCTCATGCCGGCCGCGAAGTTTCGCCCGGTCTTGCCGATTACCACGACACGGCCGGCGGTCATGTACTCGCAGCCGTGGTCACCGACGCCCTCGACCACGGCCAGTGCGCCGCTGTTCCTGACCGCGAAACGCTCCCCCGCGACGCCGCGGACGTAGGCCTCGCCGCTGGTCGCGCCATACAGGCAGACGTTGCCGACAATCACGTTCTCGTGCGACGCGAACGTCGACTCGGGCGGCGGATAGACGACCAGCTTGCCGCCCGACAGCCCCTTGCCCCAGAAGTCGTTCGAGTCTCCCTCGATGGTGAGCGTGACCCCGCGCGGGACGAACGCCCCGAAACTCTGCCCCGCCGACCCGGTGAACTGCACGCGGATCGTGTCCTCGGGCAGTCCGTCTCCGCCGTACCGGCGTGTCACCTCGGCGCCCAGCATCGTCCCGACGGTCCGGTGCAGGTTGCGAATCGGCAGGCGAATCTCGACCGGCTCGCGCCGATCGAGCGCCGGTGCCGCCTGCGCGATGAGCGTGTTGTCGAGCGCCTTCTCGAGCCCGTGATCTTGACGCCGGATCGCCCGTTTCGCGACCTCGGGCCCGACTTCCGGCTGGTAGAGGATCTTCGAGAGGTCGACACCGTAGGCCTTCCAGTGCTCGACCGCCGTCCGCATTTCCAGGCGATCCGAGCGGCCGATCATCTCGTCCATGGTCCGGAAGCCGAGCTCGGCCATCAGCTCGCGCACGTCCTCGGCGACGAACCGGAAGTAGTTCTCGACGAACTCGGGCTTGCCGGTGAACTTCTTGCGCAGCTCCGGATCCTGCGTCGCCACGCCGACCGGACAGGTATTGAGGTGGCAGACCCGCATCATGATGCAGCCGGAGACCACCAGCGCGGCGGTCGAGAACCCGAACTCCTCGGCGCCGAGCAGCGCCGCGACCACCACGTCGCGCCCGGTGCGCAGCTGGCCGTCCGCCTGCACGACGATCCGGTCGCGCAGCTTGTTGAGCACGAGCACCTGCTGCGTCTCGGCGAGGCCGAGCTCCCAGGGAACGCCGGCATGCTTGATCGAGGTGAGCGGCGAGGCGCCGGTACCGCCATCATGTCCCGAGATCAGCACGACGTCCGCGTGCGCCTTCGCCACGCCGGCCGCAACCGTGCCCACACCGACTTCCGCCACCAGCTTGACGTGAATGCGCGCCCGATCGTTGGCGTTCTTCAGGTCGTAGATCAGCTGCGCCAGATCCTCAATCGAATAGATGTCGTGGTGCGGCGGCGGGGAGATCAGGGTGACGCCCGGCGTCGAGTGGCGCACCTTCGCGATCCACGGATACACCTTGTGTCCCGGCAGCTGCCCGCCTTCGCCAGGCTTGGCGCCCTGGGCCATCTTGATTTGCAGGTCGTCAGCGTTCACGAGGTATTCGCTGGTGACGCCGAACCGGGCCGAGGCCACCTGCTTGATCGCGCTCCGGCGCGAATCTCCGTTGGCGTCGCGACGATAGCGCGCCGGATCCTCCCCGCCTTCGCCGGTGTTGGACTTGCCGCCGATCCGGTTCATCGCAATCGCGATGGTCTCGTGGGCCTCCTGGCTGATCGAGCCGTACGACATCGCGCCGGTCGCGAACCGCTTCAGAATCGCTTCGACCGGCTCGACCTCCTCGAGCGGGATGCGGGCCCCGGCCGACTTGAGTTCGAGCAGGCCCCGCAGCGTCCCCAGGTTGCGGCTCTGATCGTTGACGAGGCCGGTGTACTCCTTGTAAATCGCGTATTGGCCGCTCCGGGTCGCGTGCTGGAGCTTGAACACGGTCTCGGGGTTGAACAGGTGGAACTCGCCGTCGCGCCGCCACTTGTATTCGCCGCCGGTTTCGAGATCGTTCGCCAGCAGGTTGCGCGGCGGGAAGGCGCGGCGATGACGCTCCCGCACCTCGCGCGCGATCACGTTGATGTCGGCGCCGCCGATGCGCGACGCGGTCCACGTGAAGTAGCGGTCGACGAAGCTCTTGTCGAGACCGATCGCTTCGAAGATCTGCGCGCCGCAGTAGCTCTGCAGCGTCGAGATCCCCATCTTCGACATGACCTTCAGGATGCCCTTGTTCAGCCCCTTGATGTAGTTCAGGACCGCCTTGTCGTGCGTGATCCCCTCGATCACGCGCTGCTGGATCATGTCGCCGAGCGTTTCGAACGCGAGGTACGGGTTGACCGCGCCCGCTCCGTATCCGATCAGCAGCGCCATGTGGTGCACTTCCCTGGCATCGCCGGTCTCCACGACGAGCGCGCAGCGGGTGCGCAGACCTTCACGGACCAGGTGATGGTGCACGCCGGCCGTCGCCAGCAGGCTCGGGATCGGCGCCAGCTTCTCATTGACCCCGCGGTCGGAGAGAAAGAGCACGGTATGCCCGGCGAGCACGGCCTCCCGTGCCTGCTCGCGCAGCCGGTCCAGCGCCTTTTCGAGGCCGGCGCCCCCTTCGGCGGCCGCGTACAGCATCGGCAGCGTCACCGACCGGAATCCCGGCACCTCGGTGTGGCGGACCTTCGCCACGCCCTCGTTGTCGATGATCGGGTACTTGATGACGATCTGCCGGCACGACTCCGGCTCGGGCACCAGCAGGTTGCGTTCGGGACCGATCGTCGATTCCATCGAGGTCACCAGCTCCTCGCGGATTGCGTCGAGCGGCGGGTTGGTGACCTGCGCGAACAGCTGCTTGAAGTAGTCGTAGAGCAGGCGCGGGCGCTGCGACAGCACCGCGAGCGGCGTGTCGGTGCCCATCGATCCGACCGGCTCCTCGGCGCCGAGCGCCATCGGTCGCAGGATGATCTCGATGTCCTCCTGCGTATAGCCGAACGCCTGCTGGCGACGGAGAACCGTGGCATGGTCCGGCGCCGGCAGGAACGGCGCCGGGGCCACCTCTTCGATCGGGATGAGGTGCTCCATCAGCCACTCGGCGTACTGATACTCGCGCGCGAGCTCCCGCTTGATCTCTTCGTCCGAGATGATCCGGCCCTGTGCGGTATCCACGAGGAAGATCCGTCCCGGGTGCAGCCGTTCCTTGATGACGACGTCTGCCGGCGGGATGTCGAGCACGCCGACTTCCGACGCGAGCACGACCAGGCCGTCACGGGTCACGTAGTAGCGGGACGGTCGCAGGCCGTTGCGATCGAGGACCGCGCCGATCACCGTGCCGTCGGTGAACGCCAGTGACGCGGGGCCGTCCCACGGCTCCATCAGCGAGGCGTGGAACTCGTAGAACGCGCGCAGCTCCGGATCCATGGCGTCGTTGTTCTGCCACGGCTCCGGGATCATCATCAGGATCGCGTGCGGCAGCGACCGCCCGCCCATCACCAGCAGCTCGAGGACGTTGTCGAAGATCGCGCTGTCGCTGCCCCCTTCGCGGATGATGGGGAGGATTTTCTCCAGATCGTCGCCGAGCGCCTCGCACTCGAGCAGCGCTTCACGCGCCTTCATCCAGTTGATGTTGCCGCGGAGCGTGTTGATCTCGCCGTTGTGCGCGACGAAGCGGTAGGGGTGGGCCAGCGGCCAGGACGGGAACGTATTGGTGCTGAACCGCTGGTGCACGAGCGCCAGCGCCGACTCGAGCGCGGGATCGGCCAGATCGGGGAACATCCCCTGAATCTGGTTGGCGGTCAGCATGCCCTTGTAGATCAGCGTGCGGGACGACAGGCTGACGACGTAGAAAAACTCGCGTCCCGGCAGATCGAGCGCGTCCACGGCGTGCTCCATCCGCTTGCGGATGACGAACAGCTTCCGCTCGAACGCGGCATCCCCCTCGGCCGACGCCCTGGGCGCCTTCATCCCGGGTCCGCGGCCGATCACGAGCTGCCGGAACACCGGCTGCACGGCCAGCGCGCTCGGGCCCACGGCGCTGCTGTCGGTCGGCACGTCCCGCCACCCGATGACCCGCTGCCCTTCCTCGACGATGATCTGCTCGAACAGCCGCTCGAGCGCCGCACGGGTCTCGGAATGCGTCGGCAGGAAGACCAGACCGGCTCCGTAGCCGCGCTCTTCCGGCAGCTCCCAGCCGAGACGCGCCGCTTCCTTCCGAAAGAACGCATCCGGGATTTGAATCAGGATGCCTGCGCCGTCGCCGGTGTTGACTTCGCACCCGCAGGCGCCACGGTGCTCCAGGTTGATCAGAACCTGCAGCGCCTGCCGGACGATGGTGTGCGAGCGTCGGCCCTTGATGTCAGCGACGAACCCGACGCCGCAGGCGTCGTGCTCATGAGCTGGATCGTAGAGACCTACGGCGGAGGGCTGGTGATGCTGTTCTTGCACCCGTTGTTTATGAACGAAGACCTTTCATAAGCGAAACGGATTTATCGCATCACGTTCATGTGTTTCGCAGATGGACTCGTTATGCGTGGGGCGCATGTGGGACATGAATCTTTCGGTCGGTTCCGGGTTCAGGGGTTCCAGGTTCATGGTTCGGTTCTGGGTGCATGGTTCGGTTCAAGTTCAAGGTTTCAGTGGTTCGTGAGTCGACTCTGAACCCCTCGAACCCGTCGAACCCATGAACCTTGAACCGAACCCTGAACCCGAACCGAACCCTGAACCTTGGAACCCTTGAACCCGGAACCGACAGACCCCACTACTTGTCCATGAATACCCGCACTTTTCTCGGTTTCACGTAGACCCGCTCGCCGACAGTCGCCCGGATCGACTCGTACTGCTCACGGCCGAGCTCGACCTGGATCGGCCGGCGCTCGTCGTCGATTACTTCCAGCTTGACGATCGCGCCCGCCACGCGGACGTCCGTGATGACCGCCCACAGCCCGCCGCCTTCATCATCGGTCCGGCTCACCGCCAGCTCGTGCGGCCGGGAGTAACCGGCCGCCGTTCGCGCCTCGGTGTGCGGATGCTCGGGGTACTCGAGCGCCAGCGGACCGAGCAACGCTTTGCCCTCCTGTACGCGGCCGTGGAAGATGTTCACCTGTCCGAGAAAGTTGACGACGAAGGGCGTCGCGGGATGCTCGACGACCTCTTCCGGCGTCCCGTCCTGCTCGATTCGTCCTTCGTTGATGATGACGACGCGGTTGGCGAGCTCGAGCGCCTCCTCCTGGTCGTGCGTCACGAACACGCTGGTGAGATGAATCTCGGCGTGCAGCCGGCGCAGCCAGCGCCGGAGCTCCTGCCGCACCTTGGCGTCGAGCGCGCCGAACGGTTCGTCGAGGAGCAGCACCTTCGGTTCGACGGCAAGCGCCCGGGCCAGCGCGACGCGCTGCCGCTGCCCCCCTGACAGCTGGGAGGGATAGCGGCTGCCGAGATAATCGAGCTGGACGAGCGAGAGCAGCTCGTTGACCCGGCGGCGGATCTCCGCCTCCTCCGGCCGCTGCGCACGCGGGCGCACGCGGAGCCCGAAGGCGACGTTCTCGAAGACCGTCATGTGCCGGAACAGCGCGTAGTGCTGGAACACAAAGCCCACGCCGCGGTCGCGGGGATCGCGCCGTATCGCGTCGTCGCCGTCGAACAACACCGAGCCTTCGTCGGGCCGCTCGAGGCCGGCGATGATGCGGAGCAGCGTCGTCTTGCCGCCGCCCGAGGGACCGAGCAGCGCGAGCAGCTCACCCTGCCGGACCGTGAAGCTCACGTCGTCGAGTGCGCGGAATGCGCCGTAACGCTTGGTGAGGTGATTGACCTGGATGCTCATGAGAGTTGCGGCGCCGCGGCCGCCTCGGGGACTGCTTCAACGGCCGCGCCCATCCTGCGCTCGACGACCGTCTTGACGATCAGCGTGACGATTGCGAGGAATGCGAGCAGGGACGACACCGCGAACGCTGCCTGGAACGCGTACTCGTTGTAGAGAATCTCGACGTGAAGGGGCAGCGTGTTGGTCACGCCCCGGATCTTTCCCGAGACCACCGAAACCGCGCCGAATTCCCCCATTGCACGCGCATTGCAGAGGATCACACCGTAAAGGAGACCCCACTTGATGTTGGGGAGAGTGACCCGGAAGAACGTCTGAAGCCCTCCGGCGCCGAGCACGCGCGCGGCTTCTTCCTCCTGTGAGCCGGCCGCTTCCATCACCGGGATGATTTCCCGGGCGACGAAGGGAAACGACACGAAGATGGTCGCGAGCACGATGCCGGGGACGGCGAAGACAATCTTGATGTCATGGTCGGCGACCCACGGGCCCAGCACTCCCTGGCGGCCGAACAGCAAGACGAACACCATCCCTGAAATCACCGGCGACACGGCGAACGGAAGGTCGATCAAGGTCGTCAGCAGCTGTTTGCCGCGGAACTGAAACCTGGCGATCGCCCATCCTGCGCAAACGCCGAATACCAGGTTGGCAGGGACGGCGATCGCCGCTGCCAGCAGCGTGAGGCGAAGTGCTGCCAGAGCGTCAGGCTCGCGGATCGCGTCCAGGTAGGCAGCGGTCCCGCTCGCGAACGCCTCGGTGAAGACCGTGGCCAGCGGCAGCACCAGGAACAGAAACAGGAACCCGAGCGCGATCGCGATCAGCAGCACCCGCACGATCAGCGGCTCGGTGAGCCGACCGGAGCGGCGCCCTCTCTGGCCTGTGCTCGCGTGAACGTATCCAGCCAAGGGTGCCTCAGTTCATCAGCCGGCGCGTCGTCCATCCCTGCAGGAGGTTGATGGCGAGCAGCAGCGTGAAGGACAGCAAGAGCATCACCAGCGCGATCGCCGTGGCGCCCGGGTAGTCGTATTGTTCGAGCTTCGTGATGATCAGCAGCGGCGCGATCTCCGTCTGCATCGGCATGTTGCCGGAGATGAACACGACCGACCCGTACTCGCCGACGGCGCGAGCGAACGACAGCGCAAAGCCGGTGAGCCACGCGGGGAACAAGTACGGAACGATGATCCGGGTCAGCACGCCGAGACGGGTCGCACCCAGGCTGGTCGCCGCCTCCTCGACCTCGGGATCGAGGTCTTCGATCACCGGCTGCAGCGTTCGCACGACGAACGGGAGCCCGATGAAGACAAGGGCGATCGTGATTCCGAGCCGCGTGAAAGCGACCTTCAGCCCGTACGGCTCGAGCAGCCGCCCCATCCAGCCGTTGGGAGCGTAGATGGCGGTCAGGGTGATGCCGGCGACCGCGGTCGGCAGCGCAAACGGGAGGTCGACCAGCGAGTCGACGATGCGGCGTCCCGGAAAGGTGTATCGCACCAGTACCCACGCGACGATGAGGCCGAACACCGCATTGATGGACGCGGCTGCGAGCGACGCGCCGATACTGAGCCGATAAGACGCCACCACACGGGGGTCGGTGATCGTCTGCCAGAATGCCTCCCATGTCATCGTCGCGCTGCGCGCAGGGAGCGTGAGCAATGGCAGCAGGACGATGAGGCACAGGTAGAACAGCGTGAACCCCATCGTCAGCCGAAACCCTGGCAGGACGGTGTGCTTCATCGGCCGGGCCGGTAGATCTGATCGAACGTGCCGCCGTCTGCGAAATGCGTCTTCTGCGCGTTCTGCCAGCCGCCGAACGCCTCGTCGATCGTGAAGAGCTTCACTTGCGCGAACGTCCCCGCGTACTTGGCGGCAATCTTCGAATCGCGCGGCCGATAGTGGTTGCGCGCGGCGATCTCCTGTCCTTCGGGTGAATACAGGAACTGCAAGTACGCTTCCGCCACGGCCCGCGTGCCCTTCCGGTCGACCACCTTGTCGACGACCGCGACCGGCGGCTCGGCGAGGATGCTGATCGACGGAACGACGAGGTCCACCTGCCCCTTGCCTTCCACGACGGCGAGGTACGCCTCGTTCTCCCAGGCCAGGAGCACGTCGCCGATTCCGCGCTGCACGAACGTCGTGGTTGCACCGCGGGCGCCCGAGTCGAGCACCGGCACGTTCTTGAACAGTTGCGCCACGAACTCGCGGGCCTTGGCATCAGTGCCGCCGCCGTGCCGCTTCCCGTATTCCCACGCGGCGAGGTAGTTCCAGCGGGCGCCCCCGGAGGTCTTCGGGTTCGGTGTAATCACGCCGACGCCGGGCTTCACCAAGTCAGACCAATCCTTGATGCCCTTGGGATTCCCTTTGCGAACCAGGAACACGATGGTCGACGTGTACGGCGAACTGTTCTGCGGCAAACGCTTCTGCCAGGCCGCGTCGTTGATCAGCCCGGCCTTCTGCACCGCGTCGATGTCGTAGGCGAGCGCCAGTGTCACCACGTCTGCCTCGAGACCGTCGCTCACAGCGCGTGCCTGGGCGCCCGAGCCGCCGTGCGACTGGCGGATCTGCACGGCCTTCCCCGTCTTCGCCTGCCACTGCTTGTTGAAGGCGGCATTGATTGCGACGTAGAGCTCACGGGTCGGGTCGTACGACACGTTGAGCAGCGTCTGTGCTCCGGCCACCGTGTGGACCGCGACCGCAAAGGCCATGACGGCGGCCACACGAACGAAGGATTTCATCATCACGCTCCTGCCGATTCAGTTCTAGAAAGCGACCTGAGCCCTGAAGACCAGGGCGTTCTCCGGCTTGCGGGGACCGTCGGGATCGTCATCGAAGACGGTCCGCTCGAAGTTCACGACGTACTTGAAGTTCGATGTCAGAATCCAGTTGAGGCCGAGTGTCCACGCCTCCGCCTTGCGACTGGAGCCCGCCGTCGCGAAGTTCAGGGCAAACGCGCGGTCGTCGACCTTCAGGACGTGGTAGCGCGCAGCCACCTGGAAGGCCCCGGGGTGCCCGGCCCCGAAATCGAAGTTCGCGCGAGGCCTGATCCCCGTCGACCCATCGGTCGCCGCCTCGCCGGTCAACACCCACGACCCGGCGACCTGCCACGAGTCGTGGCCGATGTCGTCGGTTACGCCGCCCTTGCTGATCGGCAACTGGCTGTGCACGTACTCGACGAGACCCGCGAAGCTCTTGTAGTTGTAGAACAGCTGCGGCGAATAGCGGCTGCGCTCACCGTCCGCGACAGCGCCGGAGTACGAGAAGAACGACTGAAACAACAGCGCAGTCCTGTAATTCGGGAGCGCGCCGGCTCCGTCCTGCTCCCCCCACGTCCCCGCCAGGCCAACGGTCAACGGGCGCAACGACGGCGTCCCCCCATGGGCAAAGGGCCTGACGACGATCCGGCCCGCGAGATCCTTCCCGTCGTTCGCATCCAGATCGGCGCTGCTGCCGTCAGTCACCCCGTTCATCACACCGGCCGCGTAGCTGACGAGACCGCCGGAGATATCCCCGAGCACCTGCACACCCACGTCCCGGTTCGGCACCAGCGAGGTCGGCAGCGCGCGCTCGAAGAACACGATGTTCGATACCGACTGCAGCCGCTCGAGACCAAACGGCGTCTTGGCCTTGCCGACGCGGACGCGGAACGCCGGAGCGAACACTGTGTCAACGTAGGCGTCCTGAAGCACCACTGTGCCGCCGGCAAAATCGGGGTTCAGGTAGAACTCGAAGTTGCGGGCGAGTCGCCCGCGCAGATACGGACGAAGCCGGCGAATCAGGAACGTGTCGGTGACCGCAGCGGTCTCGGCATTGCTGCCGAGCGCGAACCGGCCGTCGCCATGGACGAGGGCGCCGACCTGGAGCCGATAGTCGCCGTTGTCACTCTGGATGAAGAACCCGTCGCGCCAGCCGGCGGTTTGCGCCGCTGGCGCAGAGGTCCCCTGGGCCTGCGCCGACGAGGCGACGCCGATGATGAGCGCGACCAGACTCAGCTTGATCGAGTTCACGAGGATCGCTGACGCCGACGCCGTCTTCTAACGCTTCCGCTCACGTCGGCGAGCGTCATGTTGTCCAGAATCCGCGCAGTTGCGTCGCGTACTTCTCGCATGGCCAGCCGCACGCCGCAGATCTCCTCGTCCAGACAGTCTGCACATCGCTGGTAAGCCGTCTGACTCACGCACGGTACCAGCGCAAGCGGTCCTTCGAGCGCGCGGACCGCATCCCCGAACGTCACCTCGGAAGGAGGCCGTCGCAGGAAATACCCACCGCCCTTGCCCTTCTTGCTCTGGACCAGGCCGTGACGGTTGAGATCGAGCAGGATCGCTTCCAGGAATTTCCTCGGGATCGCCTCGCGCTCCGCCAGCTCCGACACCAGCACCGGTCCTCGGCCCGCTTCTGCCGCGAGAATGAGCAGCGCTTTCAGCCCGTACTTCGATCGTTTCGACAACAACCTAGATAGCCTACCAGATAAGTAGAGTATTGTGTCCAGTGAAGGGTGGTCGTTCCGGGTGCTCCGGAGCCCTCAACTGTCAGACGAGCCGTTTCGCCAACTGATGGAGGAACAGCCCCACGTCGGTCACCAGACCGATCGTCTGAGAGGAGCCCCGGTCGGCCAGCTTGGTCACGACCGCAGGGTTAATATCGACGCACACCACGGGCGTCCATGCCGGAAGCATGTTGCCTACGCCAATGCCATGCAGCATCGTCGACAACACGATCACCAGCCCCGCCGACGCGAGCGCGTCGGCGTAGCGATCCTGCGCGACGACGATGTCGGTGATGGTGTCGACGATGGGTCCGTCGTCACGAATGCTGCCGGCGAGCACCATCTCGACCCCGGCCCGGACGCATTCGACCATTACACCGTTTTTGAGCACGCCCGCGTCGACCGCGGGCCGGATTCCGCCGGCGCGGTTGATCGCGTTGATCGCGCGCATGTGATGGCGATGGCCGCCCGGCACCGGCATTCCAGCTTCGAGATCGACGCCGAGCGAAGTTCCGAACAGCGCCAGTTCTGCGTCGTGGACGGCCAGTGCGTTTCCGGCCAGGAGCACGTCGACCCAGCCCTGGCGGATCAGCTCGGTGAAGTAGGTGGCGCCGCCCGTGTGGACGACGACCGGACCCGCGACGAAAACGATTCGACGCCCCGCGGCCCGTGTGTCGCGCATCAACGTGGCGATCCGTCCCACGCTCGCCTCGACCCGCCGTTCCGACGAGATTTCGTTCGACATGAAGGCGAAGTCGGCCCTGTCCCGTTCCCGGAACTCCGGCGTGACCCGGATCCCCTCCAGCCCGCACACGATCTGATCGCCGGCCTTCACCTCGCGGAGCTTGCGGCAGAGGGCGCGCGGTCCTTCCACGACCACGACCGCATCCATGCGCTGGCGCTCGACCTCGACCCATTCGCCGTGCACCCGCACATGTGTGCGCAGGTTGGTGGTGGAATAGAAGTCATCCGGGACGCTGCCGTCGCGGTCGGCGGGCCGCAGCAGCGCATCGTTTTCGCGGGCGGGGCTGCAGCCGATCTGCATCAGGTCCTCGACCAGGCGACGCAGCGCGGCCGCGCTTGGCGCCGAGACCTTCAGCGAGATCCGGGAGAATTCGTCGTTGGTGCGGCCGATCGAAAAGTTGAGCACCTCGAAGGCGCCGCCGCGCTCGATCACCTTGTCGAAGATCGCGTTGAGAATGTTCGAATCGATCAGGTGACCTTCGGCCCCGACGACCGCAGAATGAGTGTGAGTGTCCTGCATGGGTGATGATCGCCTCATTGTGGCCCGTTTTGACGATTCCGCAATCCGGTCCGGCGGACGATGAGCAAAGATCCGCACAAACCGCTTCGGGACGATGTCCGGCTCCTCGGAGAGTTGCTGGGGGAAACGCTGCGCCGCGATGAAGGCATCACGCATTTCGAGCGCGTGGAACGGGTGCGTGCGCTCGCCAAGCTCACGCGCACCGGAAGCGGTGACGATGACTTCGAAACGCTCGCCGCCGAGCTGGGGGCGATGCCGGTCGAGGCGGCGCTGCCGGTGGCGCGAAGCTTCGCGCACTTCCTCAATCTCGCCAACATCGCCGAACAGCACCACCGGGTGCGGCGCCGGCGCGAGATCGAGCGTGAGCCGGGAGGCCGTCCGCAGCAGGCATCGATCGAGGAGGCGCTGCCGCGGCTCATGCGGGCCGGTGTGCCCGGTGACGCGCTGTACGACGCCATCTGCCGTCTCCGCATCGAGCTCGTGATCACCGCCCATCCGACCGAGATCATGCGGCGGACGCTCCAGCACAAGTACAACCGCGTGGCCGACGCGCTGGCCGGACGCGATCGGCCCGACCTCACGCCGCTCGAGCGCGAATCGCTGCTTCAATCGATGCGCCGCGAGATTGCGGGCGCCTGGCATACCGAGGAAGTCCGGCGCGAACGGCCGTCGCCGCTCGATGAAGTCCGTTCCGGCATGGCGGTGTTCGAGGAGACCATCTGGAACGCGGTGCCGGAGTTCTGTCGATCGCTCGATCGCACGCTCCGAAAGGCGACCGGCCGCGGCCTGCCCGTCGACGTCGCGCCGATCAGGTTCGGGTCCTGGATTGGCGGAGATCGCGACGGCAACCCGTCCGTCACCCCCGATGTCACGCGCCGCGCCGCACTGATGTCCCGCTGGACCGCGCTGTCGCTGTACGCGCGCGAGATCGAAGCCCTTCGCTTCGAGCTGTCGATGACCAGGGCGAGCGAGGAACTGCAGGCGCGCGCCGGCGGGACCTACGAACCCTACCGCTCGGTGTTGCGCGAGCTCCAGCGGCGAGTCGAGGCGAGCCTGCGGATCGCCGGAGAGGAGCTCGCGGGAGGATCCGCGCCCGACCAGATGGCGCTCGGCGATGTCGAGGATCTCGCGGAGCCGCTGCGGCTCTGCGATCGGTCGCTGCGATCGGTCGGAAACGATCTCATCGCGGATGGGCGGCTGGCCGACGTCCTGCGCCGCGTCGCGGCATTCGGGCTCACGCTGGTCCGCCTCGACGTGCGGCAGGAAGCCTCGCGGCACACCGAAGCGGTCGACGCGATCGCTCGCCACCTCGGGATGGGCAGCTACGGAAGCTGGCCCGAGGAGCGGCGGGTGGACTTTCTCCTCAACCTCCTCACCCAGAACCGGCGACTGCCGCTCGAGGGGCTGCAGCCGGACGCACGCGTCGGCGACGTGCTCGACACGTTCCGGATGATCGCGGCGATTCCCCGCGATTCGCTTGGCGCGTACGTCATCACGCAGGCGGGCCGGGCATCGGACGTCCTGGCGGTCGAGCTGCTGCAGCGTGAGGCCGGCGTTCGTCATCCGCTGCGCGTCGTCCCTCTCTTCGAAACGGCACGGGACCTTCGGGCATCCGCGGACGTGATGAACGGGCTGCTGTCGATTCCCTGGTATCGCACCCGCGTGATGCGCGACGAGGGCCGGCAGGAAGTGATGGTCGGCTACTCCGATTCGGCCAAGGAAATCGGACGGCTGGCCGCCACGTGGGAGCTCTACAAGGCGCAGGAAACGATCGTCGCGGCGTGCGGGGATCACGACGTCCCGATCACGTTGTTTCATGGGCGCGGCGGTAGCGTGGGGCGCGGCGGTGGACCGACCTATCTGGCCATTCAGTCACAGCCACCAGGATCGGTCGACGGCACGCTTCGGGTGACCGAACAGGGAGAAATGATCCAGGCGAAGTTCGGCCTCCCCGGAATCGCGGTCCGTACCCTCGAGGTTTACACGACGGCGACGCTGGAAGCCACGTTGTCGAAACCTCGCACGGTCGATGCCGGATGGCGGGCCGCGATGGAGCGGGTGGCAGCCGCAGCGAGATCCGGCTTCCGCCGGACCGTCTACGACGATCCCCGGTTCCTGCGATACTTCAGCGCGGCAACGCCGGAAGCCGAGCTGGATGCCCTCCACATCGGCAGCCGGCCGGCACGGCGCACCGCCGATGGCGGGTTGCAGACGCTCCGCGCCATTCCCTGGCAGTTTGCCTGGACCCAGACCCGGCTCCTGCTCGCGTCCTGGCTCGGCGTCGACGAGATGCTCGGGTCCACCGTGTCGGATGCGGATCGGGAAGTTTGCCGCCAGATGTATCGGGAGTGGCCTTTCTTCCGTTCGACCATCGATCTGATGGAGATGGCGCTGGCCAAAGCGGACGCCGGGATCGCGGCGCACTACGACCGGTACCTCGTGGGTCCCGATCTCCGCGACCTCGGCAGCGAGTTGCGCGCACGCCTCACCCGCGCGGCGAACACCGTCGTCGAGATCACAGGTCACACGCGGCTGCTCGAAGAAAACCCGGTCTTGCGACGATCCATCGACGTCCGGAACCCCTACGTCGACCCGATCAACATCATCCAGGTCGAGCTTCTGCGCCGGCTACGCCAGATGGGGCCGAGGAGCACCGACTCGGACGATCCGGATGTCGTTCAGTTGCGGAGGGCACTGCTGGTGACGATCAATGGGGTGGCCGCAGGGATGCGGAACACCGGATAAATCCCAAGCTCCAAGCTCCAAATCCCAATCCACTCCCAAAGCCCAAACCCCAACCATTCCCAATCTCGGCTCCCAAGTACGGCGTTGGGCCTTGGGAATTGGAAATGGTTGGGATTTGGAGCTTGGAGCTTGGGATTTGACATGTCTCCCCTCCGATGTGCTACGGTGACTTTCTGACCATGTCCCTCACCCGCTGTTGTTGTCCGTGCGCAGCCGCATCGACCTGTCGATGCTCCTGTAGCATGCCGGCGACTGGCCGGTGAGAGGCCCCGAGAACCAACCCGAATAGTCACAGCACATCCGGTTTCCTCTCCCGACAGATCGCGCGGCTCCGCAGTTGCCCGATGTCTGGCCGTCGCATTTGAAGGGATACCCGTTGATGTCCGCCCACGCTCAGCTCCACTCGTCCGAAGTCGGCGTCGCATCGCCCTCGCTCCGAGGGGTGGCCGAAACTACTGACGCGCTGTCGACGCCGCGCTTCGACCACCTGCGGGCGCTCGAGGCCGAGAGCATCCACATCCTGCGCGAGGTCGTAGCTGAGTTCGAACGGCCGGTGATGCTGTACTCGATCGGCAAGGATTCGTCAGTTCTGCTCCGCCTCGCCCAGAAGGCCTTCTATCCGGGCCCGATTCCCTTCCCGCTGCTGCACATCGACACCGGTTACAAATTCGCGGAAATGATCCGGTTCCGGGACTGGTATGCGGCGGAAGTCGGCGCCCGGTTGATCGTTCATACCAACCAGGAGGCATTGGACAACGGCACACAGCCGTTCGCCGTCGGGACGCAGCGCTGCTGCGGGCTCCTCAAGACGAAGTCGCTCCTCGACGGCCTTCAGGCCGGCAACTTCGACGCTGCCTTCGGCGGCGCGCGGCGTGACGAAGAGCGATCGCGCGCAAAGGAGCGGGTGTTCTCGCTTCGGAATGCGAAAGGCCAATGGGATCCGAAGCGGCAGCGCCCGGAGCTCTGGCACCTGCTCAACAGCCGCGTGGCGCCGGGCGAGAGCGTGCGCGTGTTTCCGCTGTCGAACTGGACCGAGCTCGACGTCTGGCACTACATCCTGGTCGAGAACATTCCGGTCGTGCCGCTGTACTTCGCAAAGGAGCGCGAGGTCATCGTTCGCGGGAGCTCGCTCATCGTTCCGGAACAACCCTTCGTCCCGCTGCTGCCGAACGAACGGCCGCAGCGCGTCATGTGCCGGATGCGGTCGCTCGGCTGCTCACCGTGCACCGGTGCCGTCCGATCCACCGCCGACACCATTCCCAAGATCATCGAAGAGCTGGTTGCCGCCCGTCATTCCGAACGCCAGCTGCGCGTCATCGACCACGATCAGGACGGATCGATGGAGATGAAGAAGCGGGAAGGCTATTTCTGATGTCGACGCTCCTCCGCCTCTGCACGGCCGGCAGCGTCGACGACGGGAAGAGCACGTTGATCGGCCGGCTGCTGTACGAAGCCCGCGCAGTGTACGAGGACCAGTTGTCGTCGGTGAAAGCGGCATCCCGCAATCGGGGCGCCGGCCCGATCGACTTCTCGCTGTTCACCGACGGGTTGAAAGCGGAACGCGAACAGGGGATCACCATCGACGTGGCCTACCGGTACTTCGCGACCGCCCGCCGGAAGTTCATCCTCGCCGACACGCCGGGACACGAGCAGTACACGCGTAACATGGCGACCGGCGCGTCCACTGCCGATCTGGCCATCCTGCTGGTCGACGCCCGCCACGGTGTCCGCGAACAGACGCGGCGCCATGCCCGGATCGCCCGGCTGCTCGGCATCTCCCATCTCGTCCTCGCGGTCAACAAGATGGACCTGGTCGGGTTCGATCGCGGCGTCTTCGAGTCCATACGCGAGAGCTTCTCCGACCTGGCGGCGGGAGCAGTGCTGCACGCGATTCCGTTGAGCGCCCTGAATGGCGACAACGTCATCGAGCGCAGCGCCGAAACGCCCTGGTTCACGGGCGTACCCCTGCTCGAATACCTCGAGACCGTGACCGTCGACCGGGAAGTCGCCGGAAAGCCGTTCCGCTTTCCGGTTCAGCTCGTCCTCCGGCCGAACCACGAGTTTCGCGGATACGCGGGCCAGATTGCCTCGGGCACGATCCGTACAGGCGACCAAATCCTGGTGTCTCCCTCCGGCCGCAAGAGCCGCGTCAAACGGATCGTGACCTGGGACGGTGATCTACCGGTCGCGCAGGCGCCGATGTCGGTCACGTTGACGCTCGAAGACGAGGTGGATGTGAGCCGCGGCGACGTGCTGTCGGCGGCGACGCTGCTTCACACCGCCCGTCATCTGGAAGCCAACGTCGTGTGGATGGATGAACGGCCGCTGGATCCGGGGCGCGTGTATCTGCTCAAGCATGCGGCACGCACCGTCAGCGCCGAGCTCGATACCCGCCTGAGCCTGAACGACATCGGGCTGGTGACCGTGACGGCGGCGCGGCCGCTCGTGTTCGACGCTTACGAACAGAATCGTACGACCGGCAGCTTCATCGTGATCGACCCGGCCACCAATGCGACGGCGGGCGCCGGCATGATCGTGCGGGCCCTCGATGAAGTGTCGGCCGCGACGCCGAGCCTGGCTGCAGCCGAGCGCCTGGCTCTCGCCGCGCGGTCGGCGCCGTCGGAGGAAGCGGCCATCGATGCGGTGCGGCGGCTGCTCGAGGACATCCTGACATGATCGAGACTCCTGCCGTCGTTGCTCGCGAGCTCGAGGCCGGCGGCCTGCCGTGCGTGACGTCGAGCTTCCAGGCCGAATGCGTGGTGCTGGTGCACATGCTGCAACAGGTCCAACCCGGTCTGCCGGTCCTCTTCCTCGATACGTTCCACCACTTCGCCGAGACCTATGTCTACCGCGACGAGATCGCGAAACGGTGGAATCTCAACATCGTCAACCTGCGGGCCGATGACCCGCAGGTCGGGCTGTGGCAGCAGAGCACACAGGCCTGCTGCGGGCGCCACAAGGTGGAGCCGCTGTTCCGCGCCCTCCAGGACTACGACGTGTGGTTCACCGGACTCAGACGAGAACAATCGCCGAGCCGTGCGAACCTGCAGGAGGTCGAGCCCTTCGGGTTGCCGACGGGAAAGACGCTGCGCAAGGTCAGCCCGCTCGCGACCTGGACGACAAAGGACATCTGGACCTACGCGAAAGAGCACGACATTCCGCTGTTGCCGCTCTATGCGCAGGGCTACACGAGCATCGGCTGCGAGCCGTGCACGTCGCTGCCGCTGGATCCTTCGAACGATCGGTCGGGACGATGGGGCGGGCAGAAGCTGGAGTGCGGGATTCACATCCAGGCGGTGAAATAGTCGGACGGAACTTAACAGGAGGTTTAGGAGATCAAGAGATTTTGGGGCAAGCCTCCTGACCTCCTTGCCTCCTTTTATCTACTACTCACTCCCCGCTGCTCGCTTCTTGCGCAGGCGGGGCGACGGCCTTGCCCCGCGACGGAGGCCCCGGCGACAGTTTCAACTTCGGACGCACTTTCTCGAGCGTCCGCATCAGCTCCTGCACGGCGCGTGGCACCCGGTTCAGCCGCAGGTGCACCCAGCCGGTTTCGCGCACCAGCTGCTGACCGGCAATCCGCGCGCAGAACAGCTGTCCGGTCCGCACTTCTCTCGCGACCGCCTGATACGGAATGATCGCGACTCCCATCCCGACCATCACGAGCGCTTTCATGATCTCGACGTTCTCGGTCTCGGTCACGACCTTCGGGGCGATCTGCTCCTTCGCGAAAAACGCCTCGATCGTCCTGCGGCTGTTCGATCCCGCTTCGAACAGCACGAACGGCTGACCGATCAGGTCGCGCGGGAGGACCTGGCGCTTTTTCGCGAGCGGATGGGTCGGGGCGGTCACGAGCAGCAGTTCTTCGCGCATGACCGGTACCGTCACGAGGTTCGGATCGTCGATCGGCAGCGTCAGCAGTCCGAGGTCCGCGTTGCCCGAGCGCAACTGTCTGATCAGCCGCGGAGTCGCACCGGGCGTGAGCTTGACGTCGACCTGCGGATGTTCCTTCCGGAAGGCCTTGAGCAGCGGCGGAAACACGTAGAGACACACGGTCATGCCGCCGACCAGGCGGACGGTGCCGCTCACCGTGCGCTGATTGTCGAGGATGCTGGCGCGGGTGCGCTCGAGATCCTCGAACATGCGCTCGCTGAGGCCGAGCAGCGTCGTCCCGGCCGGAGTGATCCGGATCTTACGGCCGAGCCTGAGGAACAGCTGCTCCTTCAATTCCTCCTCGAGCAGCAGGATCTGGCGGCTGACGGCCGACTGCGACAGATGCAGCTGCTGTCCCGCGCTGGTAAACGATCCTGTCTGCGCCACCGCGCGCAGTATCTCGAGCTGTCTCAGGTCCACGCGTGCTCACTCCCGATAACGCCGCTATTCTGGCGTCTGCGGCGCGGGCCGGCAATGCCCAATTTCGAAGGCCAACATCGCCGACGGTACTCATTTGTAGGATTACTGAAATGCCGACAGGGACTCGCGAGCGTCCAATCGGCGAAAAGACTCGCGTTTTTGGCAATCGTCTACTGACTCCCGTGCGCGTCTGGACTGTGGCGCCCGCCTTGCTGACACCGCCGGCATCGCGCGCGCGTCGGTCGCGCGCGCGGTTCAGGAGTCCCGCCGGTGGCCAGAATCGTCGTGCACGTCCTCGTTCTTTCCATCTTCAGCTTTCTCGCGCCGGCATCCGCTCAACAGGCTGACCCGCACCCTTGCCTCCAGGACCCTCTGCCTGTCTCGCGAGAACGGAGCGGGAACATCCGGGTCGACGATGTGTTCCGGCCCGTGATTTCCGGGCTGCTCGCGAAGTCGCAGACCTTTCGCCGGCAGTGGGACGCCATCAACAGCTCGCGTTTCATTCGCGTTACCGTCGTCTTGCACCTCGGCATGCAGATCGACGGATCGGCGCGCGCCAGGACCGAACTGTCGCGCTACGCGCACGGATCAATCCGCGCGAGGATCGAGCTTCCGGGCGCGACGGATCTGACCGAGCTGCTGGCACACGAGTTCGAGCACGTGATCGAACAGTTGGAGGGGATCGATCTCCGGGTGCTCGCGCAGCGACACGAGGACGGCGTGGTGGAGATCCAGAACGGCGTCTTCGAAACGGCACGAGCCCGGGCGGCGGGGCGGCAGGTCTATCGGGAGGTTTACGGTGACACCGATCCGGCGGTGCAGGCGGCGTTGGGCGGGATGAGGAGGGCCTGGCGCATGCTGAACTCCCGGTCCAGGGCGGAAACAACCTCAAAAACTCACGAAACCCGACGCAATCGACACCGCGGCGGCGCGATCCCGCCCGGGGCCCACCTCCATAAGCGTTGGTAATCGAATACGCTGGATAATTGTATTTGCTTATTCCGACCGGGTTGACGATACTCGTAGTGTGCCTGTCCGGCTGAACGACCGCTTCGTCACCCTTCGCGTCCCGCTTGGCGTCATCGTACGCCGGGCGATGCGCGGGTGACGAGCCAAGCCAGACACTGAAGCGTGCGCGGCCGTCACCCGAAACGGGGGACGGCCGTTTTGCTTTTAGGTTAGTTCCCGGTTCCAGGAGCCAGTTTCCAGAAGGAAGGGCTTACTGGCTACCGGGAACTGGAAACTGGAACTGACAAGGAGCCGCCGTTCACGTGCCCACCCATCCGCTCAAGTGGCGCAGCACCGCGCTGACCGACGGGGCGAGCCGCGCCCCGGCGCGGGCCATGCTCCGCGCCACCGGACTCACCGACGAAGATCTGCGTCGGCCGCTCATCGGCGTCGCCAACACCTGGATCGAGATCGGGCCCTGCAATTACCACCTGCGGGATCTCGCCGTCTACGTGAAGGAGGGCATTCGCGAAGCGGGCGGTACCCCGCTCGAGTTCAACACGGTCTCGATTTCCGACGGGATCACCATGGGGAGCGAGGGGATGCGCACCTCGCTCGTCAGCCGCGAGATCATCGCCGACTCGATCGAGCTGGTCTCGCGCGGCAACATGTTCGACGGGCTCGTGGTGCTGGTCGGCTGCGACAAGACGATTCCCGCCGGTGTGATGGCGCTCGCCCGTCTCGATATCCCGGGACTCGTGCTCTACGGCGGCTCGATTGCCCCCGGCCACTGGCACGGCAGGGACGTGACCATCCAGGACGTGTTCGAGGCGGTCGGCGCCTACTCCGCCGGCAAGCTCAGTGAGCAGGACTTCGACGCCCTCGAGCGGCAGGCCTGCCCCGGGGCGGGCGCGTGCGGCGGCCAGTTCACGGCGAACACGATGGCCACGGTGTGCGAGATCCTCGGCATCTCGCCGTTCGGCAGCGCCAGCGTGCCGGCGACGGACGCCGACAAGGTCGGCGTCGCGCGCCGCGCCGGCGGCATGGTCATGGACGTGCTCCGCCGCGGCGTGCGGCCACGCCAGGTGATCACCAAGCAGGCGCTGGAGAACGCGATCGCGGCGGTCGCGGCGACGGGCGGCTCCACCAACGCGGTGCTGCACCTGCTCGCGATCGCCAACGAATCCGGCGTCCCCCTCAGCATTGACGACTTCAACCAGGTGAACGCGCGGGTCCCGCTGCTCGCGGACCTCAAGCCGGGCGGCCAGTTCGTGGCGACCGATCTTCATCGCGCGGGCGGTATCCCGCTCGTGGCGAAGCGGCTGCTCGAAGGGGGCCACCTGCACCGCGACGCGATCACAATCTCCGGACGCACCATCGGCGAGCACGCGAAAGATGCGGCCGAGACGCCGAACCAGAAGGTGGTTCGGCCAATCGCGAACCCGATCAAGCCTACCGGCGGCCTGGTCATTCTCAGGGGCAACCTCGCGCCTGAAGGCGCCGTCGTGAAGGCGGCTGGCTCCGATCTCAAGGTGCATGCCGGACCGGCACGCGTCTTCGACAGCGAAGAAGCGGCCTTCGAAGCGGTGCGCACCGGACAGATTCGCGCCGGCGACGTCGTGGTGATCCGCTACGAGGGCCCGAGCGGCGGCCCCGGGATGCGCGAGATGCTTGCAGTGACCGCCGCGATCATGGGGGCCGGGCTCGGCGATTCGGTGGCGCTCGTTACCGACGGCCGGTTCTCCGGCGCCACGCGCGGCCTGATGGCCGGACACGTCGCCCCCGAGGCCGCACGCGGCGGTCCGATTGCCGCGGTGCGTGACGGGGACGTCATCACCTTCGATCTGACGGGACGGACGTTGAGCGTCAATGTGGACGCCGCGGAGCTGGCCCGGCGCGTGGCCCAGCTGCCGCCGCCGCCACAGCGCGCCACAACCGGTGTGATGGGCAAATACGCACGGCTGGTGTCATCGGCCGCGCAGGGAGCGATAACCGCATGAGCAGCAGTATGGGACAGCAGCCACCGGCCACCCCGGTCAAACGTACCGGCGCCCAGATTCTCTGGGAATGCCTGGTCCGCGAAGGCGTGACGACCGTCTTCGGCTACCCGGGAGGCGCGATCCTGCCCGCCTACGACGCGATGCTGGACTACCCGATTCGGCACATCCTCGTCCGTCACGAACAGGGCGCGACGCACATGGCCGACGGCTACGCGCGCGCCAGCGGCAAGGTCGGGGTCGCCATCGCCACCTCCGGCCCGGGAGCCACCAACATGGTCACGGGTATCGCCACCGCGATGATGGACTCGGTCCCGATCGTGTGCATCACCGGGCAGGTCGGCAGCAAACTGATCGGCAGCGACGGCTTCCAGGAGACTGACATCACCGGCGTCACGCTCCCGATCACCAAGCACAATTACCTCGTCACGCGGGCGCAGGACCTCGCGCCGGCGGTCCGCGAAGCGTTCCACATTGCCCAGCACGGCCGTCCCGGCCCCGTCCTCATCGACATCACGAAGGACGCGCAGCAGTCGTCGTGCGACTTCGACTGGGAGGCGGCGGCGCCCAAGCCGCACGCGCGCCCGGAGGTGGTGGTGAACTCGGCCGCGGTGGCGAGGGCGCTCGAACTGATCAACACGGCCCAGCGACCGCTGATCCTTGCCGGGCACGGCATCATCCTCTCCAACGCGTCGAAGGTCGTGGTCGACTTCGCCGAGCGAGCCCAGATCCCGATCGCGATGACGCTGCTCGGGATCGGCGGTGTGCCGGCATCCCACCCGTTGAACCTCGGCATGATGGGCATGCACGGCGAGGCCTGGGTCAATACGGCGATTCAGGAAGCCGACCTGCTGCTCGCATTCGGCATGCGGTTCGACGATCGCGTCACCGGCAACCTCAAGACCTACGCGCCGAATGCGCGCAAGGTGCACATCGAGATCGACCCGGCCGAGATTGGCAAGAACGTGCCGGTTGACGTCGGGATCGTCGGCGATCTCCGCGACGTGCTCGAGAACCTGCTGCCCGGCGTCGCTCCCGGCCAGCGGACCGGGTGGCTGCGCCACATCGACGAGCTCAAGGGAGACTCGGCGGTCCGCGACATCCAGAACCTGCCCGACGACGGGCATCTCTACGCCGCCCACGTGATCCACGACATCTGGCGCGCCACCGAAGGAAAGGCCATGGTGGTCACCGACGTCGGCCAGCATCAGATGTGGGAAGCGCAGTACTACCATCACGAGCAGCCGCGATCGCTCATCACGTCGGGCGGCCTTGGCACGATGGGGTTCGCGCTCCCGGCAGCAATCGGCGCCAAGGTGGCCTGCCCGGACGCCGAGGTGTGGGTGGTCGCCGGCGACGGCGGCTTCCAGATGACGATGCCGGAACTGGCGACGATCGCCCAGGAGAAGATCGACGTCAAGGTCGCGATCATCAACAACGGCTACCTCGGGATGGTCCGGCAGTGGCAGGAGTTCTTCTACGAGCGGCGCTACGCGGCCACGCCGCTGCTCAGCCCGGATTTCGTGAAAATCGCCGACGCCTACGGACTCGCAGCAACGGCAGTCTCACGCCGGCCTGATGTGGGTCCGGCGATCGAGGCGGCGCGCCGGCTGAAAAGCACCGCGATCATCGAGTTCCGCGTCGAGCAGGAAGACACGGTCTATCCGATGGTGCCGGCCGGCGCCGACCTGCACGCCATGATTCGGCGGCCGAGCCCGCTCGTCGAGACCGCGGAGGATGCGTAAATGAAGCCACATACATTCGTCGTCACCGTCGAGGATCTGCCCGGCGTCCTCAACCGGATCTCCTCACTGTTCCGGCGGCGCGGCTTCAACATCGAGTCGCTCACCGTCGGGCACACCGAGACGCCCGGCGTGTCGCGGATGACGTTCGTCGTCCTGACCGATCAGGCTGGCTCCGAGCGATTCGCCGCGCATCTCTACAAGCTCGTGAACGTGATCTCGGTGGCGGACATCACGGCCCGCCCTGCGGTGTTCCGCGAGCTGGCGATGATCAAGGTGACCGCGCCGCAGGAGCGCCGTCCCGAGATCGTCCACCTCGTCGAGGTATTCCGCGCCCGGATCGTCGATCTCGCCCCCGACACGTTGACGATCGAGATCACCGGCAACGAGGACAAAATCGATGGGCTCGTCGACGTGCTGCGGCCCTACGGCGTGATCGAGATGGCCCGGACCGGCCGCCTGGCGATGACCCGCTCGTCACGAGCGCAGGCGACGACCGTGACCCGTCCCGCCGCCGATTCGCACGACCCGCAGGTTTCGTACTCGGTGTAGGGCGCCTTTCGCAGCGTTTTCAACAGGAGGGCAGGGAGTTCAGGAGTCTTGAAGGACGTCTCCTGATCTCCTGGCCCTCCTGTCATTCTTTCGATCTTCGAATAATCACTCACGAGGCTATTCAAATGTCCCAACCGGCAAAGATGTTCTACGACCAGGACGCGGATCTCTCGCTGATTCGCGGGAAGAAGGTGGCGGTCGTCGGCTATGGCTCGCAGGGCCACGCCCACTCGCTGAATCTCAAGGACAGCGGTGTCGACGTGCGGGTGGGTTTGCCGGAAACGAGCCGCTCCCGTCCCAAGGCGGTCGCCGCCGGCCTGGCCGTGGACACCGTGCCTGCCGTCACGAAGTGGGCGGACGTCATCATGGTGCTGGTGCCGGATCACATCGCCGGTCCGATGTACAACCGGGACATCGCGCCGAACCTGACCGCCGGCAAGATGCTCATGCTTGCGCACGGGTTCAGCATCCGCTTCGGCACGATCGTACCGTCGAAGGACATCGACGTCACGATGATCGCGCCCAAGTCTCCGGGCCATCGCGTCCGCGAGCTCTACGTCGAAGGGGGCGGCACGCCGGCGCTGATCGCGGTGCACCAGGACGCCACCGGCAAGGCGCATGCGCTCGCGCTCTCCTACGGCAAGGCGATCGGCGTGACCCGCGCCGGCGTCATCGAGACGACATTCGCCGAGGAAACCGAAACCGACCTGTTCGGCGAGCAGACCGTGCTCTGCGGCGGCGTCAGCGCGCTCGTGAAGGCGGGCTTCGAAACCCTGGTCGAGGCGGGCTATCAACCGGAGATCGCCTACTTCGAGTGCCTGCACGAGCTGAAGCTGATCGTCGATCTGATGTACCGCGGCGGCCTGAACTACATGCGCTACTCGGTCAGCGACACCGCCGAGTATGGCGACTACAGCGCCGGACCGAAGATCGTCACCGAGCAGACGCGCCAGACCATGCGGCAGATCCTCAAGGACATCCAGGACGGCAGCTTCGCGAAGGCCTGGATCGCGGAGAACGAACAGGGCCGCCCGAAATTCGCGGCGACGCGCGCGAAAGAGCAGACCCAGGTGCTCGAACAAGTCGGCGTCAAGCTCCGCGCCATGATGCCGTTCCTCGATCCGGTCACGGTCAGGCCGGATGGCGTCACGACGTAACAGCCGCGGGTTCGCGGTTCGCGGGTTCGCGGGTTCGCAAGTTCGAACCGTCTTGATCAAGCCGTAGCGCCCGGGTCTTCAGACCCGGGCGTTTTTGCGATCTGCCCCGTTGGCCGTCGTTGGCACGAACCGGGACGTTGCCCCAATCCGAACCCGCGAGCCCGCGAACCGCGAACCCACGTCTTTGTTCGCTTCCGACAATCGTGTAACATTCGTAAAAATGTCCAACACGAGCGTCGGTACCACCCGGGACCATACCAACGAAATCCGCAGGCTTTCCACGCTGCTCGAAGTCAGTCAGGCGCTCTCCGGCGTCCTGAATCTCAAGGCTGCCCTGCAGTCGGTTCTCGATCTGCTGGAGCGCCGCCACCAGGTGGTCGGCGGCACGGTGTTCATCCTCGATCCGGAAACTCGCGAGCTGCACGCGGATGCGACGGCCGGGACCAGGCTCGCGGTGCAGCGGGCGCGCCTGCGCCCCGGCGACGGCATCACGGAGCGCGTGATCGATACCGGCAAGCCGGTGGTGGTGCCGCGCGTCAGCCAGGAGCCTGCGCTGGTGTCAGCGGCCGGCGACCGCGCCCGGGGACGCGAGCTCACCTTCATCGCCGTCCCGATTGCGGTCGGGCGCCGGCCCGGCGGCACCCTGGAAGTGGTGCTGACGTTCAAGCAGGATCGCGACTATCAGCGCTCGCTCGAGTTCTACCGCGTCGTGGCGTCGATGATCGCGCAGGCCTTGAAGCTGCGGCGCAGCGTCGAGGCCGATCGCAGCCGCCTCGCCGAAGAAAACGAACACCTGCGCGACGAGCTGCGCGACAAGTACGCCTTCCGCAGCATCATCGGCAACAGCGCCTCGATCCAGCAGGTCTACGAGCAGGTGGCACAGGTCGCCAGGACCAACACCACGGTCCTCATTCGCGGCGAGTCGGGCACCGGCAAGGAGATGATCGCGCACGCGATCCACTACAACTCGCCGCGCGCCAAGAAGCCGTTCATCAAGGTCAGCTGCGCGGCGCTGCCGGAATCACTGATCGAATCCGAGCTGTTCGGCTATGAGAAGGGCGCGTTCACCGGCGCGCAGGGTGCGAAGAAGGGGCGCTTCGAGCTGGCCGAGGGCGGAACGATTTTTCTCGACGAGATCGGCGACGTCAGCCCGTCCACCCAGGTGAAGCTGCTGCGGGTGCTGCAGGAGCGCGAGATCGAGCGCCTCGGCGGCACGTCGTCGATCCGCATCAACGTCCGGCTGATCGCGGCCACGCACCGGCCGCTCGAGACGTCGATGGAAGAGGGGAAATTCCGCGCCGACCTGTTCTACAGGCTCGCGGTCTTCACGATCTTCGCACCGCCGCTGCGCGAGCGGAAGCCGGACATCATGCTGCTCGCCGATCACTTTCTCGAGAAGTATTCGCGGGAACAGGGCAAGGCCATCCGGCGCATCTCGACGCCGGCGATCGACATGCTCACCAGCTATCACTGGCCGGGCAACGTCCGCGAACTGGAGAACACGATCGAGCGCGCGGTGCTGGTCTGCGAGGGCGGCGTGATTCACGGCCACCACCTGCCGCCGACCCTGCAGACCGCCGAGGCCTCCGATACGATCGCCCGGCAGTCGCTCGCCGAAAGCGTCGAAGCGTTCGAACGCGATCTGCTGCAGGACGCACTCAAGACCAGCCGCGGCAGTTGCGCCCGCGCGGCGAGGCTGCTCGGCACGACCGAGCGCATCTTCAACTACAAGATCAGGAAGTACGGCGTGGATGCCAGACGGTTCAAGGCGTAGACATTCTTGGACGGCAGCCGCGCCCAAACGCAGTCACAGGAGGGCAAGGAGCTCAGGAGATGAACTCCTATCCTCCTGTTCACAGGCTTTTGGCGGGCGGCTGTCGTCCAGATGGCTGTCTATTGCTACTGACTGCCCGCCGCCGCCTTCGGGTAGTCCCTCCACAACCATCGCAACGTGTCGGGCAGAAGCGCCCGGCCGTGACGGTTGCTATGGAAGCCGTTGCCGTATTCGAAGCGGTAGTCGTACTTCGCGTAGGCGAGTGACTTGGCCAGGGTCTGGTTGGCGAGCGGCCAGTTGCCGTTGGCGTTGTCGAGATCGTTGGCGCCGTCCTGCAGGAACACGCGAAACGGCTTCTTCGGGGTCTTGCGGACCATCGCTTCGTAGTTGTGCCCGCCTTCCCGCACGGTCTTGCCGCTCGCGATGTTGGTGAAGCTGCCGATCCAGGAGACCACCTTGCTGAACTCGCCCGGCCGTTCCCAGGCAACGGTGAAGGCGCAGATGCCGCCGCTGCTGGCGCCCGCGATTGCGCGGCTGGCAGCGTCGTGCCGAAGCTTCACGCTCTTCTCCACTTCCGGCAGGATCTCCTCCAGCAGAAAGCGGGCGTATTGATCGGAGAGCGTGTCGTATTCGAAACTGCGGTTCGAGCGTCCGCCCTCGAAGAGGCCTGGCTGAATGAAGACGCCGACGGTGATCGGCATGTCCCCCTGCGCGATGAGGTTGTCGAAGACGGTCGGCACGTACTCGCGATATCCGGCGCCGTCCTGGAACACCATCACGGCGGCCGGATTCTCGGCCCGGTACTGTGCTGGAACGTAGACCCACCAGTCGCGCTTCGTGCCTGCGAAAATCTTGCTTTCCCAGGACGGCATCTGCTTCAGCGCGCCCTTCGGCACGCCCGGCTTCTCGCGGCTGTCGGGATGTGTCTCGTAGACCTCGAGCTGACCGCCGCCCAGCCGCCGATCGGCGGCTTCGAAGTGCCACGTAAACGCCTCGCCGTGCGAAAGCGTCGCGACGCCGGCGTAGAGTCCGCCGCTGCCGACCCGGGTGAGCGGCATGGTGAAATGCACGGCGTCCGACACGACGCGAGCCGGCGGCGCGTCTGCCGCCGGTGGGGGCAACTCGACGGCCCAGGCGACCATGAGGTCGTCGATCTTGGGCGCTGCCGATCCCTTCAACAGCCCCTCCGCGCCAAACCAGGCACGTATCCGCTCCGCGAGCTTGTCGGCCTCGGCGGCCTGAGGCTTAGCCGCCAGCGCCGCCTCGAGCGACCGCGGCGTGAGCGCCGGCAGGTCTTGCGCGGAGGCGGGGGAGGAGAGAAGCAACAAGATGGCGAGAGGGATTATGCGCACGATTTTGTCCTCATTTTTTTGTTCTTCGCGGGGCCCCACCCCCATGGCTGCCAGCCCTCGCTACGCTCGGGCCGATGATTAGCAGCCCTTTGCTGCTTGGAGTAGCGTTTGGCGGCGCCAATTCTACCTTCGCCGGCCGAAGCGACGTCCTAATTGATGTAGCTTCGTCGTGTCGTCGTCCCGTCGTGTCGTCGTGCCCCGCCGTGAGCGGAACCGTCGCCCCGTCGGCTAGCTGCCTCACACTCTGAATGTTGATCGCCCTCCGTCACCGCAACTTCCGCCTTCTCTGGATCGGCCTCCTGGTCTCGTTCTCGGGCACCTTCATGCAGTCCGCGGCGGTGCTCTGGCACGTGTCGGTGCTCGTGCCCGCGGACCAGCGAGCCATCGCGCTCGGACTGGTCGGGCTGGTTCGGATCGTGCCGGTGATTCTCTTCTCGTTGATCAGCGGCGTGGCGGCCGATGCGTTCGACCGCCGCAAGCTGATGCTGATGACGCAGGCCGGCATGGCGATGCTCGCCGCCGTGCTCGCGCTCCTGACCTTCCGCGGGCTCACCGTGGTCTGGCCGATCTACCTGCTGACCGCGGTCAGCGCCGCGGCCGGTGCATTCGACCTCCCGGCCCGGCAGGCCCTCACACCGAACCTCGTGCCGCTCGAGCACCTGCCAAACGCGATCACGTTGAACAGCATCATGCTCCAGACCGCGTCGGTGGCCGGGCCGGCGATCGGCGGGCTCGTGCTGGCGACGCTTGGCGTGGGCTGGGTGTACGCGATCAATGCCGTTTCGTTCCTCTTCGTCATTGGCGCCCTGCTGGCGATGGATCCGCCGCGCAGCGATGAAACCGCCCCAGCCGATCGCAGCAACTTCACCGTCTCTGCCGCGCTCGAAGGACTGCGATTCGTGTTCCGTGCCCCGTTGATCCGTTCGACGATGCTGCTGGATTTTTTTGCGACGTTCTTCTCATCGGCGACGGCGTTGCTGCCGATCTTCGCGCAGGACATCCTTCACGTCGGGGCCCGCGGCTACGGCTGGCTCTATGCCGCGCCTGCCGCCGGTGCACTCGTGACCAGCGCGATCATGGTCCGCATCGTGGACTGGATCGAGCGCCGCGGCGAAGTGCTGATCGCTGCGGTCGCCGTTTATGGCCTCGCGACGATCGCGTTCGGCCTCTCACGCGTGTTCTGGCTCAGTTTCCTCTGCCTCGCGGCCACCGGCGCCGCCGACACGGTCAGCACCACGTTCCGGAATCTGATCCGGCAGCTCGAGACGCCCGACCGGCTGCGAGGCCGGATGATCGGGGTGAACATGGTGTTCTTCATCGGCGGTCCGCAGCTCGGCGAGCTCGAGGCGGGACTCGTGGCGAACTGGCTGGGGGCTGTCGTTTCAGTCGTGACAGGTGGCCTGGGCTGTCTCGCCGCCACGGCGGCGATTACCGGTGTCACACCGGCGCTTCGTGCGTATCGACGACAGGATATGCCGGCAGTGCCGGCGGAAGACGACAGGACAGAGGCGAGGGCCGGAGAACCGGCATGATCGCGGGCTCGGGGTTCGCGGGCTCGCGGGTTCGACCGGAGCCGTTCGAACCTTCTGGGTGAAAAGGCGCCAATCCGGCTACTTCTTGCGACTTTCAGCCAGTTGCTTCGAACCGCTTCGTGCGAACCCGCGACTACGCGACAGTCACCTGCCATGCGGTCAGCACGTGTTCGATGACCGCATCCACACCGACATCGTGCGTGACCTGCGTGAACAGAAACGGCCCGTCGCCGCGCATCTTGCGGGCATCCCGGTCCATGATGCCGAGATCGGCGCCGACCAGCGGGGCGAGATCGGTCTTGTTGATGACCAGCAGATCCGACTGGGTGATGCCAGGCCCGCCCTTGCGCGGGATCTTGTCGCCGCCCGACACATCGATCACATAGATCGTGTAATCCGCGAGGTCGCGGCTGAACTGGGCTGCGAGGTTGTCGCCGCCACTTTCAACGAAGAGCAGCTCGGGATGGAAGCGGCGCATCAGGCGATGCAGCGCTTCGAGGTTCTGGCTGATGTCGTCGCGGACGGCGGTGTGGGGACAGCCGCCGGTTTCGACCGCGGCAATACGATCCGGCGCCAGCGCTTCGTTGCGCACGAGGAACTCCGCGTCCTCTTTCGTGAAGATGTCGTTGGTGACCACGGCGATGTCGTGGCGATCACGCAGTCGCCGGCAGAGCGCGAGGAGCAAGGCCGTCTTGCCACTGCCGACCGGTCCGCCAATCCCCACGGTGAAGGCCCGTCGCCGGTAGTCGCGGCGCAGCGGTGCCGCGCGATCGTTGAACGAGCCGGCACCCTCGGGGAACTCGGGGCCCTCCTGGAAGTCGGTCGGATGGTGATGGAACCATAGACGAGGCACGGCGGGAGCTCCTTCAGGACTGGAAGAGACGTGAGTACAAACGATCGTGTGCCGACTGCAGCACGTCGACGATCGGCGCGGTCTGGGCGAGATCGCTGTCGTCCAAATCGCACGCGCGATCGGCAACCGCGGTGATGGCCGGAGCGAGATCATGCTGGATCCGCTGCGACTCGTAGCTGCCGACAATCCCCAATTTCACAGCGGCCGCAAGCACACCGCGGACCGCGGCGTACAAGCACACCTGCCGGGCCACGCCAGGCGACAGGTTCAACGCGGCGAACACCGCACCCATCACCGGTCCCTGGTGACCGAGGCCGGCCTCCACGCGTGCGGCCACGGCCCCGACGGCATCCGTCGGCCAAATCATCGACGCTGTTGCCGCCAACGCGCGCCCCTGCACCCGGCTCGCGCGGTTTGCCACGGGATTGGTCAGGAAGACGTCGGCCAGCTGATCCAGCACGTCGAACCTCGAAGGATCGCGAAAGGCGGCATTCACCAGCGGGAGCATCCCGGAGCCGGTCTGCTCGAGAACCGCGACGGTGAAGGCTTCGAGCGCGGCACGATCCGGAATCTCTCCACTCTGCCACGCGGCCTCCAGGCCGCCGGAGTGCGCGAACCCGCCCGTCGGGAACGCAGAGTCCGCGAGTTGCCAGGCGAGGAGATCCGACATCAGAACAGAAAGTAGCGTTGCGCCAGTGGCAGCACCGGGGCCGGCCGGGAGCGCAGGGGCTGGCCATCGGCCGTGACGAGATACGTCTCCGGATCGACGGTGATTGCCGGCAGCGCGTCGTTCAGCTTCATGTCGCGCTTGGAGACGGAACGACAGCCGCGAACGGCAACGAGCGCCTTGCTCAGACCATAACGATGCACCGATCCGGTGTCGAGGCTTGCCTGTGAGACGAACGCCAGCGAGGTCGTCGCGGTGGCACGGCCATGGGCGCCGAACATCGGGCGCATGGTGAGTGGCTGCGGCGTCGGAATCGACGCGTTGGCGTCACCCATCTGTGCCCACGCGATGAAGCCGCCCTTCAGGACCAGCTCGGGCTTGGCGCCGAAGAACGCCGGCTTCCACAACACGAGGTCGGCGATCTTGCCTGCCTCCACCGAGCCCAGTTCGTGGCCGATACCGTGAGTGATAGCGGGATTGATCGTGTACTTCGCAATGTAGCGGCGGATGCGCAGGTTGTCGGAGTCGCCGCGCTCGCCGGGGAGCCGCCCCCGCTCCGCGCGCATCTTGTGCGCCGTTTGCCAGGTCCGCGTGATCACCTCGCCAACGCGGCCCATCGCCTGGCTGTCGCTCGACATCATGCTGATCGCGCCCAGGTCGTGGAGCACGTCTTCCGCGGCGATCGTCTCGCCACGGATCCGGCTCTCGGCGAATGCCACGTCTTCGGGGATGTTCTTGTCGAGATGGTGGCACACCATCAGCATGTCGAGATGCTCGTCGAGGGTGTTGACGGTATAGGGCCGCGTGGGATTGGTCGAGCTCGGCAGCACGTTCGCTTCGCCGCACACCTTGATGATGTCGGGCGCGTGGCCGCCACCAGCGCCTTCCGTGTGATAGGTGTGAATCGTCCTGCCCTTGAACGCCGCAATCGAATCGTCGACGTAGCCGGATTCGTTCAGCGTGTCGGTGTGAATCGCGACCTGGACGTCGTGACGGTCGGCGACGGCGAGGCACGCGTCAATCGCGGCTGGCGTCGAGCCCCAGTCTTCGTGCAGCTTCAAGCCGATCGCGCCGCCGGTGATTTGCTCGGTCAGGCCTTCGGGTCGCGAGGAGTTGCCTTTTCCCAGGAAACCGAAATTCATCGGCAGGGTGTCGGTGGCCTGCAGCATCAGCTCGATGTGTCGTGCGCCGGGTGTGCAGGTGGTGGCGTTGGTCCCGGTCGCCGGCCCGGTGCCGCCGCCAATGAACGTGGTGATGCCGCTCGCCAGCGCCTCGTAGACCTGCTGCGGGCAGATGAAGTGGATGTGGGCATCGATGCCGCCGGCAGTCAGGATCAGCCCTTCGCCGGCAATCGCTTCGGTCGTCACGCCGACGACCATCCCCTCGGTCACGCCCGCCATCATGTCGGGATTGCCGGCCTTGCCGATCCCGGCGATCCGCCCGTTCTTGATTCCGACGTCCGCTTTTCGAATCCCGCTCCAGTCCACGATCAACGCGTTGGTAATCACGCAGTCGAGCGCCTGCTCCTGGGTGACGCCGGAGGCCTGTCCCATCCCGTCCCGGAGCACCTTTCCTCCGCCGAACTTGCACTCATCGCCATAGACGGCCGCGTCCGATTCGACTTCGGCGACCAGGCCGGTGTCGCCGAGGCGCACGCGGTCGCCAACCGTGGGGCCATAGATGTCGGCGTAATGCCGACGGTGGATCTGGTGTGCCATGTCTTTTCGCCCGGGTCGAACAGGTTGCTGAAAAGTATCGGTGGCCCTTCAGGCTGCGTTTTTCAGCAGCCTGCTAAAGCCCCGGGCGCTACAGAGCCCGAGTCTGAAACGATTGTAGGCGCACCCTTCCCTCGTCACTCACCGGTCCGTTCGCGAACGCATTGCCGCCAGCGATGACACGATTTCCCGCGATGGCGACCAGGTTCACAGTTTTCGTCTCTCCCGGCTCGAAGCGCACCGCCGTGCCTGCGGGGATGTCGAGGCGCATGCCGTAAGCGGCGGCGCGATCGAACACCAGCGACGGGTTGGTCTCGACGAAGTGATAGTGACTGCCGACCTGGATCGGACGATCGCCGCGATTGGTGACTTCGAGCCGGGTTACGGCACGATCCGCGTTGAGCGTGACGTCCCCGTCTCCGGCGATGACCGCGCCTGCCGCGCCTTCGAGCGCGACCGGCGGCAGCGCCACGTCGCGACCGGATGGCTTCAGAAAACTGCCATACAGCGCCAGCGACAGGTCTCCGTGTTCGGCGACGATCGGATGGTGAACGGTGACGAGCTTGGTTCCGTCAGGGAAGGTGCCCTCGACCTGGACTTCCTCGATCATGTCCGACACGCCGTCGGCCACGTCTGCCCGTCCGAGCAGCTGACGTCCCAGATCCATGAGCTCCGCGACGGAGCGGCCGTCGCGGATGAATTCCAGCAGCTGTGTCGCGATGAGCGCCACCGCTTCCGGATAGTTCAGGCGGACGCCGCGCGCGAGCCGTTTCTGCGCGAGAAAACCGGCCTGGTGCAGCATCAGCTTGTCGATTTCACGAGGTGTCAGGTGCATTCGCTCACCACTTCCGCGTCCACGGATCGTCGCCGAGTACGCACGACAGGAAGGATAGATAGCCTCGCACCACCCCCGCCACCTGTTCGGTCGAGCGGCCGATGACGCGCAGGAGCCAGCCCGAGTCTCCGAGAGGCGCAGCGGAAACGAGCAGGTCAGCGCGGCGCTCGACCGGGCGGGCTGCGATTGTTTCGGCGATCGTTCGAACGTTCTCGCGAAATCGCGGGCCGACGATCGCAACCGAGCTGAGAACATCGAAACGGCCCATGCGCGCCGCGAGATGGCCTTCGATGCCGGACAAGCGCGTCGAGTCAAACAGCACGACACGGCCGTCCTGCCGGACCGTGATCCGGTTCGCGTATTCGACGAACTGCCAGCGCTCCCCCGACGCCCGGCGACCCGAGGTCATTGTGTCCACGAGGATCAGCGACGCATCCTCGTCGAGGTCCACACATTGAGCCTGACGAAACGTGGAGCCCGCGTAGCACACCACGGGATCCGGCCACAGCACGAGGTGTCCGCCGGCTGAAACCTTCGCCGTGAGCTCGGCCGATGTGCAATCGTGCGATCGATAGATTTTCGTGGAGGCTTGCGAGGACACGAACGCCGACGCGCCCGCGCCGATGTTGACGGTCAAACGCAGCGTGTCGCCGCCGACCAGCCCGCCGCCGTGAGAGCTCGCGTAGACCCAGGCCGCGGGCCCGTGGTTGCGAGGCGTCAGCCATCGCAGCGGGCTCGTGGCAAAGGCTCGTCGAACGACACTACGCCGGTCGACCCGGGCGATATCCAGAATGCCCGTGCCGGGCCCTGCGCTCACGATCATCTCGTCGGGAAGATATCAGCTGCGCACTCGAAATGATCGTCAAGGAGGCTTAGGCGCGAGCTGGCGGTGTCGGGGGTGGGCCAGTATGAAGACCCGCCGCGCAGGATCGACCGGTCTGGAGAGCCTGTGACTGTGTGGCTTCCGGCTTTCCGCCTTCGCCAAGGCGGAAAGCCAGAAGCTACAACTATTGGAGGTTACTACTAGAGCGCTGAAATCAGAACGTGAAGAAACCCGACATCGCGACGCTGCCGCTGGTCTCGCGGAAGCGCGGGCGCAGCTCGAAGAGCTTATCGGTCGCGCCGCTCGCGCGGTCGAACCACATCACGCGATAGGAGTAGCCGACGCTCACGCCCACTTTCGGGTGCGGAAACATGGTCACACCTGCCTCGGTGTTGACGCCGTAGCCCCTGAAACGCGCGTCGCCGACCACGGGGTCGAGGAAGCTGCCATCCTTGATGCGGAGCCACGGAATCGAGCCGCCGACCAGGACGTGCGGCTGCACCGGGCCCTGCGTCAACATGAAGAAGCGGCCGTCGAAGTTGACCGCCTGGAACGTCGCCTCGCCGGATTCTCCAAGAAAGAGTCCGTCGTGCTTCGTGCGGTCGTAGCTCACCTCGAAGGCACCCTTCTCCCAGCGATGACCGAGGATGGCGCGGATCAGATTCTTCTTCTCCAGCTTCGGCAGAATCATCACCTCTTCGCCGCCCACCTCGATGTAGGCGGACTCGCCGTCGAATACGTTGCCGTCGAAGGTGAAGCCGAGAAGACCGGTCACGCCGACGTAGCCGCCCTCCTTGGCATAGCCGTGACGCTCCTCCTGACAGAGGGCGGGGGCGGCAAAGCTGGCCATCATTGCGGGAACAGCGATGATGAGAACGAACAGTCGCGACAATCGGTAATGGATCATGCTGTCCGCGTTCCAATTCCGGTACCGGGAAAGCGCGCGGCGCGCTGGCACCAGAAACATCAGCAGATTGGCGTGACTCGGATCACCTGCGCACCCTTGCACGGGCACGCCCGCGATCAAGACGGTAAGGGGTTTGACGAAACTGTTCGCGGCCGGCGGAGTGGGAGGCGGCTCCCGCGAATCGCGGCGGGAGCGGCATAAACGGGCCAGCCACTAGCATAAGCAACTCGAATGTCGTTGATTCGGCCAGAACGGCTGCTTATACTTCCCAGATGCCCGTGTGCATGCCGATGACCATCGTGGGGATTACCCGATGCTGTTTGCAGCACCGGGCGGAGGGTGGCGTGTAGCCGAGCATCGAGCCTGAAAGCACTCACGACCCGCCGCCCTCCGAGGCTGCGGGTTTTTTGCTTTTCAGGGGTCGAAGGACAGCCTTCACGGCTGGATTTATAGGAGCACAGGAGATCAGGAGGAATATTGGTCTTACCTGGAATCCTCCTGAACTCCTGGCCCTCATGTAAATGCCTGGGTGCGGCTGTCGACCGAGCGATTTGACTATATGGCTGAACCTTACAACGTGATCGCGGTCCCGGCCTCGACGAGCAATCTCGGGCCGGCATTCGATGCGTTGGCTGTCGCGCTCGATCTCCATCTGCGCATCCGAGTCCTCGACGTCCGCGCTGATCTCGGCGGCGCGGTCGAGTACGAGTTCGACGGCGCCGAACCTGTCGGCGAGAATCGGATTGACTCGGCGTTCCAGTTGGCCTGCAGCCGCTACGGCCGGCCGGTCATGGGCCTGAGGGTGCGGGTGGCAAGCGACGTCCCGATGGCCGCAGGCCTCGGCAGCAGTGCGGCGGCGGCGGTCGGCGGGCTGCGTCTGTACGAGGCGGCCCGGGCCATTCCGCTCGATCCGGCGGACATGCTCCTGCTGGCGACCGAGCTCGAGGGACATCCGGATAACGCCGCGGCGGCGCTCTGCGGGGGGATCACGCTCAGCTGCCAGACCGATCGGGGCGTAATTGCCCGCTCATGGCGATGGCCTGACGAAATCCGGCTGGTCATCGCGACGCCGGACGCCGCGCTCGCGACGGACCATGCGCGCGCCGTGCTGTCGGATTCGATCCCGCTCGCGGATGCGGTCGCCAATCTCCAGCGCGCATTGCTGTTCGTCCGCGCCCTCGAAACCGGCGACTACGCCGACCTTCGCGAAGCGCTCAAGGATCGCTGGCACCAGCCGGCGAGGAGCGCCCTGGTCCCGGCGCTTCCCGAGTGCCTCGCGATCGATCATCCGGCGGTGCTCGGCGTCTGCCTGAGCGGCGCCGGACCGTCCGTGCTCGCGCTCGCCGCGCCCGGGCGCTCGGAGGAGGCCGCGGCGATCCTCGACGACGTCTACCGCCGCCTCGGGATTCCGCACACCATCAGGAATCTCGCGGCTTGCCAGCCCGCACGCATTACTCCTGTATCGCCAGCGCAACGAGAGAGAACCGCATGAACTTCAGTCTTCGATGTCACCTGTGCGGGACGAAATTCCCCGCCACCGCATTGTGGGTCTGCGACCAGTGCCTCGGCCCGCTCGAGGTCACCTACGATTATTCGGCCATCCGGCCTCTCGTCTCGCGGGAGCTGATTGAATCGCGCCCGAAAAACCTGTGGCGATACCGCGAGTTCCTGCCCATCGAGAAGGAGCCGCTGACCGGCCTCCACTCCGGCTTCACGCCGCTGGTCCGGGCCGATCGGCTCGCCCGGCGTCTCGGTGTCACCGAACTGTATGTGAAGGACGATTCCGTCAACCATCCGACCTGTTCGTACAAGGATCGGGTGGTCTCGGTCGCTGCAACCCGCGCCGTCGAACTGGGCTTCACGGTGTTCGCGTGCGCCTCGACCGGCAATCTCGCCAACAGTGTGGCATCGCACGCTGCCCGCCTCGGCCTCGCCTGCTCGGTCTTCATCCCGGACAATCTCGAGACCGGCAAGGTCACCGGCGCGGCGGTCTTCAGGCCGCGCATCATCGCCGTGCGTGGCAACTACGACGATGTGAACCGGCTGTGCACGCAAGTGGCGGATCGCTACCAGTGGGGCTTTGCCAACATCAACCTGCGCGCGTACTACGCGGAAGGCGCCAAGACCTACGGCTTCGAGATTGCAGAACAGCTCGGCTGGCGCTTCCCCCGGCACGTCGTCTCGCCCGTCGCCGGAGGAACCCTGCTGCCCCGGATCCTGAAGGGATTCACCGAGTTCAGCGAAGTCGGCCTGGTCGAAGGCCCTGCGCCCACGATTCACGCGGCACAGGCCGCCGGCTGCGCGCCGGTGGTCCGCGCGCTCGAAGCCGGCCTCGAGTATCCGGAACCGGTGAAGCCCGACACCATCGCCAAGTCGATCGCGATCGGCAATCCCGCGGACGGCTTCCAGGTGCTGCGTTCCGTACGATCGACCGGCGGTTCGGGCGCGATGGTCAACGACGACGAGGTGATCGAAGGGATTCAGCTGCTGGCGGAAACCGAGGGCATCTTCACCGAACCTGCCGGCGGCGTGACGGTGGCGGCGACACGACAACTGATCGAGCGCGGTGCAATCCCGCGCGGTGAATCGATCGTCATCTGCGTCACCGGCAACGGCTACAAGACCGCAGAGGTCATGAACGGACGCGGCGTCGAGCCGATTCGAATCGGGAGATCGCTGGCGGAGTTCGAAAAGATCGAGCAGGACTCGGCGACGGCGGCGGTCGGGGGGTAATTCGCGGCTTTCTTGCTGCTTGCAGCAGCACACAGCCGATTAGTGAGCCGGTTCTTTCAGGAGGGCCAGGAGTTCAGGAGAATTCTTTTTTCCAAAGAAAAACCTCCTGAACTCCTGGCCCTCCTGTGAAGGCAGTGCCACTAAGCAGGCCGATGCCTATCCAAGCGGCCGGTTGCATCGCTAACAGGCAATAGAACGATGACTAGCTATCGCGCAGTTTTCCGCTGCTCCGCCGGATGCCCCGGCGAGCACTCGATCTGGCAGCCGCTCTATCACTGCCCGACCTGCGGCGGGCTGCTCCAGGTCGTCCACGATATCGACGCGCTCCGGCATCGCAGCCCGGTGGCGTGGATGCGGCTGTTCGACGATCGCTACAAGCGCACCGCGTGGCCGTACGGCTCCGGCGTGTGGGGAAAGAAGGAGTGGGTGTGCCCGGGCGTCCGCGACGAGAACGTCGTGTCGATGGACGAGGGCGGCACCAATATCTTCTGGGCCGAGCGCTACGGGCGGGAGCTCGGGGTCGAGGATCTGTGGGTGAAGATGTGCGGCAACTCGCACACCGGATCCTTCAAGGACCTCGGCATGACCGTGCTCGTGTCGGTGGTCAAGCAGATGATCGCCGACGGCCAGCAGATCGGCGCGGTGGCCTGCGCGTCGACCGGCGACACCTCTGCGGCGCTCGCGGCCTATGCGGCCGCGGCCGGAATCCCGGCGATTGTCATCCTGCCCCGGGCGAAGGTCTCGGCCGCGCAGCTGGTGCAGCCGCTCGCCAACGGCGCCCGCGTGCTGGCGCTCGACACCGACTTCGACGGCTGCATGGCCATCGTCCAGCGCCTCGCCGAGGAGGAAGGCGTCTATCTGGCCAACTCGATGAACAGCCTCAGACTCGAGGGACAGAAGACGTTGTCGATCGAGATCGTCCAGCAGTTCGATTGGGAAGTGCCGGATGTCGTGGTGATCCCGGGCGGCAACCTGGGAAACGTGAGTGCGCTCGCCGCCGGCTTCCAGATGATGCTCGACCTCGGGCTGATCGCCAACAAGCCGCGCCTCGTCGTCGCGCAGGCAGCGGCCGCGAATCCGTTGTACCGGGCGTATCAGAACAAATGGGACTTCGAGCCGGTTCGCGCGCAGCCGACGCTGGCGACAGCGATCCAGATCGGCAACCCGGTTTCGATTCACCGCGCCGTCAATGCGTTGAAGGCCTTCGACGGGATCGTCGAGCAGGCGACCGAGGACGAGCTGGCCGATGCGTCAGCGCGCGCCGATCGCACTGGCATGTTCAACTGCCCGCACACGGCAGTGGCGCTCGCGTCACTGGAGAAGCTGATCGCGCGCGGCGAGGTCAGGAAAACCGATCGCGTGATCGTCGTCTCCACCGCGAACGGCCTGAAGTTCTCAGAGTTCAAGACCGGCTATCACACCCATACCCTCGGCGGCATCACGCCCCGGCACGCGAACCCGCCGGTCGAATTACCCGATGACTACGACGCCGTCCGCCGCGCCGTGGAGCGATTGAGCACGGCGGTCGCGGGCAAATAAGATGGCTTCCAGTTCCTCACGCACCGCTCGTTCTCGTGTTCCCCTCGAAGTATGGAAGTTCGGCGGAGCATCGCTCGCCTCGGCGGATCAGATCCAGAAGGCGGCCGTCCTGATCGCAAAACATCGCGGCCCCCTCGTCATCGTGCCGTCCGCGCTCTCGGGGATCACTGATCTGCTGCTCGGCGGTGCGACCAATGCCCTCGCCGGACGGCGCGCGGAGGCGAGCAAGGCAGCCGCGACGTTCCTGCGCCGGCACCGTGAAGTGGTGCGGGCGCTGGTCCCGGCAGGGCCGACGCGCCGGAAACTGCTGGCCGCGGTGGACGCCGCTGCCCGGGAGTATCGTGACCTTTGCACCGCTGTCGGCCTCCTGGATCACATGGAGCCGCGTGCAAGCGATCGGATTGTGTCGCGCGGCGAGCGGATCTCGGGTCAGATCCTCACGGCGGCCCTCTCACGCACCAGTCGTCGAGCCCAGTATGTCGACTCGCTCGAGGTCGTGGCGACTGACGAGCACCATGGCTCGGCCGCACCAAACCTCGCCGAAACGACCCGGCGCGCGCGACGGGTGCTGCGTCCGCGTCTGGAGACGGGCACAATCATCGTAGTCCCGGGCTTCATCGGCCGCGCTCCCGATGGCAGCGTTACGACGATGGGCCGGGGCGGCACCGATTTGTCCGCGACCCTGCTCGCGCGTGCGCTCGGCGCGAAGCGGGTTGTGCTGTGGAAGGACGTACCGGGCATTCTCACCGCCGACCCGCGCATGGTTCCCGATGCACGCCTGATTCCGCAGCTGCATCATCGCGAGGCGGGGGAAGTGGCGCACTACGGCGCCAAGGTCCTGCATCCTCGCGCGCTGATCCCGATCGCGGGGACCCGGATCGCGATGCAGGTGCGCTCGTTCCTTGCTCCCGATGCACCGGGCACGGAAGTCTCGGCCAGACGTTCGCTGCGCTCGTATCCGGTCAAGGCTCTGGCAATCGTGCGCGGTCAGGCGATCGTGACGGTGGCTGGCAAGGGCATGGCCGGCGTGCACGGCATCGCGGCTCGCACGTTCTCGGCGGTGGAATCCGAGCGGCTCTCGGTGTCGACGATCTTCCAGGCATCATCCGAGAGCTCGATCGGCTTCACGCTGCCCGAGTCCGAGGCCGATCGCGCTGTCCGCAGCATCCAGCAGGTCTTCAGCGGCGAGATCGCGAGCGGACTGATCGATCACGTCACCGCGAAGCCCGGCATGGCAGTGCTGGCCGTGGTCGGCGACGGCATGGCGGGGACGCCGGGGATTGCGGCACGGGTCTTCTCCGCGCTCGCGTCGGCGCACATCAATGTCGTGGCGATCGCCCAGGGATCCTCGGAGCGGAACATCTCGTTTGCGGTGAACGGCGACGATGCCGCCGAGGCGGCGCGCTGCGTCCACGCCGCATTCCAGCTGTCGAAGATTGGCGGCGGCACGGCGACCACCACGATGCGCAGCGACGTCGTGCTGCTCGGTTTCGGCAGGGTCGGTCGCGCGCTCGCCGACCAGATCGCGGATCCGATGCCCGGCCAGCCGGTCGTGCGGGTGGTCGGCTTGCTCGATCGCTCGGGGTACATCTTCGAGCCGCGCGGTATCTCCCGGCGGCGGCTGCTGGATCTCGCTCAGAAGAAAGATGGCGGCGCGCTGATCGCGTCGCTGGGCGGGCGCAAGGCCAGCGCCGCGGACGCACTGACCACGATGGCCGCGCACGCGGTGTCGCGCCCGATCATCGTCGACGTGACCAGCGAAGAGACTGGCGATCTGCTGCGCACCGCAATCGGCCACGGCTTCAACGTCGTGCTGGCCAACAAGAAACCGCTCGCGGCCGCCTGGGATCGCTATGCCGCGCTGCTCCAGACCTCGTCGAACGGCGGCCCCAGGGTCAAGTACGAGGCGACCGTCGGCGCCGGGCTGCCGATCATCGATACCTACCAGAAGCTGGTCGAGACCGGTGATCGCGTGCAGCGCATCGAAGGCTGCGTGAGCGGAACGCTGATGTACATCATGTCCGCCGTGTCCCATGGAGAGCGGTTCTCGGACGCGGTGCGGCGTGCCGTCGAGAAGGGATACGCCGAGCCGGACGCGCGCGAGGATCTGTCGGGCATGGATGCCGCGCGCAAGGGCCTGATCCTGGCGCGCCTGCTCGGGTATCGCGGCCCGGCCCCCGTTCCCCACAGCCTGGTGCCGCCGGCGCTCGCGGGCGTTTCAATCGATCAGTTCTTCGCCGGGCTGCCCAAATTCGACAAGGAGTGGGCGGACCGGGCCGCCCGCGAGAAGAAGAAAGGATGCGTGCTGCGCTACGTGGTGACGGCCACGCCGCGATCAGTCACGGCAAAGCTGCAGGCCGTTCCCGCATCGAGCCCGATGGGAGCGCTCGAAGGCACACGCAACCTGATCGCGTTCACGACCAATCGCTATCGCTTCGAGCCGCTGGTGGTGAGCGGGCCAGGCGCTGGTCCGGCGGTCACCGCGGCAGGAATCCTGAACGACATCTATTCGCTGGCCGGACGGTAGAGCGGCGGGGCCTGAAGGCCCCGCCCTACAAACGCGAAGCAATTGAGAGCACAAAAACGGGCCAATTGAGAGTTGCAGGGCCGGGCCTTCAGGCCCGGCCGACGGAATGATGAAAATGCCAGGTACCGAACAACCCGCGATGATCAATACCGACGCGATGCTGCGGCTGATCCTGAACAGCCGCGTCTACGACGTCGCGCAGGAAACGCCGCTCGATCAGGCCCATCGACTGTCGCGTCGTCTTGGCAACGAGGTGCTGCTGAAGCGCGAAGACCTGCAGCCGGTCTTCAGCTACAAGCTGCGCGGCGCTTACAACCGGATCGCGCACATGAACGACGCCGAGCGCGCCCGCGGCGTCATCGCCGCCAGCGCCGGCAACCACGCGCAGGGGGTCGCCTTCTCGGCCCGGCATCTCGGCCTGGACGCGCTGATCGTGATGCCGCAGACGACGCCGGCGATCAAGGTCGAGGCCGTCACCGAGCTCGGCGCCGCAGTCGTGCTGAGCGGCGACAACTACACCGAAGCCAAGCGCCACTGCGACGAGCTCGCCGTGTCCACCGGCCGGACGTTCGTGCACCCCTTCGACGACGAGCTGGTGATCGCGGGACAGGGCACGGTCGGCCACGAGATTCTCCGGCACAAGCTCGGCAGCGTGGACGCCATCTTCGTTCCCGTGGGCGGTGGCGGATTGATTGCCGGCATCGCCAGCTACGTCAAGGCCTTGCGGCCCGAAGTCGAGGTGATCGGCGTCGAGCCGTTCGAGGCGGATGCGATGTATCAGTCGCTCGCGGTCGGGCGGCGGGTCGTGCTCGATCGCGTCGGCATCTTCGCCGACGGCGTCGCGGTCCAGGAAGTCGGCCGCCTGACCTTTCCGATCGTCCAGTCGACGGTGCGCGAAGTGGTCCGGGTCTCGAACGACGAGATCTGCGCTGCAATCAAGGACATCTTCGACGACACCCGTTCGGTCATGGAGCCCGCCGGCGCGCTTGCGGTCGCCGGCCTGCGAGCGTGGGTGGAGCGGACCGGGACGAGAAACGCCCGGCTCGCGGCAATCCTCAGCGGCGCGAACATGAACTTCGATCGGCTCCGGTTCGTTGCCGAGCGGGCCGAGCTCGGAGAGGCCCGCGAGGCCTTGTTCGGTGTGACGATCCCGGAGCGGCCCGGGGCGTTCCGGGAGTTCTGCGCCACTATCGGCCGTCGCGTCGTAACCGAGTTCAACTACCGCCTGAGCGGCCGCGACCGCGCCCACATCTTCGTCGGCATCGCGACCCGCTCCCGCCAGGATGCTGCGGAACTCGCCGGCCTGTTGAACGCCAGCGGACACCAGACGGTCAACCTCACGGACAACGAGCTGGCGAAGCTGCACGTGCGCCACATGGTTGGCGGCCGCTGCGACGAGGTCGAGAACGAGCGGGTCTACCGGTTCGAGTTCCCGGAACGTCCGGGCGCCTTGATGGATTTCCTGGAGAAGCTCGGCGGGCGATGGAACATCAGCCTGTTCCACTACCGCAACCACGGCGCTGATTTCGGTCGCGTGCTGGCCGGCTTCGAAGTGCCCGAGGAGGAGCGTGGCAGCTTCGAAGCGTTCCTCGAAGGTCTCGGCTATCCGTACCAGCGCGAGGCCCAGAACATCGCCTACGAACTGTTCCTCGGTTAGGCCGATCGACGGTTCAGCTCAGGAGGTCCTGCCGGGAAGGACAACCGGGAACAGGAGGCCGACGGTGCCTACCGACGGCGTCTGGCGGCCGGAAGGCGTCCCTGTTTCCTTTGCCGGATTGCTCTTCTTGCAGGCGGCCGGTGCTGCAGGCCGCGACCACAGCTCCTTCCCCTGCACCACCACCAGCGAGAGCAGCATGTGGAGGACGAGCCCGGCGGCAAGGCCGACGACTGCCGCCTGCAGCGCGCGGACCCAGACGGGTGCCCCGTCGATGGGCGATTCGTGTCGGTCGTGCGTTTCGTCAGTCATGTTCGGATTTCCCGGAGTCATTGCAGCAGAAAAGCCCGCCGCCGTTCGAAGAAGGCCTGCAGCGTGGCCGGGTTGAATCGATCGTATCCGTACAACTTGCGGCCGTCGAGTCTGACTTCAGCATCAATCAATGCCTGATACTCGACGACGAGCGGCGCTATCTTGTTCCAGTCGAGCCAGCGGTCAGCGATGTCGCGGACGAGTGCGAGATATTTCGCCCGCAGCGCAGGGACGGCGAGCAGCTTCGACCGCAGCGGTTTCGACACATCGTCCAGGCCGACGAGCGGATCCAACGTCGGGCCGGCCGCGTACCCGCCAAAGCCCCGGCGCCCGCCGGGGCCGTCGACGCCCATCGCCTCGTTGAAATCGTAGGGCAGGACGTGAAACCGGCCCTGCTCGTTTTCGAACAGGCTGTAGTCGCTGGCCCGCGTCCAGTATCCGTCGGTGTTCACGAACACGACCTCGAGCGCGAGGAACTTCAGCGCGGCCTCGACATCGAGATGCGGAGCCATCACCGCCTCGAGATGCTCGGGAGCGGTCGTGTTCAACAACCGGCAGAGCCGGACGAGATCGGTCCATGCCTTGTCGGTCTCCTTCGACTTCAGCTCGTAGAGCGCCTTGTACGGCTCGACGCCGTCGCCAAGATACTCCAGGCCACCCCTCCCGCGCGGACTGCCCGGAACCTTCCACCGCACGCCCCCGGTCGTGCCGTAGACGTCGCGGAGGAAATCCTTGTTGAACTGCTGCGCGTTCAGGTAGATCCCCCAGCTCTCGCCGTTGATCACGACGTGCACGAAGTTCACCCTCGGCACCGGGATGTAGTTGCGCGCGATCTCGGCGTAGAGCACCGTGCGCACGAAGGTGGGATCGCTGTTGGCGTTGAGCAGGTTCAGCGTGTTGTAGCCGCCGACCTGCTGATCCGGATGCGCGGAATCGAATGCCAGGTTGAACGAACGCTTGAACCCGGCGGGCACCATCCGGTACGACGAATTACCGCGGAACCGCACGCCGACGTCCTTGTAGACCGTGCCATCGATAGTGACGTTCGCCGGCACATCGATGTCGCGCCGGTAGTTGGACTCGAGCTCGGCTTCCCAGTTGGTCCGGGGGAACTCGATGAACACCGTGCGCAGCGTCTTGAGGTCGTACAGGGAGACCCCGGGGAAAGTCTTGACCTCCACGGGCGACACGCGGCGGCCCGGTTGTGACGTGCCAAGCGCCATCCGTCCGCCCCCGAAGCCACGCCGGGCGAACCGGACGGGTTCCGGCAGCGGCGGAACGGCGGGCGCGCGACCCATGCCGCGGATGACGTCAGACGCCTGGAAGAACGCGACCGCGAGGGATACCGGCAGGAGTACCCTGACCGCACGGCGAGAGGCATTCTCGGAGGGACTGATGTCTTCAAACAGACGACGGTATTCCTTCGGAGCAGCCGAGGCAGAACTGTCGTCCGGCATGGAACCGATAGGCTACTTCACCTCCGGTTGGGGACCTGTGACTTTTAGAAGAAATTCACGGCGCGCCTCAACAAAACGCCTGAGGCTGCCCTCTCCACCCTCGAGGCCGCTTTCGAAGGCCTCCGTGCTGTAGAGCTTTCGGGTGTCGAGCCTCACCTCGTCGGCAATGACGGCCTGATAGCTTTTCGCGAGCGGACCCAGCTTCTTCCAGTCCAGCCAGCCTTCGGCGATTTCTCGAACGTAGGCGAGGTAGCGGGCGCGCAGTGCCGGCACCGCGAGCAGTTTCGAGCGGAGCGGCTTGCTCGTGTCGTTCAGGCCGACGAGTGGGTCGAGGTCGGGTCCGCCACCGGGACCGAACCCGCGGCCGCCGCGGCGCCCCATCTCGGGCGGCGGCCCTCCGGCTGGCGCTCCGGGCGGCGGCCCGCCAAAACCGCCGGGCGGGGACCCACGGGCAAAATCAGGCGGCGGTCCGCCCGGTCCTCTTCCGCGACCGCCCTCGTTGATGAGAGCTTCGTTCATGTCGTGCGGAATGACGTGGAACTGCCCTTTCACATCCTGATAGATGCTGTAGTCGCTGCCCCGCGTCCAATACCCGTCGGTGTTCACGAGCGCCAGATCGACGGCGAGGAACCTGAGCGTGCCGTCGATGTCGAGGAGCGGCGACAGCGCGGCTTCGAGCTTGTCGGCGGGCGTTTCGTTCAGGACCTTGAACATGCGGATCAGGTCCGCCCAGGCCTTGGGATCATCCTTGGTCTTGATTTCGTAGCTACGCTTGTAGCTGGCCGGGTCATCCCCCCAGTACTCCATGCCGCCGCGCCCACCCGGGCTGCCCGGCGCTTTCCATCGCGCGCCCTTGTCGGTCTTGAAGTAGTCGCGCAGGAAGTCCTTGTTGAACTGCTCCGCGTTGATGTACACGCCCCAGCTTTCGCCGTTGATCACCACGCGCATGTAATTCGTCTTCGGCGCGGGGATATACGCACGGGCGATCTCCGAATACAGCATCGGCCGCACGAAGGTCGGATCGCTGTTCACGTTGAGGAGATTCAGCGTGCGATAGCCGCCGAGATTCTGGTTCTCGTTGACGAAATCGAAGGAGAGGTTCAGCGATCGCTTCGATCCCTCGGGCACCATCATGAACGACGACATCCCTCGGAAGTGGACGCCAACGTCCTTGTAGACCTTGCCATCGACCGTCACCGCCGCCGGCACTTCGACATCGGTGTTGTTGAAGGCGCCGAGTTCCTGTTCCCAATCGGCGTTCTCGAACTGCAGGAACAGCGTCCGCAGCACGGTCGGGTCGTAGAGCGGCTGGCCCTTGTAGACCTTGACGTCGGCCGGCTTGAGCGCGCGCCCGGGCGTCCCGGGCATGATGCCGCGCCCGCCGAAGCCACGGCCGCCGAAGCCACGGCCACCGAAACTGTTCTCGGCGAGCCAGGCCCGCGCGGCCTTGCGTTCCTGGGCGTTGAGTCGCCCGTCCTTGTCCTGATCGAACTGCTTGACGACCTTCTGTTCCTGTCCCATCGGGCCGCGCCCGCCAAACGGTGGGGGCCCGCCCTGGAAGCCGCCAGGCCCGGGACCACCGGGGCCAGGTGCCTGCGCACGCGTCGCTCGCGGACGGCCTGCGCCGCTCAGCAGCGTCCCGATCAGAGTCACGGCGACGAGCAGCAATGCACCCTGGGCGACTGAAACGCCCTCGCGCAGCCACCCGAACCGCGGCCGTACGGTCTGTTCGGACATCCTGTTCCTCAGATTGGTTGCGGCGGACTAGTCGACGCGGGAATCCATGCGCTCCAGCGACACACCCTGCACGCCGTCGATGCGGTTCAGGGCCTTCACCAGCTCGCCGGCGGCTTCTTCGTTCTTCAATGCGGCACGGTACGACAGCTCGATGGCCAGCCCCTGCTTCGCGGTTGCAATCGACACCAGGTGCCGCGCCACCAGATATGTGTCGAACACCGGGCCCAGCACCGTGCTCGCATCGTGCCCGAGGCCGAGCCGGACGTTGAGCAGGAACGGGTCGTGGCGGACCGCCACCGCGATCAGTCCCTTCCGCATCACGAATGCCGCGAGCCCGATCACGCCGAGGCCGCTCACCGCCAGTCCTGGATGGCCCGCGCCCACGGCCATACCCACCGCGACGGCGAAGATGACATACGCCGTGTCCTGCGTGTCGCGCACGATCGTCCTGAACCGGACGATGGAGAGCGCGCCAACCAGGCTGAACGCGCGGGCGACGTTGTCGCCGATCACCTGGGTCACCATCGCGATCAGGATCGACAGCAGCACCAGCGTGACCGTGAACGATGGCGCCGTTTCGTCGGCCGCGCGCGTGAACCGGTAGATCAGGGTGACCACGCCGCCGGCGACCATCGCGATCACGAGCCTCACAAGAACGCCAACGCCGCTCGTCGGCAGCGGCTGCAGGGCGTTCGTGAGGAAATCAGGCATAGACGCGATCGTCGCTCCTCTGCGCCGGCCGGAACAGGCGCCGGGTGCTCCCGGTTGTCGCCATCCCGAGCCGATATTTCGATGCCGGGTCCGGCACGAGCGCGAACTCTTCGACCAGCCGGCGGAACAGCGCCGGGACCCGCGCATGGTACTTGAGTTCGAGCACCAAACGGTCTTCGAGAAACTCGGGACCAGGATCGACCTCGAAACGGGGCAAGTCGACCGGCGTCGCGCACAGCCCGGCATCCAGCGTCAACCGAACGAGCCCTTCCGTTGTCCGGGCGATCCGCGCGGTGCGCTGATAGGAGATCTGGCAGACGGGCAGGAGACTGCGGACGACCAGCCGCCGCTGGAACCAGTGTGCCGCCCAGTCCGGATCGATGATCCGATCGTCAAGACGCGCGAGGGCGTCGATGTCGTCGCGGGTGCGGCGCTTGATGAGCAGTCCCGGCCTGCGCAGCTTCCGTTCGAAGAACACCGCGCTCGCCTCGCCGTAGCGACGCACGCGATACTTCGCACGTCCAAACGAGTCGTTGCGATGGAAGACGTCGAATCGCCGGGTATCGAAGTAGAGCGTCGAGATCCGGTATTCGTCACCGAACGGACCGGTGCCGTGGGGGTCGGGCTGAAGATGCGTCCGGGCCCACTCCTTGACCCGCGGCGCCAGCCTCTCGTCGATCACGAACTTGACCTCGCAGGCCGCCGCCCGCGTCTCGCGCGTATCCGCCATCATGGACAGGTATACGGCCGTCGGCGGCCCGGAGTCACACGCAATTTACCTAACCGCCAAGTTTTCACGGCGTTGCCACGGTTCTGACACAGAATCGCGGGGTCGCGGGTTCGGGGGCTCGCGGGTTCGGAAAGCCGGTAGTAATCAGGCAACTGAAGCGAGTTCAAGCGGCTGGTTACCTCTGGTTACCACCGACTTCCCGAACCCGCGAGCCCCCGAACCCGCGACCCCCCGGC